>JAABUZ0100006367.1_pt1 | contig 14797 bp, 19 predicted proteins | sample 5562091 | NCBI WGS metagenome assembly JAABUZ01 (sample SAMN12813069, study PRJNA571459) | rock metagenome | isolation source: Antarctica rocks | place: Antarctica: Victoria Land, Linnaeus Terrace sud | collected 2015-12-21 | reverse complement strand
GGCCGGACTCACCCGAGGCGGACTCTGCCCCAACCTCCCCGGACGATCATGAAAACGACCCACGGAAACGACAGGAGGTCCAAGATTCCCGTCACTGCGGATTCCGGCTTCCGACACGCCGTACCGCAGGAACTAATTCCGCGCTATCTGTGTAGTCACGAGGATACCGTCCGGTCCCAACTCAAGACTCTAACTTAACGGCATTGCGGTCAACCCCGTCCCCCCGCGGCGGCCGCCGGCGAGCCGGCTCCGCTAAGTGCTCATCGGATTGTTAGGTCTTCGATGAAGTCGGGGGGCGTCTGCGTGCCGGGGTAGTAGTCGGCGATCCAGCTTTCGTCGGGCTCGGGTTCGACCCGGCGCCAGTAGTTGACAACGCCGTACTCGGGCATCGCCACCACGATGTGGCGATTCGGCCGGCTGTTGGCCTGGGGTGCCGCTGCGATCGTCTCGCCGGCCCTTGGACCTCCGGCCAGGAGTACAGGTATCCCGGCCAGCTGCTGGGCGCGGGCTCGCGTGACTCCGAACCGGGTGGCCACATCCGCGTGGCTCGCCCCACCGCTGCGCATGGCGATCGAGCTCACCGATTCCGCGAAGAAGCTGCTCGCGCAGCGCGGTTCGCTTGGACTGCGCTGCGCATCACTGTCCCGGCGATGGATTCGATCACGCGAGCCCGGGCGGCGACCTCGCGGGCCTCTTCGGCCCGCTCGCCAGGGTCGTGCAGCTGGTCGAGCCTGAGCTCAAGCATGTTGATGGTCCTGGTCAGTTCAACGCTTGGTCTCTCTTTCATGCCCACAGCGTATACCAGATACTATACAAGGTATACCACCACCTGTACGTAGGAACCCTACCTGTCGTTTCGACATGCACTTCGCCGGCGTTCACTGTGGAACAACGGTCGAATGACAGTGCTCGAGCGGCGCGGGGGGCTTAAGCGCAGCGCGGGGCGCGTCGACGGGTGTCGTCGGGTGGGCGTCTCGGGGCGAGAGGAAGATTGCCGGGGTGCCCGACCGTGGTCAGCGTCGTCCGTACCGAGTGGTGTTCCGCCCGCCGCCGCATGATCCAGCGCTGAGCGATCCAGCGCTGAACGGCCGGGTGGGGAGCGAGGCCCGCCTCCACCTTCTGCCCCGGGGCCGCGCTGCGCACCGCCGGATCGGCGGCCGCCCGGGACGTCCTGTCCCTGCCGGGGGTGTCCGGGCTGGACCTGGCCGCGCTCATGGTCGACGGGGTGCACTTCGGCGAGGCGGCGTCGCGCCCAGCATGTGCCCGCCCGCCTGGCGCCGTCCGCGGCGCCCGGCCCGTCAGCGCTTCTCGACCGTTTGGGTGCCCAGAAAGTCGGCGGGGAGCTGGCTGGTGCTGATAGTCGGTGGCCACTGCCCGTAGACCCGCAGCGTCGCGTCCACGGTGTGCTCGTCGATCATCCGGGCGCCGGCCGCGACGGGCGGGCCTACTCGAGCAGCCCGAGCTGGGTGCGGGTCTCGGCGAGCTGCTCGCAGACCATCTCCGCGAACATCTCCACCGCGGCCACCGGCCGCCAGTGGGGCTGGTCTTCCTCGCTGGGCTGGTCGAAACACCTCCTCGTGTCCACCCGCCCCGGTCCGGGAACGGGGGCCTCCGCTCCCGGACCGTGGCGGGTCGGTGCGGGTTCAGGAGCTCGGGCTGGGTCCGGCGCTGTAGGAGTGCGCGCCGGCGCCGGCGAGGCGGCCGCCGTCGACGATGAGGTACTCGTCGCGCAGCGGGGTACCGGCAAAGTGGGCCTCGAGTATCTCGCGGGTGCCGGCGGCGTAGCGGGCTTGCGCGGACAGGGTCGACCCGGAGATGTGCGGGGTCATGCCGTGGTGGGGCATCGTGCGCCACGGGTGGTCCGCGGGCGCGGGCTGCGGGTACCAGACGTCGCCGGCGTATCCGGCCAGCTGCCCGCTCTCCAGGGCGCGGACGATCGCGTCGCGGTCGGCGATGAGGCGCGCGCGGTGTTGATGAGGTAGGCGCCGCGGCGCATGGACCCCAGCAGCTCGTCGTTGAGCATGCCGCGGGTCTCCGGGTGCAGCGGAGCGTTGACCGTGACCACGTCGCAGTGCGGCACCATCGCCGCGGTCGACTCGTGGAAGGTCAGGTTCAGCTCCTGCTCCACCGCGGCGGACAGGCGGTGGCGGTCGGTGTAGTGCAGGCGCACGTCGAACGGCGCCAGCCGGCGCAGCACCGCCAGCCCGATCCGCCCAGCGGCGACGGTGCCGACGTCCATCCCCTCGAGGTCGAAGGCCCGCTCGACGCAGTCGGCGATGTTCCAGCCGCCCTCGGAGACGATCCGGTTCGAGGGCAGGTAGTTGCGGACCAGCGATAAGATCATCATCACCACGTGCTCGGCGACGCTGATGCTGTTGCAGTAGGTCACCTCGGCGACGGTGACGCCGTGGGCGATGGCGGCGTCGAGGTCGACGTGATCCGAGCCGATGCCGGCGGTGAGCGCGAGCTTGAGGTTCGGCGCGGCGGCGATGCGCTTGGCGGTGAGGTAGGCGGGCCAGAACGGCTGGGAGATGACCACCTCGGCGTCGGGCAGGTGCCGGTCGAACTCGGAGTTCTCGCCGTCCTTGTCCGAGGTGACCACCAGCTCGTGGCCGGCGGCCTCCAGGAAGGCGCGCAGGCCGACCTCCCCGGAGACGCTGCCGAGCAGGTCGCCCGGGGTGAAGTCGATCGCCACCGGGGTCGGGAGGGTCTGCCCGTCGGGGTAGCGCTCCAGGGTCGGCAGACCGTCGCGGACCCGCGGCGCGGGATAACCGTCGGCCGGATCGTCGTAGAGCACACACAGCACCTTCGCCATGACCGCCACCTCCGTCGGCATATCCGAACCCGCGGGCAGAAGCTACACGCCTTCAGCCGGAAGGAGTGGATCGAGAACTGGAATCAGCACCCGGGGCCGTTCGTGTGGACCAAGACCGCGGAGGACATCCTCCAGTCCCTATCTACATCTAACGGCGGTGCGACGAGGCGCGGTGGTGGTGGAGCTGGTCGGTGCGTACGGTCCCCGCGGCCACCCGAGAGCGCACCAGGGGCTGCTCAACGGTTGGCGGCTGGGAGTTCAACCGCGCGCACTTTGGTCAGGAAAGTTACCCCGCTCCGGGCTGGTCACGGGCGTTCCCTGAGTGTCGTCCCGCCGCGATGAATGCCGGACCTTCGTCGTCCCGCGGCCACGATGAGCTCCGGGTGACGTAAGGCTGTGAGGCCGTCGAGCGGGCTGCCTCTGACCACGAGAAGGTCTGCGCGCGCTCCTGGTGTGAGGCGCCCGGTGTCGGTGAGCCCGAGCGCGGCGGCGTTGCTGGAGGTGGCCATGTCGACGATCTCGGGACGACTGAAACCCAGTTCGCCGAAGAACTCGAGCATGCCGACGTAATCGTCGAACCCTGCGCCGGGGACGCCGGCGTCGGTTCCGCCGATGAAGCGCACTCCGGCGGCGCGCATCGACTGGATAGCGTCGAGGAGGGGCTGGGCGTTATCGCCGAGCTGCTGGAGGAACAACCGCCAGTCCCCCGAGACGCATCGGCAGACGGCTACGTCGCGTTCAACGATCTCGCGGGCAACGGTCTCGTCGAAGACCAGTGCGGTTTCGGTGCGCCAGGAGCAGTGCTCGATGGTGCGGACCCCGGCGTGTACGCAGTCGGCGATGGTCACGGTCCCGTGGGCGTGGGCCGCCACGGGGAGGTTGTGCAGAGTGGCGCGGGTGACGATGGCGGCGAGGTCGGATCGGTCGAACTGGCCCTCCCACATGCTCGGACCACCCGGGGTCAATGCTCCACCGGAGGCCATGACCTTGACGAGGTCGGCGCCCGCTGCGGCGTTGGTGTCGATCAGGGCGTCGATCTGTTCGACGGTGTCGACCTCGCCGCCGAGGAACCACAATGCCCGCGTCGGGACGTGAGGGGCGTGGTGGCGGCGAGCAGTCGGGGACCCGCAACATCGCCTCGAGCGATGGCGTCACGAAGGGTCAAGGTCGCACGGCCACGATCTCCGAGGTCACGAGCCGTGGTGACTCCGCAGGACAGGAGCTGCGCGGCCTGGCCAGCCATTGCGAGTAGCAACTCGTTGGGGTCCGCTCCTACAAGGGGTGCGGCACCGTCTTGCGGTCCACCCCCAGCGAGGTGGCCAACTAGTGCCGAGCCGTTGCTGTCGACCATGTGATTCCCCATCGGTAGGGGGCCAAGGGTGAGGCCACCGCGGCGGGGGCACCCGCGGGGCGTGCCCCTGCGTCACCCGGTCACCGGGTCCTCCGAGCCCGAGCGCGACATCAAGCTCGATCCGCGCCTGACCCGCGAGCCTGGCTCGCTTCCCCGCAACCGGCTGTCCGACTTCGAGCTCGAGCCCGACCTGGCCTACCAGCTGGTCCACGACGAGCTGATGCTCGACGGCAACGCGCGACTCAACCTCGCCACATTTGTTAGCACCTGGGCCGAGCCGACCGTGACAGCGCTGATGAGCGAGTGCACCTTCAAGAACATGATCGACAAGGACGAGTACCCGCGCACCGCTGAGCTCGAGCAGCGCTGCGTACGGATCCTCGCCGGTCTGTGGAACGCGCCGGACCCCGACGGTGCCGTGGGCTGCTCGACCACCGGGTCGTCCGAGGCGTGCATGCTCGCCGGTCTTGCCCTCAAGCGCCGGTGGGCAGCACGCCGACCCGGCAGCGGGCCACCCAATATCGTAATGGGCGGCAACGTCCAGGTGTGCTGGGAGAAGTTCGCGAACTACTTCGAGGTCGAGGCGCGCACGGTGCCGATGTCTGGTGACCGGTTCCACCTCGACGCGATCGAGGCCCTTGCCTGCTGCGATGAGAACACGATCGGCGTGGTCGCCATCCTCGGTTCCACCTTCGACGGTAGCTACGAGCCCGTCGCCGACATCTGCGCCGCGCTCGACGACCTACTCGCCCGCGGCGGCCCCGACATCCCGGTGCACGTCGACGGTGCATCCGGGGCCATGATCGCGCCGTTCCTCGACCCCGAGCTGCGGTGGGACTTCCGGCTGCCGCGAGTCTCGTCGATCAACACCTCGGGTCACAAGTACGGCCTCGTGCCACCCGGGGTGGGCTGGGCCCTCTGGCGCGACGCCGACGCGCTACCCGACGACCTGGTCTACACGGTGAACTATCTCGGCGACGACATGGCGACCTTCGCCCTGAACTTCTCCCGCCCCGCCGCGCAGGTGGTCGCGCAGTACTACCAATTCGTCCGCCTGGGTCGGGAGGGTTACACGCGAGTGCAAGGTTACGCACGTGAGGTGGCCACCCGACTGGGCCGCGCAATCGCGGACCTCGGGCCGTTCGTGCTGCTCACCGACGGCTCCGAGCTCCCGGTATTCGCGGTGCACCTAAGTAAAGGTATCACCCGCTACACCGTGTTCGACATCTCCGCCGGGCTCCGTGAGAGCGGCTGGCAGGTCCCCGCCTACACCTTCCCGCCCGAGCGCACCGACGTGGCCGTACTGCGATTCGTGGTCCGTAACGGGTTCACCCACGACCTGGCCGACCTGCTGCTCGCCGACCTGCGCCGCGTCCTGCAACGCCTCGACCGCCAGCACGAATCGATCCGCGACGCCGAGCACGACAGCTCCTTCGCCCACACCGGGAAGTAGAACCAGCACCGGCCGACACCGGCTCCACCCTGAGCGGACCCGTCGACACCGACAACATAGGGACCCCAGCGCTAACGCGGCACTCAACCACCAGCCCGGCAAACCGCCAGCACCACCCACCGCAGGCGGGCCTTACAGACACTTCCTAGCCGCGTTCGACCGCCGTTACAGTCCAACCATTTGAGTGCTGGCTCGCCACAGCTGCTCCTGCAGTTCGATGTCGTAGGAGTTGTCGGGTGAGCGGTGTTCGGTCTGGCGGATGAAGTACTTGCCGGTCACCTCGGCTAGTTCGGGCGCGGTCGCGAGGTACAGAGCGGCGGCGGCCCCTTGCTCAGGGGTGAGCAGGAACCGCCGGACCAGTCCGAGGGCGGGCCGCGCGACTCGGGGGGCGACCGCGTCGACGATGCTGGTGGCGACCAGGCCGGGGTGCACGGAGTTCACCGTGACGCCCGTGTCGGCCAGTCGTCGCGCGAGGACGTATCCGCACATGAGCATGGCCAGCTTCGACCGGCCGTAGACGGCCATGGGTTCGAAGCTGCGCTCGCTGTTGAGATCGTCGAGGCCGAGGGGGACCGGCCGCGGCCGGGGGAGGATCTTCACCTGGCGGCTGTCGGTCATGGCTTCGGACGCGATGTTGACCACCCGCGCGGGGGCCCCGGCGGCGAGGGCGCCGCGCAGCAGGTTGGTCAGCAGGAACCAGGCCAGGTGGTTGATGGCCAGGTGCAGCTCGATGCCCTCGGTACTGACCCGCCGCTGCGGGAAGTGAGCCCCGGCGTTGTTGACCAGAAGGTGCAGCGTGTCGTGGCGGGCGAGGAACTGTGCGGCGAGGCGTCGGATGTCGCCCTGCTCGGCCAGGTCGGCGGTGAGCACCTCGACGCGGTCGTTGCCGGTGACCTGGCCGATGTGGCGGGCGAGGGCGTCGCCGGTGGTGCGGTCGCGGCACACCAGCACGACCGTGGCGCCTCGGCGGGCCAGGTCGGTGGCGATGACCCGGCCCATCCCGCCGCTCGCGCCGGTCACCATGCACGTCCAGTGATCTCCGGCCGTCTCGCGAAGCGTGAGCGAGGCGCTCATGCCGCGATCCGCGGCGCCAGGCCGCTGGTGGCCGAGGGCGCGGTGGCTTCGCGGAGCAGGAAGTCAGCCAGATCGGCGCGGGAGACCTTCGATGTCAGCCGAATCCTCAGATCGGGCCCCGTGCGATAAGTCCCGGTGTAGGGCCCGGTCGACAAGGCTGGCGGGCGCACGACGGTGGCGTCGACATCAGCGGCGCGGATCAGCTCCTCCATACGCTCCTTGTCCCGCATCTTGTGCCCCACGCTCGCCCACACCGCGAGGACGTAGAGCGAGTGGTCGTGGCTCTCCGCGGCGCCGTGGGCGCTGACCACCACCAGCCGCCGCACCCGGTGCGTGGCCATCGCGGCCAGGATCGACCGGACACCGTCGCCGCACACGGTGACCGGGCCTTTCTCGTTGGTCCCCAAGGCGCTGATCACGGCGTCCGCGCCGTCGACGACCTCGGCAACCCGGTCGGATCGGTCCAGACCCCCCACCATCACACGCAGCCGGTCGTGGGTCGCCAGCCCGGCTGGAGTGCGCACCAGCGAAGACACCTCGTGGCCGGCCTGGAGAGCCTGCTTCACGACCTCACGCCCGGTGGCGCCCGTGGCGCCGAACACTGCGATCCGCATGCCAACTCCCTCGATACGGTTGGAGCGTCCAACCTCATCGAGCATGGTCTAGGATCATTGGAGTTGTCAAGTATAGGAGAGTCCTAGTATTGTCGGCCCGTGACTGATCCCCCCTCGTCGGAGCCTCTGCTCTACGCGCTGCTGGACCTGTCGTTCGCGGTAGCGGACAGGACCAACGCGCTCATTGCCGACGTCCTGGCCGAGCTGGAGCTGACCCAGGCGCTGGCTAACGCCCTGTGGCACCTGGACCCGCGGACACCCGCACCGGCGATGCGCCAACTGGCCGCCAAGCTGCGCTGCGACCCCTCGACGGTCACCTTCCTCGCCGACCGCTTGCAGGACAAAGGGCTCCTCACCCGCCAGATCGACCCCGACAACCGGCGGACCAAGATCCTGGTTCTGACCCCGGCGGGCCGCTCGGCCCGACACCGGCTCGTCCACGCGATGGCCACCCACTCCCCCATCGCGCGGCTCACCACCCCCGAGCAGCGCAACCTTCACGAGCTGCTCACCAAAGCCGTCGGCGTCGACACCCTCGCGGACCGGCCAGCGCTGTAACCGACGTCGACCCATGAGATGACCATCGAGGAAACCATGGTCATCACCGGAGGACCCACCGACCAGATGTTTCGGTAGGTGTCAAGTGAGACAATGGGTCTCACGGGGTTGGCTTCGATGTGATGGTGGTGGGTCTGCGCGGTCGAGGGTGGCCTGTCGTCGGGCGCGGACCTCGGTCGCGGTGCCGAAGTGGACCGACGCTGGGATGTGTATGCCGAGCCCGGAATGGCGGTGCTCGTGGTTGTAGGCGGGGAAGAATCGGTCGCAGAACGTCCGTGCGTCGGCGAGTGCTCCGAACTGATCCGGGAACTCGGGCACGTACTTCATGGTCTTGAACTGTGCCTCGGAGTAGGGGTTGTCGTTCAATGTCTGGGGCCGTGAGTGTGAGCGGCATACACCGACGTCGATCAACATCTCCGATACCGGTTTCGAGGTCATCGACCCGCCGCGGTCGGCGAGAGCTCGACTCCGCGTCCCTGATCGACGTCGAGGTGATGTGCGAGCCGCGCGCGTCATGCTGGTCGGCGCGTCGCGGGCGGAGGCGCTGCTGCTGGTCGGGCATCGCGGGCGCGGCGCGGTGAGCAGCGAGGTGCTGAGCTCGGTGGGGCTGAGCTGCGTCCCCGGTCGCGGTCAGCCGGCCCGATTCCGACACTTTCCGGCGCACCCGCACCTGGCGGTCGGTGCCTCGACGTGACCGGCTGGTCGCACCCGGCCCTGCCCTGGGGCGGGGTCGCGCCCCCGGGCTGGGCCTGCACGGGAGACAGACCTGTGGTCGATCATCCGCATCTCCGCCAGGTCGTCCTCGACGCGGTCGACGCCCGGGCGCTGGCCGAGTTCTACCGGCAGCTGCTCGGGCTCCGGTACCGGATCGGGGACGAACCCCCGTCGGACGACGGCCCCGACGTCCAGGCCGGTGAGTGGCTCGCCCTGCGCGACGCGGCGGGGCTGCCGGTGCTCGCGGTGCAACCGGTGCCGACGCTGCCGCGCCGACGTGGCCGACGTGGCCGGAGGGGCCGGTGCCCCCGATGCTGCACCTCGATCTGACCGTTCCCACCGTCGAGGACCTGCACGCCCAGCACGCCCGCGCGGTCACCCTCGGGGCCGCCCTCCTGCGCGACTGCTCGGACGACCCCGACGAGCCGCTGTTCGTCCTCGAGGACCCGGCGGGACACCCGTTCTGCCTCTTCGTCGCTCCGGGTGGCCCGGACGACGGCCACTGACGACGACCGGTGTCAGATCGCGTCGACGGCCCGCGCCGCGACGCCCTCGTCGGAGCAGAAGCCGGTCCCGACGCGCTTGCGGCACAGCAGCCCGAGCAGCTCGCCGCCCGGCCCGACGACCGCGAGGCGGCGCGCCCCGGTCGCCGCGAGCCGCTCCCGGGCGACGTCGACCGGCACGTCCGGTCCCACCGTCCGTCCGGCCAGCGTCGCCACCCGCATCGCCGGGAGATCCGGCGCCGGGTCGGAAAGCAGGTCGTCCCGGGCGACGGTGCCGTGCAGGACGCCGACGGCGACGAGCAGGACCAGGTGGACGTGCGGGTCCGCCAACGCCGCGCGGACCGCGGCGACGGAGGCGTCGACGGGCAGGGTCTTCGGCCGGGTGGCCATGACCTCCGCGACCGTCGACGTCCCCGTGCTGCCGCGGTCCGCGAGCAGCGTCATGGTCAGATGGCCTCGATCTCGACGCGCGTGTCGGAGAACGTCGGTGCGTTGCCCAGGTCGGCGAAGGCGAACGGGTTGACCGCCGCCACGGTGGTCCCGTCCTTGGCGTTCTTCGCCCACGACCCCATCGGGCAGACGACGACGCCGGGGGCGACCTCGTCGGAGATGTGGGCGAGGGCGACGAAGCGGCCCCGGTCGTTCGACACCGCCACGTAGCGGCCGTCGCCGATGCCGCGGGCCTCGGCGTCGGCCGGGTGGATGGTCACCGTCTGCTCGCCCTGGACCCGCTTCTGCATCGGCTGGTCGCCGGCGCTGGAGTTGATGTAGGGGTGCGACTTCGGCGAGAGCAGGTTCAGCGGGTAGACCTCGCCGGTCTCGCGGGGGTGCACGTAGTGGGGGAGCGGGTCGACGGTGCCGCCGGGCTGGAACTCGTCGGAGAGTTGCCGGAACAGCGGGACGACGAAGTTCCCGGCCGCCTCCAGCGCGGACGAGCGGAACTCGGTCTTCCCCGACGGCGTCGGGAAGTTCCCCTCCGCGTGCGGGGCGTACTCGTCGGCGCCAGGCAGGTTGAGCCGCGCCCACCCGGTCTCGCGCAGCGACTCGAGGGTGATGCCCTCCATCGCCGGGGCCGACCAGTCGTAGGCCTGGGCGAGCAGCTCCTCGTCGCTGAGCTGGAAGAACTCGTCCTGGAAGCCCATCCGGGCGGCGAGCCGGCGGAAGAGCTCGGTGTTGGACACGGCCTCGCCCTCCGGCTCGACGGCCGGGGTGTTCAGCGAGACGTAGAAGTGGCCCCAGCTGAACATGATGTCGTGCTGCTCGAGCTGCGTGGTGGCGGGCAGCACGATGTCGGCGTGCCGCGCGGTGTCGGTGAGGAAGTGGTCGCTGACCACGGTGAACAGGTCCTCGCGCGCCATGCCCCGGGCCACCTTCTCCTGCTCGGGGCAGACGACCATCGGGTTCGAGTTGTAGACCACCAGCGCGCTGATCGGCGGGTCCAGCTCCATCTCCCCGGTGAGCGCCCGGCCGAGGAGGAACTGGTTGACGACGCGGGTGCCCGGGGTGGCGAGCTCCGGGTGGATGAACGCGGGCCAGTTCACCGGGTGCGCCCAGAGCGGCAGCTGCAGCAGGCCACCGCCGACGTGACGCCACGCTCCGACCAGCGCGGGCAGGCAGGCGATCGAGCGCACCGTCTGCCCGCCGCCGGCGTGACGCTCGATGGCGACGCCGATCCGGATCATCGACGGATCGGTGGTCGCGTACTCACGGGCCAGGGTGCGGATGTCCTCGACCGGGATCCCGGTCTCGTCCGACGCCCACTCCGGGGTGTACTGCGCGACTCGCTCGGCCAGCTCGTCGAAGCCGACGGTGTGGTCGCGTACGTAGGCCTCGTCGTGCAGGCCCTCGGAGATGATCACGTGCATCATCGCCAGCGCGAGGGCGCCGTCGGTCCCGGGGCGGATCGGGATGTGCCAGTCGGCGCGCCGCGCGGTCTGGTGGCGGGTCGGGTCGATGCAGACGACCTTCGCGCCCCGTTTCTGGGCCTCGGCGATCACCGGCCAGAGGTGCAGGTTCGTCGAGATCGTGTTCGACGCCCAGATGATGATGTAGCGGGAGTGGACGATGCTCTCCGGGTCGACGCCCGCCGTCGCGCCGACGGTGGCGGCGTAGGCGGTGCAGGCCCCGGAGTCGCAGTATGTGCGCTCGGTGATCGTCGCCCCGAGCTTGTGGAAGAACGCGTCGCCGGTGCTCAGACCGTTGAGGATGCCCTGGGTGCCCAGGTAGCTGACGGGCATGACGGTCTCGGGCCCGTGCTCGGCGATCTTGTCCCGGAAGCGGGTGGCGATCTCGTCGAGGGCCTCGTCCCAGGAGATCTGCTCGAACCGTCCGCTGCCCTTGGGCCCGGAGCGGCGCAGGGGGTGCAGCACGCGGTCGGGGCTGTAGACCTTGTCCGGGAAGTTGTTGACCTTGACGCATAGCCCGCCGCGGGTGAGCGGGTGGTCCGGGTCCCCGGCCACCTTGGTGGCGCGGCCGTCCTCGACCGTCACGAGCATCGCGCAGGTGTCCGGGCAGTCGTGCGGGCATGCGGCCCGGACCGTGGTGGTCGTCGGGGTCAGCGGCAGGTCGTCCAGTGCGGTCACGAAGGCTCCCGGGCGGTGCGATCGGGCGACGCGGCGCGGCCGAGCGCACCGCCGGTGAAGGCCGGGGGGTCGACGTCGACCCCGGGACGGCCGATGTTCACCCGCCAGGAGCGCCGCACGCTTGTCGCCCAGCGACGGATCCGGGCCGGCCCCGCGTTGACCGGGTCGACGCCCCTTCCTACTGTCGGTGGTTCGCCCCGAGTCCCGGGAGCCGCATGACGCCTCACCCTGCGTCCGTCGGCCCGTTCCGACGTCCCGGGCTCGAGAGCGGCCACCTCGATGCCGTCGGCTCGGCCGACCGGGTGACCGACTGGCGTGACCTGGTCCGCGAGCACTTCGTCGCCCTCGACATCGACACCGACCCCGACCCGTCGTTCACCGGCGCCGTCCACAGCACCCTGCTCGGGCACCTGTCGGTGGCGACCGTCGACTCCACCCGCCAGGACTGTCGCCGCACCCCGGGCCTCGCCCGGTCCGATCCGGACACCTATCTCCAGGTGGGGCTGGTGACGCGGGGTCGGGCGGTGGTGGAGCAGGACGACCGCCAGGCCGCCCTCGGGCCGGGGGAGTTCTCGCTCTACGAGACCGACCGCCCGTTCACCTGGCACTTCGAGGGCCGGTGGCGGCTGCTCGTCTTCACCTGGCCGCGGGAGCTGATCGGGCTGGGACGCGACGCGTCGCGGGCGGCGACGGCGCGCGCCCTCGGCACCGACGGGCTCGGCGCGATGGTGGGCCGGCTGCTCACCGAGGTCGTCGAGTCGCCGCCCGCGCTGACGACGACCGGCGGGGAGCGCCTCGCCGTGGAGCTCTCCGAGCTCGTGGGCACCGTCGCGGGCGAGGAGCTGCGGCGGGAGGAGGTGCTGACGCCCCGGGGCGCGGCCGACCTGCGCCGGCGGGTCGAGGCCTTCGTCGACGACCACCTCGACGACCCGGACCTCGGGCCCGAGACGATCGCCCGGGCGCACTTCGTCTCGGCCCGGCAGGTGCACCTTGCGTTCGCGCAGGAGGCGACGACGGTGCGCACCCTCGTCCGCGGACGCCGCCTCAACCGCGCCCGCCGGGAACTGCTCGACCCGCGGCTGACCGATCTGTCGATCACGGACGTGGCGATGCGGTCCGGGTTCAGCGACCTCGCCGGGTTCAGCCGGGCGTTCAAGGGGCGGTACGGGGAGACCCCGAGCGCGTACCGGCAGCGGGGCGGGATCTGAGGTCGACGAGTTCCTCCGGAACCGCCCGGTCGCCCTCGGGCCGGGCGCTACCGTGACGGAATGACCGCGACGTCATGACGCCGTGGATGAAGCCGACGAGCATCCGCTGCGCCACGAGCGCGGCCTGCGCCTCGACGACCGACCGGTAGAATGGTCGTCGGGCAGCAGGGCGGCGCGGATCGCGTCGGGCGAGGCACCCTGGCGGCGGGCCGGTGGCGGACGTCGGTTGCGGGCCAGGGCACGTCACCGCCCACCTACACGAGCTCGGGGTCGACGCCTTCGGTATCGACCTCTCCCCGGAGATGGTCGCCGTGGCCCGGCGGGAGCACCCCGCCCCGCGGTTCGAGGTGGGCTCGATGACGGACCTCGACCTCCCCGCCGCCTCGATGCCGGGCTGCTCGCCTGGCAGTCGTTGATCCACATGCCTGACGAGGAGGTTCCCGCGGTGTTCGGGCACTTCCGTCGAGTGGTGCGTCCGGGCGGCCCGCTGCAGATCCTGTTCCACGTCGGTTGCGTCCGAGCCGGGCACCGATAGAGCGCATCGACTCACCGCCCGCGCGGGCCAGCGATCTCCTCCCGCTCGGCGAAGCTCAGATACCGCCCCTGCAGATCGCGACCGCGTCGGGGCCGGACCCCGCCCGCGGCGGCCAGCCAGCCTGAGGTGTGCAACACCCGACGGACTTCCGGGAACACCCAGGCCGGCATTGCGCCCGGCCCCGACCAGCAGCGCGCACGAGGGGTTGACAATCGCGTAGTGGACCAGTAACAGCGCCCATACTTCTTGTTGAAAATGTGGATCTTTGCCGGGCCGAGTGGGCCGGTCCTCGATGCTGTACTCGATGTGCCCGACACGCCTGCGAACGCGGAGGCCTTCGGCCGCTCGGGCAACGAGCACGCGGCCAGCCCGTTCCCCCAGCTGCGGCTGGTCGCGGTGGGAGGAATCAGCCATGACCGAACCAGAGTCGGGTAACAACAGTAGCGAGGCAAGAGGTCAGGACGTCGATCCTGAACCCATAGAGTCCGGGATCGCGGACTATGTGAAGTCTATTGTAGGTCAGCTTACGGCGTTGATAACGGTCGGCGGTGCATTGCTGTTGCTGACCGGAACCATCGTTTACTACTTCCGTGCGTTTTTCATGCAGTTTCCGGGTGGGCCGACTCTCGCAAACTTGCCCACGAGCCTCGTCACGCTCACAGGAGCAACCGTCGCGGTCCCTGCGACGATACTCAGTGGGATTCTCTGCTTCGTTTGGGCGAGACGATTCGGTCAAACTGTCACCGGCACCATCGAGGGCGCTTGGACCCGTGCGTTCCGGTCGATCTGGTGGCTACTCTTGGTGAATGTAGTGTTTCTTCCGGCCCTTCTGGGTGTCATATATCGCCTACAGAAGCGGCCGCCATTCAGCGAAGGAATTCCGAAATTTGACACATGGGAGATCGTCGGCGCTCTCGTCTTGGTGCAGCTTATCTTCTTTTTCCTGGTGCGCCTCATTGTGCGTCTGGTCGCTGCCCGGAAGTTCACGTCAAGAGGTAAACGCGGCCTCGTCATGCCGGCAGTGGTTGCAACTCTTGTCTTTGTGCTGGGCCCCGAGATGGCGCTAGTGGCGGCGAGCATCCAATTCCCCAAGACTCTAGTTTGCTTAAGCGCGACTAAAATCACGGACTACGCAGTTCAGTCGACGAGCAGCCAGGTTTTCATTGGCGTCTTCGACCCCAAGGGGAACTACGTATTGACGGTGCCGCAAACCTCAGTGACTCGGCAGTCCGTGGGCACCGAATCCGGCGACTGCCCGGCAGGGTAAGCATTCACGTGGGTTGAGGATCTATGGTCCTGCGTGGGCGAGTCCGGCTGCGGCGGGTGGGGTCCAGGGGTTGCCGGTGATGGCGTCGCGGATGGCGGTGAGCGCGTCGTTGCCGTGTTTGAT
>JAABUZ0100006364.1_pt1 | contig 14813 bp, 9 predicted proteins | sample 5562091 | NCBI WGS metagenome assembly JAABUZ01 (sample SAMN12813069, study PRJNA571459) | rock metagenome | isolation source: Antarctica rocks | place: Antarctica: Victoria Land, Linnaeus Terrace sud | collected 2015-12-21 | reverse complement strand
ATAGGGTTTTACCTGGTGGCCGCGATCGCTGCTGTCACACTCGACTTCTTCATTCCGCGCATGGTGCCAGGGGATCCGGTGCTCACCGCTCTGGCGCAGATGAAGAGCGCTCCGCCGCAGGCGATCCACGCACTGGAACTGCAGTACGGAGTCGGCACCGGGCAGGGCCTGTGGGGGCAGTATCTCCATTTCTGGAACATGATTCTGCACGGAGATCTCGGATTCTCGACGAGTCAGGGCAACGTTCCGGTTTCCCATGTGATAGGCGAGCACTTCTATTGGACCGTCGTGCTCGTCGGGTTGGCCACGGTGATCAGCTTCGTGATCGGCACGGCCATCGGCACCTTGGCGGCGTGGAAGCGGGGTTCCTGGCTGGAATCACTGCTGCCCATTACCACCTTCCTGCAGGCGATGCCGTACTTCTTCCTCGCCACCCTGCTGGTCCTGGTGTTCTCTGTCCATCTGAACTGGTTTCCGGCGATCAACGGGTACGACTACCTGAACAGCACCATCGGATGGAACCTGGACTTCCTCAAGGACGCCCTCTATCACGGCATCCTGCCGGCGCTGACGATCGTCATCGCCTCGCTGGCCGGCTGGATCATCGGAATGCGCAACATGATGGTGACAGTGCGGGACGAGGACTACGTTCTATTGGCCGAAGCTGCGGGTCTGCCGCCGCGCCGGGTTATCTGGTACGCAGTGCGCAATGCGATCCTGCCCCAGGTTTCAAGTTTCGCGATGGCGCTCAGCTTCGTGGTTGGCGGCTCGGTTCTGACCGAAATCGTCTTCTCCTACCCGGGCATCGGATTCATTCTGCTGAGCGCGGTGAAAAGTCTTGACTACTCATTGGTTCAGGGAATCTTCCTGGTCATCACCTTGGTGGTACTGGCGGCGAATTTCGTCGCCGACCTGGTTTACGTCGCCCTCGATCCGCGTACGCGACAGGAGGCCTGATCACTCATGGCAATGATCGACATCGCGCAGAGCGAGACATCGGAACCGATCGTGCCTCCGGTGGCCAAACGCCCGAAGCGCAGCTTCCGTCTCTCCCGGTCCAAGAAGATGCTGATCGGATTGGTCCTGCTGGGGATCTTCGTTCTGTTGGCCATTCTCGGACCGATCATCGCGCCGCACGATCCGACGGCGCTCGGGGCACTCGAAGGGCCGCCGACGCCTGGTTCGCTGGTGCCTTCCCAGCAGCCCAGCGGTCACCACTGGCTGGGCCAGACCGGCATTGGCGGCGACATCTTCTCCCAGTTGCTCGCCGGCACCAGGCCGACGGTCATCGTCGCATTCCTGGCCGGAGCGATCGCGACCGCGTTGGCGGTTCTGATCGGAATCACGGCCGGTTTCGTCGGCGGCCTTTTCGACGAGATTCTGTCGATGCTGGCGAATATCTTCCTGGTGATTCCGGCACTGCCGCTGCTGATCGCCATCGGTGCCTTCCTCGGACCGGAGCGGAGCAGCAACCCGATCGTGGTCAGCCTGATCATCGCGTTGACGGGATGGGCCTGGGGTGCCAGGGTGATTCGGGCGCAAGCACTTTCGTTGCGCAGCCGAGACTTCGTGGAGGCAGCCCGAGTCAGCGGCGAGAGTTCCTGGCGGATCATCGTGTCCGAGATCATGCCCAACCTGACGGCAGTGATCGCCTCCTCCTTCCTGTTCACCACGATCTACGCGATCGGAACGTATGTCGGGCTGGGATTCCTCACCGTCGTCAGCGCTGGTCCCAACTACAACTGGGGCACGATGCTGTTCGACGCGACTTCGAGTTCCGCGGTGGAATCGGGCGCGTGGTGGTGGTACATCCCTCCCGGGCTGGCTATCGCACTGCTGGGTACCAGCCTCGCGCTGATCAACTTCGGTGTCGATGAATACATCAATCCCCGGTTGCGGGTCGCCAACGGTGGCCGCAAGGACGGCAAGAAGATCGGTGTGAAGATCGCACCCCAACTCGGTTTCACGCCGGTCGTCCGACGCCCGTCCGCAGGCGCGGGTGCCCGGCAGACCAATGGCCGTACGGAGGAATCACGATGAGTAGTCCCCACAATCCGTCGACGACAGTCGAGGCGCCGGTGTTTCCCGATGCGTTCTCCACACCGTCGTCGAAGGCGCCCGTCGGTGATCTGTTGTTGGAGATCCGCGGGCTGAGCGTTGACTACGGCCTGGGGGACGATCCGGTGCACGCTGTGGACAACGTCGATCTGACCATTCGTCGTGGCGAGGTTGTCGGTCTGGCAGGGGAAAGCGGCAGTGGCAAGTCCACCCTGGCCTACGCCATCACTCGGCTACTGCGCGATCCAGGCGTGATTACCGCCGGTGAGGCGTACTTCTACGATTGGCCCAAGGGCAGCTACCACGACGAGTCCGACGGAGCCGGTGCGAAGGTTCCGGCCGGTGGCCGTCAGGAACCGCAGGTAATCGACCTGTTGACCGACGACCGCCGGGTCCTGCATTCGGTCCGCTGGTCGAAGATCGCGGTCGTCTTCCAGAGTGCCCTGCATGCTCTCAACCCCGTTTTGAAGATCGGCAAGTTGATCGATGATGTATTGAAGGCTCACGAGAAGGGCATGTCACCGGAGCGACGGCGGGCGCGCTCCGCGGAGCTGCTGGCAATGGTGGGAATCTCCGCTGATCGGTTGAGCAGCTATCCGCACCAACTCTCCGGCGGAATGCGCCAGCGGGTGATGATCGCGTTGGCGTTGGCCTTGCGTCCACAACTGTTGATCATGGACGAACCAACCACCGCACTGGACGTGGTGATCCAGCGTGAGATCCTCGAAGAGTTGATGGTGTTGCGCGAGCAGCTCGGGTTCAGCGTCCTGTTCATCACCCATGACCTTTCCTTGTTGATCGAGATCGCCGACACCATCGCGGTGATGTACGCGGGACGCCTGGTGGAAAAGGCACCGGCGCGCGCATTGTTCCGTGCGCCCCGGCACCCTTACACCTACGGTCTGACCCGATCCTTTCCTTCGCTGCACGGTGCAAAGTCGGTGATGGAAGGGATCCCGGGGTCGCCCCCGGACTTGCGGCACGTGCCTTCGGGGTGCCCGTTCCATCCTCGTTGCGCCTGGGCCATGCCCGAATGCGTCACCCAGGAACCGCCGATGCTTGCCCTCCATGACGTCTCCGGACCTCGAGAGGCACTGTGCTGGCTGCAGGACGACCATCACGAGGTCCCGCTCGAATTGGGCCGGACCCCCCCGACGGCCGGCACGGAGGCAGCCCGGCCGAGCATGCGCGGGGCGTCCCTCCTGCGCCGGAATGCGCCGTCCACCGCCGGAGGAGAAGGCTGATGACTACCCAAGACAGCACCCGGACCGGCGCCTCCCCGGCCGGAAGCCCCGCGCCCATCCTCGAAGCGGTCGACATCACCAAGCAGTTCCGGGTCAGGGTGGGACGGTTCGGCCGAGGCACCGTGCATGCAGCGGAGAACATCTCGCTGTCCCTCTACCCGGGGTCGGTCACCGCGGTGGTGGGTGAGAGCGGCTCCGGCAAGTCCACCCTCACCAGGATGCTCGCCCGCACTCACAAGCTGACGTCCGGAAAGCTGTACTTCCGGGGCGAGGAAGTCGATCTGCAGAAATCCGCTTCGAAGGACTATCGCCGTGCGGTACAACTTGTGCTGCAAGACCCTTTTGCGTCGCTGAATCCTGCCCACAACGTCCGATACATCCTCAGCCGCCCGCTTCTCATCCACGGAAAGGGCGGCGACAACGTGGAGGAGGCGGTTCTCAACCTGCTCCGTCGAGTATCCCTGGAACCGGCCGAGCAATTCATCGACAAATACCCGCACGAGCTTTCCGGTGGTCAGCGCCAGCGGGTCTCGATCGCACGGGGGCTCGCGGTCGAGCCGAAAGTACTGATCGCTGACGAACCGGTGTCGATGCTCGACGTGTCGATCCGGTTAGGCGTTCTGAATCTGCTGGCCGATCTTCGCGATCGAGACCGGCTGGCCATTCTCTATGTCACGCACGACATCGCCTCGGCGCGATACCTGGCCGACACCATCATGGTGATGTACGCCGGCAAGGTGGTCGAGGTCGGTACGGCCGACCAGATCGTCAATGCGCCGACACATCCCTATACGAAGTTGTTGGTCAGTGCGGCACCCGACCCGGAGATGGAGGAGAAGACCTGGATGGGCGCCTCCGGCGCTCCACCGTCGTTGGTGAACCCGCCGACTGCGTGCCGATTCCATCCCAGATGCCCGTTCGCGATGGAGATCTGCCGTACCACCGCGCCGCCATTCTTCCCGGTGGCCAACGGGCATCGAACAGCATGTTGGTTGAACAATCCCGAACCTGTCGCTCCGGAATTGTCGCGGCCGATTGCGCGAGCTGCCCAAGAGGTCCCGGTGGGCGGGGACGTTCGGTGAGAGCGCGCCGACGGGTGTCGGGCGGCGCACCCGCTCAGATCGCCGCGAAGCGGCCCCCACCGGCGCGGACGCCGCCGCGACAGAGCGTCGCGGTCGACCACGGACTCAGCCATTCGAAAGGGGTGATGATGCTGCGCTGAAGGATCCCGGCCGAACGTGGCCGGACTGCAAGAAATGTTGTGATCATCTTGGCCCGTCGGCACCGAAGCCGACCATTCTCGAGAGGTCTTCATGTTACGAAAATCAATTACCGGGGTCGCGGCGGTGGGCATCCTTGCTCTCGTCACGTCCGCCTGCGGCAGTGGCAGCACCGCCGCGAACTCCAGCTCCAGCCCGTCGGTCGCGGCAACCACATCCGCGGCTGGGAGCAGTCCCGCGGCCTCGAGCGCCCCGCCGGCCGCTTCCAGCGGTCCTGCGGCGAGCATGAAGCCGTCAGCATCCGGTGCTGCGACGTCCGGCCCCGCGACGTCCGGCTCGGCGGCGTCCGGCTCGGCGTCGTCCGGCACCCCCGGGAGCGCGGCACACGGTGGCGTCACCCTGGCCCAGGGGCCGCCGATGCCCACGAAGCAGGGCACCAAGCCGGTGGTGGTGGAGAACAACCCGATTCCGTCCCTGGAAGACAACTTCAATGCCTTCGACGCCAACGGCTTCGGCTTCAAGTTGAACATCGAGGGTCTGTTCTACGAACCGATGCTCATGTTCAACGCACTGAAGGCCAACACCGCCTACCCGTGGTTGGCGACCGATTTCGCCTGGAACAAGGATGGAACGGCAATCACCTTCACCCTGCGCAACGGGGTCAAGTTCAGTGACGGCTCCCCGCTGACAGCAGAGGACGTCGCCTACACCTATCAGGTGATGAAGGACGTTCCGGCGGCCAACAGGCTCGGCATTCCGATCGCGAGCGCCGCCGCTGAAGGCGCCAACAAGGTGACCGTCAAGTTCACCGCTCCGCAGTTCCAGAACATCTACAACATCGCCGGCCAGACGTTCATCGTGAAGAAGAGCGCCTACAGCGCCGCCAAGGATCCGGCCAAGTTCCCCGATCCGCAGCCGATCGGCACCGGCGCGTACACCCTCGCGAAGTTCACCCCGCAGGGTCTGCAGTTCAAGGCAAACCCGAGCTACTGGGGTGGCACGCCGGGCGTTCCCGAGGTCGACGTTCCGTCGTACTCGACCAACGACGTTGCGCTGCAGCAGCTCTCGGCCGGCCAGATCACCTATGCCGGTAACTTCGTTTCCCACATCGAGCAGAGCTTCGTCGCCAAGGATCCGGCCAACCACAAGTACTGGTTCCCGGCGATCAACACGGTCGGCCTGGTCTTCAACGTCAAGACCGGACCGGCGGCACTCAAGGACGCCGCTGTTCGTAAGGCGATCAGTGCCGGCCTGGACCGCACGAAGGTTGCGACTCAGGCGGAGCAGGGCTACGAGGCCCCGGCGACATCCTCCAGCGGCCTGCTGCTGCCCAACTTCAGCAGTCTGCTGCCCGCCGCCTACAAGAATGATCTGAAGGCAGGTCAGGACGCAGCGACCGTCACCAAGCTGATGACGGGTGCCGGTTACGCCAAGGATGGAACTGGAATCTGGGCCAAGGGCGGCAAGCAGGTGTCCTTCAGCATCGAGGACCCGACCGCCTACACCGACTACTACCAGGCGGCCCAGATCATGTCCGCCGACCTGAAGACCGTCGGTTTCGACGCGAAGGTCAGTGGCGTGGACGCGAACAAGTGGTATGCCGACCTGGCTGCCGGAAGCTTCGACACGGCCATCCACTGGGGCAACACCGGTCCGTCCCCGTATGCACAGTACGAGGGCTGGCTGGACCCGGCGATCGCCAATGGCAACAACGCCAGTGGAAACTACGGGCGTTTCGACAATGCCGATGCCTCCAAGGCGCTGGCGTCCTATGCGAAGGCCGGCACCACGGAAGAAAGCGCAGCCGCGGTGGACGCCCTCGCAAAGGTTGTGTCCGAAGAGGTGCCTGTCGCGCCGATCATGTACGCCGCCGGCTGGTACGAGTACAACACCAAGAGCGGATACACCGGTTGGGTCGACAAGGACCACCAGTTCATGGATCCGTCGCCGAACCCGGCCAACGTTGCCTACGTGATTCTGCATCTCCAGCCTGGCAGCTGAGCCTTTTCGCAGTGAATGGCTTGCCCGGTCGGTGCGTGCACCGCCCGGGCAAGCCGCCCCTTCCACCAGCACGTCGACGCATGGCAGAGCAGCCATCTGGGGATTGGTTGTTCAGCCACACCACACCCAGAAGGAGGCTCGAATGACGTTGTCCCATCCATCGGCACCAGAGACAGAAATCAGTTCCGGACATGGCCGCCGGCCCTCGCGGTTGGTCAAACGGTTGTTGATCCTTGCGGTTGCCGCCGTGACGGTTTCCGCCCTGAGCACAGGAGCGGTATCCGCGGCGCAAGCGCCTTCCCACCCCTTTCCGATACCCGGCCATCTGACCGACCCGCCGAATTTCGGTGCCAACGTCAAGATCTTCGACCCGAGCATGCCGACGGCGCAGATTCAGGCCACCGTCGACGCGATCGCCGCTACGCAGGTCGACAACGAGATGGGCACGCAGCGATATGCGCTCCTGTTCAAGCCGGGGACCTATGGCACCGCGGCGCAGCCGCTGGTCTTCCAGGTCGGTTATTACACCGAGGTGGCCGGCTTGGGGCAGTCGCCGACCGATGTGACGATCAACGGTCACGTCGATGTCTACAACCGATGCCTGACCCCAGATAACTGCATCGCCCTGGACAACTTCTGGCGATCGGTCTCCAATCTCACCATCAATGTGCAGGGTGAGACAGGCTGCCGGGCCTCCGCCGAGTTCTGGGCGGTTTCCCAAGCCGCTCCGATGCGACGGGTGAATATCACCGGCGGGAATCTGTCGTTCCAGGATTACTGCACGGCCGGTCCGCAATATGCCAGCGGTGGCTTCCTGGCCGACTCCAAAACCAGTTTCATCGTCAACGGGTCGCAGCAGCAATTCCTGGTTCGGAACAGCGCAATCGGCGGGTGGTCGAACGGCGTCTGGAACCAGGTCTTCGCGGGCACCACCGGCGCCCCGGCTGAGACATTCCCCAAGCCGAATCCCTACACGGTTCTGCCTACCAATCCGGCCAGTAGGGAAAAGCCCTATCTCTATCTGTCCGCAGCGAACCGGTGGAACGTATTCGTACCGGCCGCAAAGACCAACTCTGCCGGAACCACCTGGGCGAACGGGCAGACGCCAGGGCGATCGATCTCCCTCAACGATTTCTTCCTGGCCAGACCGACCGACTCCGTCCAGACGATCAACAGCCAGCTGGCTCGTGGCAAGAACCTCATCTTCACTCCTGGCGTCTACAACATCGGCCGGAGCATCAAGGTCAAGCGCGCCGACACGGTCGTCCTCGGCCTTGGTATCGCCACCCTCACTGCGGTCAATGGCGCTGTGCCGCTGACCGTCGCCGACGTCCCTGGAGTGGACATCGCCGGCATCATGATCGACGCCGGGACGGTCAACTCTCCGGCCCTGCTGGAGATCGGCACTCGCCGGACGAACCACGACGACGACGACGGCCATGGCCATGGCCGTAGTCACGAGCACTCCGACTCGTCCAATCCCACCGGCGTCCAGGACGTGTTCTTCCGCGTCGGTGGACCGCACGTCGGCAAGGCCAGCGCGAGCCTCGTGGTGAACAGCGACAATGTGATCCTCGATGACATCTGGGCCTGGCGTGCCGATCACGGCACAGGGGTCGGCTGGACGGTCAATACCGCTGATACCGGCGTGATCGTCAACGGTGACAACGTCACTGCGACCGGCCTTTTCGTCGAGCATTTCCAGAAGTACAATGTCATCTGGAACGGCGAGAACGGAAAGACGATCTTCTTCCAGAACGAGTTGCCGTACGACGCGCCGAACCAGGCCGCGTGGCAGCACGACGGGGTGCTGGGTTGGGCCGCCTACAAGGTGGCCAACTCGGTGAAGACCCATGAACTATGGGGTGGTGGCAGCTACATCTACACCAACGTCGATCCGACTCTTCATGCCACCCGCGGCTTCGAGGTACCCGTTACCCCTGGTGTGAAGATGCATCACCTATTGACGGTAGAACTCGGTGCCGGCACCTTGGATCACGTCATCAACGACACTGGGGCCCCGGTCACCAGTGCGGCGGTCGGCGTCCCGAGCTTCGTGGTCAGCTTCCCGTGACGCGCGGGTAGTTCTTCGTTGCCAACAACTCTGGCCCGCACCGCTCGCGCGGCGCGGGCCAGAGTTTTCGGCGACCTGGTATCAGCTGTGCACGTCGGTCCGGCTGAGGGGGTGGCCCGCGCAAGGCAACCTCACAAGGCTTCGTCCAATGGTCGAAGCTCGTCGGCGTAGGACACCGACTGCCGACGCAACACTCCGCCGGCGACCGAGTATTGGCCCATTCGCCACAGCGGCGGCGAATACGCGTGGATCGACACGGTACCCGGATCGCCCCCGGTCAACCGGTGGATGTGATCGGCGCCGAAGCTGAAGACGAATCCCGCCGAGACGTCGGTCTGCGCACTTTCCCTGCCGATCGCCAGATTGTGCTCGACGAGCCGACCCCGGGTTGCTGCGACTGCGCCGCAGGAAATGTCGTGATCGTGCCAACCCGTGTCGTTCTCCCGGCGTCCAGCACAGTACCCAGATGTCGACGTGCGCATCTCGGTGCAGTGAGCGTAGTGCCGTTGGTGGTCGCTGAATGCGACGTGCCGCTCCCACTGTTCCGAGTTGGCGGCAATCGACGACACCAACTCGACCAACTCGGCGTTCGCCAGATCACGGTCCGGCAGCCTATCGATGGTCGAAATGCGGCCTGCTCCGACGAGTTCCGACCACCTGAGCGCTCCGGTAGCCGAGGTAGGTGCTGATTCGTCCACCGCCACATCGGGGGCGAAGGAGAATTCGGGATCGGTCGGGGTGTCGACGGTCAGCGTCATGCCACATTTCCTTCCAGGAGTCGACGCGGGTTGGTGACGCGAATGGCGGCAGTGGCGGCATCGCCCAAATTCAAATCGGCCGGCTCGGCATAGGGTCGGTCGCTGCCCCGCACCAGCTGGTCGACTCCGATGACTCGGATGAGACTGTCCAAACCCTGTCGCGAATAGGACGATGTGTCGACAAAGGTCAGCGGGTCGATGTGCAGCCGGCCGCCTCCGCGGGCGGTGAACCGTTCGTGGTGACCCGGCGCCAGCCCGGCACCCGCGGCGAAACAGATGCGCAGGTCGGGCAGTAGCTCGCGGCCGACCGCAATCCAGGATCACCAGGCAGCCTGCAACTGTGCCGGGTAGTCCACGACGGCAGGACACCAGGCGGGCATTTCACGGTCCGCCGGGGCGACTGGTCCTGGATGCACGAGAACCGGCCGACCGGCCTTTTGCACGACATCCAGTACGGGCGCGAGCGTTTCGACGGCTCCTGGGTGGGCGAGCCAGGTGGCCGGAATCTGCAGCCCAACGAAATTCCGTTCGAGCAAACTCTTCAATCCATCGAGGTCCGGCTCGCGTCTGCGTACCGAGGGCCAGCCCGGAATCGATTCGGCAGGTCAGCGACTCCGTCATGCCACGCGTCGAGCAGGTCATCGGCTTGATCGGCTGGCAGGTCTTCGATGCCGAGAGGGGAAGACAAGCCGCGGATTACCAGGGCCGCTCCCAGGTGATCTTCGATAGCTGCTCGCGCGGTAGCGTCATGAGCCCGCGGATCGACCTGGTAGGGTGGCTCGCCGTCGACCAGTAGGGTCCAGTCGACCAGCCGTGGCGCGGATGTCCTGCGGCGCAGGGCCTCTTGAAAGCCGATCGGCCAAAGGTGTTGATGGACATCGATGTTGCGGACCTCAGCAAGGAATCTGGTTCTTGCCGGAACGGAGACGGCATCATCAGTATTCAGGGTCATTTGTGGACATCTCTTTCATCTGTCGGGAAAACCCGAACTACGCCCTCGCGGCGCATTTCCGTCGACTCAGGCGCCTGGAGCCCTACCAGGACAACCGAATCCGGCAGCACTTCGGAAAGGAGCGGTGACAGCGCAGCCAATGCGCGGGTGAAGGGAAAGGAGGCTGAGCTCAGCCGCGACAGAGCGAGCTGTTCACCCGAGCAGGATCGATGTGCCGCCGACGGTGACTCGCCGACGACCACACGGCCGTGCCGAACGGTCGACCCACGGACGGTGGTCGTGCGTTCATCTGTTCCGTCCACTCGACTCGGGAGCTCCGAAGAGCCGCGCTTGCGGTGCCGCCACGGCACCGCCGGGCCCTCACCTGGAGCATCCATCGCGAAAGAGGGTTGCAGTCCGGCAAGCCAGGGCTTGCAGCTGGAACTCGTGACCTGAGAGGCACTTTATGGCGCGGAAACGTCATGTCAACGACGCGCGTTGACTTATCAGAAGTGTGCGGGTGGTCGTTGACCCATTCAGGTATGCGCGCGTTCGGCCTTGTGAGGGCCGTTCAGGCTCGGCTGTGAGGTTTGAATAATGCGACTGACGATGGCGCATCGGCAACCGCTCAGGCTGGTGCGACCACGTGCGCTGCGGGCGCCTTTTCGCCGACACCTAGCAAGGAGTCGATTCCGCGGCCATCCAACGACGGATCCCGGCCCCACCAGCCGACTCCTGACCGTCACCATCACCAAGCGCATCTCGTCATGAGTCACCGAGCCCGACATAGCGCTCCGCAGCCGTTCGCGCCGTCAGATCTGAGCGGGTTCCTCCGCCGGCTTCTCGTGAGTCACCACTCCGCCCGGGTGGAACAGGGATGCCACCAGCGAGATTCCGAGCACGATGGCCATTCCGATCAGCACGGCGCGTGTTGCGATCGCGAAGTCGGCCGGAATTGCCGCCTGAATTTTCGCCGCGATCGCAGAGGAAGCCCCTCCTGGCGCGGAACCGCCGGTGCCGCCGGTGCTGCTGCTCGCCGCCGCCTAGGCGGCTTTCGCCGCCTGGTCGGCGGGGATGCCGGCAGCAGTGAACGTGTTGGTCAGTCGGTTGGCGAACACATTGCCGAGCAACGTGCCGAGCACGGCAAGGCCCAACGCCGACCCGTAGTTGCGGACAGTCTGCGAGATGCCGGTGACCTCGCCGTAGGAGGCGCCGATCGCCCGGTTGACCGCGTCGGTGCTGGCCGGTCCCAGGAGCAGGCCGATGCCGGCGCCGGCCAGCACGATCGCGTACCACTGGGCACCGAGGCTCAGATCGGTGAGCTTGACAGCCCACAGCAAAAAGCCGATGGCCCCGATCAGAGAGCCCGCGACAATGGGCAGCTTCGCGCCGCGGCTGTCCAGTAGTCGACCACCGACCTGCGCCGCCGGCGCGAATCCCGCGAAGAACACCAGTAGGTAGAGCCCGGCGCTGGTCGCGTCGTAACGCAGGGACACCTGGGAATAGACACTGGCGAAGAAGAACACCGGAACGAAGGCGATCATCGAGAAGAAGAGGACGACATTGTCGACGAGGAACGCTCTGTCGTTGAAATCCTCACCTTGATGAGCGGGTACTTCGTCCGCAGTTGCACCCTTACGAAGACTGCGATGACGACCAGCCCACCAACGATGCACAGCCAGGTGCGAATGTCGGACCAGCCCCACGTCTCTGCCTGTTCGAACCCGAAAACGCTCAAACCCATTCCGGCGGCCGCCAGAACCGCTCCGAGCAGATCAATGGGCTCCCGTCGACCGGACGTCTTGATGTGCGCCATCACAGCGAGCACGATAGCCAGAACCGCAATCGGAACATTGATCCAGAAGATCGCCCGCCACGTCCACTGGGTGAGGTAGCCACCTGCGATCGGACCGACTGCGGTCAGGCCGCCGCTGACACCGAAGAAGATTGCGAGCGCTTTGCCCCGCTCGCGAATCGGGAACGAGGACACCACGACGGCCAGGGCCGCCGGAATCATCAGCGCGGCCGACAAGCCCTGCAGAACTCGGAAGAAGATGATCCATGCCTCTGCGAGCGAGCCCTTGGGCGTCGCGCCGCACAGTGCGGAGGCACCGGCGAACCCGGTGATTCCGATCAGCACCATGCGCTTGGATCCGATGACGTCGGCCAATCGGCCCCCGAACGCGAAACCTGCTGCGAGAGCGAGGATGTACCCGTTCACGACCCATTGCACGCCGCTCCTGGACAGCGCCAGCTCCTCCTGGATCCGCGGAGTGGCGATCGAAACGATCGTCTGATCGATGAAGGTCATGGCTACCGCGAACAGCATCGCGATCAATGCCAGGTATCTGGCTTTGGACGAGGTTTCCTCTGGTGTCGTGGTCACGATGGATCATCCTTGCAGGAGTCGCGGAGCCGCGCGCAGCCGGGCAGGCATCGCAGCCGGACGACGTCGGGCCGCAGTATTGGACGCGAGGTGGTCCCGCCGAATCGCGCCGGCGACGCCATCGATGATGCGTTCCGCGGCCGGGAACCCAATTCGGTGAAGGGAGTCCTGGCATTCGGCCGTGACCCTGGCTGTCAGGACAAGGCCAAGAATGGGGCGTTTCTGGAACCGATATAACATGTGCCACAACGATGGGGACGGTGGAGTAAAAACCCTTAGATTGGAAGGTAAAGGACGCTGACGGCCGCTAGGACGACCTCGTCGTTCTTTTCTCAGGAAAACGTCAACGAATTGAAGTCCAGAAAGCTCGCCGTTGCAGATAAGCACCGCGTAGTCATTATATTCGACGTACCGAAAAGTGTGGTCAAGCTGAATCATCCGCTGGGCTATGACGATACGGGTGCCTATTGGATGTAGATCCCGCCATCTATTGCCGAGGTTGCATGGTAAGCGTTTCCGCACGGATCGGTGTGGGGGTGGTGCTGTGGATCGGATCCCGGCGCCGTCACCGAGGCAGCCACGCCTGAGCCAGACCGACGAATTCCTCCAGCTGGCGATGCCCTTGATGGGTGCTGTGCCCGGATCGGGCGTCGATGAATGTCCGGGCGCGCCAATCAGGGAAGTGGCCGGTTGAGCGCCATCGCGGCGTCGCGGACGGCGGGATGGTCCAACGCAAGGTCTTCGACGAGCTCCACGTCAGGCCGCTCCCAGCTGGCGAGGATGTCCCAGCTCGGTCGGTGGAAGGACCACCACTTCACAGCTTGCCACCGACGTTGGCTCGGTTCGAGCGAGTCCCGTTCACTCCAGATTCGATGCCCCCAGGCTTGTGTCGCTGGAAGGTTGCGTACCACTACCTGCGTCGGGCGCATCGACCGCGCGACCAGCTCAGCGGGATCATCAAGGTCGAGCAATTTCAGGTCGTCAGGAAGGCGGTAGGTACCCAGTGCTCGTCGGGCCCCAGGCAAAACGGGAAATGCGAACATCGAGGTCCCCCACGTTGCGAGGTTGCCGAACACTTCCCCTACCGCGGCGGTCGGCTGGGCGGCGACGTACCAGACGAAGTAGTCGGGGTGATCGATCCGCCCACCACGCTGCGGGCGATGTTCGTACTCCGGGTGACCTGGCTCGCCGCTGGCGGCGGTGGGTAGATACGGAAAAATTCGGTAGACCAGCACGGTTCAGACCGCTCCACCCCACGCCCCGGCGTCCAACGCTTCTAGGACGGGTCCCGGGCCGTGCAGAGCGAGGACATCGATCGGACGGGCACCGTCGAGGTGAGCGTTCGCACTGCTCATCCAGGTGGTCGCCGTGGGATCTGACCAGACAAGCCGGACCCGAGCCAAAACATGTTCAAGGTCAATCAGCAACGGTGCGACTATCACTCCAGGTCGCTCTTCACCTGTGGCCCACCGTGACGGCTGGCTGGTGCTCACTCCAAGCATGGTGGCCAATTTGGCGACGCCTCCAACAGCGTCAACCAGCCACCGAGTCCGTTGGGGCGCCAGTGGGTCGTCGGCAGGCAACGAACGGCGACTGGTCGCCTTCTGGCCGGAGGATGCGACAGTGCCCGACCGAGCGGGCTTCGCGGCGACCGCACTTCGAGCGGGCTGGGGAACAGCAGCTGAGCCAATGCTCCGTGGCGCCACGCGCGGAGCCGTACTTTGCACGCCAGCGCCTGGGGCCAGTGCGCGCGGAGCAGCGGCGTCTTTCGTTTCGGTTACCTTGCCCTTGGCCGCAGGTGCGGGGGCCACGGATGTTTTCGCAGCAGTACCAGCCATGCCCACATATTACCCAACGAATTCCTTGGGTACAACGAGCTCCGTCGAGCGGTTCCGGTCTGGAGGTTCTTACCGTCGGCGGCCCCTGCAATCTGAGCACATCTTCGCCCTCGGTTTCACCCTCAACGGCGTCCACGTGCACACCGGGCCATCGCAGGAAAATCGCACCATGACCAACCCGGGATCCCGGTCGCTACAGACCCATCAACGGCGGCCACGAACGGTACGTCTGGCGCACATCGAGCTCAAAGACTTCGTCATCCGCACCGCATTCTGGTCGTCGCCGGCGGCCACCTGGCCTAA
>JAABUZ0100006363.1_pt1 | contig 14814 bp, 17 predicted proteins | sample 5562091 | NCBI WGS metagenome assembly JAABUZ01 (sample SAMN12813069, study PRJNA571459) | rock metagenome | isolation source: Antarctica rocks | place: Antarctica: Victoria Land, Linnaeus Terrace sud | collected 2015-12-21 | reverse complement strand
CTCCCCGCCCAACAAGATCGTGCTTATCAACTTCTCCGATCACTTCCAGGGCGCCCTCATGCCCTACCGCATGCCCGAAGAGCGGGAGCCGTTCCCGCGACCGTGGGAGCGCGGCAGTGGGCCGCACCCGGATAGTGCCCCCGACGCCCCCCGACCCGCTCGCCACACCCGCGCAGGGGCGCGCTGACATGGCCACCTGGTGCGGCAGCTCCCGCTCGAACTACTTCACCGTGAAAGACACAGGGGCCTTCCGGGTATGGGCCGACCAACTCGGTATCGATATCTGGGAAGGCGATGGACTAGGCCTGTCGGGGCGGTTCGTCATCGCAGTAGTAGACGGAGCGGGTGGCCGTCCACGCGGTACAGCCACGATGGTGATGACGTCGACGTCGACCTCACCGCCGAGCTGGCCACACGGGTCTGCCCAGACTTTCGTTGAGTCGGTCGGGTAGGGGCGTCAGGCCGCATCAGCGGCGCGGTGGAGTGTCCGCGGGTCAGGCCTGTCGAGTCGGTCTTGTCGTGTCGGTCTTGTCGCGTCGTCGGTGGTAGGTCGTCTCGATCCAGGTGACGACGGCGAGACGGAGCTGATCTCGGGTCTGCAAGCGCCGGCTGTTGAGGACGTTCTTCTGCAGGAGGCTGAAGAAGGACTCCATGGCGGCGTTGTCCGCGCAGGCTCCGACCCGGCCCGACGACCCCTTGAACCCAAGACGTCCGAGAACGGCCGGTATTCTCGCGGGTCACTCCTTGCTGCCAACACCAGCCTGCCGAACCGGCCCTCCCGAGCCGGCCCTCCCGAGCCGGGATACGCGCCGTGAGCATGCTGGGTGCTGCAGGCCCCGGTGGCCCGTGACCAGCGCACCGTGGTGGCCACCTCGCAACTCGTTGACGACCTGCTCCGTCGCTGCTCGGAAGAGAGCTCGACGTACTGGTCCTGGTGCGGGCAGCTGGTCGGTGTCTTCGGCCGGTCGTTGACCGTCGAGTGGTCGAAGCTTCACCCGGACGCCCTGATCGCCGAGGGCCTGCAGGCCAGGGCCGCCCTCGACGCTGAGTTCATCGGGCCCTCGGCCCGTCGCCGGCAGGCGCTCGTCGCCGAGTACCGCGCGGGCGACCTGACCGAGGAGGACCTGCCGCGCGACCTCGTCACCATGCTGGAACTGCACCGCGACCCGGCGTGGGACGACGAACTGCCGCTGCGCGAGGTGGCGGTGTTCCTCATGGCCGCGACCCAAACCACGACCCAGGCGTTCCCGCACCTGATCGTCCAACTCGAGGCGTGGCTCGCCGAGAATCCTACGTACCGACCGATGATCTCCTCGGACGAGACGTTCCTGCGTCGCGCCGCGTACGAGACGTTGCGGCTGTTCGTCGCCTCGCCCGCGAGGATCCGGCGCGCCACCCGCGACGTCGTCCTCGCGTCCGGCCGGGAGGTGCCTTCCGGCACCCGACTCGCGCTGTTCTTCCGACCGGCGAGCGCAGATGCGTCGATCTTCGGCGACCACGCCGACCGATTCGACCCGACCCGCGACCTGCCGCAGGTCGCGCCCTGGGGCCTCGCCTTCGGCGGTGGCACCCACATGTGCGTCGGCCGTCCGCTGGTCACGGGTGTGGGCAGTCGCGGCGAATCCGACGGCACGATCGTGCTTGTGGCGCGCGCGCTCTACGACGCGGGCCTCGCCCTCGACCCGGATCGTCCGCCGCTTCGTGACGAGACCACCTACTACGACGCGTTCGAGTCGGTGGCCGTCGTCCTGCGGAATCTGTAGATGGTGCCGCCCGAGCTGGAGCCCATGAGCCCTGACAATGTGGACGAGGCGAAGGTGATCGAGACCCCCACCGCGACGTCATCGTCGTCGGCTTCGGGGCCGCCGGCGCTCTACCTGGCCCGTGTCGACCTGCACCCTTGGTGTTCGAAGGCAGCCAGCATGGCGGCGCGCTCATGAATACCACCGAGGTCGAAAACTTCCCGGGCTTCCCCCCGCGGGGGGTTCCGCTAATCAATGCGGATGGTTATTCTATATTGGTCCCTGCCGCCGACAACGGCTTCTGCACCGTCGTGGTCGGCGCGGGCCCACCCGGCACCGCTGCCCGAGGAGGACTGCATGCCCGCTGCCCGCTCCGCCCGGTCGACCAGTACGGTTGACGGCGTCATCCGCAACGCCCAGATGGCCATCGAGTCGCTTCCTGAGGGCCCCTGGGACGGCAAGTGGTTCAGCTACGCACCATCGCTGCACCTGTCCATCGATCCGTCGGTCCCGCTGCACGAGGACTTCGACCGCGACGTCGACCCGGTGACCTACCAAGTCCTGCGGTCGCGGTTCTGGAACCTCAACCTCGACCACTCGGAGGTCATTAAGCGAGTCTCCGGATCCCCGCTCATCGTCTACATGGACGACTTCGACACCAGCCTGCTGACCGAGTGCGGCGACACCCTCGTCTGCGGACCGTCGATCCAGTACTTCACCGGCCACGGCGACATGGCGGTCAAGTGGACGCTGGAGAACCGCAGTGCCAACCCGGGCATCAGCGACGGCGACGTGTTCATCCAGAACGACCCCTACATCGCGACCACGCACCAGATGGACGTGATGATCTACCAGCCCGTGTTCTGGGAGGGGAAGCTGTTCTCTTGGATCATGAACAACGCCCACGTCGGGGACATCGGCGGTGTCGACGCCGGCAGCTTCTGTCCCGGTGCGCCCGACATGTTCCACGAGAGCACCCCGGTCCCACCGATGCTCCTGGTGCGCAAGGGTGTCCTGCAGCGCGACGTCGCCGAGATGTTCACCCGCAAGAGCCGCACGCCCGAGATGATCGCGCTCCAGCTGCGCAGCCAGATTGCGGGTCTGCGCTCAACCCGTGAGCGTTTCGTTCAGATGTTGGAGCAGTTCGGACCGCTCACCGTCAAGGGCGCGATGCGCCGGATGATCAAGGACGCGTCCGAGGCCGTCGGCCGCCGGCTGGAGCAGGTCCCCGACGGCACCTGGCGCGAGACCATCTACATCGGCAGCGCCGGCCCGGGCGACCGCGACGTGCACAAGCTGCAGACGACCCTCACCAAGACTGGTGACCGGTTGAGCTTCACCAACGAGGGCACTGACCTGCAGTTCTCGGCCGCGAACGGCACGCTCGCCGGGTGGCGCTCCGGCGCGGTGTGCGCGTCGTCGACCCTGCTCGGCTACGACCAGCTCTACTGCGTGTCGCCGACCACCTGGAGTTCAAGCCGATCCCAGGCACGATGAACGTGGCGAAGTACCCCGGGGCCGTCTCGCCCGGCACCGCGTCGATCATCAGCGTCTACCTGGCCAGCCAGGTGCTGTCGAAGATGCTGCCCGCGGGCCCGCCGGAGGTCCACAACGTCTCGAACGCCGCCGGCGGTGTCTCGCTCCCGGGGTGGGTGGCCGCGGGCCTCGACCGCAACGGCAAGTTCGTCGCCGACCTCACCGGTGACTCGCTCAACGGTGCTGATGTGGGGCGAGGATGACCTGCCGTTCCGGTTGCCGACCACCGCCGAGGAACCACCGCACGAGGGCGGGTACTTCCCTCCGCCGTCAGGGGTGCGCATGACGTTGCTGCACTTCCTGCGCGACGGTGACGCCGCTGCGGCCGGTGGCGCGCTCGACGCGATCATGGACGGCGGCGGTGACGGGATGCACCAGACCGACAGCGTCGATGTGGGCTGGATGATCTCCGGCGAACTTGGCGTCGAACTCGACTCCGGCGAGACGCAGTGGCTCTACCCGGGCGACCTCATCGTGCAGAACGGCACGCGGCACCGGTGGATCAACCGCGGCGACGAACCGGCCGTGGCCGGCTTCCTGACCTTCGGCGCTCGACGCGACGACCGTTGAGCGCGCCGTCGTTCGACCTGACCGGGAAGGTCGCCGTGGTGACCGGCGGCAGTCGCGGGCTCGGCCGGGCGATGGTGCTCGCGTTCGCCGCCGCTGGTGCCGACGTCGTCATCGCCAGCCGCAACGAGCAGGCCTGCCTCGAGCTCGCGGACGAGGTGCGGGCGACCACCGGCCGTGAGGCGTTGAGTGTCGGGCTGCACGTCGGGCACTGGGACGCGTTCGAGCCGTTCGTCGACACCGTCTACGAGCGCTTCGGTCACCTCGACGTGCTCGTGAACAACGCCGGGATGTCGCCGGTGTACGACTCGCTCGGCGACGTCACCGAGGCTTTGCTGGACAAGGTCCTCGATGTCAACCTCAAGGGCCCGTTCCGCCTCACCGCGCTGGTCGGGCCGCGGATGGTCGCCGACCGCGGTGGTTCGGTCGTCAACATCTCCAGCGCCGCGGCGGTGGCGGGTCACCCGCGGCCGCACCAACTGCCGTACGCGGCGGCGAAAGCGGCGCTCAACGCGCTCACCGTGGGCTTCGCGCACGCGTACGGACCGACGGTCCGCGTCAACTCGATCGTCGCGGGTACCTTCCTCACCGACATCAGCAAGGCGTGGGACATGGCCGCGTTCGCCGAGCGGGCCGCGGGTTTCGCGTCCGGTCGTGCCGGCGAACCGGAAGAGATCGTCGGGGCGGCGCTGTACCTCGCGTCGGCGGCCTCCAGCTACACGACCGGGTCCCTGCTCACCGTGGACGGCGGTCAGCCCTGAGGTCGCGACTCCCGCGGCCGTCGCCGGCCAGGCGCCGCGAGTCGTGGGTGGTCGGCACCCCCACCGGGGCGATCTCGACCACGACCCGGTCGGGGGTGTCGAGTTGCGCCGCGAAGGCCGCCGTGGTGTCCGGGGCGTGCCGGGCGGCGAACTCCTCGTAGAACCGCGCCCGGACCTCCCGGTCCCCGTGGAACACGGCCCGGCCACGCTGCGCGAGCATCTGCCGGCCGGCGTCGTGACGCTCAACGGTCACCGTGACCCGCGGGTCGCTCTGCATGCCGACGACGTGGGCCCGGCCCGCGACAGCGGTGAGCCAGAAACGTCCGTCGCGCCACAGGTAGCTGAGCACGACGCCGCGCGGCCAGCCGTCGCCGCCGAGGAAGCTCAGCACGCACTGGTGCCGCGCCCCGAGCAGGTCCACGACGCCGTCATGGCCCAGCCGGGCTCCCCGCAGGGACGCCTGGCTGGTCGTCACGCGCGGTGGCTGTCCCACGTCGCGAACGATTCGGGGTAGTCACTGGGCTCCGGCGCGGCGTCCGGCCACCGGATCCGCTCCGCTGCGACCGCAGCCTGGTGCAACGATTCCATCGGCGCCGTGTAGGCGAACGAAAGGTCCCGGCGCGCGAACGTCCACCGGCCGTCGTCGACCCGGTAGTCGTCGACGTACCGGAAGGCGGCGAGCACCAGGCTTCCCCGGTACGCGAGCTCGGCATGGCCCGATACCACGCCGCGCGCGGTCTCGCCGTCCACGGTGGTCACCGCGCCCGTCGGGGTGTGGACCGTGAGGCCGTAGCGGTCCATCGAGGCGCGGTAGAACTCCCGCAACCGCTCGTGCCCGGTGACGACGAGCGTGCGACGCACGAACACCCCGTCGGAGGCGAAGCACCGGACTACACCGTCGAGGTCGTGGTCGTCGACCGCCATCGAGTAGAGGGTGGTGAGGTCCTCGATCGCCCGCCGGGCCTGCAGGTCGTGCACGGTCCGCGCGAGGGCGTCGGCCGAGACGCCCTCGGGCAGGTGTGCGGTCTGCCGGTCCAGCGACGGCACCCAGCGCGCGGTCACCGGCCCGCCCCGGCGCTCACCGGTGTGGTCGCGAGCGCCATCCGTTCCTTGACGAACTCCCGGGTCACCCCGAGGCCCGCGACGCCCACCACCTCGCCCGCACGCCGACCGCGGACGAGGAAGCGGTCGCCGTCGTCGAGAAGCACCTCGGTGGTGTCGGCGTCGTCGAGCCGCCCCGCCACCTGCAACCGGCTGCCGTACTGGTCGGTCCACACGTACGGGATGCCACTCACCTCGGTCGGGGTGCCGGTCAGGGTCGCGGCGACGGCCGTGGCGTGTTCGGTCGCCGCCGTCCAGTGCTCCACGCGGACTGACCCGTACCGCGGGTGGTCCCACCGCGCGACGTCACCGACCGCGTACACGTCCGGCCCGGCGCGCAGCACGCCGTCGCACACGACGCCGTCGGCCACCGTGAGTCCCGACCCGTCGAGCCACCCGGTGTTCGGGACGGCGCCGATGCCGACCACGACGGTGTCGGCGGCGAGCACCGTGCCGTCATCGAGTTCCACGCCCTCGCCGGCGGTCTCACCGAGTAGGCGCGCGACGCCACGACCCAGGTGCAGCGCGACGCCGTGGGCGGCGTGCCGCCGGGTCATCCTGGCGCCGACGTCGTCGCCCAGTCCCCGTCGCATCAGCACCGGCACCGGGTCGACCACCGCGACGGCCACACCCTGCGCCCGGGCCACCGCTGCGACCTCGCACCCGATGAACCCGCCGCCGACCACCACTAAGCGTTCGCTGCGGTCGAGGGCCTCGCGCAGCGCCTGGGCGTCGCGCAGCGTGCGCAGCACGTGCACACCGGTCAGGTGGGCGGTGCCCGGCAGCCGGCGGGGGGACGAGCCGGTGGCCACGACCAGCCGGTCGTAGTCGAGCGCAGCGTCGTCGAGCGTCACGGTGTGTGCCGGCGTGTCGAGGCCGCGCGCCGGGGTGCCGAGGCGCAGGTCGACGTCGAGGGCGGCCAGCTGCTCCGCCGTGGCGAGCGCGACCGTCTCGGCGGCGCGGGTGCCGGACAGCACGCCCTTCGACAGGGGCGGCCGGTCGTAGGGCGCGTGGAGCTCGTCGCCGAGCATCACGATCTCGTCCTCGCAGCCGCGCCGGCGCAGCGCCTGCACGATGCGCAGGCCGGACAGGGAGGCGCCCACCACCGCGGTCCGCGTCACGATCTCGTCGCCAGACTCATCACGGCCTCCTTGCCGGTTATTTCTGCCTATGATAGGGAGGTATTGTACGATCAGTCGAGAGCAGAGGCTACATGACCGTCCCGGTCGCCACGTCCCCGTTCCAGATCGGCACGCTCGTCCCCGACATCGAGGCCGCGCGGCACTGCCACGAGTCCGGTTTCGGCGTCGGACCGTGGGTCGACTCGGGGTGGAAGACCGGCCGCTACTGGGACGGTGACACGAACACCGTCCTCGACGTGCGGCAGCGGGCGGTGTTCGGGCGGTTGACCGCCGACCTCGCGATCGAGTTCATCCAGGTCGCCGCCGCCGGTCCCGCCCCGCGGGTGTGGGACCTCGAGCGCGCCGACGCCACGGCCCACCTCGGCTACTGGGCCCGTGACACCCGGACCGCGGCCGCCGCCCTCGTCGCGGCCGGCGCCCGGCTGGTGATGGCCCGCGCGACCGACCCGGACCTCGCGGCCGCGTTGACCGCCCGCGGGCCGGAGGACCCGCTGCCCGAGGGCCTCGACATGTGCTACCTCGCGACCGGCGACGGCCTGCTGGTCGAACTGGTGCCGACCGCCATCTGGGGTGGCCGGTTGCGCGACGGTTTCGGCGACGGCATCGACGACGTTCTCGCCGCCCCTCCCACGGATCTGCTCTGATGACGAACCACCGACAGAAACGAGGAAATTTGATGACCGAACCGCTCACCGTGTGCGTGATCGGTGCCGGCCAGATGGGCAATGGGATCGCCCAACTGGCCGCCACCGCGGGCCACCGGGTGGCGCTGGTCGACGTCGACGAAGCGTCGCTCGCCCGTGGCCGTGCCGCGATCGAGACCAGCGTGGCCCGCTTCGCCAAGAAGGGCACGCTGAGCGAGGAGCAGATCGAGGCCGTCTGGTCGCGGCTCACGCTCGCCACGGACATCGAGGAGGGGGCGTCACCCGCCGACCTCGTCGTCGAGGCCGTGCCGGAGATCCTCGACCTCAAGCTCGACATCTTCGCGAAGGTCGCAGCCTGCACCGGTCCGGACACGTTGCTCGGCTCGAACACGTCGCAGACCAGCATCACCTCGCTCGCGGCGCCTCTCGGCGACCGCGCCGACCACTTCGTCGGGATCCACTTCTTCAACCCGCCGGTGATGATGCGGCTGGTCGAGTTGATCCGCGGGCTGCAGACCTCCGACGACACGCTGGAGCGCGCGCGGTCGTTCGCCGAGAGCCTCGGCAAGGAGGTCGTGGTCTGCCAGAAGGACAGCCCCGGCTTCCTCACCAGCCGGATCTCGGCCATCCTGCGGCTGGAGTGCGTGCGGATGCTCGAGGAGGGCCTGGGCACCGCCGAGGACATCGACAAGGCGATCCGGTTGGGCTTCAACCACCCGATGGGGCCGCTGGAACTGGGCGACTTCAACGGCCTCGACACCTTCTACCATGTGCTCACCGCGCTGGAGAAGGCTCACGGTGAGCGCTTCAAGCCCACCCCGACCGTCCACAACATGATCGCGGCCGGGTGGCTCGGCCGGAAGACCGGCCGCGGGTTCTACGACTACACCGACGCCGGCTGAGCGGGGGTCGACGCGGGCGCGGCGACGTCGGCGGCGGCGGTGAGAGCGGCGTCGACCGCCACCGCGCCGTGCGCGTCGACGAGCACCGGATTGAGGTCGAACGACGTCAGCCACGGGCTGTCGGCGAACACCCGTGACGCCGCGGCGATGACGGTCGCCAACCCCTCGACGTCGTACCGCTGACCGCGGAACCCCGCGAGCAGCGGGCCGATCCCGGACCGTTGCACCAGGTCGCGAGCCTGGTCGACCGTGACCGGCGCCGGTGCGAGCGCCGTCCCACCGAGCAGTTCGGTGAGCACCCCGCCCGGACCGACCGCGACGACCGGACCGAACGTCTCGTCCCGGACGCCGCCGATGATCACCTCCGCGCCGTCGGCCTGTTCGGCCACGAGCAGCGCAACCGGCGTTAGCCCGGCCGCGACCGCGGTCTCGCCGAGTGCGACGGCCGCTGCGGCCAGCGCGGTGTCGTCGGCGAGGCCGGTGTGCACCAGGCCGAGGTCGCTCTTGTGCACCACGCCGTCGCACAGCAGCTTGGCGACGTAGGGCGCCCGGAGGTCGGCAGCTGCCTCGACGGGATCGTTGCCCGGAGCAACGCTCACCTGAGCCGGGAACGGCACACCGTGAGCGGCGAAGAACGCCGTGGACAGGGCCTCGTCGGGATCGGAGGTCCAGGCCGCGGGGCGGGTCACCGCCACGGCGTCGGGGGTCGCCACCGGCCCGGGGAGCGGTGGCAGCTCGACGAGGCGGCGCAACGCGCGCAGGGCGGCGTCGACGTCCGTGAAGCTCGGTGCGTCGACAGCTGCGAGGATCTGCTCGGCAGTCTCGGTGATCTCACCCGCGGACCACGCCGTGAAGGCGACCAGTTTCCCGGTCGCCGTGGTCGCCTCGGCGATCCGCGGCAGCAGCGTCCCGGCGTCGTGGGCGGTCCACGTCGGCACGGCGACGAGCACCGCGTCGAAGGCGTCGTCCTTGGCGATCGCGGTCATCACGTTGCCGAGGAGCTCGCGGTCGCCGATGACCTGGCCGGTGAGGTCGAGCGGGTTGCCCGGTGTACCGAACCGCATCACCGGGCGAAGAGCCGCGGCCGTCTCCGCCGACATCGGCTCGACGACGAGCCCCGCCGCCGCCGCACGGTCGGCGACGTAGCTGCACTCGCCGCCCGAGGGTGACACCACCAGCAGCCGGTTGCCGGGCGGCCGGTGCGGTTGTGCAAGCAGGCCCGCGACGTCGACGAGTTCGTCCGGCCGGTCGACCACGACCACGCCCGCGGCGGTCATCACCGCGGTGAAGACCTCCTGCGACCCGGTCTTCGCGCCGGTGTGACCGAGCGAGCTGCGGGCGCCCGCCTCACTGGCCCCGACCTTGAGCGCGACGATCCGCTTGCCGGCCGCGTGGACCGCCGCCACCGCGGCGAGGAACGCCGCCGGTCGGCGGATCTGCTCGACGAACAACGCGACCACCTCGGTGTCGACGTCGTCCGCGAACGCGGCGAGGGTGTCGGCGACGTCGACGTCGCACTCGTTGCCGAGGCTCACCATCGCCCGGATGCCGAGGCCCCGCGCCTGCGCGAGGTTGACGACGTTGACGCCCATGCCGCCGCTCTGGCTCACCACGGCGATCCGCCCGGGGCGGATCTCAGGGGCGATGTTCAACGTCGGCACCGCGATGACACCGTGCACCGGATCCGCGATGCCGATGCAGTTGGGACCCACGACCCGCACGCCGGTGGCCGCGGCGATCCGGCCGAGTTCGGCCTGCGCCGCCTCGCCGTCGTCGCCCTCCTCGGCGAACCCGGAGGTGCAGACGACGACGTGCGCGACACCGGCGGCCGCGCAGGCCGCCACCGTCTCGGCCACCAGCGCGGACCGGACGAGGACGTAGGCGGTGTCCACGCCGTCCGGCAACTCGTGCACCGACGGCACACACAGCAACCCCATGACCTCGTCATAGCGCGGGTTCACAGGGACGATCCGGCCGCGGTACCCGGTGCGAAGCAAGTTCGCGACGGTGCGGCCGGGGTGACGGTCACAGTCGGGGGACGCGCCGACCACCGCGATGGCGCGCGGGGCGAGCAGCCGGTCGAGGTCGAGCCGTCGCTCGCGTGTATCCATGCGCACGGATTATCGCATCCAGGTCCCGCGGTCAGGGTGACGTGCTCGGGGTTGCCCTATCAATGATTATGATAATACTGGTACGGGGTGCAGTCGACTGTCGGCCGCACACCTCGGGAGGTGGCGTGACGATGACGTTGCGATTCGGTCTGGCAATCATGAACGACTTCCCACCCGGTGAGGTCGCGGCCCACCGCATCGGTGCGCTACGCGAGCAGGTGCAAGCCGCCGAACGCGCGGGCGTGGGCTCGATCTGGGTCCTGCAGCACTACCTCGGCAGCATGCCGACCCTGCAGCCGCTGCACCTGCTCTCCGCACTGACGCCGTACACCGGCGACATGCGGCTCGGCACCAATATGTACATCCTACCGCTGCGCCACCCGATCGGCGCCGCGGAGGAGTTCTCGACGCTCGACCACCTGTCCGGCGGCCGGGCGATCGCGGGCGTCGGCCTGGGTTACCGGGAGAACGAGTTCGCCGCCTTCGGCGTCCCGATGACCGAGCGGCTCGGCCGCTTCAACGAGTCGGTCGAGATCATGCGCAAACTGTGGTCGGGCGAGCGGGTGAGCCACGAGGGCAAGTACTTCCGGTTCACCGACGAGAAGATCAGCCTCGCGCCGGTGCAGCCCGGCGGACCGCCGGTGTGGGTCGGCGCCGGCGGCAAGCCCAAGGCGGTGGAGCGGGCCGCCCGGTTGGGCGACGCATGGATCATCCCGCCGCACGTCGCAGGCGACCGGTTACGCGAACTGCTCGACGTCTACCGCGGCGCCCGGCGCGACCACGGTCGGGAGGTCGCCGAGGAACTGGTCGTCCGTCGCGACATCCTGCTGCACGAGGACGCCGACACCGCCTGGGCTCTCGGGTCCGACGCCCGGGTCGCACTTTCGGGCGAGTACGGCCGCTACAACCGACCCGACGACACCGTCGACTACCAGCATCTCGCCGGAGCCGAGGAGGCCGAGCAGCGGGCGCGCGACGCCTACCTGTTCACCGACCCGGAGACCGCGATCCGCAAGCTGAAGGAGGTCGAGGCGGCGGGCATCACCACCGTCGTCCTGCGCATGCAGTGGTTCGGCCTCCCGCAGGACCAGGTGCTCCACTCCCTTCAGTTGTTCGCCGAGCGGGTCCTACCCGCCTTCCAGGACAGGAGCCAGTCCACGTGACCCGCACCTACAACGAGCTCGTCCCACGGTTCCCCGACCAGGAGACCTGGACGCTCGCGCACGTGCTCCGCCACCACGCAGACACGCGGCCGGGCTCCACGTTCCTCATCGCGCCGGAGGAGTCGTTCGAGATCAGCTACGCGGACACGTTCGCCCGTGCGCAGCAGGTGTTGGCGGGGTTCCACGCCGCCGGGGCGCAGCGCGGTGACCGCGTGGTCGTCATGGCGGCGAACTCCTCGCGCTTCGTGTTCTCGTGGCTCGGCACCGGGATTGGCGGGCTCGTCGAGGCGCCGATCAATACGGCGTACGAGGGCGAGTTCCTGCGTCACCAGGTGGTCCTCGCCCAAGCGAGGTTCGTCGTCACCGACGACACCTTCGCCGCGCGTTTCGCCGCGATCCACGACGAAATTCCGACGGTCGAGTCGTTCTTCGTCATAGACACCGGTGCCGGTGACGCCGCGATCGAGGCGCTGCGCGCCGCCGGATGGCAGGCCCAGCCATGGGACCAACTGCTGAAGGCAGGTTCGGCCGTACCTGTCGACCTCACGCCGGGCGAGCAGGCCTCGATCTTCTACACCTCGGGCACCACCGGCCCCAGCAAGGGCGTCGCAATGCCGCACGGGCAGATGTTCTTCTTCGGCGAAGAGGTTGCGAGCCTGCAGCGGATCACACCGGAAGACACGTACCTCACGACCACGCCGCTGTTCCACGGCAACGCACAGTTCATGGCAGCCTACCCGGCGCTGGTCGCGGGCGCACGACTCGTGATCCGATCGAAGTTCTCGGCCAGCCGGTGGGTTGACCACCTGCGGGCGAACGACGTCACCGTTACCAACCTAATCGGCGTGATGATGGACTTCGTCTGGAAGCAGCCGGCCCGCTCGGACGACGCCGACAACGTGCTCCGATCGGTCTACGCGGCGCCGACCGCGTCGTCGATCCTCGGCGGGTTCATGGACCGGTTCGGGATCGAGGCGATGGTCGACGCGTTCGGTCTCACCGAGACCTGCGCGCCGATCCTGTCGCCCTACGGCGAGATCCGGCCGCCCGGCGCCGCCGGGCTGGAGGCGAGCGACTTCTTCGAGATCAAGCTGGTCGACCCCGACACCGACCGCGAGGTGCCGGTCGGGCAGATCGGTGAGCTCGTGATCCGCTACAGGTACCCGTGGACCTGCAGTCTCGGCTATTACGGGATGCCCGAGAAGACCGCCGAGGCCTGGCGCAACCTGTGGTTTCACACCGGTGACGCGCTGAAGAGGGACGAGGACGGCTGGTTCTACTTCATCGACCGGTACAAGGACGCCCTGCGCCGCCGCGGCGAGAACATCAGCTCCTACGAGGTCGAGCAAGCGATCCTGAGCTTCCCAACCGTTGCTGAATGCACCGTTGTTGGCGTGCCGGCCGAGCAGGAAGCGGGGGAGGACGAGGTGCTCGCGGTCGTCGTCACCTCCGAGCCGGTAGATCCGGGCGCGCTGTGGGCGTGGTGCGAGGGCCGGGTCCCGGCGTTCGCGACGCCACGCTTCATCCGGTTCGTCGACGCCATCCCGCGCACGCCGTCGGAGAAGGTGAAGAAGACCGACCTGCGTGCCGACGGCATCACCGCCGACACACACGACCGCACCCAGCAACCCGCGTCGATGGGCTGAGCGTGCTGTCGTTCCCGTCGGTCACCGCGGTCGAGGTGACCGGGCCGCGGGTGGTCCACCCGGTCGAGACGCTGCTGCCCGCGGCCGACGCCGCCGGGTTCCGCGGCGTCGGCATCGACTGGTTCAGCCTGCGCGACGCCGAGCGGCGGGGCGTCACCGTCGAGTCGCTCGCCGAGTCCGCGGCGGCGCTCGGCCTGACCTGGACGGACCTGTCCGCTCTCGGTCTCGGCCCGGACGCCGACCGCGACGAGAAGGTTGCTGCCGCCATGGCGCGCCGCTGTGCCGCCCTCGGCATCGGCCTGTGCGGACTGGTGGTGTCGGTACCGCTCGACGACGCCGTGTACGGGCGGATCGCGCGCTGTGCCGAGATGTTCTCCGCCGACGGGGTGCGGCTGGCCCTGGAGTTCGTGCCGTACACCGAGGTGCGCACGCTGGACGTCGGACGTGCCGTGTGCGAGCGGGTCGGTGTCGAGGGCTGCGGCATCATGGTCGACACGTTGCACCTGATGCGGAGCGGCGGGTGGGCTGCCGACGTCACCGACCTCGACCCATCGGAACTCGCGGCCGTCCAGATTGCCGACGCGGTCCCCACCGTCCCCGAGGACCTGCCGGGGGAGAGCCGGGAGACACGACTGCTGCCGGGCGAGGGAGCGTTCGATTTCCCGGCCTTCGCGGCTGCGCTGGACGCGATCGGCTGGTCGGGCGTGATCAGCACCGAGGTGTTGTCGGCGCGGCTACGTACGATGTCCGCAGCCCTGCTCGCCGAGGCGTGTGCCGTGTCCGCGCGCCGGTTCTTCACCGAGCCGGGTTGACGCTCCGACGCCCGGCGGCAGGGATTTCCCCGCCGCCGGGCGGCATGCTCAGCCCGAGTAGTAGCCGGGCTGTAACAGGTGCCCCGCCTCGACCGGCACGACCGTGCCGGTGATGGCGGCGGACTCGTCGGACACCAGGAACCTCGCGACGTCGGCAATCCGCTGCGGGTCGAGATAGGTCAGGTCGCGGGTCGGGTGGTACGAGCGGCCGGCGCGCTCCATGTCGGCCTCCGTTCCGCCGGGGTGGCCCGCGTACTTGTCCAGCTGGTCCTGGAACGACGTCATACCCGATTTCACGAACCCGGGGCAGATGGCGTTGCACCGGATGCCGAGCGGAGCGCCCTCGAGGGCCACGTTCTTCATGAGCCCGATGACCCCGTGCTTGGCGGCCACGTAATGCCCGTGGTCGATGTGCGGCTCGATGCCGTTGGTCGAGGAGATCATCACAATCGCCCCGCCGCCCTCCGCGATCATGGCTGGGATCACTGCTTTCGCGGTGCGCCACACACCCCCGAGGTTGATGTCGACGACGGTGTTCCACTGCTGCTCAGTGAGCTCCCAGACCCGGCCCGAGTCGAAGACGGCGGCGTTGGCGATCGCGATGTCGATATGCCCGAACTGCTTAAGGCCGGCCGCAACCACCTCGTCGAGCGAATCCTGCGAACGGACGTCGGCGATCTGGTACAC
>JAABUZ0100006362.1_pt1 | contig 14814 bp, 18 predicted proteins | sample 5562091 | NCBI WGS metagenome assembly JAABUZ01 (sample SAMN12813069, study PRJNA571459) | rock metagenome | isolation source: Antarctica rocks | place: Antarctica: Victoria Land, Linnaeus Terrace sud | collected 2015-12-21 | reverse complement strand
ACAGGTCGGTGATAAACTCGACGGTGGTCATGGGGTGCTCCTCTCTTCTGGTGTCCTGATACCATCAGAATCGAGGGCTCCCCATGTCCTTGTCAACTAGCACCAAAGGTTAATAGGCATTCTGTGCGATACCACGCACACTCGCCGGGTGTTCCGAGCGTGTGGGAGTCGTTATGGGTCGTGCGCGTGCCCCTCCTCGTGGCCATGGCGCATGATAGCTGCCGTCACCGCATCTACATACCGCCCAATCACCTCCCGCTCCTCATCGGACAAACTATCCGCTATCTCGCGCAGGTCCGCCGCGAGCGGGGCGAGGTGGACGAGGGCTCGCTCCGTCCCCGCAGACGCAGGCCGCAGGATGGAACTGCGGCGGTCGCGCGGGTGCGCGTGGCGTTCCACATACCCCGCCCGCTCCAGGCGATCGACGAGCGCGGTGATAGCCCCCGAACTCAAGGACAAGCGCGCGCCGAGCGCTCCCGGCGTCAGCTCGCCGGCGCCTTGCAGGTGCTCGAGGGCGGCGATCTCGGAGAGACCGAGGTCCATGCGGCGCGCCACGGCCGCAGTGTAGGTGAGCACCGCCGCGATCTGCGCGTTCTGCAACCGCAGGAGTTCATCCGTCATATATCTTGACAATTGATTTTCTTTACCGTTAATATTGTTGTGTGTGGTACTAGTTTACCACGCCCAAGAGTGTAAGGGGGAGGACCTTGGCCGTGACCCCGACCAACCCGATCGCGGCGTTGCTCTTTATCCTCGCCACGATGGCCCCGCTGGTTGTGTGCGCGCGCGTCGTGGGCCGACGGGGGCGCGCCGCGGCGAGCATCGCCGACACTCTCTCCCCGCGGGGGCGGGATATGTTGCGGGCTTGGATGCTCCTCGCCGTCCTCCTCGGCCTCCTGCTCCCTGGGCTCGCCCTCTGCCTGTGGCACGACGACCCGCACGTCCGAGCGGCGCTCCTGCCGTCCGTTATCGTTCTCCTGGTCCAAACGCAGATCGAGCGGGCCTGCGCGGGACGGCTCCCCCTCGATGTGAGCCCACTCATCGGCGTCGTGTACACTGGCTATCGTCTCTGGCAGCTATGGTACGCGACGCGCCTGTTCGCGGCCACCCCGACCCCCGGCGGACTCATGCATGCAGCCATCCTCGGACTGCTCGCGGCGGGGCTGGTCTTCTGGTCGGCCAATGTCGTTTTCTTGAGTGTCGTCGGTGTGCCGCGCGCCATCCGCGCCATCGCTCCGACGACGCGCAGCACGCCGGCGTAGCCGGGGAGGGGCCATGTCACTCGTCCAGATGTGTGGGGTCGCGTCCGTCGTCCTCCTTGGCTACGCCGTCGTCACTTGGCTGCTCACCCTGCATTGGAATGCGCGCGTCCCCGACGGCGTCTGGGGCCTGGGCATGGTCATCGCCACCGCGGTCTATGCCGTCATGGGTTCCGGCGTCCCCGCCCGCACGGCCCTGATCGCGACGCTGGTCCTCGCGTGGGGGTTACGCCTCTCGGTCTACATGTGGTGGCGCGCGTGCCATGACCTGGGGTCCCCCTCCTACGAGCTGACGCACGCCGATCGATCCTCCTGGTGGCGCGGCTTCGCGCGTATCTCGCTCCCGCAAGGAGTCCTGATCTTGGTCGTCTCGACGCCCATCCTGGCGGCGACGCGCGGCCACACACCCCGGGATCTGACGCCCGTCGATCTGCTCGGCGTCCTCGTCTGGGGTGTCGGCTTCGCGTGCGAGGTCGTGGGCGACGCCCAGCTTGCCCGCTTCAAGGCCGACCCGGCCAACCGGGGCGCGGTTTTGCGGACCGGCCTCTGGGCCTACTCGCGGCACCCCAATCTGTTCGGCGAGGCCACGCTCTGGTGGGGCTTCTTCCTCATCGCCCTGGGCACGCCAGGCGGCTGGCTGACCGTGTACAGCCCGCTCCTCACGACAGTCGTCGTGCTGCACGTCTCGGGCGTCGCGCGGCAGGAGAAGACGCTCGCGACGACGAGGCATGGCTACGGCGCCTATGTCGCGACGACGCCTGCCTTCGTGCCGTGGTTCCCGCGCAAGACCGCAGGGCGCACGGCGTCGCGCCCCAACGAACGGCGCGCCGGGTCGGAGACCGCCGGCGCGCCGCGAACGAAAGGATAAGGTGTTGGCCATGGCTGCGGTACCATCGACCGCGACGGCGCGACCGACCCAGCGTGGAGTGCCCCTCGGCCTCGTGCTCCTCTTCTTCGCCGTGGTCTGCGGCTACCTCGTCGGGACCGCGCATCCCCGCCCTGTGTATGGGTACGACGTGCTGGATCGCGCGCTGCTCTACGCACACATCGTCGGCGCCAGCGGCGTGCTCGCGCTTGGCCCCTTCGTGCTGCTGCGCCGCTCGCGCCGCAGGGACCTCCTGGGGTACAGCCAGGATACGTGTAAAATAGGTTGCGACACGAAGTCGCGTCCGTAGCTGTGAGGCGAAAGGACCTCACCCAAGGTGCTGCCCTTGGTGCCCTACCCGGACAGGCGATCTGAGCAATTGGGTGGTCTGACGCTCCGGGGACACTGTAGCCTCACCCGAGAGGGTGTATAGTGGAGCCTTCCGTGTCAAGGGCTCCGACAAATAATGCTCTCATTGGAATTCGGTTCTGCTCGGTTTCTCCAGACTACCCCTCCATGTTTCCGTCCTCTTTACCCGGAGGCGCTAACGTCGTGCTCCACAGCAAGGCCGGTGGGGCGGGGGTGTGTCAAGGGCCGCTGCGCTTCCCCCCTTGACACACCCCCGGTCGGCCTGCTTTAGCGGCTGCGCCGACGGGGAGGACTCAGGATGTGTGGGGCCGAGCGTCCTCCCCGTCGTCTGGCCAGCCTAGCAGGCCGACTCCCCCCACCTCGCGTCGGGCAACCGTGGGTACGGCCTCCGGGGCGGATCTAGGATGTGCGGGGTGCGTGGATACGATCACACGCCCATCTGGCCCTGTGCGGCGATTCTCTTCATAGAGCTACGCTCACCGACCGGCACGGGGACGACCACGTCCGAGGCGCAGCCGGGCGATGCGGCGCGCTGTCTCATGCCGGCCTGTCCGGCCGCTCACGCGCGCACTCTGGTTTCAGGCCGCACATGCGCCCGCGTCCGCGCTGTCGTCAGCGCGCGACAGGGTGCGATAGAGCACATCCACGAGGCGGCGTTTCAAGCAGCGCATCGCCGCGCGCCCCGTCTTGCCCTCCGCGCGTTTCTTGGCGTCGTACGCACGGGCGCGCGGCGCGCACCGTCGTTGACTGAGCGCGATGATGTGGATGGCCCGGTTCAGGCGGCGATTGCCCCCGCGGTTGAGCCGGTAGCCCCCATGGCCACCCGAGGACACGGCCACCGGGGAGATGCCGGACAGCGCCGCCAGCGCGCCGGCCGAAGGGATGCGCGGCGTCGTACCCAGCTCGCCGATCAGGCGCGCGGCCACCACCGTCCCCACCCCGCGCAGCGCCAAAAGCGGCGTTCGGCTCTCGCGCACGCGCCGATCCAACTCGCTCGTGAGGTCGGCGACCTCGCCGTCCAGGCTCAGGATCTGTGCGGCGAGCTGATGCACGACGAGCAGACGCGTCTGCACGAGGCGGTCGGCGTCGGGGACGACGAGATCGCGGCAGTACGCCACCCCGCGTGCCTCGGTTAGCGGGCCGCTCTTCTCCTTATAGGAGGGGTCGACCTGCAGCATCTGGGCATGCACCTGGTTGATCAGCCGTGTGCGCTCCACCAGCAGGTTGTCCCGGTGGTCGCTCAACAGGCGCAGCTCCGTGCTCAGGTCGTCGCGCCGTACCGCGGGCAGTTGCTCGCCCTCGGCCACGAGCAGCCGCGCGATCGCGCGGGCGTCCGTGTCGTCCGTTTTGTCTTGGCTACGCTCATGCCGCCGATACTGCGCTGTGCGCTGCGGGCTGACTTCGCATACGGCGGTTTCGCCCTGCCCGAGCAAGGCTTGGGCGAAGCCCTTGCCCAACGAGCCGCTGTTCTCGATGCCCCACTGCCGCGTGTCCCCGAGCGACCGCGCCCACGCCAGCGCATCCGCCCATCCCTCCGGCGTGTTCGGGCTGCGATGTGTCCCGCGCCGGCGCCCTTGGTCGTCGAGCGCCGCAAGGACGTGCTGTACCTTATGTGTGTCCACGCCGATGTGCATGACCCCCTCCCTCTCCCTTTATGCCGCGTTATCCATTCCGGCGCACGAGCGGGTGACAAGTCTGTCTCGAGTGGTGATGATCGACGAACAGCCTTCCGTCCGGTCTACCGTGCTGTGCGCGGGAGTGGGAGGGGCGACAGCTCAACTACAAGCGTCGAGGCGCAACGTTAAACCGAGTCAACTCCTCCCACTCCCACCGTAACAGACAGACGTTAAACACTTCCCTACGTTGCAAATCGTGCCCCACCGCCGGCGGCATGTATTATCGGCGTAATCACCATTATCTAAAGCTGTTTGGACGGCTCGCACCGTCCATGCGTCGAACGGCACATCACCCAGCGTTTTAAGTAACCACGCGATGTCGCTCAACCGCGCGATAATCGTGGCTGGCGCGCGTGCCCCTGCCAAGCGGTGAATACGATATTGGCGCCGCGCGGGGGAACCTGCCTGCGGCGATTCCATCGGTGGTCGATCCGCCGCGTAATCGTGAAGATACTCGAGTGTTATGGCCGCTGCCAAGATACACTGGCTCACCCAGTCACTCTGTGATGTTTGGTCAGTCTCCCATTCTTTAGTGTCTTCGATACTGGCTACCTTGGGTGTCGGCAGTTGGTCTTTATCTTTGAGCACGGCTCGCAGAAGCGCCGCCTGCTCTCGGATGGTCCCACAGATCATTTTCCGCCGTTTATGTGGTGATCGATGTATTCTACTCGTCACAAATGTTTTTCGAACGGCCTTAAATGCCGCATCGACCTCCGCAAGGAGGCGCCGTTGTGTCCGTTGGCCGTGCTCACGCGTCTGCCGCACGATTGTTGGCGGGGGGTCGGGCAGGAGCGGGCCGTTCGCATGTCGCCACGCGCCGCGGCATCCGCGATACCGTTGGGATACGCCAAGCAGTGTCCATGCTCGTCGACGATTGGCACAGCATCCTCGTCGTCGTACGCGGCGATAATGGCCGGCTCCGACAAGAGAGCTCTGAGTGGCACGTTGCAACGCCCTCGGGGGTACGGTGGGTTTTCAATTCGTGTAACGTCCACGTCTGACATAAGCAGCACCACTTAGATTAACTGTACTGACAAATATAGTATACAAAAGTATGAATAAAAGGCTACATAGACGCTATAATGGTAATTATATTTGGATAATTTGACTTTTTATTAATGATCCACCTCGCACTACCACATATCACTACATGTCATGGTTTATCACTACGTGTGCAGTGCGACGCGAGATAACTCGTGCATCGCGGCTCGCTCCCACGCCTTCGGGCTCGACGCTGTGGTCTCTGTCCTGTGTTCGCACAGGCAACCAGCCTATCTGGTGGCTGGAGAGATTTTCGGTGATAACGTAAAGATCAGTGGTGGGGTTGGCTTGGTCGATAGTATCCTGGTGTGCGGGCGGTGCCACTATACGCCTTCGCTCTTGAAAGTACGCCACGCTTGACATCCGCAGGATGGCGACGCCGCGTTCCTTGGCTGCCGTAGTGAGCGCATGCATGCGCCACTGCGCCTCCTTGCGAGGTGTTCCAGATCAACTCACCATCAAGCCGACGGACCATCCGATCGCGCCGTGCCAACGCGATCACAACAGCGCAGCCCAGTCATTTTTCAGAAAAGAACGGCCGCATGACGAGATAGAGCTGGATCCACTCCTCACGAGTGCGCGGTCGCCGACCACGAAGCGATAGCCCCGCAAGCAATCGTATCCAATCTTCATCGATCTCGATACGGAGCGAGGCGTTATCGCGCACCTGCTGCAGTCCCGGCGGAAGTGCTACAACGTTAAGACTCTCGTCCGCGGATGTCAACGTTTCCAGCGACACATTGAGTCCGCGTGCGATTGATGCGAGTCGCTCGATCGTCGGTTGCGTCCGTCCCCGCTCGATCAAAGATAAGTGGGACGGCGATATCTTACAGCGCTCACCAAGGTCCCGCAGGCTAAGCTTTTCCCCCTCGCGCAACGTACGGATACGCTCTCCAATGCTCACGGCGATGCCTCGCCCTCCCTGTTTAACATATTCATCGTATATTGGTAAATTGTGCTATAATAAAAACAAAGGTTCTAAACTGCAGAGATACTTGACGGAGACAAGTCTTCTCTATCTTTGCACTTTTAGTTTGACTACCACATGTTGTTGTTCGTCACGCGCAACGACCACAATATCTAGCCGACAAAAGCCGTTTTACTTGACAATAATCGAAAAGTGCAAAGATAGTGAAGTCTTATGAGCAGGTTTCTCCCACCACCTACTGCCGTCGAACAATGCGCCTGTATGGCCGCAAGTCCACATGGCGACCGAGCAGAGCACCTTCATTGGTTCACATCTAGCACTGCCAGTGCAAGTCTATCCTATCTGGCCTTGTGTAGGTCGTGTGTGCGCAAAGGACGGTTTGCCGCGTTGCCGATCGATAGCGCGCCCGTCGACGATCTGGAGCTTCTTCGCGCCGACTATAAGTTCAGTCGCTTTCATTGTCTCTGCTGCCGGCATCACTGGTCCGGCCCGCTCAGCAGTATGGACAAAGAACTGGCCAACTTGTTCGCGTCGACTGAAGATCGCATATGTCCTACCTGCCAAACGCATCGCGACCGGCTACCATGCGCTATTGCGCCAAGTCAGCTAGCACGCTTATACGCTGCCATGACCCCTGAAGGCGTGTATGTCGGTGTAACCAGTCAATCCTTATCAGATCGCGCGGCCCACCATCTTTCTGCTATGCGCCGCGCCACACAGCGAGGTGAGGTACTCACCCCGTTTCAGCGCGCCCTCCATGGCTGCCACCAAGACCATGGGTACCCGTGCGTGCCACTCCGTCTCATCGACTACTGCGACATCAAGGATGTCGCGGCACGGGAAACGGGGCTCATTGCGCAACTCCAAGCGGCCGGCGTCCCGCTACTGAACCGATCACGCGGTGGTAACGGATCTATCGCAGGACGTGCAGGTGATCGAACGACTTTGATCGGCCATGCGTTACTAGTATCCAGCTACGCCCGCGCTCTCAATCAACCGGGCGCCACTATTCTTACTGTTGTGAGCGAGGGAGACATGATCCACATCACTCAGCGCCGTGTGGGGGTGCGACACACCGGGCCAATTTGGGGGATTAATGCGTACATGTTCCGCGACTGGATGGAGTTCGCGTGTCGTCAGCCTGGTCAGATGGAGGATTGCATGCCCGCGACGCAGGGAGCGGCAGCAGTGCGGGCTAGAGGGCGGATGTTGTCCCTTGCAGTCCCACACGTCGGGCACGTTGCCGCGCTACACATCACCATGGGTGATGATCTTATCCGGTTTCAGGTTCAGCCGCGTGTGGGGGGCGCTTTACCATCTAGGCCTGATGCGCGCTTCTTAAAGGTATGCGTGTCGACCTTATCCGCTTATCTACAAATTGTCGTGCCATAATTGTGCGGCCGCTACACCTACGGCCGACGCTTGACATGTCTTACGGAGGATACATAAACGAACCAATGCACAATCAACCAGCAGACCCGCGCACTACTGCCCTCGGGGTGGATCAGCAAAAAACGCATGTAGTGAACATTGCACTCGCTCTCATCGAGCCCGACCCGGACCAGCCCCGACGTGACTGGTCGGGCGTCTACGAACCGACCATGTACGATAGTGCCGGGGTTGATCCTGATGCGCCTACCGATATCGTCATGCTGCAGCGCCGCGAAGTGGGCTTTGAGTACATTGAGCGACTTGCACAGTCAATCGCGCGCTATGGCGTGTTGCAGCCAATCACGGTGCGGCCCCATCCCCGCAAGGCGTCTCAAGGGAGGTACATGATCATTACAGGCGAGAGGCGTTATCATGCCGCACGTCGTGCCGGACTCACGTACATCGCCGCCACCATCCGCGACGACGGCAATTATCAAATTAAGCTAATACAGCTAGTTGAAAACATGCAGCGGCAAGACCTTACTCATGTCGATCAGGCACGTGCATTCTACGCTCTGCAAGCCGCAGGTGTGACGGCGGCGGACATCGCGGCAGCGATCGGTATGACCGGGCAGTATGTGCGCGATCACCTGCGGTTGCTGCGCTACCCGTGCCTTGTCACCGCCGTGGAAGCCGGTACGATCGCATTCTCGGTCGCGCGGGACATCATGCGTCTACCCGACGATCTGGCTGAGCAGGTGACCGCCGAGGTCGTCGCCGGTAAACGCTATGAAGGGGGGGATATTGGGGCACTCCGCGCATCGCTCAGGGCAGATGGTACGCCACACCGAAAAGACGAAGTGACTGACAAATTCGGAGTGAAGAGCAATGCCGGTCGGCTGCAGGGCCTTCATGACCCATTGCCACTTGCCTCAGCCGTACCCGTGCCCGACGCCCTAGCAGCAATCGTGGCTCGTCTGGATGGTCCAGCCCGCGCTGTGCTTGGCGAAGTAGTAGCATGTGCGGCACGGCACGAGTGGACCTGTGCGCAGTTAGCTACATCACTCCGGCTCTTGCTGTGATAAGCGCTGATTGAGTAAGGCAGTTTGTGTGTGATGGTGACGCTACGGTTGGGTGATTAATGAGGACGGTCCGTATTTTCATTATCCCTGGTGCCCTAAACGACTGAAACTATAATAGAACATATGTCCAATAAATGAAAGGTGGGGAGGTAATATATGGGAATTTCTATTTCGAAGACGGCGCTTTCCTCGGTCCGTGCATGCGACCTTAGAGCCTACCGCGGCCTCATTCGGGGAGGTCGCTGGACAGCACAGCCGCCCCCAGTGGCGGGGCTGCTGATCGGATACAGGGCTCGGCATTTCGCGCTCAGCCAAGTGCATCGGTTGTGGCAACGCGGCGGCTGTATCAATCCTGATGCGTTGACCAACGTGTGGCGCGACGCCTGGCTCCGCGCTGGTGGAGAGGAACCGGTCGACGCGGGTGGATTGGAATGGCTCGCGTGGTACATCAGCGAGAATCCGCTGCGGTTCCAGCGAGAGCGGCGCATCCTGTGCGTCGAGCAACGGTGGTGGGCGTCATACCAGTCTCGTAGCTGGCAGGCGCGACCGGATGTGCTGGCCGAGCGTAGCGACGGAATCATCGAAGCTATAGAAATGTCGGGGCGCGCGTGCCGCTGTTGGACCGCACCGCCATCAACGAGATGTCCGCGATTGACCAACTCGTCTTATCGCAGGACCGGGTGTTAATGCCGCGCCGGCATCAGGTGGTAGTCGCAGCCATCGAGACGGGGGCAACCTACGACGTGACGTTGGATTGCCCGCGCGCGCGCGAGGTACTGGCAGACATTGTGGCTTACATTAGCGCTTTGGAGGCGAGCAACGGTAACGTCATCCCTAGTCCGTCGCCAGAAGGATGCCTTCGTTGTCCGTACCGAAGTGATTGTGCGCATGCGTGGCTTGACGCATCAGCGGGTGATGAGACGGGCATTGGAGTAAATGACGAGTGGGGGTTAGCGGCGCCGATACCCGTAGAAGTAAGGTAATCGCACTGCCACCGCATGTTGATTGAGGGTTTGCGTATTCAACCTGCGTCGTGTCGCCCCTGTCAGGCAACGCTGTTATTCCCATGCCACGAAGACAAATGGGTTGGGTAATTGGGGAGGGTCCAGGTCGGGAGTCTGGGTCCCGGAGGGCATATCGCCTCTCTGTATTGGTCACGATAAGCGGCGTATTCTAGTGCATGTGAGCGTTGGATCACGCACGCAGCGCAGCAAACAAGCATGAGAATCCTGTTTGTCTGCGCACGTTGTGACCGGCCCGATAGTACGCTAACGTCGGCCGATAGTGACATAGTCGTCGTCGCCTGCGCGCACAAAGTACGTGCTTGTACGAGAGGATGGCTAATGACGATGTCGGACAATCTACTGGCGCCGCGCGACCCCGATCACTTCGAGAGTCCCCTATTGCTCTCCCTCCCTGACGCTGCCCACCTCTTAGGTATCAGTGCCAGCTTCGCACGCATAATGGCCCGTAAAGGAGATTTGCCAACAATACGCTTAGGGAGGCGCGTGTTGGTCTCTCGGCATGCACTTGAGCAACTAATAAGGAGCGGTACGTGCGTTGATGATACAGAGTCAGGTTCGAATTGAAAGATGCTGCTGGCGAACTTCAATGGAGCCTTGTCAGCAGGTCAAAGGCCTGCGTGACGACACGCAGTTTAACGCGCCCAAAACTCGTGTCAGAGGGTTCGCCAGCAGCATCATTGAAAGTGCGTCATTGTGCCACAGAGACGATGTAGAAGGGGTACAAGCAACGCCTATAGGCAGCCCCGATACGTCGAATTCCTACCTCGGATTTCCTGTTCGGACACGGCTCAACAGTGGCAGTCACGAGGCCTTCCATGTGGATGGATCGAACACCAATGTCCGTAACGCATTCTTCGTAATGCGTAATGGGAATGCAAGCACATGTGCCGTGCATTTCGATCGTAAGAATGACAAGTTGAGAAAGGCAATTTTCAATGGGACAAGGGACGATTATAAAGCGGGATCTTGGTAATGGCAGACGACGCTATGATGTCTACTACGATTTGGCACCCGACCCCGTGACCGGCAAGCGTCGCCAGCGCAAGAAAGTTTGCCAGACAAAAGGGGAGGCAGTTGCCTTCCTACATCAGCAACACGCCGCTGTTGCCAATGGCACAGCCGTCGACCGCTCGACACGGACGGTGCGGGAGTTAATGGAGTTTTGGTTAGACAATTACGCGCGCCATGCCGTAAGTGCGAAAACTCTCCACGGCTATGCAAGTACAGTGCGCAACCATATCATACCGGGGCTAGGCAACATTGCAATTCAGAAGCTCACGGCGGCGCAGGTACAAGAGTTTTGTACTCACAAGATCGACGGGGGGTGCGGTCCCCGTACCGTAGAGCTGTGCCACTTGCACCTTTCTCAGGCGCTCAATGAGGCCGTAAAGCTCGGTTGGGTCGCGCGCAACGTGGCCGATTTAGTGAAGCCACCCCGCTGGAAGCCAGGGGAACAGGAGACGTGGAACGCCGAAGAAGCCCGCCGCTTCATGGCGGTCGCGGGAAAGAGTACATACGGACCGATGTGGTCGCTAGCTCTTGCGACCGGTATGCGCAAAGGTGAGTTTCTCGGGCTGCGTTGGTGTGACGTGGACTTTGAGCGCGGTGTCTTGACTATTCGCCAAACGGTAGGTACTTTACCCCAGAAACTTGAGTTCAAGCCTCCGAAAAGTAGGATGAGTCGGCGTGAGGTTCACATCACGCTCGATGCGGTCGATATACTGCGAACGCACCGCGACAAACAGCTCAAGCATCGCCATGATCTGCGGACAAAGGGAGTTGGCTGGCGCGATCATGATCTAGTCTTTACGAGCGCGATCGGAGGCCCGATCCATCCCGATAATCCCAAGCGTGACTTCGCTCGGCTCGTTAAGCAGGCAGGCGTCAAGCTTATCCGCATCCATGACTTGCGCCACACGTTTGCTACCTTAGCGATACAGGCCGGTGTCCCGATAAAAGTTGTTAGCGAGGGTTTGGGTCACGCGGACATAGCGATAACACTACGCATTTATGCCCACGTACTACCGACACAACGGCAGGATCTGGCAGCGAAGGTCGGGGCAATGATTTTTGCGCAGCCTACAGAGGGGCTTTAAAGCGGCGTGTTACCGAATTGGTACACGTCTGATGGCACTCGCGAGGAAAGCCGGCTGTTGGGGCCGGCTTTCGCAGTTAAAACGGGCTGAACGCGAAGATATTACAACGCTCAACCTGTTGATACCCTATCAGAAGGTCAAACGCGCGCATCGCAGCATGCGATGCGTTGGCTGGATAGGCTTATCACAGAGCGTAGCCCGTCAAGGATGTTGTCAAGAGAAGGGAAGGCTCGAGACCGCACGTCGGGGATGCGCCGCATGAGTACGCCGCCGGATGACGCGCAACCCGTGGCACAAGGGGGTGGCGAGCAGACGATCATGAATATCCACGGGGAGCGGGTGGGCTTGGGGCCGCTCCGGCGCGACTTGATCCCGCTCTACCTGCGCTGGGCCAACGACTTCGGGTACACGCGGACGACCGCCGCCCCAGGGCTGACTCTGAGCCTGGAACAGCTGACGCGCGCGTACGCAGGCGTCGTCGCGGACGGGAGCAATATATCCTTTGTCATCTATGACCGGGCAACGGGGCGGCCAATCGGCACCACGGCGCTGGACCACATCGATCACCGCCATCGCACGGCGGAGTTCAGCATCGGCATCGGAGACGAGGCCTTCCGGGGCAAAGGGTACGGGACCGAGGCGACACTCTTGGTGCTCGACTATGCCTTCACCGTCCTGGGACTGACCAATGTCATGCTCGTCGTCTACGAATTTAATCAGGTAGGGCGACGCGCGTATGAGAAGGCGGGCTTCGGGGAGTTCGGGCGTCGCCACCACGCCCATCGAATGGGCGGCCGGCCCTGGGATGTCATCTACATGGAGTGCGTGGCCGGCGACTTCACAAGCCCCGTGCTCGGGCGCGTCGTCGTGCCGGATCAGCCGCTTACATAGCGACTCGGAGGCCTCGATCACCATGCTCGCGCAAAGCCTCAACACCCCGACGCCGCATCGAACACTCCCGCCTGTTGCCGCTTTCGCGCAAACGTTGACACCTTCGCGTGAGAATCGTTGCCCACTTCGCGCAAACTACCACCCAGTTGTGCCGAATGACTACAAGATAAGCCCTCGAATCTCTCCACGCTATTTCACACATCGGGCCTTGGGACAACCTGTGGACAGGCTGTGGGCGATTGTGGATAAACCCTTGCCTATACCGTCGGCTTTTTGGTTGTCGCCCGACCCTCACCACGGGCCGAGGCGTATGCGACGCGTCACCCAATGCCGTGATAGGCGACCTACGACAGCGGCGGACGCTCCATGTGGCGTTGCCCCGCGTCGTCTCGCGCGTCGCGTGCCCGAGTTGCCGCACCGTCGTCGCCAGGTCTTGCAGCTCCGCGTACAGTCGGGTCCTCGCCGCATGCCGCAGCTCATGCACTGTAATGGCTCCTATACCCATCCGCGTCGGGAAACGCCCGGACGGATATAGGAGCCACTACAGGTCGCAGTAAGAATCAACTGAGTTGTTACCTCGCTGTTACCTGTAACCCATAAAGGCGTACAAAGCGGCAGGAAAACAGCCCAACCAAGCCACCTCTCTGTAGGGAAACTGCGATAAAGAGTGTAAATAAATATGAGACAGCAATGCAATTACTTGGCTACAAACGCTCCGTACAACAAAAAAGGCGAGTTCTCAAAGAACTCGCCTTCGGGGTGGACCTGAGGGGATTCGAACCCCTGACCTTCTGAATGCCATTCAGACGCGCTCCCAGCTGCGCCACAGGCCCCTGGTACTGCAATGCCCCACGCTCGTGCGTTAGGGCGTCGAGGGCATCGCAGTGATAACTATACCATGTTACGCGGTCGGTTGTGCGGCCGCGGGCACGGCCAGAGGCGCGGCCGCGAACGAGGCCTCCTGCGCGGCGGCCGGGTAGACGCTGACGCGCTGGCGCTGGTTCGGCAGCGGCTTCTCGAACTTGACCTGCCCGTCGATGAGAGCGAAGAGCGTGTAGTCCCTGCCCATGCCCACGTTGACGCCCGGCTTCCACTTCGTGCCGTGCTGGCGGATGATGATGCCGCCGGTGCGGAGGTATTCGCCGCCGAACTTCTTGACGCCGAGGCGTTGCGCCTGACTGTCACGGCCGTTACGCGTTGAGCCGAGACCTTTCTTATGTGCCATGTGTCCTGTCCTTTTGTCCTCTAGACGCTACGCCCCATGCGGGCGCTATGCGGGACCCGATCCGGGTAGGTCGGCTAGCCCTTCGACGGACGACGCCTCCGACGGCAGAGTCGTCGGCAACGTAGCGTCGCCAGGCAGATCGTGCGCGAGTGTGGTCGCTCCCATGTCGGCCATGTCGAGCTGCGCCGTCGGGGCGATCGCCGGTAGCGCGTCACCGGCCGGCGCGGCCGAGCCCGGTGTGGCGGTGAACCGCACGGGGCCAGTCTCGCGCGACGCGGTTGTTTCCACGGTCGTCGTCGCTGTTTCGACGGTTACGGTTGGGGTCTGCGGCGCAGTTACCGTGACGGGCGCCTGCGCGACGGTCCGTGGCCGCTCGGCCATGGCGTCGGTCCCCAGGCCGGGGATGTCGATGGCCTGCACCAGCAGCTGAGTCAGCCACTGGCGGTGACCGGTGCGCCGGCGATAGCGCGACTTGCTCTTGTACTTGAAAATGATCAGCTTGGGACCCTTGTGCTGGCGCACCACGCGCGCCGTCACCACCGCTCCGTCGATCAGGGGGCGACCGTAGGCGACGTTACCGTCGTTGGCGGCGAGGAGCACCTCGTCGAGCCGCACCTGCGCGCCCTCGTCGACGGTCAGCTTCTCGACGTCGAGCGTCTCGCCGACCTGCACCTTGTATTGCTTGCCGCCCGTCTTGACTACTGCAAACACGAGACGAAAATCCTTAAGTTACACTGTTTACGCGCGCGGACGCGCCAAAAAAAGCGCCTGGTCATCCCGAGCGCGCTTAGGGAAGGATAGCAAGCGGCGCGGGTTCGCGTCAAGCGCTCACCTTCTCCCGGGTGCGCCCCACGATTGTGAGGGCAAGAAGATATGGTACCCTGCCTCCGGGCACGGGCGGAATCAGCGCCCATCGTGTGCCCGGAGGAGGGGACCATGGACAGGGATGAGCTGTCCGAAGCCATCATACAGGAACTGAGCGAGAT
>JAABUZ0100006361.1_pt1 | contig 14814 bp, 13 predicted proteins | sample 5562091 | NCBI WGS metagenome assembly JAABUZ01 (sample SAMN12813069, study PRJNA571459) | rock metagenome | isolation source: Antarctica rocks | place: Antarctica: Victoria Land, Linnaeus Terrace sud | collected 2015-12-21 | reverse complement strand
ATCCATCAAAATATCGAAGCGAAACGCGTATCCCGCGCTGAGGCTGCGGAGCAGCTCGTCATGGCGTCCGCGATGTTTCGTTCCAAGCCGCACTATCTCCGTTCGCTTGGCTTCCGAGACAGAGGAGACGCAGCTTCGAAGCTGCCGGTAAGAGTAGTGGCTGTGAGGATAGAGAAGTGACGTTGCGAGTTCCACGTCCAGCGGTTCGTCGTCGGCGAGTAGATCGACCACTGGGGACAGAGCGACAGCCGCGTTCGCCGTAAGCTGCGCGGCGGCCTCAGCAAGTTCGGAGGCAGTGTCAACCTGGTATCGACTACTCTCCGCATGTTTCAGTAATGTGGGCGCAGCCTTGACCTCACGGAGCAGCAGATCCTCGAGATCGGCAAGTGTGTGGGGGGCGACCATGTCCGAAATCCGCTCCAGGGTCTCGCGCGCCGCTTCATCTCTCACATTCCAGGCAGGCTGGACGGCAGCGCTGCGTAGCTTCTCCCCCAGCAACCGAACCTCGGCGAAGGAACTGGAGAGAAGCCGTGAAACCTGAGTCTCAAGGGTTCGAGCGTTTACGATTTGTCCTAACGAAGTATTGGTTGCGAGTGGAAGGAGGTAGCGGGCCACATCGAAGGCTCGCGCCTTGAGAGTGCGCTCATAAGCCTCAGGTTTCATCGAATCGGGGCGAGACACGGCAGCTTGAAGCGCCTCAAACATCTTATGGCCGGTCGTCTCATACGCGGCGAAGAGCGCCTCGATTGCTGAGGTGTACGTGCCGGTCGCAGTACCTAAATTGGGAGTGAACCAACCTGATTTACGGAAGTTCTGGTACCGGGTCGAACGTTCCTGCCCATCCCAACGTTGCTCATCGACAAGTTCAATGGCCGCTAGCAGGCTGAGGCGCTCGATGGCGAAAGGAATGTGCGCCAAGTCTGCGATCGACCTGTGGCCGTACTGAAAGTAAAACGTATTCAGGAACTGCTCAGCGCGTTGAGAGCTGATCTCCGCGAGAGACTCTCGCATGGTGAGCGAGGAACGGGAGTACTTTGCCATCGCGTAGGCAAGGACCTCCGGATCAGCTCCATGGATTGCATAAACGTCAGTAGGAGCTTCGCCATCTGTCGTTGGCGTAGTCCCCTTGACCAAGGGAGGAATTGCCTCAATTGCTTGCAGCTTCTGGTCGCGATCGAGCATGGATCCAGAATACGTGATCCACTTAGCCCATCTCTCTGGAAAGACCCACTCTCCTATAATGGGGTGCAATCAGAAGCGGGGCATATGACGAAGCTGACAGGGCGAGTCGCATTGGTGACCGGTGCGTCGCAAGGTATCGGACGAGCGTGCGCTCTGGCATTGGCGCAGCGCGGAGCGGTTTTGGCGCTCGCAGCCCGCAACACGGAAAAACTTCAGGAGGTCGCCGCGGCCATAAAGGTGGAGGGCGGTACTGCTGAGGTCTTTGCGCTCGACGTTGCAGATGAGGTTTCGATCAAAAGTTGTGGCAAAGCTGTCTTGGAAAGCTTTGGAAAGATCGAAATTCTTGTGAACAACGCGGGAATCACGCGGGACGGTTTATCCATGCGAATGAAGCGCGCAGATTGGGACGACGTCCTGACAACCAATCTCACCGGAGCCTTCCTAATGATCCAGACGTCCATGCCTTCCATGTTGAAACATCGATGGGGAAGGATCATCAATGTAGCATCCGTCGTCGGTGAGACAGGACAAGCAGGACAGGCGAACTACGCAGCCTCCAAGGCAGGCTTGATCGGTCTCACCAAGAGCCTGGCGAGAGAACTCGCGAGCCGTTCCATCACGGTCAACGCTGTTGCGCCAGGTTACGTTGAGACGTCGATGACATCTGTCCTGACCGACGCGCAGAAGAACGCGATGATCTCAGTCATCCCGTTGGGACGAGCTGGTACGGAGAGCGAGGTGTCTCAAGCAGTTGCCTACTTAGCCTCCGAAGAGGCTTCCTATGTGACCGGTCATACCCTGGATGTAAATGGCGGAATGTACATGGGTTGAGGTGGTCTTGAGAAGACGTGTCGACCGTAAACATTCCCTGAATCGCACGAACAGTTGTACAACTCAGCGAGTAAGCGTGGACTATTGGAGCCTCTCCACAGCGGAAGCACCCATCGGGCACACGTGATCCGGGTTAGGTCTCTAGTCGCCGAAGTTCGAACGATATACGTACTTCGGGAGACCTCGACCTTCAAAACAGCACCTAATTGCCGAGTTACTAAAGGCTAGATGTTTCTTTGGTCACGGTCCGAATCGGTGGCTGGCTGTCAGACAGAGAAAGTTCATGCGAGACTTGGTTTCATGCGTCGCGCCGATAAAAAGGATGATTCGCGGATGAGTTCGATACCGCGGTCGCCTGAAGCAGATGTCACCTTCTACATGCTCAAGGGAAAGGAGCGTGTCCTTGGAATGCACCGTTTGTTGGCTGAACTCAGTGCGCGGTGCGATCAGATAGGTGCGATGGATCACATATCACTCTTCCTGAACTCCACAATGAACGAGAAGAAGATTCCTTTTCTGATCTTAGCGTCAACACAAGCTGAGATGGACCCTTTTTCTCTTCAGGTTGAGGGCTTGGTTGGTGCAGCCGTTGTCTATGAGTACGAGGTCTTCGGTTGGCCCACAAAGGTGTTCGTGACCGATGATGGCTCCGGCAGCAGAACGGTAATTGCGGCACCTCCATTGCGTTCGGCAATCACGATCAAGGTATGTGAACACCTCATTCAGAGAGGAGCACGCGCAGCTCTGCTTAGCTACAAGGAAGAGGTGAACCCACAGCCACAGGATATTGAGATTGCACGCATCGTAGTGCCAAGCGGAACCGTTTGGGGATCGCAGGTCCGGACGATGACTACCTATCTGATCATTCAGCCAACACTGGACGCGACTCTGGCTCAATTGGGAAGGCACACTCGACGCAACCTTCGCTATTACCGGAGGCGCGCAGAGCTGGAGCTTGGATGTCAGTTTTTTCCGGAGGCGAGATCAGCGATCTCGAAGACGGATTTTTGCAAGCTGAATCGCATTTCGACTCACCCCGTCCAAGAACGAGCGATGGAACAGCGCTACGAGACACTTGCCGATCTCAAGGACAGCTTTTGCATGGGAATCCAAGCGGAGGATGGCAGGTGGCTGAGTCTGATGGGAGGTCGGCGACACCATGGCTGGACGGAGGTGGATTGGCAGGTCAACCGAGCTGGGATGGACCGATCGTCGCTCGGGACGGTTATGCGATCGTACTTTCTTGAAAACGAGGTGGCGCTTGGGACGGTGAGAGTCTACTTCGAGGGGGGCACCCCGCACACGATACGGCATTCCCTGCAGACCGAGAAGGCAGTGGATATTATTGCGCTGCTTCCGTCTTGGCGTGTGCGCCTGATGCGCGCGGTAGCCAAGAGCAGCTTTGGGAAGAAGAACTTTCTGATGCAAACGCTGGCAGATCGCTCGATTCGCTGGCAGCGTCTGTAAGGAGGAGGTCTGATGGCCACGGTGGGGGGGGCAGTTCGGAAGCTTCGTTGGTCGGTGGCGCAGAGGGGGGTGTGGGGAACGCTCCGGTTTGGGCTGGGTCGAGTGGGAGCGGGCGGGGGCCGGGGACCGCAGGTGCATCCGTTCGACCTCCAGCATGGGGTGGAGACGAGCGGGTTGATCGGCGGGGCCGATCTGGTAACCGGGCATGCGCACGACCTGTACAACACGGCGTACTACGGGATGTCGCCGTCGCGCTTCAGGGGAGCGATGGAGCATTGGAGGAGCTTGCCACCGGTGGCTCCGGCCGAGAGCTACACCTTGGTCGACCTTGGCTGCGGTAAGGGGCGGGCGGTGCTGATGGGAAGCGGGATGCAGTTCGCGGCTGTAGTCGGGGTCGAGATCCATCCGGAGCTGGCGCGGGCGGCGGAGAGGAATTGGGAGACGTGGGAGGCGGCTGGGAAGAACGTGGTCCCTGCGCGGATCGTGCGTGGAGATGCGACGGAGTTCGAGTTTCCCTCGGGACCGTGTCTTGTTTACCTGTTCAATCCGTTTGCACGACCGGTGGTGGAGCGGTTGCTGGAGAGGGTAGCCATGAGTTTTGGGGACCGGCCAGGGTTGCTGGATGTTATTTACTTCAATCCTGAGGCGGCGGGGGCATTTGAGGAGCGGGAGGGTTTCGAGCTGCTGTGGAGTGGGACGGTGGAGTTGAGCGCGGAGGATCGGGCGGCGGACCTGGTGGCGAGTCCGGAGGATCTGTGCAACCTGTACCGGTGGGTGGGTGTTTCGCGGGAGTGATGGCCGGGTCCGTGGCGCGGCCGTGGGTCGCCGCGCCGGTGCGGGTTCAGGGCGAGTTGCTCCTCCCGTGACGGTGTTGCCTGAGAACCTCCGTTGGTACTGACGTGAGGCCGGGCGAACATAGGCATTGACCGCCGTCTCCGGCGTCGGTAGTTTGTGGCTAATGGCTGACATGCAACTGGTTTCGGGAATGACCGCAGACGCACCCGTGGCGACGACGTCGATGAACATTGGGACGACGATTCGGGGATATCGGCTGCAGCGCGGGATGTCGCAGGGCGACATCGAGAAGAAGACGGGCCTGCTGCGGTGTTACCTGTCCCGGGTGGAGAATGGGCACACGGTTCCGTCGCTGGAGACGCTGCAGAAGATCGCGCGCGCGCTGGATCTGCAGCTTTCGGAGTTCTTTGCCGAGGAGGCGGTGGCGAAGGAGATGTCGTCGTTGAACCTGGGCGAGGAGGAGATCCGGTTCCTGACCCAGGTGCAGCGGTACTCGGCGCATCTTGGGGACAGCGACCGGCGGCTGCTGCTGGCGATGGTTCGTAAATTTGCGCAGACTTCGTTGAGCTAGAGGTACCCTCCCCCCCGGGGTGTTTCCCTAAAGTCTTCATTCGGTGTGGCTTATGTAGGTGGTACTTCCGCAAAGCATTCAAAGTAGGGAGTTTACAGGTAAAGTCATCCAAAGAAAAGGGTTAGTCTTCCACCGGTGATGGGTTGGGTTGTTGCCCTACTTATAGTGTAGCGAATTGGGCGAGTTGTTACGCCAAGTTGTTTGGTATTTGCCGGACTTCGGGATGAGTACCAGGAGGCGATTTGCGGCAGCCGTTTAGGCCGGGCTTGCAGCCCTCATGCTTCCTTGTGCGTGAACCTGGGGCTTCGCCGAAAGCTGGTATGTGCCGGGCTTTCAGCCCTCATGCTTCTGGCGCCTGAAACCTGGGGCTTCGCCCCAGGCTGGTATGGGGCGGGCCGTTGGCCCTTGTTGTTGGGCTCGCCTGGACGCGTGGGGCTGCCCCAGGCTGGTATGGGGCGGGGCTTCAGCCCTCATGCTTTCTGGTGCCTGAAACCTGGGGCTTCGCCCCAGGCTGGTATGGGGCGGGCCGTTGGCCCTTGTTGTTGGGCTCGCCTGGACGCGTGGGGCTGCCCCAGGCTGGTATGGGGCGGGCTTTCAGCCCTCATGCTTTCTGGTGCCTGAAACCTGGGGCTTCGCCCCAGGCTGGTATGTGCCGGGCCGTTGGCCCTTGTTGTTTGGGCTCGCCTGGACGCGTGGGGCTGTCCCAGGCTGGTATGGGCCGGGCCTTAAAGCCCTTATGCTTCTTGTGCCTGAATCCTGGGGCTTTGCTGCAGGCTTGGGCGCTGCTTCAGGCTGGTGGAGCAGGTGCTGGCAACTGCCGACACAGGAGAGCTTCGCTGCGCCAGGGTGACGGGTTTAGCGGAACTTGCTGATCCAGTAGGCGACGAGGAGGAGGCAGAGGAAGGCGGCGGCGAAGGTGATCTTTTGGCGGGCGAGGTAGAGGCGGCGGCCGGAGGTCATGCGGGGGACGAGGGGTGGGCCGAGGGCGAGGCCGGAGAGGAAGCCGCCGATGTGGGCCATGTTGTCGATGCGGACGAGGGGGACGATGACGGTGGCGAGGCCGATGACGAGGTTGAGGCCGGCGAACTGCATGACGGAGCGCCTGAGCCGCTGAAGCTCGGTGGCGGCGATGGGGAGCTGTTTGTTGGAGAGCAGGACAATGAGGATGCCGGCGATGCCGAAGACGGCTCCCGAGGCGCCGGCGCCGACGGAAAGGTCCGGGGAGCGCGTGACGACGAAGAGGATGACGTTGACGGCGAGGGAGAGGAGGTTTCCGGCGATGCCGGTGACGAGGTAGGTGGCGACGAGGCCCCACTTGCCGAGGAGCGGCTCGCCCAGGAGGCCGAGGTTGTAGAGGCACCACATGTTGGTGGCGAGGTGGACGATGCCGACGTGGACGAAGGTGGCGGTGAGCAGGCGGTACCACTGGCCGGCGAGGACGAGGTCGGTGGCGTTGGCGCCGAAGCGGACGAGCTGGTCGGGGGTGGGGGAGGTGGGGCTGACGCCGCGGAGCAGCATCCAGACGAAGACGGCGATGTTGATGCCGAGGAGCAGGTAGGTAGCGGGGTTGGCGACCTGTCCGCGACGCCGGGGTGGTGGAGATGGGATGTAGACGGAGCGGGGGACGGCTTGCGCCTGCTCCTGCGCGAAGTCCGGGAGGGGAGGGGGCTGGGGTGGAGGGAGAACCTCACCTTCGGTGCGCTGGTTCGAGTCCATGAGCGGATTGTCGGCTATGCGGCGTGCTTTGTGAAGCGCTCGCGAAGGTCGGCGGGAAGGCGCTGCCCGACGAGGCTGCCGACGAGGCCGGGAAGAGGGGTGGCGACGGCGACCAGGAACCAGAGGAGGGTAGAGAAGGCGACACCGGCGACGGCCACTGCCTCAAGCGAGATGGCGATAGGGGTGTGGTGGAGCTGGACATGGACGCTGCCGATGTGGGTGATGAGCTCCACGCGGTGGATGATGAGGGCGGCGAGGAGAAAGGCGGCGATGGAGAGGGTGCTGACGCTGAGGAGGAGGATATCGATAGTGCGGGCGATGCGCTGCCGGCGGCGGCAGTTGGAGCACTCGTCGAGGTGGGTCTCGTAGTCGGTGCGCATGGCTGGGGAGACGCCGGAGATATCGAAGCGCCAGCCGGAGAGGATGCCACCTACGATCGGGTCGGTGCAGTGGGAGACTGAGGAACGGGGGCGGCGGGGCTGGCCGGAGAAGGCTAGAGCAGGTTTTTGCATAGGCTCAGATCTCATTCTAGACAGTTCGATGGCTGGTTTGGGACGAAAGATTCGGTTGAGGTGCAATGAAGGGTAATGGTAGAGGGTGCTTGCGACGAGGGCTGAACCCAATTGCTCACCGGCCGGTCTTTGGGAAGCTCATGGGGAGGGACGCTGGGAAGGGCTTAGAGGGGCGCCAAGGAGGGTTCCGGGGAGGCGGTGGCTGCACTTACGGGACGATTTCACCGTCGCGCATGGAGAGGGTGCGGTCGGCGATGGCGGCGGCTTCGGGGTTGTGGGTGATCATGAGGACGGTCTGGTTGAGCTCGCGGCTGGACTGCCGGAGCATGGCGAGGACGGCGTCGGAGTTTTTGGTATCGAGGTTGCCGGTGGGCTCGTCGGCGAGGACGATGGCGGGGTGGGTGATGAGGGCGCGGGCGATGGCGACGCGCTGCTGCTCGCCGCCGGAGAGCTCGTTGGGTCGGTGGTGAAGACGGCCGGAGAGGCCGAGGAGGCCGGTGAGGCGGTCGAGGAGGGCGTGGTCGAGGGGCTTGCCGGTCTCGGCGATGTCGTGGGCGATCTCGATGTTGCCCATCGCGGAGAGGGTGGGGAGGAGGTTAAAGCGCTGGAAGACGAAGCCGATGCGGGCACGGCGGAGCCTGGTGCGATCGGCGTCGGAGAGGCGGGCGAGCTCGACGCCGCCGATGGTGACGGAGCCGGTGGTGGGGGGGGTGAGGCCGCCGAGGATGTGGAAGAGGGTGGATTTGCCGGAGCCGGACGGGCCGACGATGGCGACAAACTCGCCGGGCTGGATGGCGAGGTTGACGTGGCGGAGGGCGGAGACCTGGAGCTTGCCGGAGCGGTAGGTTTTGCCGAGGTCGCGGGCGATGATGATGGGTTGTGCGAGGGCGGAGGTGGTGGGGGCTGAGGCGGTGGAGGCTTCGAGGCTCATAGGGTCAGGAACAAGTTTAGACGGATCGGGAGCTCCGGGGCGCGGGAGTGGGGGTTACAATCCTGACGAAGCGGGGGCGGGAGGTTCTCTGATGGCAGGTACGGCTTATGGGTCTTCGGGATTTTCTGGATTTTCGGGAGCTTCGGTTCCACCCCCACGGCCTGCGGTTCTGGATGCGTCGATGGTGACGACGGCGTTTGAGCTGCCGGGGTACCGGGTGGTGCGGAACTACGGTGTGGTGCGGGGCGTGGTGGTGCGGTCGCGGTCGATCGTGGGGACGATTGGGGCGAGTCTGCAGACGATTGTGGGGGGGAACATCACCCTGTTCACGGAGTTGTGCGAGAAGACGCGGCAGGATGCGTTTGCGCTGATGATGCAGCATGCGGCGGAGCATGGGGCGAATGCGGTGATCGGCGCGCGGTATGACGCGAACGAGGTGATGCAGGGGGTAACGGAGGTGCTGGCGTATGGGACGGCGGTGTTTGTGGAGCCGGTGGGGTGAGGGACGGATGGGGGAGGGTGTGGGCTGTACGGTATGCTGCTCGTGGACTCTGTAAAGCGGGGGAGATGGTGATGCGTCGGTATTTGGTTGGGATGGCGATGGGATTGCTAGCGGTGCCGGGATTTGCGAAGGCGAAGGATGCGGTGGTGGTTCCGCTGAAGACGAGCGCGGGGCAGGATGCGGGGACGGCGACGTTTCACGGGATAAAGAAGGGGCAGGTGGAGATCAAGCTGAAGCTTGAGAATCTGCCGGTTGGGGACCATGCGGTGCACCTGCACGCGAAGCCGGTATGCGAGGCTCCGGACTTCAAGACGGCGGGAGGGCACTTCAACCCGGATGGGAAGCAGCACGGGACGTTGAATCCGGCGGGTCACCACAACGGGGATCTGCCGCAGAATGTGACGATTGGCGAGAACCATACAGGCGAGGCGACCTTTAAGGTGAACTACCTGTCGATGGATCCGGCGGCGGCGAACTCGATCTTTGCGAACGGCGGGACGAGTGTGATGGTGCATGAGAAGGCGGACGATATGAAGACGGACCCGAGCGGAGCGGCGGGGAACCGGATTGCGTGCGGGGTGGTGGTGGCTCCGCAGCCGTAGGTGGCCGGCGGGCTGTTGAACTGCTCAGGAGGGAGTTGCGTATAGGAAGGCATGGGCGTTTTGCACATGTCGTTCCCGCTCCCCACGTCGCGTGTTCCTCCGGCCGGAGAGATGCGGCCGGTTTCCCGGGAGCTTCGGCGGCCGAGGGTTGCGGGGCCGGGGGGTGGGGTGGCGGCGGGGCTGGGGCCTGGGGTAGTGGCTGCGTTTGTGCCTGGGGTAGTGACTGGGCGGGAGCCGGCCGGGGTGGTGGCGAGGGGGGAAGGATATACACTTCCCACACCGTCGAAGAGCTTTGAGGCAAAGTTGGAGCGCACGCCTGAACAGATTGCAGAGCAGGACGCCCTTGCGCGGCAGGTTCGGCTGTGCGTCTCGGGGGATGCGCAGGCGTGGCAGGCACTGGTGGTGTCGCAGCATCGGCGGGTGTACTCGATCTGCTACCGGTTTACGGGATCGGCGGCGGATGCGGAGGACTTGACACAGGACGTGTTTTTGAAGCTGTACCGGAACCTGGGCAGCTTTGACGCGCTGAAAGGGAGCTTTCAGACGTGGATCTCGACGCTGACGCGGAACCTGCTGGTGGATCACTTTCGGCGGACGCGTCTGGATCGGGCGACGGACTCGATCCATGCGAGTTTTGACGGGGACGAGGACGGGCCGACGATCGAGGATCGGCTGATGGATAAGCGACCCTCGCAGGAGCAGCATGTTGCGGGTCTCCAGCTGCGGGCGCGGGTGCAGGCGGCCTTGAAGCAGATCTCTCCGGAGCTGCGGGAGGCGGTGATTTTGCGGGATCTGGAAGATTTGGATTACAAGGAGATTGCGCAGGTTTTGCGGATTCCGGAGGGCACGGTGAAGAGCCGCATCAGCCGCGGACGGGGCGAACTTGCACGGCTTCTGCAACGTACAGAAGGGCAGGTGAGTTAGGTGGCAGAGTTCAATCAATTCGGAAGCATACGGCCGAGCCAGACGGCGGACACGAAGGAGTGTGCGTCGTTTGAGGCGATGCTGGCGGAGGCGGTCGACGGAAGTCTGACGGCGGAGGAGCAGGCGGCGTTTGATCTTCACCTGCTGGGCTGCGCGAGCTGCCGGGAGATGCTGGCGGATGCCAAGCGCGGCGCGACCTGGATGGAGATGCTGCGACAGCATGCGCCGCAGCCGCCGGCGGGGCTGCTGGAGCGGATCTTCGCGGAGACGAGTGGAGTGGGAGCGCACGGAGCCGGGATGGCGGTCGCTGAGCCGATGGGCGGGCTTGGGATGGGGTCGACCGTGGTGGCGGGTGAGGCTTTGCCGGCGGGAGCTGTGAGCGGGATGGCTGCGCTGGCGGGGGCGGCGGTGAGGACCAACGTCGTTCCGTTCCGGAGCCGGCTGGCGGGACAACGGGGTCTTCGGGCCATTGGGCACACGGTGCTGCAGCCGCGGCTGGCGATGACGGCCGCGATGGCGTTCTTTTCGATTGCGCTGACGATGAATCTGACGGGGGTTCGGGTGAGCGATCTGCGGGTCAGCGATCTTCGGCCCGCGAACCTGCGGCGGAGTGTGTACCAAGCCAACGCCCATGTGGTTCGGTATGTGACGAACCTGCGCGAGGTGTACGAGCTGGAGTCGCGAGTGCACGATCTGCAGAGATCGTCCGAGAGCGACAGAACGGCGGGTCCGGTTGCACCGGAGGCTGGGGCGGGAGACGGATCGCCGAGCAAGGACGGCGCGGCCGGACAGGGCGGTGTGGATGGCAGCGGGAAGAAGGGCGGAAAGGAACCGGAGGTGCAGCCAAGGCGAAGGACGAGCCCGGGGACGAGCCGACGGGAGCCCCTGCGGGATGACCTGCGGGTGCTTGCGGGATGGAACCGGAAGATGAGGCGGCAACCTGCCCTGGAACAGGCCAGCTTACTGCGGTTCGGATTTGCGCCGATGAGGGTTGGGAGCACCAGCCTCCCTGCGCTGAGCCTCCGTGCGCCAGAGATCGATCGAATTGCCCCGGAAAGGGGAACGGTATGACAGACACACGATCTTCTGAAGGAGAGCGGGTTGCGTATTGCCAGAACTGCGGCAGGCCGCTGACAGCGGCGGATGCTCGCAATGTGGGGTCAGCGGTCTTTTGCGAGCCATGCCTGGTGGCGAAGGTTGCCGCGGCCGATACCGCAGGAGCGCCGGCGGGCGGTTCGGCCGCGGCAGGAGAGGCGGCGGGAGCAGCCGGACATGGTGGATACGGGTTTGGAGGGACGTCTTCGGGCGGGAGCTACGGATATGGGCCCCCGATGCCTCCGGCACCGCCCCGGGTCTCGGGAGCGCCGAATCCAGGACTGGCGGCGCTGCTTGGATTTATCCCGGGTGTGGGCGCGTTCTACAACGGCCAATATGCGAAGGGCGTGGTGCATCTGGTGGTGTTCGCGGTGTTGACGTCGCTGGCGGACCGCAATGGGATTTTCGGACTGTTTGTGGCTGGGTGGATCTTTTACCAAGTGATTGAGGCGCATCACACGGCTCGAGCCCGCCGGGATGGGACACCCCTGCCGAATCCTTTTGGCCTGAATGACGTTGGAGAGCGGCTGGGGTTTGGGCGAGCCTGGCCGGCTTCTCCACCTTCAGCCGGCGCCGCGGGAGGCGCCAGCGGAGCAGATCCGTTTGCGACGGGCAGAACCTATGTTCCTCCGGCCTCGGCGTATGCGCCACCGCAGCCGGCGTATGCCCCTCCGCCACAACCGACGTATGCCCCGCCACCATCCAATTCTACGAGCTATGCGCCGCCCGTGACCAGTTGGGGCGCGTCCGCGGAGACTTACGGGAACGTGCCGCCTCCGCGAACTCCTGAGGGATCTCCCTACCCTGCGGCGAACGGGCCGTTGAACCGGGTTCCCATAGGCGCGATTGTGCTGATCGGGTTGGGTGTGCTGTTTCTGATCGGCAACAGCGGGTGGGTAAACGGCTTTGCGGTCTACAAGCTGATTCCGTTTCTGTTGATCGGCATAGGCGTGTGGATCTTTGTGCGCAAGATGACGGAGGGAGATGGCGGGCTGGCCGGCGATGGGACACCTGCGTATCGGCTTCGGCTGTTTCGCGCTGCTCGCGGGCCAGTCTGGATTGTTCTGGTGGGTGTGCTGTTTCTGCTGGACACGTTTCGCATACTTCCGTGGGGGCGTAGCTGGCCGTTGTTCATCATTGTCGGCGGCGTGATGACCTTTTTCGAGCGCACGGCGTATGCAGGCGTGGTGCCGCCGCCGTATGCGTACGCACCTCCGGTCTCGACCCCGGTTCCGGAGCCGGTGAGCCCGGCAGCGACTGGCGCTGTGAGCTCGCACGACCAGGAGGATAAGTAGCCATGACGAACTATCCGCCGCCCCCGTCGCCGCAACCCGGACCACCGTATTCTGTGGATCCGCGATATCAGCGAAAGGTCGTTCGTGAGCAGGCGCGGATGCAACGGGACGCGATTCGGGCGCAGCGGGAGATACAGCGCGCCCAGATGCGCGGGCTGCGACAGGGGTCCCTTGTTGGACCGCTGCTGGTGATTGCGGTCGGGGTGGTGTTTCTGCTGGTGCAGCTTGGCCGTTTGCCGAAGCTGCTGTTGTGGGATTGGTACGGGCGCTGGTGGCCGCTGCTGCTAATTGGAATCGGCGCGATCCGGCTGGCGGAGTGGGGCTTCGATCAGGCGATGCAGCGGGATTTGCCCATCTCGGGTCCGCGTCCGCGACGCGTGCTGGGCGGAGGTGTGATCGCCCTGCTAGTTCTGCTGGCTGGGACGGGGGTGACGCTGGGTCTTCTGCGGGGTCATGGAAACGATTTCTTCGCCAATGGCTTCAGCATTAATCCGGACAATATCGACGAGTTTCTCGGCGACAAGCATGAGAGTGACCAAACCGTCTCGCATGCCTGTCCCGAGGATTCGATGGTTTTTGTGCAGAATCCTCGAGGTGACGTCTCGATCGCGGGAACGAGCGAGGATGGACAGATCCATGTGACGGCGCATAAAGAGGTGTATACGAGGTCGGACTCGGATGCGGAGCACAAGGCGGCCGAGCTCGCGCCCAGGATCGACGTGGGGGAGAACCGGGTTATGGTCACGGTGCCGACGGTTGAAGGCGCGCGGGCCGATCTGACGATCACGGTTCCGGCGATGGCGATGCTGACGGTGAATGCCAATCGTGGCGACGTGCAGGTGAGCTCGGTGAAGACAATGGTGGCCGTCACAGCGAACCATGGGGACGTCACGCTGAGCGGGATTCGGGGAGCGATCTCCGGGCATATTAATAATGGGGGCTCGTCCTTTGCGGCGCACAGCATCACGGGGCAGATTTCGATTGAGGGGCGCGGGAAGGATGTGACGCTGTCGGATCTGAGTGGGCCGGTGACGATGAGCGGAGAGTTTTTTGGAACGACGCATCTGGAGCATGTTCGCGGGCCAATCCGGTTCCACACGAGCCGAACGGACTTTCAGCTCGCCCGGCTGGCGGGGGAGATGGAGATTAGCCCCAATGCGGATCTTTCGGCGGATCAGGTGGGTGGGCCAGCGGTGCTGAACACCCGCAACCGAAATATCACGCTGGAGCGGGTGTCGGGAGACCTTACGGTGACGAACCACAATGGCTCGATCGAGCTTACGCTGGCGCCCCCGATGGGGAATATCACGGTCGAGAATCGCAATGGCTCGGTGAATGTGACGGCTCCGAGTGATGCAGGGTTTATGGTGCAGGCGGAGACGGCAAACGGCCAGGTGGAGAACGAGTTTGCGCTGCCCAGCGGGGGTGGGGAGAATCATCCTACGCTGAGCGGTACGGTGAACAGAGGGGGGCCGCTCGTGCGGGTGACTACGAGCCAGGGCGACATTTCGTTGAGAAAGGCCAGCATTGCTCCACTGCCGCCACCGCCGCCGGAGCCACCGACGTTTACCTTACGGCCTGATCGTGAGGCGCGTCGGCACATCGTAGAGGGGGCTGCGGAGGCGACTCGCCAGGCGGAGCAGGAATTGAAGAGCGCTGAAGAGGAGATCCGCAGGGCGAACGGGGAGGCGGCCGGAGCTCAGCTGGAAGCGCAGAAGAGGTTGGCGGAGGCGCAAAAGGCCCTGGATCGGGCCTCCCGGCAGATGAAGGATCGCTCTAAGGAGCAGTAAGGTGACCTGTTACTAGTCTAGTCACTTGCGTTCACTCAGCCTGTTGAAGTGAGGATCCTGTTAATCCTAAAGCAGGTCAAGCGAGGGAAGATCTCGCTAGCTTGCTCTATCAGTCGGCAACGGATTTTCTGGACGTAGTGGATGTTGATACAAGGGTTTGTGTGCAGACCGCTGGGAACTCATCAGACGCAGAAAAGCCCGCCATGGGGCGGGCTTTTGTTGCAAGAATATGCCGGCGATCACCTAATCTCCCACACACTTACGCGTGCAGTACCATCGGCCCGACGAGGCTTAACTTCCGTGTTCGGGATGGGAACGGGTGTGACCCTCGCGGTAAACTCACCGGCAAAGTTGAGAACATCGCAGTTAGGCGATCTTCCACAACTGAATAGATTGGGTTTAGACGTTTGTTGCAACATCAAGGGTATAACTACTTGGCTTGTGTCGAGAATGCTCTAGAACAGTTGGACTGCAACTGTGCAGAGTAAATTCTATGGACAAGCCGAACGGGCGATTAGTACTGGTAAGCTACACGCATTACTGCGCTTCAACCTCCAGCCTATCAACCAGGTGGTCTTCCTGGGCCCTTCATTTCCCTTAC
>JAABUZ0100006360.1_pt1 | contig 14816 bp, 13 predicted proteins | sample 5562091 | NCBI WGS metagenome assembly JAABUZ01 (sample SAMN12813069, study PRJNA571459) | rock metagenome | isolation source: Antarctica rocks | place: Antarctica: Victoria Land, Linnaeus Terrace sud | collected 2015-12-21 | reverse complement strand
GACTTCATCGCATTGATGGTGAACCGCTGCAGGTCCGACCAGCCGTAGCCGAAGGTCTGCACCAGGACGAGCATCTCCGAGGTCATCGTGCAGTCGCTCATCAGCCGGTTGTCGGTGTTGACCGTTACCCGGAATTGGAGGTCGGCGAGCAGGCCGAAGGGGTGCTCGGCGATGGAGGCCACCGCACCGGTCTGCACATTGGAGGAGGGGCACAGCTCCAGCGGGATGCGCTTGTCCCGGACGTAGGACGCCAGCCGCCCCAGGGTGGCTGCGCCGTCCCCATCGACGACGATGTCGTCGGTAATGCGCACGCCGTGACCGAGGCGCTCAGCGCCGCACCACTGCAGGGCCTCGTGGATGGAGGGCAGGCCGAACGCCTCACCGGCGTGAATGGTGAAGTGTGCGTTGGCCTGTCGCAAGTACTCGAAGGCATCGAGGTGCCGGGTGGGCGGGTACCCTGCCTCCGCCCCCGCGATGTCGAAGCCCACCACGCCCGCATCCCGGAAGCGCACGGCGAGCTCCGCGATCTGCCGGGACTTCGCGGCGTGCCGCATGGCCGTCACCAGCACGCCGATCCGGATGGTGCGGCCCTGCTCGAACGCGGCCGCCTCCCCGGCGCGGAAGCCGTCGAGCACGGCCTGCACGACCTCGTCCAGGGTGAGGCCCAGCTCCATGTGCTGCTCGGGCGCGAAGCGGGATTCCGCGTACACCACCCCGTCGGCCGCCAGGTCCTGCGCGCACTCGCTGGCCACCCGCACCAGCGCCGCTCTGGTCTGCATCACCCCGACGGTGTGCGCGAAGGTCTCCAGGTAGCGCTCCAGGGAGCCGGAGTCGGCAGCGTCCCGGAACCAGCGGGCGAGTGCGCCCGCCTCCTCGGCGGGTAGATCGGTGTATCCGGACTGCTCGGCGAGCTCGAGCACAGTGGACGGTCGCAGTCCACCGTCGAGATGGTCGTGCAACAGCACTTTCGGTGCGCGTCGGATCGAGCTGCTCTCCAGCGGCGTGGTCATCGGCGCCGCAGCCGCTCGTCGAACCGCTCCTCGAGCGAGCGCCACGCCGCCGCCTCCGCCTCGAAGGGTGCGCTGGGTGCCAGGCGGGTGGGGTCGGGGCGCAGCACAAAAGACACGAACCAGCCCAGCGGCGCCGAGCCGGCCAGTGCCACGGACACCGAGTCGTCGCCGGCGGCATCGGCCGCGTCGGTGAACAGCTCCACAGCCAGCTCGAGCTGCACGGGGTCGACAGCCGTGGGGCCTTCCTCGATGTCGTCGGCGATGCCGGGCAGCACGTAGACGTTGTCCGAGTTGACCGCGACCGCCAGTTCCCCGGAGATCGCTGCCTGCTGCACTTCGGGAAAGGTGCTCAGCTGCGCCAGGTCGTGGTCTTTCGCCTCGGCGAGGTGGCGAAGCAGCGCCCGCTCGGAGGTGAAGACGTCGATCTTGCCGTCGCTGGCCAGGAAGAGCGGCTTGTCATCGAGGTAGCACCGCAGCGTGTACAGCTCTTCGCCGGAGGTGATGACCTGGATCGGGTCGATCCCGACGTTCTCCCAGAAGCCTTCCTCATCGTCCTCCGCCGTCTCGTCCTCGGAATTCTCCCCGGTGTCGATCTCCTCGATCTCCTCGTCGTCGTCTTCCTCCGGGTCGTCGTCGGGTTGCGCCGCGAGAAGCTCGTCCTGAGCGACTTCGAGCGCCTCCGGGTCGACCTCGGGAAGGAACACCAGTTCGTCGAGGGCGTCGAGCACCTCATCCCAGCGGCCCGACAGCACTTCCCCCAGCTCGTCCCAGAGGTTCTGGCCTTCCTTGCCGAGAAAGACCCCGGGGCCTGACGACAGCAGCGCAAAACCGTCCGCGGAGTCCAGAACCTCCAGTACCGAGTCCAGTTCGCAGACCTCGGCAAGGGTGCGCACCATCTGCAGGGTGTCGTCCAGCTCGTTGACCGTCCACGCATCCGGCTCGCCGGCAGCCAGTTCGGGGACGCCGATCACGTCGTAGTGGTGGCTCTCATCGGGCTCCAACTCGCCGACGGCCAAGCCGGTCACCGCAGGCCAGGCCGGGTGCTCCACCAGGTCGTGCTCGTCAATAGTGCGGATGAAGGCGGCCAGCTCGGCCACGTCCTCGAAGCAGTAGAGGTGATCGCCGTGGCCAAGGAAGGCCTCCCACTCCTCGCCGTCCTCCCGCCACCGCGGAGCCCAGAGAGTGATCAGGTCACCCTCGGTGAGGACGAGCTCGACCGGAACGATGTCCTGTGCCATGCGCGTCAGCGTAGTGGCGCCGATGATCGTGCGGGGCAGGGGTGAGGAGCCTGCACGATGCTCAGCGATCCGAGCGCAGGCTGGCCGGGTCGAAGGAAAAGGCATCGCCCCAGGAGCTTCCGTGGGCGGATGTCTGGGTTCGGCGTGGCGAGTGATCTCGCGCGTGCCCTCACCGGGACCACCCACCGCGGCACCCTGCCGTCGACGCCGACAACACCCGCGCCCACGTCGAGCTCGGCTACGCCGCCACCGTGCACCGCGCCCAGGGCAGGCTGTGGACCGCGCCCAGCTGCGGCACACCCCGAGTCCTGACGTCGTGCGTGGATGCGGCACCACCGCACCCACCGCAACAGTGCTGTCTGCCCCCGCTCAGGGCCCGCGACGCGGAGGGGCTGCGGCACCAGGCGAGCAACGCGGCCGTCGACGTTGGAGAGGTCATTGACCTGGCACTCCGCGTCGTACAAAGGTGACGTGTGATCAGAGGCAGCCGGCGAGGCGGCGGAGGGGTGTGTATCGATGTCGGTTCCGATCGAGTACCGCGTACTTGGCCCCGTCGTCGCGGTCGACCTCGCCGGGACGCCGCTGCCCGTTGGCGGTCTCCGTCGGCGTGCTGTGCTCGCCGCGCTCCTGCTGCACCGTGGCGCGGGCCTGTCGGTCGAGCGGCTGGTCGATATGCTGTGGCCGGGAACGGCACCGCCGACGGCGGCGACGATGGTGCACGGCGCAGTGGCGGGGCTCCGCCATGTTCTGGAGCCGGGGGGCCGTGATGTCAGCCCGAGGGTGCTCGTCAGGCATGGCGACGGGTACGCGCTGCAGGTCGCCCCTGAGCAGATCGACGCGGTCCGGTTTGAGCGGTTGCTCGGCGCGGGGCGGCAGTTGGTCGACGGGGCGCCGGAGCGTGCGGCCGGACTGCTTGCCGAGGCACTCAGCGAGTGGCGCGCGCCGGCGCTGGCCGGGCTCGGGCAGCCCTTCGCCCGCGCGGCGGCGGCGCGGCTGGATGAGCTGCGCCTGCAAAGCGTCGAGCTGCATGCGCAGGCAGAGCTGCGACTCGGGCATCACCATGCCGTCGTCGCCGAGCTCGAGGAGGTGATGGGGGCAGACCCGTTTCGGGAGGGGGCGTGTGCACAGCTGATGGTCGCGCTGTACCGGTGCGGCCGACAGGCGGACGCCTTGGCGGCATACCGCGTCCTGCACCGAGCCCTGGTCACGGACCTCGGCGTGGAGCCCGGTGTTGATTTGCAGCGACTCGAGATGTCGGTCCTGCGGCACGACGAAGAGCTGCGGGCCGGCCGCTCGAGCCAGCCCGGGCGGGCCGGTCGGCGCGCCGCGCCGCCGGTATCGGTCAGCTCGTTCGTCGGCCGGGCGCGCGATCAGGACGACGTGCTGTCCCTGCTGAAGACCCACCGGTTGGTGACGCTCTGCGGCATCGGAGGCGCTGGGAAGACCCGCCTCGCCTTAGAGGTAACACGACGACTCGCCGAGCGCGGTGACACCGACACCTTCCTGGTGGACCTGGCGGCCCTGACCACACCGACTCTGGTCGAGGCGGCCCTGGCCGATGCCTTGGGGCTCCGTACCGAGCCCGGTCAGCCCCTCGCCCGGACCGTCGCGGCGGCCCTGTCCGCCCAACCCGCCATGGTTGTACTCGACAACTGCGAGCACCTCATCGCCGCGTGCGCCGACCTCGTCCAAGCGCTGCTCGCCGCAACCGGTGAGGTACGCATCTTGACGACGAGCCGTGAGTCCCTCGGGGTGCCGGGCGAGCACGTGTATCTCGTGCGCCCGCTGCGGACGTCGGCGGCCCACGCTACCTGGGAGCAGGTCTCGGCGTGTGAGGCCGTCATGATGTTCGAGAACAGGGCGGCCGCGGCCCGCCCCGGTTTCGCGGTCACGGAGCAGAACGCTGCGCAGGTCGGGGAGGTGTGCCGTCGACTCGACGGTCTCCCGCTCGCGATCGAGCTCGCCGCGTCCCGCGCAGCGGTGCTGCCCCTGCACGAGTTGGTCAAGCGGCTCGACGACCGGTTCACGTTGCTCGAATCCGCCACCCGGGCCGCGGACCGACGACACCGCAGCTTGGCCGCGACGCTGGACTGGAGCCTCGACCTGCTCGCTGGGGCGGAGCGGTCCGTCTTCGCGAGCCTTGCCGTGTTCCCCGCCGGCTTCGACCTGGCCGCCGCGACGGCGGTCTGCGCCGACGCGCACGTCGGCGATATCGCGCTGCTCCTCGCGCGGCTTGTGGCGTCCTCCCTGGTCCAGCTTGAGGACGAGGCGGGCGGCTCCCGGTACCGGCTCCTGGAGACCGTGCGCGCGTACGGGCGCGAGCAGCTCGACCCGCCCGCACGCTCCGCGCTCCACGAGCGCCACGCCGCGCACTACCTCGCGGTGGCGCAGGCCGCCGAACCGCACCTGTTCGCCGCCGGGTCAGGACCTTGGCTCGAGCAGTTGCACACCGAGCGCCACAACCTGCGTGCCGCGCTGCAGTGGTGCTTCGGAGCCGGAGCGGACCCCGACCGCGGCGTTCTGTTGGTGCGATGCCTCTGGCACTACTGGGACCTGCGCGGCGTGCGGGACGAGGGCCTGCGATGGGTGCACGGTGCGCTGGCAGTGGTCGGCGCCGACCGGCCTGCGCAGCGGATGCGCCTGCTCGCCGCGGGCGCGTTACTGCACCTGGGCCAAGCCGACTTCGCCGCGACCGTGCAGCTGGCCACCGAGCAGCTCGCACTGGCCCGCCCCGCGGGCGACCGCGCAGCTGAGGGCGACGCGCTGGCCCTGCTGGCCACCGTTGACTGGGCCCGTGGCCGTTTCGACCGCGCGCAGCAGCGCTACGAGGACGGCATCGGCGCCTCCCTCGGCGCCGGCGATGTCTGGGGTGCTGCGATGGCCGAGGCTCAGTTGGCCCGGCTGCACCGTGACCACCACCAGCCCAACGCCGCCCGTGCCGTCGCACGGCGCTCACTGGCGCACGCCGAGGGCGTCGGCGAGAGCGTGGCGCGCGGGCTAGCCCTCGACGTCCTCGCCTCGGTGGAGCACCGCTGGGGAGACGATGCCGAGGCGAGCAGGCTTATTGCCAACGCGCTCAAGCTGTACCGAGGCGTCCACTACCGGGAGGGCGAGGCGTCCGCCCTGCACCTCGCGGGCGGGATCGCGCTCCGCGCAGGCCGGACCGCCGTCGCCGGTGTGGCCTTTGAGGATTCGCTGCGACTCTGCAGGCGGATCGGGCACCGAGCGGGCACGGCCGCGGCGCTCGAGGGACTCGCCGCCGTCGCGTCCTTAACGGGCGATCCCGCTGAGGCTGCGACGCTGGCCCGCGCCGCGTCGTTGCTGCGTGCCGAGATCGGGGTGCCCCGGCCGGTCGACGATTAGCCGGCGATTAGTCGGGCCGCCCAGACTTAGCGCCTCCGACGAGGCAGGGAAACGGCCGTGACGAAGCACCCGACCACAGACATCGCCGCCGAGGTTCTCCGACCCGGCGACCCCGGCTACGACGCCGCCCGCGCGGTCTTCAACGCCATGATCGATCGGCGTCCCCTGGCGATCGTTCGCTGCCGGGACGGTGATGATGTCGCGCGGGGCATCCGGTACGCCCGCGAGAACGACCTCGCGCTCTCGGTCCGCGGCGGCGGGCACAACGTGGCCGGCAACGCCGTCTGCGACGGCGGGGTCATGCTCGACCTGTCCGGCGTGAAGGACGTGACGGTCGATCCGGACCGCCGCATCGCGCACGCGGGAGCGGGACTGCTGCTCGGCGACCTGGACGGCGCGACCCAGGCCCGCGGTCTCGCCACCCCGCTCGGCGTGATGTCGGGCACCGGCATCGCCGGGCTGACCCTCGGCGGCGGCCTGGGTTGGCTCAACGGGCGCCACGGGCTGGCCTGCGACAACCTGCTCGGAGCTGACGTCGTCACCGCTGACGGCGAGATTCTGCAGGTCGGACCGGACGACCACGCCGACCTGCTGTGGGGGCTACGCGGCGGCGGCGGGAACCTGGCCGTCGTCACGTCCTTCCGCTACCGACTGCACCCCGTCGGCCCTGTCCTCGCCGGCGCGCTGACCTACCCCTGGCCAGCTGCGCGCGACGTCCTGGCCTACCACCACGAGTTCATGGCCACGGCCCCGGACGAGCTGACGAGCGCGGCGTCGCTGGGCATCGCCCCGGCCGGCGAGCCGACGGTCACGCTCGTCGTCTCCTGGTGCGGCGACCCCGACGTCGGGCAGCGTGTGCTGGCACCGTTGCGCGCCCTCGGCCCGCCGCTGGCGGATTCGATCACGGTGCAGCCCTACGCTGACTGGCAGCGGGTACCGGACCCCGGTTACCCCCGCGGCCGCCTGCACTACTGGAAGGCCGGATACCTGCGCCACCTCACCGATGCCGCGCTGAACACCTTGCTCGAACTCGCGCGCACCATCCCCTCCCCGACCACCGGGATCGGACTGCAGGGCCTGCGCGGCGCGGCGAGCCGGGTACCGATCGACGCCACCGCCTTCCCTCACCGCGCCGAGCAGTACGACTTGCTGATCCTGGCGCAGTGGACCGACCCTGCGCTCACCGCCGAGCACATCGCCTGGGCGCGCGACGCGTTCGAGGCCCTCCAACCGCACCTGGAGGACGGCGTGTACGTCAACAACCTCGGTGCGGAGGGCCCCGACCGCATCCGGTCCGCGTACGGTCCCAACTACCCGCGGCTCGCCGAGCTCAAGCGCCGCTACGATCCCGCCAACGTCCTTCGGCTCAACCAGAACGTGACCCCGGCCCCCGCGCACACCTAGCACGAATCGAACGGCCCTCGGTTCGTGGGTAGGGATCGGCGGGCAGCGCGAAGAGCCGGTCGCGGATCGACCCGATGATGGTCGGGAAGTCGGAGTACGAGCGGCCGGTGGCGCCGGGGCCGCCGGCGAACGGGGTGTCTTCGGTGAGCGGCTCACCGGCCTCGAGCAGGTGCAGGCGGGTGGCGTCCCGTAAGTACCCGGGGGTGCGCAGTGCCGCGATCTCGGTGCCCGTGACGGAGATGCGCTGCCCATCGGTCAGCTCCTGGTGCGCTACGCCGGGGTGGGTCATCTCCCGCAGCACTTGGCGGCATTGGCGTTGTCGCCGCAGCTCGTCAACGCCTAATCCAGTCCCTGCATCGCCCTGCTCTGCTGCTCGAGCCGCTGGTGGTAGGCGGCCACGAACCCAGACTCGGCGCCGACCGGCCCGAGTGCAGCGTCCACCGCAGCGGCGCCCGCCCATGCGTCGTGCACCCGGCCCACCTGCGCGCCAAGCTCGCCCAGCTGGGCGCCGTGCCGACGGACGGCGTCGGGTTCGACGCTGAACCCCGAACCGTTGATCATGGTGTTACCCCCTCTGTCCCCCTCCGACGCAGTCGCCACCAGCTTGGTTCCGCGCCGCCCACCACGGTCTTACAACGCCGCCGGGTGCCAGATGGTCTTGTGCTCCATGAAGCGACGCAGCCGGGTCAGTTCCGGCGGGGCCAGCCAGTCGGGTTCGGTATCCGGCGCCCGCAGGACGCGTTTGACGGTGCCCGCGGCGGCCTGCTCCAGGTCGACGCGCTGGGCGGCAGGCGCCCCACACAGGTCGATGGCGTTGACGTCGGCGTGGCTGGCCAACCAGGGAGCGAGCTCCGCGGTGCGGCCGGTGAGAATGTTGACCACCCCCGGCGGAATGTCGGCCGTGGCCAGCACCTCGCTGAGCGTCGCGGCCGATCCGCTCAGACATTCAGGTAGCCCTCCAGTCCGGCCATGCCGCCCTCTCGGCCCAGGCCGGACTCGGTGTAACCGCCGAAGGCGGCCGTGGGGTCAAACCGGTGCACCGTGTTGGCCCACACGACGCCCGCGCGAAGATGTTGCGCCAGGTAAAGCATTCGCGAACCCTTCTCGGTCCACACCCCGGCCGAGAGGCCGTACGGCGTGTTGTTGGCCTTGGCCAGCGCCTCGTCGGGCGTCCGGAAGGTGAGCACGGACAGCACCGGACCGAAGAACTCCTCCCGCGCGATGCGCATGGCGGGCTGTACGTCGGAGAACAGCGTTGGGGCGGCAAAGAACCCCTGCTCCGGCAGCCGCGGGTCGCTCGTCCACGGGGTGGCGCCCTCGGCCACCCCCGCGGCGACGAGTTCCCCCAGCTGGGCAACGGCGGCGGCGGAGCTCAGTGCACCTAAGTCGGTGTTCTTGTCCAGGGGGTCACCCACCCGCAGCTGCGCGATCCGGCTACGCAACCGATCCAGCAGTTCCTGCGCGATGGGTTCCTGCACGAGTAGCCGCGACCCGGCGCAGCCCAGCTGACCTTGGTTGAAGACGAAGCCGTTGACCACCCCTTCCACGGCCTGCTCGAGCGGAGCGTCGTCGAACACGACCGTGGCCGACTTGCCGCCGAGCTCCATGGTGAGGCGCTTGCGGGTACCGGCGATGTGACGCTGGATCTGCTTGCCGACGGCGGTGGATCCAGCGAACCCGATCTTGTCGACCTCGCGGTGCGCGATCAGCGCCGCACCCAGGTCGGCGGCTCCTGGTACGACGTTGAGCACGCCCGGCGGCAGCTGCGCCTGCTGACAGATCTCCGCGAGAACCAGCGCGGTGAGCGGGGTGGTCTCTGCCGGCTTGAGCACCACGGTGTTGCCGCAGGCCAGGGCGGCTGCCACCTTCGCCGCCGCCGTCAGCAGCGGAAAGTTCCCCGGAACCAGCTGCGCCACCACGCCGAGCGGCCGGGGTCCGTTGCCCTGCGGGCCGCCTCCGTAACCGGCGTAGGCCAGCTTGTCGGCCCACCCTGCGTAGTAGAAGAGCTGGCCGGCTGCCGCGGGCAGGTCGAACTCCCTGGACTGCCGGATCGGCTTGCCGCTCTGCAGGGTCTCCAATACAGCCAGCTCCGGCGCGCGCTCGGCCACCAGGCGGGCAATGCGGAACAGGTACTTGCCGCGCTCGGCGCCGGCCATCTTCGACCACACCTTGTCGTAGGCCCGCCTGGCGGCGCGGACCGCCGTGTCGACGTCACGCTCGTCGGCGCAACTCACCTCGGTCAGCGGTTGCTCGGTAGCCGGGTTGACACACTGCACCACCTGCCCGCCGCCGTCGACGAACGCGCCATCGATGAAGGGCCAGTAATGCGCCTTGAGTTTGGCGCTCGCCGAGGTCTCCAGCGCTGGGCTGTACTCGAAAGCCTCGCGGTCACGCAGGCTGCTCACGGCTGCCTCAGTCCCTGGAGAGGTAGTCGGATGCGGAGTAGCAACCATCCCGCTGGGTGCGCCGCTGCAGCAGCAGATCGGTGAGCAGGCTGGAGGCGCCGAACCGGAACAGCTGCGGGCGGAGCCACGCGGTGCCAGCGACTTCGTTGACGGCCACCAGGTAGCGCAGGGCGTCCTTGGTCGTACGGATACCGCCCGCCACCTTCACGCCCCGGCGCATGCCGGTCGCGGCGTGGAAGTCGCGCACCGCCTGCAGTAGTACGTGGGCGACCGGAAGGGTGGCGGCCGGGGTGGACTTGCCGGTCGAGGTCTTGACGAAATCCGCCCCAGCGAGGAGCGCCAGCCAGGCGGCGCGGCGCACGTTGTCGTAGGTGGCCAGCTCGCCGGTCTCCAGGATGACCTTGAGCTTCGCGTCGGCGCATGCGGTCTTCACCGCGGTGATCTCGGTAAATACCTCCAGGTAGCGGCCGGACAGGAAGGCGCCGCGGTCGATCACCATGTCGATCTCCGCGGCGCCGGCGTGCACGGCCGACGCGGCGTCGGCGAGCTTGACGGCCGGGGTGGCACGTCCGGAGGGAAAGGAGGTGGCCACGCTCGCCACGGCCACGGTGCTGCCACGCAGGGCCTGTACGGCACAGGGCACCAGGTCGGGGTACACGCAGATTGCTGCCACCGAGGGCACGTCCGGGCAGGCACCGTCGGGCCGACGCGCTTTCGCGCAGAGCGAGCGGACGAGCTCGGGTGTGTCGGTGCCTTCCAGGGTGGTGAGGTCGACCATGGCGATGGCGGTGTCGATGGCCCATCGCTTGCTGTCGTGCGTGATGCTGCGGGTGGCCAGCGCGGCACTGCGCTCGGTGAGTCCCACGGTGTCCACGCCGGGCAGGCCGTGCAAGAAACGGCGCAACGTGGCCTGTTCGGCCGTGACCTCGATGAGCTGGGCCGAGAGATGCGTTCCGGAGGGTTCCATCGGTGGGGTCGGGGTGACAGGCGAGGCGGTACTCACGTCGGCAGTGTAGGTGTCGGGCGACCCGCCGAGCCTTATCCTGCCCCGATGGACGTGCATGTGGTCGACCATCCGCTCGCCGCCGCTCGGCTCACCACGATGCGCGAGGAAGGCACCGACAACGCCACGTTTCGCGCGGCCTTGCGGGAGCTCACGCTCATGCTGGTCTACGAGGCCACCAGAAACGCGCCGGTGCTGGAGATCCCGGTGCGCACGCCGGTGGCTGCGACCGCAGGCGTGCGGTTGGCGAACCCGCCGTTGCTCGTGCCCGTCCTGCGCGCCGGTCTCGGCATGGTGGACCAGGCGCATGCGCTCATCCCCGATGCGCGCGTCGGTTTTGTCGGGGTGGCGCGCGACGAGGCCACCCACCGCCCGGTGCCCTACCTGGAGTCGCTGCCGCAGGACCTCTCCGGCACACCGGTTTTCGTGCTCGACCCCATGCTCGCCACCGGTGGATCGATGGTCTACACAGTGGAGTTGCTCGCCGACCGGGGCGCTACCGACGTCACGGCAATCTGTGCCTTGGCTGCGCCGGAAGGCATCGATCGACTTGCCGCGTCGGGGTTGCCGGTGCACCTGGTCACCGCCAGCATCGATGAGAAACTCAACGCCGATGCCTTTATCGTCCCCGGTCTCGGGGACGCGGGAGATCGTCAGTTCGGCCCGCGCTGAATCGACGCCGGTGTGCGCACTGCCTCGGTTGCGGAGGTGCGTAGCCAACCCTGCAGGTTTGCCTGACCGGCCTGCGCGAAGATGACGTCGGGCTGGTCGCCCGGCGCGCAGAGCAGGCCCATCAACTCGAGTGACACCAGCCCGTGCAGCGTCGCCCAGAGCGCCGTGGCGACCAGACGGGCATCGTCGGTCCGCAACAGCCCGGCACGTGCTGCGCGGGACGCGGCGTCCAGCACCGGCTCGAACGTGGTGGACGCGAGTTGCTGCGCGGCCACGTCCGGCTCGAAGCTGGCCAGCGCGCCACCGAACAGCACCCCGTACAGCTGCGGGTCCGCCAGTGCGTGGACGCGGTAGGCGATACCCAGTGCCGTCAGGTCGGCCAACGGATCGGCGGTCACCGGGACCGCCCGCTGGCTGGCCCCGAACCGGGTGAAGGCCTCGACGAACAACGCATCCAATAGCCCGGACTTGCCCCCGAAGAGGGTGTAGATCGCACTCGTCGACGTGCCGGCGTCGGCCGCCAGGGTTCGCAAGCTCAGTGCGGAGACGCCACCGGCGGAGATCAGCTCGGCCGCGCGGTGCAGTAGCCGGGCGCGGAGTTCGGCGTCATGGATCTTGGGTCGGGGCACTGGACAACCATACCGTAACGGTGTTTTATAACGGTGTTAGCAAACTCGAGACGGAGGAGACCCGACGATGAGCGCGATCCAGCAGGGCAGATTCACGGCGCGGCTCGACGGTGCGGAGGCGGTGGTCTTCCTCATCGGGATGCGGTTCAACTCGCTACGCCGGGCGGACCAGTGGTGGCCGACGGTGACGGCGATGCCGAAGATGCTGCGTTATCTGGAGTCGCAACCGGAGCAGGGACTGCTGGGCTGGCATCAGTGGCTCGGTCGCACCACGATCCTGTTGTCCTACTGGCGCAGTGCCGAACACCTGCAGCGCTTCGCCAGCGACCCCGCCGCGCCGCACGCCCCGGCCTGGCGGGCCTATCAACGGCGCGTCCGAAAGGCCTCGGTCGGCGTGTGGCACGAGACCTATGTCGTGCACCCTGGGCAGTACGAGGCGGTGTATGTGGACATGCCGGCATTCGGGCTCGCGGCAGCGACGCAGGGGGTGCCGGTGGGTGACGGGATGCGCACCGCGAAACAGCGGTTGGCCCGTACGGCCTGACCTTCCGGCTTGTCCGGGCTTGCGGCCCCATCGCGCCTGTCAGGTCGCCGCCGTCGGGCGGCGGGGGAGCAGTGCTTCGATCGGGTCTGCCGCTCCTGGCGGTGCGGTGATCGTCAACGCGACGGTCTCTCGATCGAAGGTCATCGTGAACTCGAGGAACGCGCAACATCCTTGCTCGTCCACCACCAGGCCTGCGAGCTCGCCAGCGCGATCGCGCGGCACAGTCACGCGGACGCCGTGGTCGACTGGTACTCGCGGGCAGTCCCGAAGCAGTTCGTGCCACTGCTCGATCCGCTCGTGGTAATCGCCCGCGGCCAGCGAGCAGGCGAGAGGACGGCGCTCGTCGGCCGGCGTCGGGTCGATCAGGTACGCGCACTCGGGCTCGCACCGGCCTTCGCGGTCCGGAAATGCATCAAGTCTCGCCCTGGCCGCCTGCAGTTCGCCGTGCAGCCGCGTCAGCTCCGCGATGCCCGTCGAGGTCTTACCGATCCGGGAGTCCAGGACAGGGCGCAACTCCGCCTTGACCGTCCGGCACGGGTCGGTCTCCCACACCGCCAGCAGCTCGTTGATCGCCGGCAAGGGAAGCTGCAGGCGTTTGGCTGCCGAGATGAACCCGAGCCGCTCTTCGGCGTGCTCGTCGTACACCCGGTATCCGGACTTGGTCCGCCTGCTTGGCAGGAGGCCGACCTGCCCGTAGTAGCGCAAGGTCGTCGCCGGCACGCCACTGCGCCGCGACAGCTCCGAAATGAGCAGTTCAGCCATGCGACCACGGTAGAGCTTCGACCGGACTCGAAGGTCAAATCAGCGTCCAGAGTTCTCGGTTGATGGACAACGGCTCGTCGACTGGCGTACTCCCGGGATACATCTGCGCGACACCCGAACAGCGCACTGTTGCCCCGTCCGCACCGCGATGACAGGGAGCAGCATGAGCACGAACGAACCGAGCAGGGCGCAACCCGAGAACGCCAGCAAGGTGTCCCGGCGATCGTTCCTGAACCACTCTGCGGCAGCGGGACTCGGCGTGGCGCTGGTCGGCAGCGTCAGCTCGCTGTTCGGAGCGGACACCGCGCAGGCGAGCCCACTCTCGGCCACGCGACCCGAGACGAACCCGCACCAACTCGGATACGGGCCACTGGTGGCCGATCCCCAGGGCGTCTTGGCGCTGCCCGCGGGGTTCAGCTACGCCGTGGTTGCCCGCGCGGGCGTCACCCGCCTGGAGTCCGGCGAGCCCACCCCGTCCGACCCCGACGCCATGGCGGCCTTCGTGCGCCCAGGCGGCAACGGCAGCATCCTGGTGTGCAACCACGAGATCGGCGGCAAAGAGCCTTTCCCCGTCCCGCACCTCGACGGGCTCGTCTACGACCCCGACGCCAGGGGTGGCACCACCACCATCGAGGTGGACAAGAGCGGCCAGGCCAGCCGGCAGTACGTCAGCATCGCCGGCACGCACAACAACTGCGCCGGGGGACGGACGCCGTGGGAGACGTGGCTGACGTGTGAGGAGACCGAAGCGATCCTCGGCAAGCGGCACGGTTACGTCTTCGAGGTCGACCCCTACGACCGCGCGGCCAACCGCAATCCCCAGCCGATCAAGGCGATGGGGCGCTACGCGCACGAGGCGGTGGTGGTCGACCCCGACGTGGGACGGTGCTACCTCACCGAGGACGCCAGCAACCCCAACGGACTGCTGTACCGCTTCACGCCGCCGGCCTCCGCGCTGCCGCTGCGCAAGGGTTCGCTGCGTGCCCTGGCCGACGATGCCGGGACGCTGGACGCCCTGGTGGCCACCAGCTCGGGCCGGGTGATCGCCGACCTGTCGGTGGCTACCGAGATCGGAACGACCTACGGCACCGGCTGGATCCGAGTGCCCGATCGCGACGCCACCACCACCTCCACACGCAAGCAGTTCGCCGAGGGCACGGTGACCCGCAGCCGCAAGCTGGAGGGGATGTGGTGGGCCGACGGCGGTGCCTACTTCGTGTGCTCCTTCGCCCGCAACTCCGACGGCAGCGCCGTGCAGCACGACGGCCAGGTGTGGTTCCTCGACCCGATCGCGGAGACCATCACCCTGAAGCTGCGCTTTGCCTACACCCCGGGCGACCAGGACAACGACGTCGACGGGCCGGACAACATCACCGTCTCGCCCTACGGCGGCGTGATCCTGGCCGAAGACGGCGAGGGGGTGCAGCACCTCGTCGGATCGACTCCCAGCGGGCAGACCTTTTTCTTCGCCCGCAACGACCTCAGCGAGTCGGAGTTCTGCGGCCCGACGTTCTCGCCCGACAAGAAGACGCTGTTCGCCAACATTCAGGAGGACGGCTATGTCCTCGCCATCCGCGGACCCTTCGCCCGGCTGCACTGAGCGACCCGTGGCTACCTCGAGCGCACCAGAATTCGCCATGGTCCGTCACCGCTGAGGCTCAGGCGGCGACCTTGAACGGGTCGTGCTCAGCGATGAGTTTTTCCATCCGGGCCTCGTCGACGCGCACCCGGACGGTCGAGATCTCCTGGCGGTCCCGGATGACCTTGGCCAGGGTGAACGCGCTGG
>JAABUZ0100006358.1_pt1 | contig 14820 bp, 21 predicted proteins | sample 5562091 | NCBI WGS metagenome assembly JAABUZ01 (sample SAMN12813069, study PRJNA571459) | rock metagenome | isolation source: Antarctica rocks | place: Antarctica: Victoria Land, Linnaeus Terrace sud | collected 2015-12-21 | reverse complement strand
AACGCTGTAGCTCAGAGCGCTCATCGTCGGTTACGTTGAGTTCCCGAAGTGGACGCCCACGCTGCATAGTTCAGTCTACCACGGTACCCCGATTTATTCAATGAACTCGTGAATCATCACACTAGGGAAGCGCAGTCTAACGCGCTACTCGCGCTCGAAGAGGCCACCGCGACGCTTCCGATCGATCAGACGTTGCAAGCGGCTGGCATTTCTTCAACTAAGCCGTAGAAGACCTAAGCGCTCTGCCAGGCATGGTTTCGACGTAGCCCCGCATAACCGGGCCAATTGAAACCGTGGGTTTCCAGGCCGTAAGGCCGAAAGGAAATCCTATGCGGAAGTCTCGATTTACCGAGACGCAGATCGTCTCGATCCTCCGAGAGCACGACGTCGGCGCATCGTTCGTCGACCTTGGCCGTCGTCACGGAGTACATCCCAACACCGTCAGCGCGTGGAAAGCCAAGTACGGCGGGATGGACAGCAGCGAGCTTGCCCGAGCAAGGGTTGTTGAAGACGAGAACGCTCGGATGCGCCGGATCATCACGAACCTCACGCTTGAGAACGACGCGATGAAACAGTTGATCGAAAAAAACTCCTGGAGCCCTCGCAGCGAAAAAGCGCGGTGAGGGCGCTCCAAGGTTTCGGCGTCAGCCAACGCGCTGGGTGCCGAATCACGCGCTGCGCCCGGTCGGTCGCTCAATACCGAATTCGCCGAATCGATGATTCGCGCATGATTGGGCGATTGAAGGCTATCGCGGCTGAACGCCGTCGTTTTGGCTATCGCCGTTTGGGTTTAATGCTTCGACGCGAAGGGGTTGTTGCGAACCACAAGCGCGTATATCGCGTCTATCGGGAGTTAGCGCTTCAACTGCGGCCACGTCGCAAACGAGGCGTACGCTATCTGCGCGGCAACGAGATCAGCCCGGTAACGGCTCCGGGAGAGCGCTGGTCGATCGATTTTGTGCACGACCGGCTCAGTACGGGACGAGCCTTTCGCGTTCTGACTGTCGTCGACGACTTTTCCCGCGAGTGCATTGCCCTTGAAGCCGATTTTTCGTTTTCGGGAGAGCGGATTGCACGGATCTTTGATCGGGTCGCACTGACGCGATCGCTTCCGGCAACCCTCAAATCGGACAACGGTTCGGAATTCACGAGCGGCAAAATGCTCGCTGGAGCTCCAAGATTGGTATCGAGCTGCACTTCATCGAACCTGGAAAACCTAATCAAAATGCCGTCATCAAGAGCTTCAACCGGCGCCTCCGCGACGAGCTGCTGAACGAGCATTCGTTCTCAACGATCTTCCACTCCCGAGCGGCGATCGAGACCTGGCGCCTGGACTACAATCAACGTCGTCCGCACACGACCCTCGACGGAATGACCCCCGACGAATTCATCAAAGCACACCACTCCCAGAACTCACTGTCTCAGCTGGCCGTATGAGCGGGGCTGCGTCGGGTCCCGCTGCCGAAAGGCGTCACATCGCTTGCACCTGGCGAGCCAGCCACTACCGAGTACGAGATGTAACGAGCCGTTGGCTGGAACTCGACAGGCATCGCGGCTTTCGCCAACTCAAGGCAATTTAGATTCTCGGTTGTATAGTCTTCGTTAATACGGAAGTCGGCCGTGAGAGGTCATGATCAGTGGCGACTCATGCACCTAAGCTAGCCCTGCCGCGAGTTCACCAATTGCGTGAAATCGCCCGAATTGCGCATTTTCGTGATGTTGATTCCGTTGCGGGCAGCGGGCATGACAACCGACGAGAGCGTGCGTTAGGCTCATGCCGATACTGTTACCGTCACCTTGAAGGCAAAGTCGACGTACGGTCGCCCGGTTTTTCAATCGTCTCAGCGTGTTCGGCTATCAATGACTCGTTGAGTTCGGCGAAGCGCGCGATCGTTTGCAAATCGTCCGTTCGAAACGCACTTAGCATCGCGTGTGACTTGTCGACCAGAGCTTTGAAAATTGGCCAAACCTCGGCGATCGCGGATTTCGTCACCTCCACCATCACGCGCCTGCGGTCGGTTGCATCGCGCACTCGCCGCACGTAGCCCGCTTGCTCGAGCCGATCGAGAAGAGCGGTGACCGCCGGGGTGCTCAGGCCGGCAGCTTTCGCCACTTGGCCCGCGGTTAGAGCGGCTCCGCGCGACAAGATATCCAGGCAGCGGAAATCGGTGCGGTGCAGGGCAAGACGCTGAGCCGCCACGTCTTCGATGCGGTCCAGTGCGCATCGGCCGAACGCATCGCCGCCTGAATGCGGCCAATGACCGCGAGCTTCGAGTCTCTTGACATCCAATATTTCCTTGGTAAAGATATGTTGCCGCAGAGATACGTCACATTACCGTTGTCGATGAGGGCTCCTCCTTGGATTTTCGAGATTGGCTGCTTCTCTGGACATTCGCGCTCGCGTGGTTTGGCGTCGGCATCGTGTGGCTCGTGCAGCTCGTGGCATGGCCTGTTCGGATACGTTGGGGCAGCGGAGTTCGAAGCTTACCATCAACGCTGGTGGAACGGCATCAAAACCGTGATCCTCGTTCCAGGAATACTTGCGTTTGCCGGCGGTATCGCCATGCTGTTCGCGCGACCCAATGTCGTTTTACTGTGGCTCATCGCGACCGGCGTAGCCTGCGAGGTCGTGACCCGCCGAGAGCACTTCATTACGCTGTTGCGTTGAACGATGGCTTGGTCGTCGGTGGACTGACAGCGTATGTGCTCGATAAGTTTGAACAAGCGCGGAAGGAGCTCTACATCTACAATCTTGCCGTTAGCGAAGCGCATCGGCGCTTGGGATCGCTACGGCACTGATCCACCTGCTCAAGCGGATCGGCAAGGAGCGCGGAGTCAACGTCATTTTCGTTCAAGCGGACTATGGCGATGACCCTGCCATTGCGCTCTATACGAAGCTGGGCAAGCGCGAAGACGTGCTGCACTTCGACATTGTTGTAGATTGACTAAAGTTTCCAGCTCCGACGGTGTCCCCGCGCGTCAGCGAAGGCGCGTAAAGCCACACCCATGCAAGCTCGACTGTCCCACAGATGCTTTTAAGAGACGCCGTCTACGCTCGCATGAGTCGGGACAACGAGCACCTCTTCGAAGAGATCTAGCATCGCTCGCCACGAGCGCTCAGCCGAAGGCTTGTGGTGCTTTATACCGGGCAGACCTGTCCGTTCTGGGTCGGCCCCAACATGCGTAAAGCTGTGCTCCGTGACGTTGCCCCGACCGGTACCCGTTTTCGCGATGCAATTCGGCGCGAAGGCGCGTAGCTCGCTTGGTCCCCGAACTGGAGCCGAACGATGTTCGACTCCAGTCGGGATGAGGTTGCGGCGAATCGCTAGTTGAGCGCCGGTCCCTCGAAATGATAAAGCTTGGCCCACCTGTCGATGACTTCGGGAGCATCGACGACCACGATTCCCTGTCGACTGCGCATCACGTACTCGCTTCTACCTTGACCGCGATGCGTTTCGGTTGCGTCTCGGGGCGGCGCTCGAGTGCAAGTATCAGCATGCCGTCTGCGACGCGTGCCGCAATACGATCGTTGTCGACGTCTTCCGGCACGCTAAAGGAGCGAGAGAAGGTTCGCCGATCAGTCTTGCCGTTGACGGAAAGCACACCGTCTTTGAACGTGACCTCGATTTGCTCGGGCTTATAGCCTGGCACCGGCACTTCGACTTCATATCCGGTCTCCGTCCTTGAGACGTCGTAGTCGAAGGCCCAATTGTTCCGAAGTGTCTGAAAGGGATCGAATCCGAAGATATCCCGGTACGGCATCCAGTGAGTCGCGGGCCCTTCGCCTCGGGAGGTCCCGCCATTCGTACGCGCTAGAGAGTTCGTCATGCACTCCTCCTTTCGAACCATGAAGAGCCTCTTGCAGGGCAGATTTTACTCGTCTCAGCGCTCTTGTCAAGAGACTGTTAACCCTCAGAATTCGCAAAGCCACTGAGGCTCTGAAACGTCTCTCAAAAAAAGGCTTTGCGCATCCCATAACCCTGTCCCGAACCACACGGCGCGTAACGTAGGAATTCCGTGACGCTGCTAAGTCATGAAATAACGAATCTGTGACTTTTATTTGCCATTTAGTGGTAAGGGTTTGCCGCTTTATAGATCATGATCCACGTCGCCTGCGATGCGCTATCGAGACGGTGGCGTCACGCCTCCCTCATGGCGTAGGCTAGCAGACCAGCCTGCGCGGGATCCGACATCTACATAGACGGCGGCCCACGCTGTCAATGGTCTCTACCATTACGGTTTCGGTCGGGCTGAGCATTGCATCGCCGGTCTGCAATCTCGCCTTGACGTTCTTGCAACTCACTGTTGCGCGCGCGGATACCAAGATTAATGGCGATCTGCAACGCGCGATCCTTGAACGCCGAACTGCCGTTAATTGTAACCTCGCCGCCCCATCGCTCCGCCGCGAGCCGAAGCGCTGCCTCGATGGTCTCGTTCGACGGCTCACGAACAACAATGCGAGAACCCTCGTCCCGGATACCTCACGACGCAGAATGTCGTCGGCATCGTGATACGCGACCGTCCCGTCGAGTCGCACACGAAATTCCAGTCCGCGCAACCGTCTGGCCGCCGGCCGCGCCACGATGTCCGGACCCGTCATCCCGTTGGCCTCTCGGTCCGAGTGCCGGCAGTCGCGTTGCTCTTGATAACGCAGACCGCGAAGCGCGCTTTGCGCCGCCTCATCGCCGACATGCGCCCGTTCGGTGACAAACTCGCGCCACGACACCGTGCGCTGTTCGTGTAGCCGCGTCCCAAGCTCGCGTCGCTCCTTCGCCACGTCCTCGCGCAGCTGCTCACGCCGTTGGGCGGCGGCTAGACCGGCTATCGACGCCGCGACGCGCGGCGGCATGGCCTTGCGCGGTTCATCGCGATCGCGATGCTTCTGACGAGTGATTTCAGCCGAACGGTCGCGCTCACTCTGGTGCTGCTTCGCCCAGGCGTCGGCGTAGCGCTCACTACCGTCCCGCGCAGCACGGAATTCCGTATACAAGCGCTCGCGAGCCTCTGCGCGCTCCTCGCGGCGTTGCGCCCGTTTTTCGGGATCGCGCTTATACTGACGCTCGGACCCTGGCTCTCCACGGTTGGAGCCGCTCGGGCGTTCTCCACGTGAGCTCCCCGAACGATGCTGCGTCCGATCGCGCTGCTCGTCACGCCTCCGGTGTCCGACGGGCCGGTTGTATTCCAACCGCCGCGGATCGTCCACGCGACGTGACGCATCGCTGTCGCGCTGGAATGGCCCAAGGCGCTGCTCGAGGCGTTCGCGTGAGGCGAATCGGCCGATGTGCGACGCTTTGGCCACGAGCCGCTCGTCAGTGCGATCAACGACGACGAACCCACTACCTTTTTCGCGCAATTCGAGATTGAAGTCGCCGAGGACGCGGCGCACGTCGCTCCACGTCGTGTTCTCGCGGTCGAGGGCCTTACGTAACGGCGGGCCGGCCTCGCGCACCCACGTCGTAAATGGACGATCCCCGCTCCATGCCTGCCCGTCGCGCGCCCGCGTCTTTGACGTTCGCCGACGCATCGTCTTCGCGCGCATGGAAGCCGTCGCCGGCGCTCGCGCGCACGATCTCGGGCACGCCGTCGCAATAGCGCACCTCGTAGGGACCGTTATCGCGCTCCCACCCCTGCCGCAACTCGATCTCACGCATCGCTCGATCCAGTTCGTAGTAGGACTTCGAAAGATGTTGCGCACGGTACGTCTCCGGGTGGACGCGGTTTACGGCGATGTGCAGGTGATCGTTGCCGGTTTCGCCGCGGTGTACCGCCATGACGTACTGATGCTCGTCCAGATTAAGCGCTGCGAGCGCGCTTCGCCCCGCCTCGAAGGGCTGGCTGTTCGTCGGCTGCTTACCATCTCGCCAACTTAGAACGAGGTGCACGTAGGGATTGGTGGCCCGCGATTCGGTGGCAACCGCGCGGAACTCAAGAGCCGCCGTGTCGAGCGACAGGACGCCCTGCGTCTCGACTGGATACTCGCCGATCACCACCTCGCCCGTCTGCGGATCGACGTCAGGCACACGGCTTAGGAAATGCTTGCGAGCAGCCATGATGTGCTCGACGTCGAGGACGGCGCCGTCCCGAGCGTCGCGACTGACGTATGCGATAAGATTGCCCGCATCGTCGAGACGCGCATCGACGCCCTCACGGCCGTCTCGTTCGATGTAACCGATCAACGCGCCAGCCCTGTCGTCTCGTGCGGCTCGGCGCGGGATGATCTTCGCGATCACACCGTGTCTGCGGGTTGGCCGACGCGGCGGATCGTCGGTGATTTCAAGCAGGATCTCGGCGTACTGTCGGCCGCGATCGGGATCGCCTTTATAGAAATGCTTCTGGAGTCCGCCGAGACGCCGCAACTCGTTGATTACCAGCGCGTCGAGCCGAGACGCGTTTGCCGGCCGAGCGCATAGCGGCGCACGTATTCAGCGATCGGCAAGCCGGATGACGCGGCCTTTGCGACGATTGCGTCCCCGGTCTCGATCGTTGACGCGCACATTAAGTGCGACCTTTTTCTGGCGCTGTTCGGAAGCAGGCATGGTCCTCCGTTGGGGTCTCGGGGGCGCAGCCCCTGAGGATCGGTCAGCGTGCGAGAAGCCCGCAGGGCGCCGAGCATGCCGTCGCGTTTGCACACCGCGCCAGCCGCGGTATGCAAACGCTTATGACCCGGTACCGTCACTTCTTTAAGTTGATCGCGGCGTACCGAGCATGTTGGGCCGGTGTTCTACGCTTTCAGCGGAGCGCTATGGCCCGATGGCAATTGTGCAACGGGCTGTTGCACAATTGCGCAGCGTCGGACGTCACTTCGCTTGGTACGTCGCCTTCCAGCGAATCGCCGTTATAAACAACGTTAAGCGGGATGGTCGCTAGTAAGGCGTGGTTAGCGGACCCAAGATAATTACTGTTATCTTGGATACTCTCGGCTTAGCAAGACCTAACCGGTATACGGGCACTCCGCCGGCGCGACGTCTGAACTGACGGTAGCTCTATCGAGGGCAGGGAGAGCGTTTCAGTCGTGGAACCGCGCGAGGGCACACAGAGTTTGGTGGGCCACAGGCGGGCCAAAGGAGGCCAAGGGCGACTGCCAATGCGTCGAAAAGCTCCGTAAAGCAAAGCGTTCCCGAATAGCTCAGTTGGTAGAGCAGCTGACTGTTAATCAGCGGGTCGTTGGTTCGAGTCCAACTTCGGGAGCCATGAAAAAGCCCGCCACAGCTAGGTTCTGGCGGGTTTTCTAATTCTCGGGGCACGCCGTTGTACCGACCTCGTACCGACAATCTCGCGCTTCGAGCTGCTTCCAAGGAGCTGATCGAGGGCGTCGGCGGCCTGCCTTTGGAGGGTCGGAAGAACGTGGCTGTACGTGCCGAGCGTGAGTCGAACATCCGCGTGACCGAGCAACTCTTGTACGACGCGCGGCGACACGCCCTGTAGCAGAAGCATCGTCGCGGCGGTATGGCGTAGCGAATGAAACGGCACGGTGTCCGGGATGCCGGCCGCCGCTCTCATCGGAAAGTAGACACGGCGTAGAAAGTTGCTCTTGCGTAGCAGTCCGCCGGCCGGGCTCGGAAACGCGTAGGGGCTTTTGTGCTCCTCCGTGTGCCCAATCTCAAGCCGACGCTCAAGCGCATCGATCGCCATCTTCGAAAGTTCGATGCGCCGTTTGCTCGTGTCCGTCTTTGGCTCGATGCGCTCCAGTTCGCCCCCAATCTCTTGCACGGAATGCGTTACCGAAAGCGTCCGCCTTTTCAAGTCGATCGCGTCCCAACGCAGCGCGAAGAGTTCGCCTTGTCGCATACCCGTCGTCACCGCGAGGACGAAAAGCGCCTCCAACCGATGCCCTCGCGCTGCTCGCAAGAACGCTTCGACCTGTTCGACGGTCATCGCCCGCGCGGGCGGCCGCTTGTACGCAGGCGCGTCGACGCGATCCAGGGGGTTCGCCTCGATGCGCTCTTCACGCTTCGCAACGTTCAAGACGCGACGTAAGGTAACGTGAACGCGCGCGACGAGGCTGGGTGAAAGTCCGTCGCGGCGCAGTTCTGAATAGAAACGCCGCAAGCGGACGGCGTCGATCTGATCGAGATTCAGCCTCCCGATATGCGGTAGAACGTGCAGACGTAGAACCTGCTCGTACGATCTCGCAGTGTTCGGTGAGAGGTTCGCGCGCGCGTCCTCGATGAAGTGACCAACGAAATTGACGAACGGCGAACGGTCCGTCTGAGCCGATGAACCACCGTGCTTGCCGAGGTATTTCAGTAGTTTTCGCTGGACGTCTTGCTTCGAGTCCGCGTAGATGAACTTGCGGCGCCGGCGACGCTTTCCGGCCTTTACATCTTCCTTTTCGTTGTGACCCTCGCTGACGACCGCCACCCATTGCGTTTTCTCGCGAACGGAACCATCGCTCGTCTTCCAGCGGCGCGTCTTTTGGTATATTGACGACTCACCGCGGCCACGACGCTTTCGCGACATGGCTTCAGCGCCTTATGCTGTGGCGGTAGACGCGTTTTGAAAGCTCCCGGTAGGCGCGCAGAAAATGCTCCGCCCCTCCAAGGACGGCCGGGGCAATCGCAATTCGTGCTGGTGTGCGACGCTCTCGCGGCCTCAAGAAAAAACAAACAGCGGTAGCCGCGAGAGCCGCGTTAACCGTCGTAACGTCACCCGCGTTATTCGAAACGTCAATATCAGCAGTCTGAGCCTTGGCAAGCGCCGCGACATACGACGCGAAAGTGCTTGAACACTCATCCCGGTATGTTCGCGGCGGCATGCCAGGCGAGTCGTCTTTGGCGGTCTCTCGCGTCCAAAACTTCGCTAGAATGTTTCTACTTAGGAAGTCGGCGCCTTTACTTGCGAAGTATGCTTTTTGCGCTCGGGCAAGTGCGACGATTGCTTCTTCTGGCATAAGAATAGGAAGCGCAATGTCTCCGTCCGCTTGTCGAGCGTTTTCCTTATACCCGCCGTCAAGGTAGTCGATCATTTCCGCGAACTTATGCGCTTCTTTTGCTGCGGCCGTTTCGGAAAAAACTGGATATTGTCGCATCCAATTAGCGATCGCTAATGCCCGTGGAATCGGAATCTGATGCATCGCAATGGTGCGCTCGACGTACCGCGCTTTACCGTCTGTTTTTCTCTGGTCGTCTCGTTGAGGTAGCGTCAGTGTCTTGACCGCCACAACTTTGGCCCCAGCCTCTCGTTGAGTTATACCCGCTGTCTTAAGTGCGATGCGAAGCCAATCACGAAAGACGCGCGACGAGTCTTCTGATAACATCGCAACCGGAAAGCGCCCGCGCTCGCCGCTCCGCAACGTCGTCTGAATACTCAGATTATCGAATATCGGCATACATTTTACGAGTGATTTTAGGTCGCCGTCCGGCCGTCTCCTGTGTAACATGTTCACAAGATGACGAACCCGTGTAACCGGAAAAAGCGCGCGCGCTTGAGCGCCGCCAGGACGATGAGCGCGCCTGCCTATATCAGTGCGAACGAACTGGCCCGACGCTGGGCCATGTCGCTGCCCGCAATTTATCGTTTATGCGAGCGCGGCGTGCTGGAGACATGTCGCATCGGCGAACGAAGCATCCGTATATCGGTCGCTTCCGTCGAGAAATACGAGCGCGATCACACGGTCGGCGCCGCATGACCGTCGCTCGACGAAGAAGCCCGCGCTTGCAACACGGGCCTCTCGAACGGACTTCCTGTACCCAAGTTTCGCGGCTCGAAGCCACGGCTCCGCTCCGGCGCCAAGCCGTACGAAGCGCGCTGATATGGCTCGCCCGACAAAACGATCGCGCGTCAAGTGTAGCGGCCGCTACACTTTGCGCGATGGCGCGCACGAGCCCGGGACTCATGCGCGCGGAGACGCCGATGACCGGCTTCCCGGCCTACGGACCCGGTCATCGGCTCCAGGGTATGCGGGCGGCTAGCCGACCTAAACCGGAGGCTGGTCTCCCGCGCACCTGCTATGACGATGCTACGTTTCGGATGGGTAGATTCGCGCGCCTCCGCGACGCGAGCGATGTGGCTCCGGCATGAGGGCGCGTATAGACTCGGACGTGACACGCGCGGTTCGAGAGCGCACGGACCTCGCGGCAGTCATCGGAGAGCTCGTCACCCTTGAGAAGCGCGGAGCCGATCTTGTTGGCCTCTGCTTTTTCCACTCCGAGAAGACGCCGTCGTTCCACGTGCATCCTGGTCGCGGTTTTTTCAAGTGCTTCGGGTGCGGGGCGGGCGGGGACGTTATCACGTTTGCGATGCGAGCGTCGCGAATGACGTTCCCGGGAGCGGTTCGTCATCTCGCGGAGCGTGCCGGAGTCGAAATCGATTCCCCACTGCGCAGGCAGCGGCCGCCCCGGCCAACAGCGAGCGACGTGCACCGTGAGCTCGATCTCGAGGGAGCCCGCTACCGCGAGCAGCACCATCTCGACTCAGTAGCGGTGCGGCTTGTCGCCGCGGACCTTGACGAGATACGTCGCCGCGTCTCGGCCCGGCTCGGCGTCTCGCTTCCGCCGGTACAGCGCCGCATATCCGACTCGTTCGCCGGAGGCCGCGAACGAGATCCGCTTTGGTCGATGCTACTCGAACGCGCATGGCTCGAGGCGTGGATCGTCACGACCGGATCGCCGGCCCTTTACCCGATTGACGAGTTCGCGCGCCTCGGGCGTGCTGGGGTTGCGGCGCTCGAAGTTGCCGAGCGCCGCGCTGCGGGCGACGTGCGAGCAATCGTCGCCGCAAACCGCGGCGCGAGTGAACCTCGGAGAGCGGCATGATAACGGACGAGCGCCTCTGCGAAGGCGTTGGTTCAGGTGCGAAGCCGGAGAAGCCGGACTGGGGCGAGTCGTATCCGTGGCCGAGCCTCAACGCCAACGCGTTGTTCGGACTCGCCGGTGACTTCGTGCGCGTCGTTGCGCTGCACAGCGAATCGGACCTTTCCGCGCTTCTCGCGCAGTTTATCGGTGTATTCGGCTGTGCCGTCGGCTCGGGTCCTCACGTGCTCGTCGAGTCGACGAAGCACACCGCGCGCCTCGATCTACTTCTCGTCGGCGCAACGGCCGGCGGCCGCAAAGGAACCGCTTCCGATCGGGTGCAGCACGTCTTCCGAATCGCAGACGAAGAATGGCTCGAAGCCGCGTACGTCTCCGGGCTGGCAAGCGGCGAAGGCCTCATCGCTCGCGTCCGAGAGCGCGACGATGGCGAGCCCGTCGAAAAACGCGTGCTTGTCGTCGAGCCGGAGTTCGCGCGCATCATCGCGGTCGCTTCGCGCGATGGCAGCATCCTCAGCGCCGTCGTCCGCGACGCATGGGACACCGGTCGGCTACAACATCAAACCCGTAAGGACGCGATCATCGCGCGCGACTGCCATATCGGGATCATCGGGCACATCACCGCCGAGGAACTACGCGCGAAGCTTTCCACGACGGAGGTTGCGAACGGGTTCCTGAATCGTTTTATCGTCGTCGGTACCAAGCGTCGGCAGCGGCTTCCGAACGGCGGGACGCTTTCCGACGCGGAGCTGCGGCCGATCGCCCAGCGCCTACGCGATGCCCTCGACTTCGGACGGGACGTGAAGCAGATGCAGCGCACGTCGGCGGCAGACGACCTGTGGACCGGCTTCTACCTGAGCGTCCCTGAACCGGACGGACTGCTCGGTGCGGCGACGGCGCGAGCTGAAGCGCAGGCCTTAAGGCTCAGTATCATCTTCGCGCTGCTGGACCGATCGAGGTGGATCGACGCGCAGCACCTCAGAGCGGCGCTCGCGTTCTGGGACTACGCCTACGCTTCGGCGCAGCACGTTTTTGGCGCGACGCTCGGCGACGACGTTGCCGACCGGCTCCTCGACGAGATCCGCGCCGTCTATCCCGGGGGCTTGGATCGCGACGCGCAACGTGACGTGTTCTCTCGGCATGTGCCGGCCGCACGGCTCAAGACGGCGCGCGAGTCGTTGATCCGCCGGCAGCTCGTTCGCGTGGAAACCGTCGAGACGGAGGGGCGCTCGCGCGAGGTCGCTTATGCTCTTACGCATTGCGCGGTAAGCGCGGAAAGCGCGGTAAGCCCCCCAGAAACACCCCTTACCGCGCATAACGCGCTTACCGCGCATGGTAAAGGCGTACTTGTCACTGCAGCAGGGGTTGCTTTGTGACCCCGGCCGGGATCGCTCGTTGGATGGTCGGCCGTGGCTTTCGCTTCGAGGTGTGCGGCAAGCGGCTCCACGTCTTTCCCGAGCCTGAACCGAAGGTCGTCGCGCGACTGCGCGAGGTAAAAGCGGAACTGTTCGCGTTCGTTTCGGAGCACGGCGGAACGTGGCCACCGATCGCCTCGACGCATCGCTACGTCGCGTGGACCGGCTCCCTCGATCGCGCGGCTTCGGTCTGCCTGAGTTGCGGCTGCCCGCCAGCGTTCCATGGCGAGGATCCGCTACGCGATCCCCTCGTCGTCGACGATCCGAACGACGCGCCGCTCATCGAGGCCGTCGCGATCGTCCAAGCGGCCGCGGACCGCTCGACGGAGGACGCGCGGTGAGCAGCATGCCAACCGTATCAGTGACCGTATCACCTGATACGGTTGGCGGAACGTTTTGAGTAGCGCAGCCAAGGGCGCAGCTCGCGTCGGAAGCGTCTTGAGCGCGCTTTCGCGGCACGGCTACCGTTGCGCGCGCATCGCGTCGTCCGGGCAGCGCAAAGGCGCGCGCCGCGCCGAGATCGGGCTCGCGGCGGACGTGATCGCGCTGGCGCCGCTCGACGGCGGCGTCCCGCACCTGCTCGCCGAGGTCGGCGGCCAGAAGAAGTCTGTGCGCGCCGCGCTCGCGGAGATGACCGCGCACCCGTTGCCGCCCGGGTTCGTCGCGATCGTGGCCCGCTGCGTCGGGCGACGCTGGCGCTGGCACGTCGGGGACGACCGGACCGAGGCTTTCTCGACACTCATCCAGGCGCTCGACGCGTTGCGCGAGCGCTGACCGCGGCGAGAGCCGCAGAAAGGCCCTGTTACATGGCATCCCCTAATGCAATCGACTTCGAAAAGACATCGGCAGCGACGGACGAAGAGCGCGTCGCCGCTTACCTCGGCATAGCACCGGCCGAAGTGAACTTTGGCAACCCTCTTCACATCGAAGCGTTGGAGGCGGTTGGCCGTGCGTACCTCGCGCACGCCGAACAGCTCCGGCGGCCCTTTCTCGAGAAACGCAGCACCTGACGACCGTGCAGTCGACCGTACAGGTGCACGGTCTGGCCGAGGATGCGACTCCCCAGGCGACGCCCCAGGTGGGGCATTCCGAAACGGTCGCTGCACGGTATGCGGCGGTCTTCTTGGACCTTCCCGAGTGGGACCTCGCGCTACTGTGGGACGCGGTGCTGTTCCGCCGCCCTCTGGTCGACGGGCGACTTCGCGACCGGCTCGCCGCCCTGGAGCGGCTGCGCGACGAGGTCGGCCGAGCCAGTGCGGCGCGCAACCGAAACGCGGATGCGGGCTCCGACGCGGCGTGAGCCCGCGCCCGTTAACTCCAAGGCCGACCTCTATCGCTGAACTGAAGGCGGCCCTCAGAACGCTCATCCAAGTCCACCGGTCGCGCACACTTGAGCAGGCAGAGCGTCAGTCGCGTGCCTTCATGATGTACGTCGTCCAAGACATGACGATCCGCCAGATCGCCCGCGCTCTCGGGGTCTCGAAAAACACGACCATGAGCGACCTTCGCTACGAGCAGTATCTGCGACTCGAAGAAGGCGCCGGCAATCGTACTGACTACGCGGATTACATACGCCGGCCACAACGCTCGATGAGAAAAGCGGACCTCGTTGCGCTGTTCACCGCCTGGGGCGTCGACCTCGGCGATGTGCGACAGATGGAAGCGTTTCTAGCCGAGGTCCGTCGCGAAGAGATTGAGACAACGCGCGTGACGCGCGTGTGTGCGCGCGAGGGCCACACGGCGTGAGCGATGCTGATACGTGCAGAAATTTATCGGGCGTTCCAGCAGCCCCGATGGATCGCGCCCGGGCGTGCTACGAATGCTCGGAGCCCGTGCCGGCTGAGCGGCCGACCTCGGTCTTTTGCTCGCTTCGCTGCTCGAACCGCAACCGTAAGCGCCGGCACCGCGAGTACGAGACCGTCACGATGGAGATCGACGAAGCGACGCTCGACCTTCGCTGGCAGCGGGGACCGAAACACGAGCCGATCGGCGTGGCCTGGGGAGTGTTGACGCACCGCGACGTAGCCGCGGCGCTGCTCGAAGACGCCCGACTCCGGCCGCGTCGCAAGCGGCGCATCCCGTTTCCGATGCGTGACAAGGACGATGCTAACGCTTGATGCATGAACCGTCTGAGCGATTCCCCGACCGTGCGCGTGCAGATCTGCGCCCCCGATGGTCGCTTAGATGCTGCGCTCGCCGGACGTGTTGCGTCGGCAGTCATCGGTGCACTGAGCGATCACACGGGACCACGTAGCGGGCCGGCTACATCCGCGCGTGCTACGAAAGCCGAGGCCGCAGCGTGACGGCGATTGACGCAGATTCGCTCAGAGAAGAAGTCGCGCAGCGCATCGCGACCTTGACGGCGACGCAGGTCCGCCGTGTTACCGCTCGCGTCGAAGGGCAGTCTCTTGCGACGATCGCGCAGGCCGAAGGCTGCTCGATCCAGAGCGTTCACGAGAGCCTTCGCGCCCCGAAAGTGCAACAGGCTTTCGATATCATGGGGCGCTCGCTGGCCGCGGTCGATCCAGAAAGCGGTAAGACGGTCGACTTCGTGCTAACGCTGCTAGTGTGATGATTCACGAGTTCATTGAATAAATCGGGGTACCGTGGTAGACTGAACTATGCAGCGTGGGCGTCCACTTCGGGAACTCAACGTA
>JAABUZ0100006357.1_pt1 | contig 14821 bp, 17 predicted proteins | sample 5562091 | NCBI WGS metagenome assembly JAABUZ01 (sample SAMN12813069, study PRJNA571459) | rock metagenome | isolation source: Antarctica rocks | place: Antarctica: Victoria Land, Linnaeus Terrace sud | collected 2015-12-21 | reverse complement strand
CCCCCGGACGTCACTTCCCCAGACGTCACGTCCCCGGACGTCACCGGACGAGCATGACGCGCTGCGTGATGGCCGGCTTGGTCCCGAGGATGACGTCGGAGGTGAGGTCGATGTTGGTCGGCCCGTCGAGCACCACGCTGATCGTGCCGGCCGGGTACTTGGAATAGGCCGCCGGCGCAGAGCCGTACAGTTGCCACAACGTGTTGGCCCCCGTGGTGCTGTTCTCGTCGCGGATGTAGGCCGGCGCGCACACGTCGGCCGACGTCACGAAGTAGCACATGATCCGCACCATCGTGACTTCGCGCGTGTGGATCGCGTACGGACTCGCGCCGCCGACCGAGTCGCCGAGGAACACGCGCACGCGCACGCCGACCGCGCCGGTGCTGTCATAGCAGTGCGCGTCGGTGTTGTTGCCGAGCCGGTGGCAGATCTGGTTCATGCCGTACGCGGTCGCGTCGAGCAGGGCCTGGCGCTTGTACCCCTGCATGGGCGCCTCATTCACGCCCACCTGTGCGCTCGCTGGCTGACAGCTGGTCGACTTCGGCGGCGCCGCGAGGTATGTCTCGTAGGCCGGGATCCCGCCGCCCGCGAAGTCCGTCGGGATCCAGCGCCCGGTGATGTAGTGTGTATTGATGTTGAAGCGCGTGCTGTCGTACATGGCCTCCGACTCCCACTGGGGGATCGCCGTGTACGTGCGCGAGATCGGCGAGTTGTAATACGGGTAGGCCGGCTGGAGCGAGGTGACGGCGCCGTACGAGTAGTCGGGCGTGATGCCCCCCTTCGTCCAGACGCTGTCCTGGTGGGGGGTGTGCATCCCCTCCTCGAAGAATCGGGTGTACGGGAGCGCGAGCGGCCGGACGCACGTCGCGCCGTTCACGTTTGCGATCCACGCGGTCGCCGTCCGTTTGACGCTCGGCGGCGTGAGGCCGAGCGCCCCGGCGAACACGTAGTGTGGGATCGCGCGCACCGTCACCTGCACGGCCGACGTGCTGCTGTTCCACGACGCCGGAGAGATCGCGTTGGTCTTCGGGTCGTACGCTACCGGCACGACGTCCACGCCCCGCACCTGCGACGCCGCGCCCGCGACGCGGTTCGCCGCCGCGATCGGCGCGATGCCGTAGCTCGAGTTGATCGCGCCGGCGTTGTAGTACGCGTACTGCTGCAGGAACCGCGCGCCCGCGAGTGCGGCCGCGTCGGCCGCCGCCTGCGCCTCGCTGGCGGTCAGGTACACGCGCCCCATGTCGACGGCCAGCGCGGCGCCGCCGAGGAGCGCGGTGAGCATCATGCACACGAGGGGGAGCGTGACCCCGCGACGGCCGCGGGACCGCGAAGGCGGGATCGTCATCGCGCGCTCGCCAGCATGCTGAGCACCGCCGGCCCGAGTACGACGATGAAGAAGGCCGGGAGGAGAAAGGTCACGAGGGGAATCATCATCTTCACACTGGCCTGGGCGGCCCGCTTCTCGGCCAGCTGCTTGCGCCGCGACCGGAGCGACTCGCCGTGGATGCGCAACACGCGCGCGAGTGACGTCCCGAGCCGCTCGGCCTGGATCATCGTCGAGACGATCGCGCGCATGTCGTCGACGCCGGTGCGCACGACGAGCGTGCGCAGCGCCTCGTCGCGCGGCAGGCCCGCGCCCACGCGCCGCGTCACGCCCTCCAACTCGGCCGCGAGGACCGGGTGCGACGGCGCGAGCTCGCGCGCGACGCGCACGAGCGCCGCGTCGAGCCCCACGCCCGCTTCGAGGCAGACAATCAATAAATCGAGCGCGTCGGGGATGGCGAGCGTGAGCGCGGTGCGCCGCGTCCCCGCCTTCCGGTCGAGGATGGCGGACGGGAGCGTGATGCCCGCCAGCAACCCGAGGCCGAGCGCCATCGGCGCCGGACTGCCGCCGCCCGCGCCGCCGCTCGCCTGGACCTGCGTCGCGAGTAGCACCAGCAGCGGGCCGAGCACGGGCGCGAGCACGCGCGCCGCGGCGTAGTAGAGCACCGCGTCGGGCTCGTGGTACCCCGCCTGCACGAGCCGGTCGGCGGTCTCCTTGTTATTGCGGAGTGCGGCGGGGACCACGCGGGCGAGGAACGCGGACGCCTTCGCGCGGACGCGGGCCGCCTCGTCGCCCGCGAGATCGCCCGCGCCGCCCGCCAACGCGCGGAGCGCGGTCGCCTCGGGGCGCCGCGCGAGCCGGGCGAGCACGGTGCGCCGCCCACGCTGCGCGACCCAGACGCCCGCGGCCGCCGCGACGGCGAAGATCCCCACGGTCACGCAGAGCGCCACGGCCCGCCACGACGGGCCCGACGGGATCAGGTCCGGATGCACGTCAGAGCTCCACGTCACCGAGTTTGCGCATCACGAAGTAGCCGCCGAGCGACAACGAGGCCGACGCGATGAGCAGCAGGCGCCCGAACGAGGTCGAGATCAGCGGCTGCATGTACGGGCGGTTGAGCATGTAGAGCAGGGCGAACAGCGACACCGGGAGGAGCGCGAGCACGATCGCGCTCATCCGGGGCTCCGCGGTGAGCGCGGCCACGCGGCCGCGGAACGCGGCGCGGTCGCGCACGAGTACGGCGAGGTCGGCGAGCAACTCGGCGAGGTTGCCGCCCGTCTCGCGCTGAACCAGCACGGCGGTGACGAACATGCGCATGTCGGGCGTGCCCACGCGCTCGGCCATCGCGGCGAGCGCGGGGCGGGCCTCGACGCCGAGCCGCTGCTCGTCGCGCACGCGCGCGAGCTCGGGGCCTAACGGTGTGGGCACCTCGCCCGCGGCGAACTCGAGCGCGGCCGGGAACGAGTAGCCCGCCTTGAGCGAGTTCACGATCGCGTCGAGCGCCTCGGGCAGCTGCGCCTCGAAGTTCGCCACGCGCTTTTTCGCGAGCCGCCAGACGAGCAGCCACGGCGCGCCCGCGGCGAGCGCGGCGAGGGCGAGCCCGCCGACGCCACCCGCGACGAAGTCGCCGAGGGCGAGCCCCACCGACGACGCGGCGGCGGTGGCGAGCACGAACTCGCCGACCGTGCGCTCGACGCCCGCGCGCCGCAGCGCGTCGGCGACGCGGGCCGTGCCGTTCCAGCGCGCGAGCAGGCGCTCGAGCAGCGCGAACCCGCTCAGGCGGTCGGCGCCGCGCAGCAGGCGCACCGACCCTTCCTCGACGGCGGCGCCGGGGAGCGGCGCGGCGAGGCGCCCGCGTACCGCGCGCACGGCGTCGAGCCGCTTCCGGTCCGCGAACAGGGCCCCGCCGGCCAGCAGGCCGAACGTGCCGAGGAAGACGAGGACGAGGACGAAGAAGGTCATGTGACTAACGGGTTCGCCCGGCGGCGCCTCACGCCGCCTCGAAGAGGTAGCCCGGCAGCTCGGAGCCCGCGGCCTTGAGCTTCTCGGCGAACATCGGCCGGACGCCGCTCGCCTCGAACTTGCCCAACACCTTGCCTTCGGGGCTCAGCCCCATGCGGCGGAAGCGGAAGATTTCCTGCGCGGAGATCATGTCGCCCTCCATGCCGGTGACCTCGGTGACGCTCATGACGCGGCGCGTGCCGTCGGCCTGCCGCGACACCTGCACGATCACGTTCACCGCCGACGCGATCTGCTCGCGCACCGCGCGCGTGGGCAGGTTCGTGCCGGAGAACAGCACCATCACTTCGAGGCGCGAGATCGCGTCGCGCGGGGTGTTGGCGTGCACCGTGGTCATCGAGCCCTCGTGACCCGTGTTCATCGCCTGCAGCATGTCGATCGCCTCGCCCGAGCGCGTCTCGCCGACGATGATCCGGTCGGGGCGCATGCGGAGGGCGTTCTTTACGAGGTCGCGCGCGCTCACCTCGCCGCGGCCCTCCGCGTTGGGCGGCCGGGTCTCGAGGCGGACGACGTGCGCCTGCTGCAGCCGAAGCTCGGCCGCGTCCTCGATCGTCACCACGCGCTGGTCGTCGGGGATGAACGAGGAGAGCGCGTTGAGCAGCGTCGTCTTGCCCGAGCCCGTACCGCCGGACACGAGCACGTTGAGCCGCGCCCGCACGCACGACGCGAGCACGAAGAGCATGTTGTTGGTGAACGCGCCGAAGCCGACGAGCTGCTCGGCGGTGATCGACGCGCCGAAGCGGCGGATCGAGAGCACCGGCCCGTCGATCGCGAGCGGCGGGATGACCGCGTTCACGCGCGAGCCGTCGGGGAGGCGCGCGTCGACCATCGGGCTCGACTCGTCGACGCGGCGGCCGACCCGGCTCACGATGCGGTCGATCACCGCCATGAGGTGCGCGTCGTCGCGGAAGCGCGTCGGGACACGACTCAGCTTGCCGCCCTTTTCGACCCAGATGTCCTTGGCGCCGTTGATGAGGATGTCGCTCACCTTCGGGTCGCGGAACAGCGGCTCGATGGGCCCCAGTCCTAATACCTCGTGCACCACCTGCTCGACGATCGACTCGCGCTCCGCGGTCGACAGCGGCGTGCTTTCGGCGCGCAGGAACTCCGCGACGCCGCGGCGCACCTGGTCGGCGAGCAGGTGCTCGTCCTGCAACTTCTCGAGCGCCTTGAGGTCGAGGCGGTCGACGAGGCGGCGGTGCAGCTCGGCCTTGAGCTGTTCGACCGCGCTCGGCGCGTCGGCCTGCACGCGGCGCGCCTCGGCGGCGAGCGCCTCGACGCGGAGCGCGCCCTGACCGCGCGTGTGTAGCGTGGCTTCGTGCTCGGGCGCGGTCGGGGCCGGGGCGGGCTCGGCGTGGGCCGCGGGGGCGGGCGACGGCTGGGGCTGCTCGGCACCGCCGGAAGGCGCCGTGGCTACGGGCGCGTCCGAATGCGGCGGCTCGGCTGCGGCGGCGCCCGCGGGGGCGGGCGCCGCGGGCGGCGCGTCCGCGCCCGGTGTGTAGCCGCGCGTGAGGCGGTCGCGGATGGAGTAGGCCATGAGACGCGTCCCGCTCAGCGCCGCAGCAGCGAGCGCAGGCGGCCGAGCCGGGCCACGGGCGCCGGAGCCTCGGGCGCGCCGCCGCCGAGCTTGGCCGCGAGCCCCAGGTAGCCGCGCGCCAGCGCCGAGTCCGGCGCGTGCTCGACCACCGATTTGCCCGTCGCGAGTGCGTCGGCGCAGCCGCGGAAGTCGTTCGGCAGCGCCGCGGCGATCTCGTGCTCGAGCGACTCCTGGGCATCGGTGAGCGTGAGCACGTCGCCGCTCTGGTAGCGGTTGACGACGACGAGCACGCGCTCGGGCGGGTAGCCGAGGCGGTCGAAGAGGGCGAGCGAGCGCTGCGCGCTGCGCAGCGGCGCGAGCGCGAGCTGGGTCATGAGCACCACGCGGTCGGCGGCGTCGAGCGCGGCGAGCGAACGGTCGCTCACGTGGTGCTCGCAGTCGAGCGTGGTGAAGTCGAAGTCGCTCCGCAGCTGTCCGACGATCGCGCCCGCGGCGCTGCCGTCGACGAGCTCGGTGACCTCGGGACGCTCGCTCGCGGCGAGCACCCACTCGCGCGTGCCGCGTTCGGCGAGCACCGAGCGCAGGAGCTCCGCGTCGAGCGAGCCCGCCTTCCCGGCGAGCGCGCCGATGTCGTACTTGGGGAGCATGTCGAGCTGCACGGCCACGTCGCCGCCGCTCACCACGAGGTCGGCCACGGCCACCCGGGCGCGCGGGTTGTTGCGGGCGTACGCGTGCGCGAGGTTGACCGCGGTGGTCGTCGTGCCGACGCCGCCCTTGGCGCTGTACACCGCGATCGCCATCCCCGCGGTGACGCCGCCCGACGCGCGCCGCTCGATGCGCTCGAGCGCGCCTTCGAGCTCCTCGGCGTCGAACGGGGTGACGAGGCACTCCTGCACGCCGGCGCGCATGCCCTTGAGCAGCGTGCCCGCCTCGAGCCGGGGCGCGGCGCCTAACAGCCCGGCGCCTGCCACCTGCGCGGCGCGGGCCGCCGCCTCGAGCGCGGCCGGGGGCGCGTCGAGCGGGACGATGAGTAGGTCGACTTTCTCGCGCGCGATGCGCGCGGCCGCGGCCTCGAGCGTGGGCACGCGCCCGGGGACGCCGTAGCCCGCGCGGGTGAGCGCGGTCGCGGCCGCGCCCTCGGGCGCGGGCGCGAGGCCGGCGATGAGCACCACGCGCGCGGGCGCGCCCGCGGCGGGCGGCGCGCCGGCTGGCGTGCCGCGGGAGAGGAGGGTGGCTGCGCTCACGGCTGCTTCGGGGCGGAAGGGGACGCGCTAGGCGATGCGTTAGGCGATGCGTTCGACGGCGCCGGCAGCGCCGGCAGCGCCGGCGGCGCGGCGAGGCGCGGGTCGAGGACCTCGCGCGCGGGAAGCGTGCTGTCGGGCTTGAAGCGGAGCACGTCTTGCGGCCGCGGCCGGCTCGGGTCGATGACGACGGGCGTGACGATGATGAGGAGCTCGGTCTCGCTCCGCTGCCAGCGAGTGCTCGAGAACAGTTTGCCGAGCACGGGCAGGTCGAGGAGCCCCGGGATTCCCGTGCGCACCTTCTCCCGCTCGTCGTCCATGAGCCCGGAGATGATGAGGCTCTGGTCGCGCGGAACGTCGATCGTGCTCTGCATCGACCGCGTGCGCAGCGCGGGGATGCGCACGCCGCCCGAGAGGTTGACGGCGTTGGCGTAATCGAGGCTCGACACCTCGGGGCGCACGTTCAGCTTGACGAGCGAGTCGTTGAGCACCTCGGGCGTGAACGTCAGCTGCACGCCGAACTTCTTGAAGATGATCGTGATGAACGGCTGGCCGTTCGCGCCGAACGACGCGGCCGCCGGGATCGGGAATTCGCCGCCGGCGAGGAACGACGCGGAGTCCCGGTTGCCCGCCATCAGCGTCGGCTCGGCGAGCGTGCGCGCGTTGCCGCGCTGCTCCTCGAGGTCGAGCGCCGCGAGCACGCCGCGCGCGCCGAAGTCGGTCACCAGCGTGCCGAAGCCGGTGAGGGTGCCGGCGAGTGCACTCGGGAGGATGCCCGACGTGCCGAACGGCGACCCGGACTGCGGCAGGTACGACCCGACCCCACCGGGGTCGAACGCGCCGACGCTGCCGCCGGTGATGTCCCGGCCGGTCACGCGCCGCGCACGCAGCGACAGCCCGATGTTCTTCAACAGGTCGCGGCGCACTTCGGCGAACTTCACGGCGAGCATGACCTGCTGCCGGTCGGCGGCCGCGGCGACCACCGTGCGGTAGTGCAGACGCCGGCCGCCGCTCCACACGAGCACGTCCGTCTCGCCGGGCTTGCGCCCGTTGAACACCACGTCGCGGTCGCTCACGACGAGCGCGTCAGCGATCGTCGTGTCGGCCACCATCACGCGCGACACGGCGGCGCCGAGCGTGAGCGGGCGCGAGCGCCCCGGCGCGACGAGGACGCGCTCGACGTCGGTGTCGGGGGCCAGGCCCTGCACGATCGGGAGCGCGGGCGCCGGGGCGGCGGTGCCGGCGCGCTCTGCGTTGCTCCGCTCGGATTTCCTGCGCTCGGGTCCGGCGCGTTGGGCGCCGGCCCGCGCGCCGGGCACGGCGGCGCAGAGTGCCGCGGCGAGGGCGGCCACTCGGAAGGACACGGGTCGGGTCATGACGGGTCGGCGCAGCAGAGGCGCATAGTGAGGCGTCGGCACAACAGGGGGGCTTCGGCACATGGACGCGCGAGCCGGAGCGGGGCCACATCCGGGGACGCGCCGCGCGCACCAACAGCCGAACGCGGGAGGGCGCGCCCGGCTGGGCGCGCCCTCCCGCGTTGCTCCCCGTAGTCCAGCGGTTAGGCGCTCACGGCGCGCGCGGCCCCGCCTGGGCGTCGGCCGTGCGCACGGGCGTTGCCCCGTCACGTGGGGCGTCGACTCCCACCGCCGCCGGCGCGCTCGGCACCGGCGCCGTGACGGGCATCCGCAGCGTCGTCATCACCCCACCGCGGTAGACGTACACGACCGTCGACTCCGGACGTGTCCGCGCGTCGTCAACACGGCGCAACGGTGGGTCGGAGGCGACGTCGCGCCCGCGCACCGGGTGCGGCGTATGTCGCTCCGCATGCGACGGCTGCGGTGCCGATGCCGACGGGCGCGCACTGGCGACGGAGAACCGTGCGGCGCCCGGCGGCACCGCCAGTAAGCCGCCCGGCGCGCCAACCGCGCCCGGTCCCGCTCCGAGCACCGCGGCAACGCCGTCCGACTCGCCGCGGAGGGGGCCCGCGCTGCCGTACCCGCGAAGCACGACCTGAATCGCGGCCTGGCTCTCGGCGGCGGCGAGCTGCTCCGCCTGTGCGGGCGTGACCTCGAGCGTGATGATCGACGCCGTCGTCGCGGAGGGGGGCGCTTCGGAGGACGCGCCGCTGGCGGACGGATCGGGCGGGCGGACAGACCCGACCCCGAGTACGCGCACGTCGGTCATCAACACGCGAGCGGTCGTCTGCGCGCCGTCGCCCCGGCCGGCCATGAGCACGTCCACGCGGCTGTTCGCGCGCACGAGCCCGCTCACGCTCGCGGCCTCGTTCACGCGGACCGCCATCGCGCGGCGCGCGGGGTCGATCGCGCCTTCGAGACCGGGTGCCGCCCCTCGGGTGGCGAGCCGGTTCGACAGGACGGGCTCGCCGGGCATGAGGGCCGCGCGCGTCACGCGCCCGACCACCGAGTCCGCGGTCACGAAACTCTCCGCGGGGGCCACCCGCACCGGCCACGACGCGAGTCCGAGGGCCTCGCGGGGCACGGGTACGCCGACCGGCACGTCGCGCACGGCAACGACGACGGTGCGCACCGGCTCTCGCTGCGGCTTCGCGGCCGTGCCGAGCATACGGTAGACGGCGAAGGTCGCACCGCTCGCAGTGAGCAGCGCGGCTCCGAAGATGGCGGTGTAGCGGTGGTCGGACAGCATGAGCGGTAGGGAGAACGAGGACGTGCGGCCGCGGACCGCCGACCGCGGTGCGGTCAGAAGAAGCTGCGCTCCCAGCGGAACGTGGCCGAGCGCGAGAAGTTGAGCGTGCCGGCGCCGATCATCCGCATCACCGGCGTGAGCGGGACGTACGTGTACCCGGTGACCGCCACGGTCACGTTACCGGCGTTGTTGTCGAGGCTGACCGCGATGTTCGACGTCTGAATCGCGGCGCCGCCGAACGGCTGGAACGCGCCGATCACGCGAGACTTGATCGCGCTCTGTTGCGTCGCGTCGGACGGGTTCGACGACGTCGCCGCCATACGCGCGCCGTCGCGTACCGCGGCGGCAAGGCCACCCGCCACGGCCATCATGCGACCGAAGTCGATGATGCCGAGCACGAGGACCAGCAGCATGGGGACGACGATCGCAAATTCGACCAACGCCGTACCCCGCTCGTCGCGGAGCCATCGGTGGAAGGCGCGCGCGATCACGCGGACCTCCACACGACCGCGAGGACGCCGACGACGATGGCGACGCCGTAGGGCACGCGCGACATGCCGTCGGCACTCGGCCGAAGCACGGGGAGCGCACGAGCGGCGAGCGCCGGGACATGTGTCGCGACGCCACGGGCGCCGAACCATGCGAGTCCCAACACGCCACCCGCGAGGGCGGCATACAACGTCGCGCTCGGTACCGCTGCCGGTCCGAGCCACGCGGCGGCGGCGGCGAAGAGTTTTACGTCACCTGCGCCGAACGCGCCCGCGACGTACAACGGCAGCCAGAGCGCGAGCCCGGCGAGCGCGCCGAGGGCGGCATCGCCGGGTCCGCTCGCGAGTCCCGCATCCGACGCCGGCGTCCAGGTGATCAGTGACGCACGCACGAGCGCCGCTCCGACGACCGCCAGGACGAGCGCGTTCGGGATGCGACGGGCTCGTACGTCGGTGACGCAGGCCGTTAGGAGCAGGATCGTGAGCAGCGCGCGCCACGCGAGCACAGGAACAGACGGAGCGGAGGCGAGCATGGACGCGTTGTGCAGCCGACAGTGGTGGCGCGTACGCCGCGGATCGGGCGCGAGGTTACGACCGATCCGCCGGCGCGCGGCCAGCCATCATTACGACGCGCCGACGGCGGTCGCGGCCTTGTTCAGCTGCGTGTTCATGTTGGTGCCGAGCGTCTTGGCGCCGGCGAGCGCGACGAGCGCGATGACGGCGACGAGCAGGGCGTACTCGGCCATCGTGGCGCCCTCCTCGTCGCGGACGAAGCGGCGGATGGCGCTGGTGAGCTTCGACATCGGGGTTTCTCCTGCGGGCTAGGTCGTGGGTGGCGGCCAGGGTGGCGCGCCGGGGGGAGAGACCGCCCACGTGGGCGGGGTGTTTGGGCGTCGGGCTCTCTGCCGCCCTCGGTGCCGAGTGTCGGAACGCGAGGGGTGTGGCTTGAGCGCCTCAGCCTGCGCCGTGTGATGGCGTCGTGCGACCGTGCGGTGCGGGGGCTGGCCCGCGCGAAGGACGGTCTCTCCTCCTAAACGCAACACCCCGAACGCAACACCGGCCGCCCCCACGTGGGGACGGCCGGTGTGATCCTGCATCGGGACCGCGCGGGTCAGCTCGGGCGCACGCCGGACGAAGTCGAGTTGGCGTTCGACGGGGCGCCGATCGCGATTTTGACTTCCTCGATGAGGTCATCGACGCGGCCCTGGAGGGCCTCGCCGACGCCCTGCATGAGGCGCGCGACGATGTCGTCGAGCGCGGGCGCGATGCGGGAGCTGGCGCCCTTGGTGGCCATGAGCGTGACCGCGCCCGCCTTGACGTCGGCACGCGTGCCGCTCAGCAGCAGTCCGGCCCCGAACGCGACACCGACGGCGGGCCACGCGTGGTCCTTGACGACCTGCGAGACGTTGAGCTTGCGCTCGAGCTGGGCGAGCGTCGACGACATACGCTCGCGCGTCAACTCGATGTCGCGCCTCACGTCCGCTGTTGTTTCAGCCATTCCACATCCTCCTGGAGCGTTGCCACGGTCTGGTCGGGGACCAGGTGGGCGGGAGAGAGCAGCGCGAGGCCGCGTTTGGCGAAGATGGCGGCGACCGCACCGGCGATCACCGTGATGATGAGGGCGGCGAGCCAGTAGCGGTCCTGCAACCATTGGTCGCCGACGAGCATGATGAGGCCGAGGAGCAGGGCGAGCGCGCCGACGAGGGCGAGCACACCGCCCGCAGCGACCGAGGCCGCGCCGCTGCCGAGGTGGCGCCCGAGGTCGCCCGCCTCGGTGCGGGCGAGCCGCACCTCGTAGCGAATGAGCTCTGCGCTCCCCTCGGCGAAGTCCTTCAGCAGCGTGGGCAGCGAGCGCCCTTCGCCTGCGTTCGGGTCAGAAGCCATGACGGGGCCGGTCGGGCCGTGGCCGGATGACGTGCGCGGGTGCTTAGCGCCGGATCGCCTTGCCGATCACGTAGCCGAGGCCGAGCGCGATGAGGAGCGTGCGGCCGGGGTTGGTCCGGACCTGGTCCTCGACGGCGCCGCGGAGGTCGCCGCTGCGCAGGAAGTCGGCGGTCTTCTCCATCGCGTCGGCGGCGGGGCCGGCGAGGCGCTGGACCTGCTCGTTGCTGGCGATGGCGCCTGCACCGGCCGCGGCAAACTGCTGACCGCCGCCCTGCGTCTGTTGACGGAGCGCCTGCGCGCCCTGATCGAGCTTGTCGGCGACGGTGTTCTTGAGCTGGCCGGCCTGATCGCGCACCTGGCCGAGTCGGTCCGCGGCCTGATCCTTCACGTCGTTGAAGGTGCTCGCGGCCTTGTCGCCGAGTTGCTGCGCGGCCTGCTGCGCCTGCTGGGCGTAGCCCTGCGCGCCACCGGTCTGCGAGCTGCCGCCCTGCGAACCGCCGCTTTGCTGGCCGGCGCCGCCCATGCCCTGCGAACCGGCGGACGACGGCGTATAGCCGCCGCTGGTGCTGCCCTGATTAGCGCCCGCGCCAGTGACGCTGATCGAGTCGGTGCCCGCGCCCAGGGTGCTGTTGTTGTCGTTCTGTGCCATGCGTTCGTGTCTCCAGGTGTGAAGCGTCCGAAACGAGGGAGCACCGCGGCATGTGCAGGGGGTGTGCCGCTTTGCTACACGGACCGGGAAAACACAAGGGACCCCAGCCTTCGCCGGGGTCCCTCGAATTGCGCGGCGGCCGACGGGCGCGGCCCGATAGTCACGCCGTGGTCGACGCCGCGCCGGTGCCTGCGCCGCAGTACTGGTCGAAGGCGTTGGCGAGGTCACGCGCGATCTGCTGGGCCGAACGTCCCTCGATCTGCCAGCGCTCGAGCATGAAGACTAACTCCCCATCCTTGAGCAGGCCGATGGCGGGCGACGACGGCGGGTACCCGACGAAGTGCGCGCGCGCGCACTCGGTCGCGGCGGTGTCCTGGCCGGCGAACACCGTGGTCGCGCGGTCCGGCACGGTCGCGGTGGCGAGGGCCATCGCGACCGCGGGGCGCGCGTTGCGCGCGGCGCACCCGCAGACGGAGTTCACGACGACGAGCGTCGTCCCCGGCTCGCCGACGGTGGCGTCGACCTGGTCGGGCGTGCGGAGTTCGATGACGCCGAGGCGGGTGAGCTCCTGGCGCATCGGGGCGACGAGCGGTTCCGGATACATGTCAGGCTCCTTGGGTGAGTTTGGACGGGGCGTGGCCGGCGTGCGGCGCGACCAACGACGGACAAAACGACGGACTACTCGAAGAGGCGTTCGGGGTCGGGATCGTTCCCGTTGGGCTCCGCGTCGTCGCGGACGAGCGCGAGCACGGCGGCCTGCGGGACGACGAGGTACCGTTCGCCCTCGAAGGTGATCTCGACGGCGGCCTTGCGGAAGAAGAGGGCGTAGTCGCCGGTACGGGCCTGCATCGGGACGAAGCGCGTTTCGCGCGCCGCGGCGCCGCCGAACTTCCACGACTCGTCGTCGGCGGCGCTGGCGAGGTCGGGGAGCGGAAGGCCGGGGCCCGTGGCGACGATCCGGCCGCCCTGGACCGCCTGGCTGTCGACGGCCGTTGGCGGCAGGTACAGGCCGACCTTGGTGCGCTCGTCACCGTCTTCGGGCTGCACGAGGACGCGGTCCCCGACGACGATGAGTTGCTTGTCGCGATGTCGCATGGGTGAAGGGTAGCGCGGCCGGTCGGGCGGCGCGCGATCCCTTCGCATACCCCGATGCCCGGTTCGAGTCCCACGACCGCGGCGTGCGGGCGGCGCGGACGCCGGGGTGGCGGCGGCTCGCGCGGGCGTGGCCGGCGAGCGGGACCGCGGGCGACTCGGCCGAGGCCCGGGCGGGGTGGCGGCCGCCCGCGGCGGTCGTTAGGCTCGACCGTGGCGCATGCGTTAGGCGCGCGTCAGGGTCGCACTCGCTCGAGCAGCCACGCCAGGCTCTCGCCGACGTGGGCGCGCCAGTACGTCCACGTGTGGGCGCCCGGCCACTCGTGGTACGCGAGCGGGACGCCGAGCGCGGCGAGGCGGTCGCGGAAGGCGCGGTTGCCGTCGGCGAGTTGGTCGTCGGTGCCGACGTCGGCGAAGAGGGCGGGCATGAGCGCGGCGCGGGTGCGGCGCACGCGTTCGGCGAGGCGGCCGGGGTCGCGCGCCCACCAGCCGGCGGTGTCGGTGCCGAAGGCGAGTGGCTTCGTGGCCCAGGTGTTGGGCCGGTACGCGTGCAGTTGGTCGACGGTCGACGCGTACCGTGCGGGCGGCGCGTACGGGGTCGGCCCGATGTAGAGCGGCGCGACGACGCCCGAGTGGCTCGCGGCCGCGCCGAACGCTTCGGGGTAGCGGAGGGCGAGCGACATCGCGCCGTAGCCGCCCATGCTGAGGCCCGCGACGGCGCGGTGCGCGCGGTCGGCGCGGGTGCGGTACGCGGAGTCGACTTTCGCGACGAGGTCGTGGGCGATGTAGTCGTCGTAATGCGGCCACGCGACGCAGTAACTCGCCGCGGGCTCGGCACGTGCGGTGTCGCGGCGACAAGCGTCGGCGTTGCCGAGTGCGTTCCAGGTGGTGTACCAGCCGTCGTCGCCGTCGGGCATGACGACGATGGCCTCCCCCGCCCCGCGCGCGGCGAGCGAGTCGGCGACCACCGCGAGACCGCCGAGTCGGACCCAGTTCCACTCGTTCCCCCCCAGGCCGTGGAGGTAATAGGCGACGGGGTAGCGGCGTGCGGGGACGCGGTCGTACGACGGCGGGAGGTAGACGATGAACTGCTTGCGCACGCCGAGTGCCGGGGACCAGAGCGTGTCGGCGACGACGCGGCCGTGCGGACTGGACTGCACGGCGGGCGCGGGCTGGGCGCGCGCGGGGCCGACGACGCCGTATATCACGCCGGACCAGAGGGCGGCAGCGAGGACTCGGCGGCGGCGGGACATCGTGGGGCGGGGCACGGGGGTGGTGCGGGGGGAGGCGGCTCGGCGATTGCTCAGCCGCAGCGCATCAGGTCGCACGATACCACGGCGGCAGCACGCGCCGCACTCTCTTCCGCACTCCTTCGGGGTGCATGCGCTGGAGGCATGTATGGCCGACGACACGTCCGTTCCTCGCCCGCCCGCCGAAGCCCGGCAGCCGACGACCGACGTCGAGCAGGGGATTCCGTTTCACAACACCGACCGCGCGCCGGGCGACGTGACGCCGGACCGCGAGGCGTATGATGCGCCGGCGGCGCCGGAGCCGCGTGAGGAGGATCTCGGGGCGCGGAGTTTTGCGGGGCAGAATTTCGCGAACGATGTCTATCAGCATCCCGACGGGCGGGATCCGGGGCTTGGTGGGGGGAGCAGTGCGAATCGGGATGCAAGGCATCCGGCGGAGGGTGAAGGGGAAGTGCCGGAGGATGATTTGGATTAGGGGTGGCGGGTCGGAGCGTCGCACAGGGCCGTGACGAGCCGGGGATACGACGGCAGGGGTGATACTGCAGGGGCGTTAAGGACAACACTGTTCACTTACGGATCCGGACGGAGTAGTCGACCGGACGTAAGCGTTCAGCGCGCTGGCAGGAGTTGAGGCGCGGGTCGGCCGGCTCGGGCTGCGTCCAGGGCGTCGGCG
>JAABUZ0100006356.1_pt1 | contig 14822 bp, 11 predicted proteins | sample 5562091 | NCBI WGS metagenome assembly JAABUZ01 (sample SAMN12813069, study PRJNA571459) | rock metagenome | isolation source: Antarctica rocks | place: Antarctica: Victoria Land, Linnaeus Terrace sud | collected 2015-12-21 | reverse complement strand
CATGAACCTCATCGCCGCCGCCAGCACCGCTGGCACCAACGGAGGTGAACCACTACCGTCATGACCACGCCATCACCGACACGTCAGGTCGTACCCCGACCGACACGTGAGCTAGTACGCCGACAGCGGGGAAGGCCGGATGGGTCGACAGCGTGGCACGCTGGAGCATCAGCACTGAACGATCCGTCGATGTGATCAGCCTTGCCGAGCAGACAGTGCGCGAGTGGCTTCTCGCCGACAACCTAGGCTGACATGAGTGAACCAGTTGCGGTGTCTGACGCCACCGAGGACGACCTCGATGACGATGAGGAGATGCCGGCCCACGATCTGGTCACCAGCGACGCCGCGCTCTCACTCGAAGAGGCCGGTGCACTTGCTGGACGCCGAGGGGTAACACTCGCCCTGCTGCTCGGTGAGGTCGGCACCGGGAAGTCCACCCTGCTCGCAGAACTATGGACCGAGTTCATGATCCGTGGCGACGTCGGGCAAACCGGGTTCGCCGGCTCGACGACGGCGTTGGCCTTCGAAGAGCGGGCCTACCATTCACGTTTGAAATCCGGCCGTGCGGCGTCAGCCCAGCGGCGGACGGCGGAAAATGACGACGGATTCCTTCACCTCAGAGCCCCACGTGACGACGGTGCGCTCCTTGAATTGCTGGCAGCCGATATCACAGGCGAACACTTCACTCGTATCCGCGAGGGCATACCACTGCTAGAAGAGTTAGCCTTTGCCGGACGAGCAGATCGGTTCGCATTCCTCGTTGACGGAGCCGCCATCGCAGATCCTGCTCAGCGTGAAAACGCCTTCAACCGAACCCGGCGGCTCATCCGCCAGCTGACGACCAGTCGTTGCATGGTCGCAACCGCCCGAGCCGCCCTGGTTCTTACGAAACAGGACGAATTACAGGGCAACGACATCGGCGTCTACGCCACCTTCGAGACCAAGCTTCTCGGACTATTACAGAAGCTCGACGACGAAGCCGAGGCCTTCCAGGTAGCCGCCCGGCCCAGAGACGGCTCCGATCCGCGTGGCCTAGAAGCCCTGATGGCCTGGCTCACCCGCCCAGATCGAGCAGTGGCGGCGCCGCCCACACTCGAATCTGGATCACGACGAGCATTCTCAAGGTTCACAGCATGACTGAGGACACGGTGCGGCTCGGCCTGCTGGGAATGCCCGGGACAGGCAAGTCTACCTACCTCGGAGCGTTGTGGCAGATCATCGAAGACGACGACGATCCGAGCATCACCGAACGCGATGTCACAGGCGATCGCGCCTACCTGCAACAGCTCGGCGACGACCTCGTCGCCGGGCGTGAGGTACAGCGCACAGACGTCGACTCCGAGGATGGGCTAACGCTCACTGTCGGCTTCGACGACGGCGAAGACGTCACCCTCGACGTGCCGGATCTGTCCGGCGAAGCGCTACGCCTTCTCGTCGAAGATCGTGTCTGGCATCCACGACTCATCGAACTAGTGCAATCAGCGAACGGCTTTCTGTTGTTCATCAACGTGAGCGATACCGAACTGCCGACACGAGTGGACTTCATACGCAACGTCATGGAAGGGGAAGGAGTCACCGCCGAGGCGTCGACTGACGACCCGGAGCAACCGACCGACGGCGACACCGACGCCGACGACGGCTCGCGCTTCAGCCCGCGACACGCCTACCTCGGAGCCAAACTGGTCGACGCCTTAGAGAACATCGCAGGCTTGCGATCCAGAGACAACCCGTTCCATCTGGCGCTGATCCTCTCGGCATGGGACACACGCGACGGCAAGGTCACCCCTGGCGAATGGGTGGCGAAGTATCTGGCAGCCGTTGCGAGCTGGTGTCGTCTCAACACGGACGTCGTTGACCTCGCCACCTTCGGTGTGTCGGCCCAAGGCGGCAGGCTACCGGCCGAGCGTGACGAGCTGCTTCAAAAGGGATCGGTGCTCAACCGGGCCTTCACCCACGACGGAGACGGCGCAGTAGTGCCGCTCAGCCAACCTTTACGGTGGGCACTGAAAACATGATCAATGTCGATCAACTTGTGTTCGGCTACGACCAGGGCCACAGACTCCTGGCCGGATCCCGGCCGTTGGACCGAGCAAGTCTTAGTCGACTCCTCGGAGCCACCGACGCCGCACCAGCAAACGATCGAGACGCGCTACTCACTGGCCTGCCATTGCCCGACGAAGGCCTCTACGCACTGTCCATGACCTGGACGGCGCCAGAAGTGACTCGACCCGGCGCCGTCTGGGCGCACGTCCTCTTGCTTAGTCTCGACCAGCTTGGCGAAGCACGTGAACCAATGTCGCTACGTGCGCTTCTCCGTAGGCCCACGCCAGAAACCCTGGACGACTACCGGCGAACCGCCTCCTGGGTCGACCGACCCATGACCAATATCGACGTCCCCGATGACACGCTGCGCTCGCTGGTCGCAGCAGAATACGGAGCCAGCTCCTCGCGGGTCGTCATCGTCCCCAAGCTCGCACCAGCAGAGCTCGCATTCGGTCTCATCTGGCGCACCCAATGGCCGGCACTGCGGAACACCTTCGAGTTCCGCACCCGAGACGTCGCTCGAATGGCGACATCCGGACAAGCCGTCGTTGCGACACGGCGCATCCAAGGCAAACGACCGATACCGGTTTCGACAGCACGAGACTGGACCGAGGTACTTACCAGCAGCCTCGCCGGCGGGCCGCCGCGCAACCTGCCCTCGTTCCTTCTGCTGTTTGGACCGGACGACTCGACGTCTCCCGAGACGACGATCGCCCTGACCCGAATCTTCCAACACGTCGACCACGGCAAGGTGGAACCGACCGCCCGATCCCTTGAGAGCCGATACCCTACAAGCAGCCAAGGTCGACAAATCAAGATCGGCTTGTTCGGCCCAGATGACAAGATCTGGCAAGCATCCGAAACGGACCGGCTTATATCAATTATCGGTACTCACACCGACGCCTGGCCGCTGAAAGACCTGAAACTCGTCCCACGGCTAGAGCGATGGCTTCGCGAAGTTGGCCCCGACCAGCTACGCGACGCGCTCGGGACGAACCCGACGGATCAGGTCAGCGAAGCGGTCGTAGACGCCCTGGTTGCCCGAGATCACCCGGCCGACTTCGCCACCTTCGTCGACTCATGCTCAACCATTGCTGAACGCTGGCTAGATCAACAACCGCACATCGCTGATGACGCGGAGGCGTGGCGTGGCGCCGACCCATCACAGGTCGCCGATCTGCTGAGAACGTTCAGTCGCGTGCCACCGTCAACGATCACGGCGCTCATCAGCGCTGGCCACTCCGGGCCGGTGCTAGATCAAGTCGGCGAGGAACACCTGATCGCCGAGCTGGTAGAGGCCCGCGAGTGGGACCTGCTTTCCAAGCTCGCGAAGGACGTACCAGGGCGCCTAACGGAGGTGCAGAGCGACCGTGCGAGGCTAGCGATCCTCGTCGTCGCGGCCGATCTGTTGGACCAGCCCACCGCCGCCTCGACACTCAGGGCCGAGCGGGCTAGCCCCGACGAACTGTGGTTGCGCGCCGCCGTCTCCGTCCTTATAAGCCGGCGGTTCGACAGAAGCGACACGCTCGAGATCGTCTTCGGCCCTTTGCACAACGCGGTGACCGCCGACCGCCTACCGCGCGAGCTGTGGGAGACACTCGGAACTGTCACTCCGCCGGCAAACGATCCGGCGCTCCGATTGCGGCGGCTGCTGATCCAAACTGCTCGAGATGAGTCCTGGTCGCCTGACCGCATCCTGCGAACCATCGACGGGGCTGGACCATTCGCATCAGAATTACGGGCTGACGTGCAACGCTCGGACAAGCACCAGGACGACTGGTGGGTCGACGCCATGAAGACGGTTTTCCGGGCCGTCGGTTGGCGTTGGCGCTAGTTGAAGGCGCGTCACGAGCGCCTATCAACCTCCACGGACTGCCGCTTACTGCCGCTCGCCTCGCTACCTAGTCGGTGAGGCCTGATCGCGCTGACGTCGATGTAGCCTGCCGCGCGGCATGAGCGGCAGGGCCGGTGCACGGCATGAGTAGACGGCTTCGAGGCGAGTCCGACTCTGACTCGGGTTGGCCGCGCCCAGACCGCGTCGACCATGCCTCAAGCCCGAGCAGTCGCACACCGTCCTGGCACCGCCCGCCTCGATGGGCGAAGAACGGTGGCTGATCTGCGCTACAGCGTGAATTCGATGCCCAGTAGTTCGCAGGCGACCAGCGGCGCGGCTGGCACGCCGGCGTCGGTCAGTGCGCTGGTTAGCGCCGCTCGGACGGACGTGAGGTCGGGCGTGTTGGCGGCGTTGAACCGTTCGGCGACCCGGTCGAGGAAGTCACCCGGCACCGTCCGGGCGTTGTGGCAGGCGACCAGTGCGATGACGACCAGCTCTCGATAGCGGTGCACGGCTTGTTCCGGCGGAACGTAGTTGAGGGCGCCCGTGAGTGCTGCTTGCGTAGTGAGGGTGAGCGGGTCGATGCCCTCAGCCGCGGCGGCGGTAGCGATCGTCCGCCATAGCTCCCGCCATGTCTGCCCGGCGTTGTTCCAGGTGCCGGCGCTGGCCAGAGCAGTGTGCGCCGGCCCGGATGCCCACTCCCGCTCGCGGGCGAGGACGATGAGTTCGTCGGCGGTCAGGGGAATGTCGATCACACTTGCGCGGGCCAGCGCCAGCAGTTGCTCGCGAAACGCCCCCGGCGTGAGCGTCTCGAGCACGTCGACGGTCCCGAAGCTGACGACGCCGCGGCTGCGGGCGCGCTGGCGGGCGGCGACGTCGTCGCACCACAGTGGGGTGCCGGCCGTGACTGCGGTCTCGATGGCCTCCGCGAGCGGACCCGCGGCGTCGACGACCACCGTGCCGGGGGAGGGTGCAGGTGCGATGGTCATCGCTGCCGAGAGCTCGTTCATCCGCTGCGCGTGTCGCTGAAGCTCGGCCACGCGCCGCGGGTCGATCCGCGCGCCAGTGACGATACCGCCGGAGCTGTTGTTGAGCCGGTAGGCCGCGGGAAGCCCTCGCAGCTCCTCCAGCGCGTCGGCGATATCCCCGCTTGCGCTGGCGGTGATGTTCAGCGCAGGGACCTGCGCGAGCATCGCCTCCACGTCCGCGCGGTCCAGGTGCGCCAGCAGCGCAAGCGTCGACAGGTCAACGGTCCAGCCCGGCTCGGTCAGCGCGGCAGCTGCCGCGCTGCGGCCGAACTGGCGCAGCGCGTCTCCGGAGTCCGCTGCGGCGAGCACTGCCGAGGGTGAGTCCAGCAGCGCGGAAGTGTAGGGCCGGTCGCACCAGGCGGCGATGTCGGCCAGCGGGGTACGTCCGAGCCGCGCCGACGCGCGGAGCTTTTGGTACTCGTGTGGGTCCGGCGGCGCTGGTGGGGTGGTCGGGAGCGTCAGGGCGGGGTTCTCAGGGTCGACCCCGGCTTCAGCCGCCAGGGCGCGGATGGCATCGACGACGTCGGCGGGAAGCCCGGACGCCGGCCCAGTCGGGGTGAGGCTCTCGTGGAGGGCGAGGGCTCGCACCCAGTTGCGGAACCTGCCGCGGGGCGTCCGCTCGATGATGTCCAACAGCACCCGCACGTCCGGTGTGATGTCGTCGCGCCCGACGTGGAGCTTGATCCACAGGTCAGCCTCACGGTCGGTGACTGGGGTGAGGCCGTAGCGGGCGACCGCTTGCCGCGCGCCGGTCAGGTCGCCGTCGTCGGTCAGGACGGCGACGTACATCCAGGCCAGTCCGTCTTCGTCGTCGGACAACCCGAGCCCGGCGAGGGCGGCGCCGGCGGCCTCGGGTAGGCGTCCCGCTCGTGCGTGGTGGCGGACGAGCCAACGTGCGGCGCTCTGGCGGGCACCGATGGTGAACGCGCCGTCGTCGATGCATGCGCGGGCAAGCTCTTGGGCGCCGGCATCGTCGCTGATTTCTCGCAGCAGCTGGATGTGTTTCTCGGCGAGGGTCCACGTATGCCAGCGCTGCATCTGGACACTCGATTCAGCCAGAGCCTCGGCCGGGTTCTCATCGAGAGCGAGGATGAGTTCGGCGGCAGCGTTCGGGTTGTCTTGGGCGAGGGCGCGCAGCTGCGCCAGTCCGGCGTCGCGGTCGTGGTGTGTTTCCCACACCGCGCGGAGAACTTTCTGTTCTGGCTCCGGAAGCAGGTGTTTGTCGATGAGGGCGTCCGCTTGCGGGCTCCACACTCCAAGATGGGCCAGGTGCGCGACGGCCACTGCGACGATCTCCCGGTCGTCGGTCTCGGCGGCATCGGCAGCGATCTGCTCCCAAGTCGGGATCGTCTCCGCACCTGGCGCGCGGTTGTGTTCGAGGTCGGCGCGGAGCGCGCGCAGCTGTCGCGCGACAACGTCATCGTCCTCGAGCATGGCTAGGTAGCGGCTGAGCGCCTCGTCGTTGCCGATGCTGAGCGCGGCGAATGCGCCGGCGCGTACAACCCTGCGATTTGCGGCTTCGTACGGTTCCGCTTTGCCGCCGTCGATGCTCGACGTGGACTCGGCGACGGCTTGTTCGGGCTCATCGGTCAACAACAGCACCTGGCTGGAGACGGCGACCGCTTCAGCTGACGGGCCGGACCACCGGCGGCGCTCGATGGCGACCAACTGAGCGAGTGCGAGCGCTTCGCGAGCGTCGCGCCCTGCGTGCATGCCTTCGCGGATAGCTCGAATGGTGAGGTCGCGAGCAAGCTCAAGCTGGATGCGCGAGCCCGGAGGGCTGGTGGCGTGGGCGCGGCGGCGCAGCTCGATGCACCCGTCAAAGTTGCCGTGCCGCTTGGCGTTCTCGGCGAGGAAGTTCAGAACGGTCGGCTCTGCCTCGAGCTCGGCCTGGGATGCGGTCGCGATCGACTCTGGGACGTCGATGGCCGGTGCGCTGTCGCGCGGCACGTCGGCGACCGCTAGGCCGAAGTCGGCGAGCAGGATTTGCCCGCCGTCCCGCGCCGCCTCAAGGTGTGCGCGGGCTTTGGCGGCTTCGTCGGTGAATAGCAGTGACAGTCCGGCGAACGCGTATGCGCGGGCGCTGTTGTCGCCGTCGGCTGCTGCGGCTCGGGTGTGGGCTTGGTGGGCGACGGTGCCAGGCAGATCGTGCTCGTGGGTGTACCCGGCGACGGCCATCCACAGGTCTTGCGCGGCCGGGGAGTCCGTCAACCACGACGGGTTAATCGCGAGCAGTCCGGAGACTGTGAGCTGCGGTGCCCGCGCCCTTGTGCGAGCCGGTCAGCTAGTCGTGCGGTTGCGAGCCGATCGACGCTCTCGGCGCGCCGCAGCGGCCTGACTGTGTCTGGCGGCAGCAGCGCATAGCTCGCGGGTAGCGATTCGATAAGCCCGCCGCTGGTCCAGGCGAGGGCCGTGATGGCGTCCTTTGAGGCGCTGCCGAGGGTGTTGGTACGGGGGATGTCGAGGCGGAAGCCGTGCTCGAACTCCTCGACGGTGTTGTTGTTCACGTGTTGCCAGTAGGCGGTGCCGTCGGGGGAGACGATAACGACCAGTACCGGCATCGAGTATCCGAGCCAGTAATCCAGATGGGCCAGGTTGGCATTGAACCGCCAGCCATTGACAGTTTCCTTGCCCTCGAACCAGCTGTCGCCGCCCTTGATCTGGATCGCGATCATACGGCCGGTGACATGGTCGTCGACGATATTGCTGCCGACGAGCTCGACCCACGCATCGATGCCGTAGTCGTCACGCTGGTCCAGTTCGCGGAAGATCCAGCCGAACTGCTTACTGAGGACGTCGCGGCAGATGTCGACGCCGTGGTCGCCGGTGACTGCGGTCGCTGGTCGGCGCATCACATTCGGTTGCTTCTTCGGCTTCGACCCCATGGGCACACTATGTCGCACGCCTACGACTTGAGGCGACGCCGGCGGTCGACCTTCTACTCAGCGAGCGCAAGAGGCCTCGGGTCGGCGGATGTTGCCTTGTTTTGGCCGCTTGCCGGCTGAGCAAAGCGACGGGTGTCGCGTCTCCAACGGCCGACGCTCGCTGGTGGCCCTAACGCAGGCCGGGGTCAGGTGTGCCGCCACGGGGCGTCATCACACGAGGAGTTGGCGATGGCTTTCTCCCAGCGGTCTTGGAGGGCTTGGAGGAGGCGGTGTTCGACTTCGTCGGCGACGTGGGAGTAGGTCTCTTGGATTTTGTCGGGGAGGACGTGGCCGAGTCGGCGGGATTGGGCGATCTCGGGGAGGCCGTCGGCGATCATCCAGGTTTTGTGGCTGTGGCGTAGGCCGTGGAAGGTGAGTCCGGGCGCGACTGGCTCGGTGGTGACGACTGGTGTGGCGGGCCGCCCGGTACGGGCGGTACCTGTGTCGTGGGCCTTGGCGGTCGTGGCGTCGGTGGGTCCGATCAGGGTGCGGCTGCGGGTGGGGGTGCCGTCGGCGGCGGGTCGGGTGGCTCGGCGGGCGAAGTTGCTGCGCCGGTGCCATTGCCGTTCGGGGGTGACGAACACGAAGTCGGCGTCGACCTGATCGAGGTGGCGGCGCAGCAGTGGGATCAGGAACGGGGGGAGGGTGATCCGGCGTGCGGAGGTGGGGTTCTTGGGTGGGCCGAGCCACAGCTTCCCTCCCGCGCTCTCGTGCAGGGTGCCGGTGTCGGGGTGGATGGTGAGGTGCCCGTCGTCGAGGTGGACGTTGCGCTGGTGCAGGCCGGTGACTTCGCCCCAGCGCATCCCGGTCCAGGCGGCGGTGGCGATGAGCATCGCACCCCACGGGTGGTAGCAGAGGGCGGCTTGGTCGGCGACGGCGAGCGCTTGTTCGGGGGTGGCCCAGATCTTCTCGGCGGGGCGGGTGGTGCGGCCTCGTCCGCGTCGTCGTAGCTGGGAGGGGTTGTAGGCGATGAGTCGTTCGGCGACGGCGTCGGCGAGGATCATCGTGAACAGTTTGGTGATCCCGGATACGGTGGCCGGGGCGAGGCCGTCGCTGCGCAGTGTCTTGGCCCAGGCGGTGACTTTGATGCTGGAGATGTCGGACAGGCTGGTGGTCCCCCAGCGAGGGAGGATGTGGCGGCGCAGCATGGCGCGGTAGTTCTCCTCGGTGCGGATGTCGACGTCGAGGGCGGGCAGCCAGTCCTGCACCCAGTCGGCGAGGGTGGTCTTGCCGCGGTGGGGGTCGATGAAGGTGCCGGCGCGTTGGTCGGACTCCATGTCGGCGGCGGCGTCGTGTGCTGCGGTCTTGGTGGTGAACCCGTAGACCGATCCGACGGAGCCGTCGTCTTTCCAGTACCGGACTCGCCAGGAGCGGGCGCTGACGCGTTCTGCCCAGGCCATTGTTGCCTCATTTCGTTGTGGTGTGGGGCGCGGATGGGCGCCGACGTCCATGCACGCTCGACCTGCCGGGAAGGTCAAGTCCCTACGCGGCCGTTTCGCCGGCCGGTGGTGGCTGGTCGGGGTGGGCGGGCGCCGGCGTCGGCGATCGCGGTCAGGTCGCGGCGGGAGAAGCGCAGGTGTTTGCCGAGGAACGTGCAGGGGATCAGGCGCTGCCCGGACCGCTTGCGCAGCCAGGACTCGGGCACGCTCAGCAGTTGTGCCGCTTGGGCCGGGGTGTAGAGCAGGGCGGCGTCACCGGCCGCCGGTTCGTCGGGCTCGCTCATGTGAAGCACGCCCCGGCCTCGCAGTCCATGCCGGCCGCGTCGCCGTTGAGTGCCGGCGCGGGTTTGGCGTCGACGACGCTGGCGAGGGGCTGGCCGGTGGGGTGCAGGTAGGCCTGGCCGTGCAGGCCGTTGATGCCGTGGCGCAGGAACTCATCTAGCGCGACCGCGTCGGCGAACAGCTCCGGTCGAGCTTGTTGGAGTTCGGCGAAGTGGGCCGCGGGGCGGTTGGGACAGAACCAGCAGGCGCTGCGCGGTGGCAGCGGACGCCCGCGCTCGCGCAGCCAGGTGGCGCAGTCGTCGCGGGTCATGCCGAGTTCGATGAGGGGCCACCGGTTCACCTGCCACGGCTCCCACTTGGTGCAAGCGCAGCGGGTGCACCCGTCAGCCGTGTGGATCTGCAGGAAAGGCCTGGTGCTCGTGGCGCGACGGGTTCGGTTATGTCCGCAGCGGCACTCCTCGGCGGTCTTCATCCGGCTGGCTTCGTCGGTGCTGTAGCCGATCCACTGCTCGATCTGGGCGTGCTTCCATGCGCCGGGTGGTCCGCAGAGGTGTTTGACGGTGCGGGTGATCGGGCGGCGCTTGTAGTCGAAGCTGCAGCGGTAGTGGTTGAGGCGGCCGAGCCGGCCGTCGGCGTGCCGGATCCGGACGGGCAGGTTCGGCTGACCACCACGCCCGCGCTTGGCGACCAGGTCGGTGCGCAGGTCGCCGGCGGTGACGGTCAGAAATTCGATGCCGGCCTGCTCGGCCCGCCCGCGGAGGTAGTCCAGGTGGGTGTAGGTCTCGGGCAGCTCCCCGCCGGTGTCGGCGAACACGATCGCCCGCAACGGCCCCAGGGTGCCGTCGCAGGCCATCTCGGCCAGCGTCGAGGACTGCACGCCACCGCCCAGGGACAGGACCGCGAAGCCAGCGCTCACGCCGCCCGCCCCCGCTCGGCGTGCGCGGTGCCCGCTGCGGGCGTCGCGGTCGCGGCTGGTGCGGGGTTTCGGAAGACGAGCAAATCCTCGTGGGCGACGAGGTGCCGGGGGACGCCGTTAGCACGCGCTTTGCGGATGTGGGCGAGTTGGAAGAACGAGGCCCGGGTGACCAGCCGCTCCTCGCGCAGCGCAGCGAGCAGGGCGACGTTGCGGTCCAGCAGGGTGAGCCCGGTGCGGTCGCTGACGGCGGTGGTGAGCCGGCCCGGCAGGTCGACCATCACCCCCTTCTCCCAGTACGGGCGCACGGTCATGGCGACGATCCCGCCCGGTTTCAGGAACCGCTGGCAGCCGGTGAGGATGTCGACCATCGCGTCCAGGAGCCGGTCCAGGCCTACGTGGGCGAGGTTGGCCGGGTCGCGGCTGTAGCGGTAGTCGCGTTTGGCGACTCCGGTGCCCGGGCGGGCGGTGACCTGCCCGTGCAGCGACGCGCCGTACGGCGGCGAGGTGAGCACCAGCGCCACCCGACCCGCAAGCTCCGGATCGAGCAGCGTGGCGAGGTGCCGGGCGTCTCCCTGGTGGACGGTGCCGTGTCCGGTCGCGCCCTGGGAGCGGGCGTGGTGCAGGTTGCGGCGTGCGAACTGCGCCCACGGCGGCTCGTACTCCACACCGACCGCGTCGCGGCCGAGGTGGACGGCCTCCACCAGAGTGGTGCCGATACCGCACATCGGATCCAACACCACTTCCCCGGGCTGGGTGTAGTCGGTGATGGCGTGGGCGGCTATCGCGGGCAGCATCTTGCCCGGATGCGCGACCGAGGCCAGCACATACCGGCCGGAGCGCTGCACCCGGGACGGTTGTTGGCCGGTCAGCCACACCGACAGCGGCACCGGTGGCGCATCGGGGGTGGGTTCGGCGGTCCGGCTCGTCATCGAGGCCGGGGGGTGGGTTTCGGGCTGGGTCGGGTCTGTCACGGAGAGAACCTCCTGGGTGGGGCGCGGGATACGTCGTGAGGCTGTGAGCTCTTCTGAACTCCGCGCATCCCCCCGATCGGTGACAGGAACGCCTTGAAATCGTTGGGCGACGGCCGGTTCCCCCTGGCACCGGTCGCCAGAGCGGCTGGTCGCAGCGGCGACAAGGGGGTGACAAACCGGGGACAGATCGGCGACAACGGCCCATCAACCCCCGGCAGGCGGGGCCTGCGTCCGAGCCGCGGCTAATCGAAGCCAGCTCGGAGGCGTCCCCGCGACGGGTTACCTGCCTCGGGTAGCTCCGTGCGGCGGGAACGGCGACAGCACTCGCTCACACCGGGTACCTGCGGGCCGCGCCGCCAGCGCCCGGGTGTTGTCGCCGTCCTGTCCTCGCGGTGTCGCGGTGCCGTCGCCCGGCCTGTGGCGTGCTGACCCGCATCCGAAGTCACGCCGATGCGAGGAGCCACAGGCATGCCCCACACAGCCACAGCCAAATCAGCCACAGCCAAACTCGCCGCCGCCGCCCGCCGACCCACCGCCGGAGCCGAGCACGCCGCTGCGCCGAGGTCACGGGATGAGTCCCCGCTCGGGACCGCCCGCACCGCGTTCGACCTGCTCGTCACCGGTCCTGCCCCACTGAGCCTGAATGGCCGCTGCTACGCCGGGCTGCCCGACCGCGAGCTGCGGCTCGACGAGCTACGCACGCGACTGCTGGCCTCCGCATGCGCCAGACCCACCCGTGACGCGGTGTGGGCCGAGCTGATCCGCCGTTCCCGCACCGACGGGCCGGCGTGGACGGTCGGCTGCGTCGGCGTCGCCCTGCCCGCCCTGACCACGCTCGCCACCCAGCTGTGCGCCCGATTCGCCGGCGACCGCAGCGACGTGCACGCCGAGATCCTGCGCGGCTTCCTCACCGGCCTGGCCACGATCGACGTGGACCGGCCGTCGGTGATGACCCGGCTGCGTTGGCACGCCTACCGGGCCGGGCATGCCGCCGTCCGCGCCGCCCTGGACGCTCCGGCCCCGCACGGCATCGGCGGGCACTCGGCGCCGCCGGTCCCGGCCGGGCACCCCGACTTCGTGCTGGCCCGCGCGGCCGCCGCCGGGGCGATCACCCAGGCCGAGGCCGAACTGATCGGCGCCACCCGGCTCGAGGACGTGGCTTTGGGGGATTGGGCCGTCGAACACGGCCTGAACTACGTCGCCGCCCGGCAGGTCCGCAGCCGGGCAGAGCGGCGCCTGGTCGCCTGGATCGCCAGCGAGCACACCGAGGTAACCGCACCCGAATCGCGCGAGGGGCGGGCGGGGTCGGGTGCCGGGCGGGTGTCACACATCGGCCCGGATCGCGGAGTTCAGAGGCGCGGGACAACCCCGCTCACCCCACGCCCCGCCGATGTTTCTGAGGAGCCCCGATGCGCCTGACCCGTCAACCCCACCCCGTCACCGACCGGCATCGTGAAACCACCGGCCACCGCGGTGCGCGCTGGCCTGCTCGCCGCTGGCGGCTCGGCGCGGCGGGCGTGGTGTCGGCGGTGATCTGCGCGGCGCTGCTGGCACCCTCGGCCGCGGTGGCGGACCCGCTGCGCGAGCTGGCGCTGGCTGGGTCGGTCGACCAAGTGCTGACCAACGTCCGCAACTGGATCATGGGCATCCTCGCCGGTCTGGCCACGGTGTTCCTCACGATCGGCGGCCTGCGGTACGTGATGGCGGCCGGTGACCCGGGCGAGGTACAGAAGGCCAAGATCGCGTTCAAGTCGGCCAGCATCGGCTACGCCCTCGCCGCGCTGGCGCCGCTGGTGGTGACGGTGCTCAAGGGCATCGTCGGGGCCTGACCCATGATCACCACGAGCCCCTCGCCGGTTGACCGAACGCTGGCCGACCGGGTGCTGGCGATTCCCAACCCGTTCGGCGGCAGCAGTGTCAGCGGCTGGATCGTCGACGGCATCACCAAGGCGATCAACGCCTTCTTCGGCGATCTGGTCAAGAAGGCGCTGAACCCGCTGCTGAAGCTGCTCGGCCAGACCCTGCTCACCACCCCGGACCCGGCGTCGCTGCCCAGGGTCGGGGCGATGTGGGAGAACTCCCGCGAGGTCGCCGTCGCCTGCTACGCCCTGCTCATCCTGGCCGCCGGCATCCTCGTGATGGGCTATCAGACGGTGCAGACCCGGCACTCGGTCAAGGAGCTCGCGCCGCGGATCGTGGTCGGGTTCATCACGGCGAACATGAGCCTGCTGCTGGCCGGTAAGGCCGTCGCGTTCGCCAATGCCCTGTCCGCCAGTCTCCTGTCCGGCGGGGTCGACCCCCGGTCGGCCGCGGCCACGCTCACCGCGCTGGTGATGAACGCGGTCACCAACGGCGGCATCTTCCTGACCTTCATCGGCCTGGCGCTGGCGGGCATCCTGATCTCGCTGCTGGTCTGCTACGTCGTCCGCGTCGCGCTGACAGTGGTCCTGATCGCCGGGGCGCCGCTGGCGCTAATGTGCCACGCCCTGCCGCAGACCGAAGGCATCGCCCGCTGGTGGTGGCGCGCGTTCGCCGGGGTGCTGGCCATCCAAATCGCGCAGTCACTCACCCTGGTCGCGGCCCTGAACGTGTTCCTTACCCCGGGCGGGTTCACATTCTTTGGACCCACCGGCGGTGGCCTGGCCGACCTGATCGTCACGATCGCGCTGCTCTACATCCTGTTCAAGATCCCGTTCTGGATCCTGCACGCCATCCAGGTCGGCGGCGGCCGGTCGTTCATCGGCGGCGCGGTCAAGGGCGTCATCGCCTACAAGACCCTCGGCCTACTCGGACTACGCGGCGGCGCCGGCAGTGGCGGGGGCGCCGGCGGGGGGCGCCCGGGGACCGGTGGCGGCGGGTCGGGTCAGTCCGGGTCGCCGCGCAGCCCGCAGAACCCGCCGGGCCCGTGGGGTGGTGGATCCCGGGGGCTTCCCGTCGGCGGCGCTGGCCGGACGACACGACCCATACGGATCCCGAGCGGCCCACCGCGATCCGGCCGTCCAGGTATGACCGCCAGCGGTGCGGAAGGCCAGCAGGATCGGACGGCGGGTCGCTCGCCGCGGATGGCCACCGCACCCCGGATCACCGGCACGACAGCCAACCGTGCTCTGCCGACGCGGCCGGCACGAGGCGGCCCGGCACCGAACCCGCGCGCCTCGACGGCCACCGGCACGCCATCCCGCCCGGCACCGGCGCCGCCCGCGCGACCCGCCCTCACGCTCCCTGCGCCACCGGCGCGGCGTCCGCAGCATCCTTCGTCTAGATGGTTGATTCCTTGGAGGGTTAGTGGTCGTAGGCGGTCAGTGATCGTTTGGTGGTGGCGCCGGTGGTCCAGTTGTGCCAGATGCCGGTGGCCATGGCTAACAGGCGTTGAGCGACGCGGGTG
>JAABUZ0100006355.1_pt1 | contig 14822 bp, 18 predicted proteins | sample 5562091 | NCBI WGS metagenome assembly JAABUZ01 (sample SAMN12813069, study PRJNA571459) | rock metagenome | isolation source: Antarctica rocks | place: Antarctica: Victoria Land, Linnaeus Terrace sud | collected 2015-12-21 | reverse complement strand
TTCCATCTGCCGTAACATCCTTCCTCCCAGTCACTACGACTGGGTTGTACTACGGCAGCGGTCGGTGTACCAGTTTTATCCCGGCTTTCGCGCCCCCCGCGTCCATTTCTAAACCGGATTTTACAAATGGACCGCTCATAGCTCATAACCGCTCATAGCTCATAGAGGTGTAGGCACGCACGATGTCAGGGCTGACAGAGCCTACATCCCACTGATGTAGTCCGACGTACTGTGGTATCGCTGCTCGCCTCTATCTCTTGACAAGCGCGCTCTATACCTACTAGTATGTGCATAGGTACCAGTAGGTACAATCGAGGGAGGAGCGTGAAAGGATGGAGGTGTGACGTCTACACAGGACCGGTTGGCGCCGGCGGCCAAGGAGTTGCCGTGGGAGCATTGACCTGTCAATACTCCCACGGCATAGGTTGAAGGCGAGCGACGCGGGTCAGGGCAACAAACGTTCGTCATCCCGCGGCAAGAGCAGGCATACGAGAAAGAGGATACGCGATGGCAATGGAGGAGCACACGACAGCGGCGTTCCTGGACGTTATGGTCGAGCGCGGCGCGCGCAACCGACTGGACGAAACAGCGCGTTCTGGCGTGGAGGGGGCGCACGCGGCCCTCGAAACTTTTTATCATGCTTTCAACACGCGCTCCCTCGACCTCTTTCGCCAGATATGGGTTGATGATCCCCTCATCCAACTCAACAACCCTGTAGGTGGGATCGTGCGCGGGGCGGCCGAGATCGCGGCGCTCTACGGCCCACATCTTCGAGGGGCCGGCACGCGTCCACGTCGAGTTATCGGATATCGTGCGGTATGCCACGCCAGAGATGGTGGTCTTTGCCGGACGTGAGCGCGGCGTTTATGAGCGTGATGGCGTTTCCGAACCCCTTGACATCCGAACGACGCGCATCTTCCGCTATGTCCGCGACCAGGGATGGCGCCAACTTCATCATCATGGGTCAATCGACGACCCGGATCGTCTGGCTCGGTACCAGCGCGCCGTACGCGGAGCGTAGCATCTCGAACGCGACGTTGGAGGCGATGTCGGTACACGCACACGGCGACGACAGACAGGAGAACGGCCCTATCTGCTCCACTGAGGAGGCTGATCGGGGGCGAGGCGTGTGCGCGCGCCATTGGTCGCGAGAAACGGGAGGAGTCGTGAGCACACTGAGCAGACGGGGGAGGCGGAGTCGAGGACGGCGTGTCCTCATGTGTCGCGAAAGAAGGCGTTGTGTCTGATCGCTTCGACCGCACCCTGGGCATCCTGCTCTTCCTCCGCAGCGGGCGAGCGATCTCGGCCTCCGCGTTGGCGCGGCGCTTTGAGGTGTCGGTGCGGACCATCCACCGCGACCTCAAGACGCTGGAGGCCGCTGGGGTGCCCCTCTACGCGGAGCGCGGCCGCGACGGCGGATTCCGACTGGTGGACGGGTATGCGCTGCCCCCGCTGATGTTCTCACGAGGGGAGGCGATCGCGGTGTTACTCGCGCTGACGCTCCTGCGCCGCCTACAGGCCAGGCCCTTCCCTACCGACCTGGACACGGTCGAGCGCAAACTCCTGAGCGCTGTTCCTCCCGGGGCGCGCGCCATGATGGAGCGCGCGGAAGCGATCATCGGCGTCGAGGCGCTGCCCGACGACATCTTCCATCCGGAACTCGACCCCCAGCCCTCGCCGACTGCCCGGGAGGGAGAGGCGGCCGCGGGGCAGGAGAGCGGAACCATCAGTGTGTTCCTGCAGGCGATCCTCGACTATACCCCCGTGCGCCTGCGCTATCGATCGCCGTACAGAGCGGAGGCGGACGACTGCACCGTGACCCCCCTCGGCCTGTTGTGGGATCGCGACCGCTGGTACCTGGCCGGGCGCGGGGACGACGAGCCGCGCGACACGAGACTCTGGCGCGCCGATCGGGTCACGCGGATCACGCCGCTGCCGCCGCGGACCACGGTCCAGGTCGATCGGCCCACGTTCGACGTGCGCGGATTGTTAGGACGGCGATGGTTACGCGCGACTATGGACGACTGGCGCCGCCAATGTCCGGTCACGATCCGTCTCTCGCACGCGCAAGCCGCACGCTTGCAGCGCGATTGGTATTACCACCATGCGCGGTTCGAGCACATCGACGAGCACACGGTTGTCATGACCTTCGGCGAGGATGACCCCGCGACGGTGATGGAACTGTTGCGCTGGCTGGGGCCGGGGGCGGAACTGGTGGAGCCGGTGGAGTGGCGAGAGATGATGAGAGCAGACTTGAGGCAGATGTTGGCAGCCTACAACCGTGGGGCCGACCCGTTGTGACCGGGCGCTGGAGCAGAACCCGCCACTTCCGGCCCCGCGCGGGGCCGTGCCATTGGCCTGTATGCCCTCGCGCTGTCCGCGGGCGCCGTGGTCGGCCAGATCGTGGGCGGGGTACTCATCTCCGCGAACCTTCGCACTGCCGCTCCGCGGGGCGGACGCTATGCGGCGCCGGCGCCTAACTCGTGGGCGCCGCGGACGAGCGCCGCGTTGCCCGCCGTGCGCTCGCCGTTGGGCTCGTAGAGCGTGTCTTCAAGCCCGATCCGCGTGTCAAGACCGCGCCGGATCGCATCGGTGAGCAGCACCCACGTGGCCTCTCCGTCACCGTGCTGCAGGCGTGGGGCTGTCAGGCTGAGCCTGTCCAGTGCGCTGTGGATGTCCTCGACCAGGGCGAGCGCGTCGGCCGCGCTGACCGCGACCGGCTCAACCAGGATGCGGGTGACCTGTCCGCCCATGCCAGACGCGGCCAGCCGCTCGGCGTCCTCAACGGTCCAGACGCCAGCCTCGATACCAACCCCCGCCCGGATCAGCGCTCTCATGACGTCCGGCGCGCCTGGCTCGGACATGTTGACGGACGCGTAGTCGGGGGCGCGCCAGGCCTGCACCAATGCGAGACGGCGTACGAGATCGGGTTCGATCCAGGCGCCGGTCGACACCCCGACGGGGACCGCGCACGCGTTGCGAACCGCCACGACGACCGCGTCGACGACCTCCGCATCCAGCCGTTCGCGCCCCTCGGCATCGCGCGGGTGGAGGTGGATCGCGCGCGCTCCCGCGGCGACGCAGGCAGTGGCGTCGCGCGCCAGTTCCTCGACCGACACCGGCACTGCGACGTGCGCGGCCTTCGTCAGATCGCCGTTGAGGGTTGCCTGTAGCCCTATCCTGGTGTGGTTCATCGTCCCTCCTATGGTGACAACCAAACGACTTTCGCCCGCCGAGCCACGCCAGGCGTACCATACAGCTCTCCTCGGCAGCCGCAGGTGGCGGGTGACCTGGAAATCGGAACCGGCGATGATCGCCGGGCGTCATGAGTGGACGGTCAGGTCCGGTATGTCGAACAGCGTGGGATAGCACTGATAGAATTCGGCTTTCAACAGGCCAAAGACATGCATGTCCTGCCGTGCGCCGTTGTGTACCTCATGTTGGCGCAGGACGCCTTCGCGCTGGAAGCCCACCCGTTCCATTAGCCGCTGTGAGCGGACGTTGAACCCGTAGACCTCCGCGTAGAGGCGCTCGAGATTGAGCGCCGCGAAGGCATAGTCCGCCAGGATACGCAGCGCGGCGCGTCCAACGCCCCGACCCCAGATCGTCTTGTCTCCGAGCACGATGGCGACGGCGGCGCGGCGCTCGATACGATCGATGAGCGCGAGTTGCACGGACCCGACCAAGGCTCCGTTATGCTCGACCCCGAGTACGATGAGGTCGTCCTCCGGCTCCCTGATCCGCTGCTCGTGCTTCTGATGAAAGGCGGCGCGCGAGCGCAGGCGCCCCCACCCCGCGAGCACGTTCAATGCGCTATCGGTGGACCAGCCATACAACGTGTCGATGTCCGACATGTCAAGCGGACGTAGCGTGACGCCATCGAGCGCGAACATGACTCCCTCCTCGCAGGGACATAGCCGTCGTCTTGCTGCCTGTATTCTGGGCGTGGGCGACCATCGTCTACGCCGAGGCGCGGCGCGCGGCCATCTCCTGCACCGTGATCCAGGTCGCCCCGCCGTCATCGGACGCCACATACCGCCAGCGGAAGCGTCTGGCCTCGATATCAGAGAAGATCCACCGCTCCAGACGGCCCTCCCCGAACTGGCCTTCGAGCACGATCTCGTCCCCTACCTGCCGCGCGATGAACGGCTTGACAACGCCCTTCGCCGGCCCGATCCATGTGGACCGCCACGCATCGATCGTGGGGTCGAAAATGCGGATGGTGGCCCCGTAGTCGCCGCTCCCCGCCGCTCTCCGTAGCGAGCGGCGCGGGGCGATCCACACGTCCATGACGGCCCGCCCCTCCAAGGCCCACCCGAAGTGCCACTCGCCGGGTATCTCCGCTTTCGTCCCATCCAGCCCATAATTCGTGACGTCGACATCCCAGGAGCCGACAAACTGGCCGAAGAGCATGAGGCGGTCGGCCAGATCCGGGTGCGGGCCAGACGCGCGTAATGCGTCGCTCATCGTGTCGGTTTGCATCGATAGTGCCTTTCCCTTGTCCAGTCACCGCCCGATATACGACCCGGACTATGTCTACCTGTCCTTCAGCGGCGCGACACGAATGGCGTCTCGCTCAGGCCGCACAACCGTACCTCGGATGAGGCAACGTGACACCCATATCATACGCGCTGATATATGCCAGCTTACGCGTCATGTTTCCGGCGAAAAGGTAGAGCCGGTGGAGATTAATCGTCTGCTGGCCACGATCCACTGATTCGTTTGGTCGACGCTTGGGCGCGACATGTCAGAGGCCGGCTGTGTTCATCAGCACGACCCGCCAACCGTCGGGGTCCTCGACGGCGCCCCCGCGTTCGCGCCAGTAGGGGTTCTCCGGCGGGACGGGCGGATACCCAAGTACCGTGAGGCGCTCGACCAGCGCGGCGACCGCCGCGGCGTCCGGCATGTAGAGCACCAGCAGGTTGTCGGTGCTAGACGGGCGGCCCTGCCTCGGTGAGTAGCCGTACCCCGAGTATCCCCATAATTGTGCCGGCCGTTCGATCGATCCAGGTCTTTGATCGAAGATAGGCGGCCCGTGGGCGGCCGGCCGACAGTGCGAACGCGACAACGATGTACCAACCCGCCTCGACCACGAAGATCAGCGGCAACAGCGCCGCGGGGACCCACAGCGGCAGTTGTGCCGGCAGGAACGCCGCGAAGATGCTGCCATAGACGACGGCCGTCTTCGGGTTGCTGAGTTGTGTCGCGAACGCGAGCGCAAAGGACGTACCGAGACGCGTCGTGTCCCGGCCAGCCGTCTCGGGGACATCGAGTGGATGGACGGCTCCTCGCCAGAGGCGCAGCGCCAGGTACAGGAGATACAGGCCACCAATCAGCCTGAAGCCGGCATACAGCCAGGCCACATGGGCCAGGACCGCCCGCAAGCCAAGAAGCGCCAGGCCGCCGAAGATGACGCCGCCAGCCCCCATGCCGAGGGCCGCCGCGAGCCCATCGCGCCGGGACACCGCGATCGAGGTGCGGGCGACGAGGACAAAGCTGGGGCCAGGGCTGATGGCCCCCAAAAGCAACGCGCCAAGGATACCGAATAGTGCCGCCAGCGTTTCCATAATGCACATCCTCCCTTTGATTGCAGCCTGATGCACGAACTCCCACGTCAACGACATGGTACACGCTGAGGGGCAATCGCCCTCGCCGCAGTTTCGTGGCTGCGCCAACCCAGACATTCCCCGCTGCAACGGATGGGATGCGTCACCCAATGCGCCATGCGACCTTTGTACCGCATCCAATCGCGCGTCTAGCCCCGTCTTGAGACCTCGACGTATGCTACCCCCTCACCATACACGGCAATACATGTCACCTTACACGTCATATTTAGGTGACGGAAAACGCACTCTATCACCGCGACCGGATGCCGGGTATCCCGTCCTGCCCGGGCGAGGTCGGTGGACGGCTGTTGTGATAGGGCATGACCACGATCACGACCACGCAGAGCAAGATCTTGCCGAAACCACGCAAAGACACGGGCGACATGCGATCGATCGCCGCCATACCATACGATGTCGATCGTCGAGATGAGTAGCAGCGCATGGACCCTCGGATCTGGGGCCTGGGTCCGCGTCACCTTCCTGGGTGATATCCTTATGGCGACGCCACCGTCGTTCGACCCGTGTCATAGTGATATGTATATGTACATTGACGATAGAACGAAGAGGGTGGAGGAGACGGCCAATGTGGTCACCCTGCAGGTGGGCGCGACGCGCCTCTCGTTCGAGGCGATGACGGCGTGGGAAGAGCTTGTCTATCACATCGCCTTCAGCATCCCGCGCAACAAGCTGGCTGCGGCGAAAGAATGGCTCGCGGCGCGTCGGCCGCCTCGACCCCGACTAGATTCGGCAGGGGATCGCCGAAGGCGTCGCGGCTCCTGGTGGCCGGGTCTGGCGGATCGCACACCCGGCGGACAGGGTTAGCTGACGCTCCCCTCTCATTTCTGGGTGCGCGGCGCGCGTTCAGGCGCTGCTGGCTAGCGCCCCTCGCTCACCACGCCGCCGCGGGGTCGTCGCGGTCGAGCAGGCAAGCGCCATACACGAAAAGTCCTCGGCGGCGGCAAGCGACATGCGGGCGGGGTGTAGCCGGGCGTCGGGTACGGGCAGACCGTCCACAGCAAGACGCCCTCCGCCGTCCCGCGCGCGCTGGGTTCCGCCAAGGGTCCATCATCCCCTTCGTCGCCCTCAGTCGCCGGTCGGCACGACCCCGGCCCCTTCGATCATGAGGATTGTCGCGCGCTCTGGGGCCCGTGTCCGATGCGTCACACCGCGCGGGACGGCGAACCCCTGCCGCGGCGCAAGCTCCACCGTTCGATCGTCCAGGTCGATCAGGAAACGCCCCTCCACGACGTAGAAGAACTCGTCCTCCTCGTCGTGCTTGTGCCAGTGGAACTCTCCCTGCATCACGCCGAGGCGCACCACGCACCCATTCACGTGGCAGAGCGTTTGGTTGTACCACTGGTCCGTGACCTCGGCCGCGACACCGGGCACATCGATGAGAGTCAGGAAGCCGAACATGGTGTCCAGTTGGACGCCTTCTCTCACAAAATACGACACGCAAGCTGACATGTATCGTCGCGTATAGTGACGTGAGGAGAGTCATAACGAGGACGCGCGCGGTCCAGGCGCCTCCGGGACGGCAAGAGTCGAGCACTGGGGTCAAAGGGAACGCCGCGGTCGTCACACGACCACGATTGAAAGGCGACACGGTATGTCCGATGTAGAGCTGGAGTTCGTCCCCGCCGCCAGCGGGGCGCGTTCCCTGCTGGCCGCTGTGCTTGATCGCGCCTTCGAGGGCTATGACGTACCGGTACACTTCTCCCCGGATGTCCTCGATGCGATGGTCGAGCGCGATGGCGTTGTCCTCGACCGCTCGTACATTGCCTACCGGGATGGCGTGCCCGTCGGCGTCGCCCTCGTCGCCATGCGCCCGTCCGCGGGCGGCACGCGCACCCGGCTAGCCGCTATGGGCGTGCTGCCCGCGGGGCGGCGCGCGGGGATCGGGCAGGCTTTGGTCGGTCGGATCATCGACGACGCGCGCGCCCATGGCTCGCGCGACCTGCTGCTGGAGGTGCTGGAGAGCAACACGGGCGCGCGACGCCTCTACGAGGGGCACGGCTTCGCCCCGACGCGGCGCTTGCTCGGCTTCTCGCTCCGTGACGCGCCGCTCCCAGCCGCCCAGGGAGGCGCCCCGCGGGGAGAGCGTGTGGCGCTACGTGCTGCCTCTGGACCGGAGGTCCTGACGCTCTTTACCCGTTGCGTGGAGAGGGAGTCGCCCGCTGCCCGGCCGCCGTGGCAACTCGACGCGCCCTTCCTGGCGCGACTCGCACCCTCCGTCAGGGCGTACACGATCATGGCCTCGTGCACTGGCAATTCAGCCGTGGGGTATGTGGTACTGAGCGGGGACAAACCGACGATGCGGCTTCTGCACCTCGGCGTGCTACCGGAATGGCGTCGCCGCGGCCTCGCCAGCGCGGCGTTGGCCGTGGCCCGCGCGACCCACGTGGATAGCGAGGACCTGCGTGTCGCGGCGCTCGTCCCCGAGGCGTCAACACTCGTCCCCTTCTTGCGGGCGCGCGGCGCCGTCGAGGCGCGCGAGAGCCAAATCGAGATGGCGTTCCCCCTCCATCGTCGATGAGCGTGGATAGGCAACAGGTAGCGGTTACGTCTGCCTCCAGGAAGCGCGCATGACGGACTATTTGGACCGGATGCCCGATTACCATAACCCGGCCGTCGCCTCGGCCCTGGATGAACTCTCACTGTGGTCCGCCCGGTTCGGGGTCGTCCTCCTCGATCATATCCCGCTGACCCGCGGCCTCACCATCCTCGACCTGGGCTGCGGGACGGGCTTCCCGCTCCTCGAGCTGGCGCAGATGTGCGGCTCCTCCTGCCACCTCGTCGGGGTGGATGTGTGGCGGGAGGGCCTGGATCGGGCGGCGCGCAAGCGGGAGACGTACGATCTGACCAACGTCACGCTGGTCGCGTTCGATGGGACGACGTTGCCGTTCGCGGCGGACTACTTCGACCTCATCGTCTCGAACCTCGTGCTCAACAATGTCGAGCATCCCGGGGCGCTGTTGACGGAATGCGCCCGCGTGGCCAAGCCGGGAGCCCAGCTCATCCTCACCACCAATCCGCGGGGTCATATGCGGGAGTTCTACGATGTCTACCGCGAGGTCCTCGTCGAGCTCGGCGATGCGCGCTATCTGGATAGGCTCGTCGCCGACGAGGACCGTCGCGGCACGACGGAATCGGTCCGCCACCTGCTCAAGAGAGCGGGGTTCGACATCACAAAGGTGATCGAGGAGCGGACCCGCCTGCGCTATCTGGATGGGGGCGCCTTGCTCGGACACATGCTGACCAGGGTCGGCTTCCTTGGCGGGTGGAGAGAAGTCGTCGATGCGCCGGACGAGCGGGCCGTCTTCGCGGACCTGGAAAGGAGGCTCAACGCACGCGCGCGCCGGCAAGGCGCATTAGAGATGACGGTCCCACTGCTCTACCTGGAGGCCAGACGTTCCTAGCCATGTACTGCCCCCGCTGATGTTCTCGCGAGGGGACGCGATCGCAGTGTTACTCGGGCTGACGCTCCTCCGCCGCCTGCAGGCCCGCCCCTTCCCCGGCGGCCTGGACACGGTCGAGCGCAAACTCCTGGCCGCTGTTCCCCCGGAGCGCGCGCCATGATGGAGCGCGCGGAAGCGATGCGTGGACATAGCCGTCGTCAACAGATCGTGAGAGCGCGCGCTGTTTCTGACCCTCGCACACGACCCTATCAGGCAAGGGTAACCTCGCGTGTGCCGGACACGATCGCTCGCCCTCCGACGCGCACAGCGCCAATGCGCTCGCCGTCGCGGTCAAGCTCGGCGATCAGGACGCTGGGCGAGGGCGAGGGCATCAGACAGCCCTGCTCGATCAGCAATGTCCCCTTGCGCAGGCCGAGGTAGTCGTGCAGGTAGCATGCCAGCGATCCCGCTGCCATGCCCGTCGCCGCTTCCTCGGGGATGCCGTAGAGCGGCGCGAACATGCGCGCCCCCGCGTCGCGACCGGACACCTGCGTCTCGGGCGAGAAGACATAGTATTCGACCAGGTCGAGCGCCACACTGATGCGCTCGACGGCCACGAGGTCGGGGGCGACGCCGCGCACGGTCGCGGCGTCGCGCAGGGGGACCATGAGCGCATTCACGGCCGTGTTGACCACCAGCGGCTCGTAGCCGGGCAGCAGGTCCGACGCCGCCAGGCCGAGCGAGGCGAGCACGGCCGCGCGATCGACCCCTCCTGGCTCCGGGTCCAGCAGCGTGTAGCGGGGCGCACTCTGCGCCATGAACACCAGATCGCCCGCCAGAAAGATGTCGCGCACGCCGTCAATCGTCTCCTGCGAGCTATGGGAGCCCGTGATGAGGCCGCGCTGGGCCAGGTAGCCGAAGGCGGCGATGGTGGCGTGCCCGCAGTGCGGGATCTGGCGCGTCGGCGTGAAGAACTCGAGGCGCACGTCGGCGACCGGCGACGGCGACACGAAAGCCGTCTCCGAGAGGCCGACCGCGCGGGCGATGGCCTGCCTGGTCTCCCGGTCGTACACCTCGGCGCCGAGGACGAGGCCTGCAGGATTGCCTCCTCGGTCCCCGTCGACGAACGCGCTCACAATCCGCACGGTCACGGTCGGCATCGTATCCTGTCCTTCCTTCTTTGTCCAGTCGCCGCACGGCCGGCAGCCAGGACCGTGTCCACATGTTACATGTCCGCCCGTGGCGCGGCTATTCGACGAGGACCGTTTCATCCGGGCCAAGGGTGATCGTCAGGAACTCGACATCGGTAACCGCCGTGTGCGGCCCGTGTCTCACGCCCGCCGGCGTGATCCAGAATGTCCCCCGCGCGCAGCGGCGGTCATCGGTCGTGTCGACCGTTCCGCTCAGCACGTACATGTATTCCTCCGCGGCGGGGTGGATGTGAGCCGGGATGCGCGTGCCCCTGGCAAGGCGCGAACGGTGGATGTGCCCTCCCAGGGGCAGGTCCGCCAGATGCACCAGGGTCGTCCCAGCCCACCCATCCAGGGGCGCCCAGTTGCCTGTGTCGGATTCGATGAATCGCTGGGTCTGTGCGGCGGTCATAACGGTCCTTCCCACGGAATACGGCCGTCGTCGCTGACGATGTCAGCGCAACCTCCTGCCCTGTTGTTGCCTGTATCCTGGCCGTAAGCGCCCATGGTCTACGCCGCGGCGCGGCACGCGGCCATCTCCTGCACCGTGGTCCAGGTCGTCCCACCGTCATCGGATGCCACATACCGCCAGCGGAACCGTGTCAGGGCAATATCGGAGAAGATCCACCGCTCCAAACGGCCCTCGCCGAAGCGGCCGTCGAGCACGATCTCGTGGCCCACCTGCCGCGCAATGAACGGCTTGACAACGCCTCTGGCCGGCCCGATCCACGTGGAGCGCCATGCGTCGATGGCCGGGTCGAAGATGCGGATGGTGGCGCCGTATTCGCCCCTCCCGTCGCGTCCCGCAACGAGCGGCGCGGAGCGATCCACACGTCCACGACAGCCCGCCCCTCCAGGGCCCACCCGAAGTGCCACTCGCCGGGCGCCCGCGTCGTCGAGCCGTGCGGGCCATAATTCGTGATGTCGACCTCCCAGGCGCCGACGAACTGGCCGAAGAGCATGAGGCGGTCAGCCAGATCCGGGTGCGGCCCGGACGCGCGCAACGCGTCGATCATCGTGTCGGTGTCCATATGATAGCGTCTTTCCCCTGTTCAGTCACCGCCCGATGCGTGGCTCGGACTGTGCCTACCTATCCTTCGGCGGCGCGACCTGCGTGTCACGTCACGCAGGCCGCACAACTGTACCTCCGATGAGGCAACGTGACGTGACGCCCGTATCATACGCGCTGATATATGCCAGCTTGCGCGTCATGTTTCCCGTGACGAGGTTGGCGCCCACGCTGCCGTCAGTTGCGCCATGTGGTCGGGGACGGACGCGAGCGGCGCCTCGACGCACCGGCGGATGGTGACCGGGCCGTACTCCCCATGCACCCCTTGCCGTCTCAGAGCGTCGTCGGGCAAGCGCTCCACGACGGCGGCGAAGCGGTCACAGGCGTCGGCCAGTTGCGCGAGGAGAACCTCTGGATCGGCGCGCTGGTACGCCCGCTCGCGGACCAGCGCGTCCTGATCGTAGCCTGCAAGCGGCGGCCGCTCCTCGACCGCGACGCGCTCGACCCGGCGGGTCCACTCTTGCATCTTGTCGATCATATGGCCAAGCACTTCTATCGCCGACCACTCTCCCGGGGCGGGGCGCTGTCGCAGCGCCCCGTCATCGACGCCGTGTAGGGCGGTACGGAAGGAGTCCGGGACAGCGCGCAACCGCGTGGCCCACTGGTGTTGGTCTATGTGCACCATGTATCGCTCCCGTCAGTTTTCTATACCTCGTCGCTAGCGTGCGTCGCACTCCTCGAGCGCGGGTTGTCATGCCGCCACATCAGGGCTTGTTGGTACCGAGAGGGCCGCCGGTCGATCGCGTCTCAGCGGATCCGCGCGGTCACCTCGATCTCGATCTTCATGCGCGGATCGGACAGACGGCAGGAGAGCATCGTCGCGGCCGGCCCCACCTCCGCGAAGGCGCCCCGCAACACGGGCCAGCACGGCTCGAAGTCGGTCGGTTCCGGCAGCATGTAGCGGACGCGCACCACATCCGCGAAGGAGGCGCCGGCCTGCTCCAGCGCCCAGCCGATGTTGCGCAGGCATTGCTCGGCCTGCGCGACCACGTCGTCCGCGATCGTCATCGTGGCGTAGTCGAAGCCGGTCGTCCCCGACACGAAGACCCAGTCGCCGTCCACGACGGCGCGCGAGTAGCCGATCCCCGCCTCGAAGGCGGAACCGGACGAGATCAATCTTCTGTTAGCCACGGTCACCTCCTTTTATCCGTGCTCATCGTACCCCGACGGCAGCTCCCGTGCGGCGGAGCAGGTCGTCAGTCGTGACGATCGTCGCGAACTCCCCGTTGAGGTTGGAGAGCGTCATGGCCTGGATATCCTCCGCCGCGTGGCGCACGCCGTCGGGTCCCACCCGGTCGAAGGTCGCCGTCGCGTCGGACACAAAGATGGTATCGAACCCGAGGTTGCCGGCCATGCGCGCCGTCGTCTCGACGCAGTGGTTCGTGGTCAGGCCGGTGATGACGACCGAGGTGACCCCCTGTCGCCGCAGGCGCTCCTCCAGATCGGTCCCGATGAACGCGCTGTTGACCGTCTTCTCGATGACGGGCTCGCCCTCCGCCGGGCGGACCAGCGCCTTGATCCGGCTACCGGGCTCGTCGGGGTGGAACGACGAGCCCGGCGTGAGGTTGAGATGCCGCACGTGGACGATCGGTCGCCCGGCCTCGCGCCACGCGTGCAGGAGGCGCGCGACGTTGGCCTCGGCCTCCGGGTTGTTGCGACGCCCCCAGCGCGGCTCGTCGAAGGCTTCCTGCACGTCGACGATAATCAGCGCCGCCTCCTTGGCGATAGGGTCCCTATCCATCGGCTATCTCCTCTCTCGTATGAGCTGTATCGACTGGCGTCACGCGCGCCGTCTCGCGTCACACCGACGCCGTGCAAAACCAGGCGTCGGCCCTTCTTTATGATATGGTATAGACACAGGCAATCAAAGATATAAACGAAGTATTTTGTGGGGTATGATCTGAACTCGAAAGGAAAATATCGCATATGGCCATAGATCAAGAGAAACTCCTGGACGACGTGGGCTGGCAGATCCTGACCGCGCTGCAGGACAACGGACGCCTGTCCTTCGCCGAGCTTGGGCGGCGCGTGAACCTGTCTCTGCCAGCCGTGGCCGAGCGGGTCAGGAGGATGGAGGAGGCCGGTGTCATCACGGGGTACCACGCGGCCGTGGACATGGACAAACTCGGCCTGTCGATCAGCGCCTTTATCCGCGTCAGCACCTCGCAAGAGGGGTGCGCGCGAGTCATGGCCCTGGCAGCCGAGCGGCCCGAGATTCGGGAGTGCCATCGCGTGACCGGAACGGACTCGTACATCATGAAGGTCGCCGTGTCCTCGATCGCGCACCTGGAGGCGCTGATCGACCGGCTGATGCCCCTGGGGCCGTTCGCGACGTCGATCGTGCTGTCGTCGCCGGTGGTGAAACGCGTGGTGGACCGCGTGTCCCTCGACGTGGGGGCGCCGTAACCTTCATGCCGACCTGCATCGAGAATTGAGAGAGGACGACACCCGTGGACGACCTCATGGCCGCGAGGGGTAGGCCACGACGCGACGACCTGGTAGGTCCGCCGGACGCGCGACTCAGCCCCACCACGTCCGGGTTGGCGTGCGGCGCAGGGACGGACGCGGACGCCCTTGCCGTTGGGTAGCGGAGCACGGAGATGGAGAGAACAGGCCTAGGGCAGCCCTACCCGACGGTGATGAAGGTTGGACGTGTCTCCTTCAGGGGCCAGGTCACGCCCCAGGCCGGCAACTGCGCGACACCGGCGGGCGTGAGGCGCAGGGCGCGGCCGCTCTCGCGTCGCGCCAGCCACCCCTGCGTCTCCCACGCGGCGAACACGGCCGTGCCAAGCGCCCCGGCGAGGTGATCCCGGCGCTCGCTCCAGTCCAGGCAGCGGCGCGCGAACGCCCGTCGTCCCGTTGGCGCGGGCACGGCCACGCCGCGCTCCCGCAGGAACGTCGCGCCCACGGGCGTCAGCGCATAATCCGAGCCTTCCACCCGTAGCGCATCCCGGTCGACCAGCGCGTCCGTCAGGGCGACGCCCACCTGGCCCGCCAGGTGATCGTAGCAGGAGCGCGCCAGCCGCAGGGCGTCGGTCTGTTCCCGTCCACGTAACGAGCGGATGGGGATCGGCGGCGCGACCCGCGCGACCTGCTCCAGCACTGTCGCCACCGCCGCCGAGCCGAGGTGATAGTAGCGATGCCGGCCGCGTCGCTCCACCATGACCCAGCCCGCCGCCAGCAGCCGGGCGAGGTGGACACTCGCGGTCGAGGGCGTGACGCCGGCGGCTCGCGCCAGTTCGCCGGCGGGCAACGCCACCCCGCCCAACAGTGTGGCCAGCATCGCCGCGCGCGTTGGGTCGGCCAGCAGCGCGCCGACCGCGCTCAGGTCGACCCCCTGCGCCATTCCCCACGACGTTGATTCCTGTCTCATGCTCTCATGGTACGCGACAAACGCTTTGATCGCACTCAAAGTATCCGCGAGAGACACTGGGTGTCATTGATCACTTTATTTTTCCAGGTAGCTGATCATGCTGCCTTTCCACCTCCGCCAGTACAAATAGACGTTGCAACTAGTGAAACATGTAGGCCCATGCTTATCTCTTGCAATGCGTAGGAG
>JAABUZ0100006354.1_pt1 | contig 14825 bp, 13 predicted proteins | sample 5562091 | NCBI WGS metagenome assembly JAABUZ01 (sample SAMN12813069, study PRJNA571459) | rock metagenome | isolation source: Antarctica rocks | place: Antarctica: Victoria Land, Linnaeus Terrace sud | collected 2015-12-21 | reverse complement strand
TTCGGGCTGGCCGGCCAGCGAGGACGAGCTGGACGTGCTGCGCTCGGGTCAGCTGTTCCGCGGCCTTGACCCCGACGACGTCGCCGCCCTGCTGGCCGCCTTCGAGCCCCGCACCCTCGAACGCGGCAGGCAGCTGTTCGCCCAAGGCGACGTCGACGACGCCGACGTGTTCGTCGTGCTGTCCGGGCGGTTCACCGTCGCCCGCGAGCACCGCGACGGACGGGCAGTGACCGCTGTCCTCGGACCAGGTGACATGGTCGGCGAACTCAGCGTGTTCGACCCCGGTCCGCGTACCAGCACCGTCACCGCCGTCACCGGCGGCCGGGTAGCGGTGCTGACCAGCAGGGACCTGCTCGCCTGGGGCACATCGCGACCGCACGTCGCAGCGCGCCTGCTGCAGGTGCTGGCCCGCCGGCTGCGTCGCACCAACAGCACCGTCGTCGACCTGATGTTCGTCGACGTCGCCGGTCGGATGGCCAAAGCACTGCTCGAGCTCGCGGCCCGGTTCGGACAGCGACACGGCCCCGAGGTGTGGGTACCGCACGGGCTGACCCAAGTCGAACTCGGCCAGCTCGTCGGCGGAGCCCGGGAGACGGTGAACAGAACCCTGTCCGAGTTCGCCAGCCGAGGCTGGCTCCGGCTGGAAAACCGGGCTGTCGTCCTTCTCGACCTACCCCGGCTCGCCCAACGAGCCCGCGCCGCCGGCAGTTGAGCCGCCCTGCCAGACCAATCCCGTCCGGGCGGCGCGCCGCCTTCGGGCTTGGCCCACTGCTGGGTGCGGCCGACGACCCGGCCGGGCTGGCGCCTTTCGCACCGGGCAATGGTTGACGGTGTGCGCTGGTGGATGTCGCTCTGATCACCATTGCCGTATTCCTGCACACGCCGGGCGCCGGATTGGGCCAGTGGGTAGCCATCATCTGAAGAGCAGGAAAGCGACGCGACCCCGGAGGCAATCCATTGGCACGCACCACCCTCGTCCGGCTCACCGACGACATCGACGGTTCCACCGCAGTGGAAACAGTGCACTTCGCAGTGGACGGGCGGTCCTATGAGATCGACCTGTCCGCCGAGCATGCGGACAATCTGCGGCACAGCTTGGCGCAGTTCGTCGCCGCGGCGCGCAGCACTGGCCGGGGCAACGCGAGCGTCGGGCCCGGTCGGGTCCGTCCGAGGCGGCCATCGGGTGTTGACTCCTCGGCGGTCCGGTCGTGGGCGAAAGAGAACGGCGTTCCTGTCTCGGGCCGTGGCCGCATCCCCGACGACGTGCTAGCTCAGTACACGAGCGCCCAGCAGGCGACCGTAGCTGAACCGGCAGCAACCGAACCGGGGCCGGCCGAACCGGTGCCGGCCGAACCGGGGCCGGCCGAACCGGTGCCGGCCGAATCGGTGGCAGACAAGCCGAAACGGAGTCGGCGGCGGCGCAGCTAGCCAAGCGCGGCCCACCGTGCGTGCGGTGCTCGCACAATGTGTGTGACCGCCCGAGTAGGGCGTGAGTGAACCGGTGCAGCCGGCCAGCACCATTTCGTCGCTTTCCGTCCACACCTCAGACCAGTCGCCGCGCCGACGCGAGCGACCCCGGCCGCTGTCGAACTCGGCCTTGGCTGCGGCGTTTCGAGGGTATAGCGGTCGGGCGTCGGCAGGCCCTTGGACGCTGGTCTGCCCCGCAAGGCCTACTGCGTTCGGGCGAGACAGCGACGGCTGTGCCGACCCGACCCGAACGGGACAGTGCCCCGGCGGTGCCAGCTCGCCACGCCGGCAGTTAACGGTGGTCGCTGCGGGGTTGCGGGAACCACCTCATTCCGGCCCACGCCCGGCAGTTGTCGCAAGCCGGCTTGCGCCGAGACTGTCATCATCTGCTGATGGCGGGCCGCCCCGGATCAGGCGAGAGCGTCGCTGCCGGGGTTTACGCCCAGTTGCGCCTCGACACTCTCGATCGCCGGCTCATCCCAGGCGAGCGACTCAAACCGGCCGAGCTCGCCAAGCGCTTGGGCGTCAGCGTCAACGTCAACGTCATACGCGAGGCACTCGCCCTGCTGGCGGCGCAGAACCTCGTCCGCGTCGAACGCAACCGCGGTTTCTACGTGACGACCCTGTCACCCGAAACGCGCACTGACCTGACGGCGGCACGCAAGATCAACGAGGGAGCCGCCCTGCGGCTCGCGGTCGAACGAGGCGGAACGGACTGGGAGTCAGAGATCATCGCGGCCCATCACCGGACGGCGACCCAGCCGGTGCACCAGCCCGACGACCCGGCTACCCGTACCAACGACTGGACCGCCGCGCACCGCGCCTTCCACCACACGCTCATCGAAGCGGCCGGCAATCACGTCCTGCTCGAGATCTGCCAGCGCCTGTCCGATGCAGCACAGCTGTATCGCGCGTGGTCCGGCAGGGACGAATCCGGGCGCGACGTCCCCGCCGAGCACAAGGCGCTGCTGGACGCTGCCCTCGCCCGCCAGGCAGGGCGGGCCGTCGCCGTGTTCGAGGCCCACATCGCGTGAACCGCAGCGTTCCTGGCTCGAGCTCGATACCAGCAGCGGACAGCCACCCAAACCCGGGGCAAGGCCTGCATGCAGGGGCGGCCACCGCGGGCATGCCGCTAGTGTCCTGACGAGCACTGACCGTCCGGCGTTGGCCCGCCTACGAGGAGGAACCGTGTCCCTGGCCTCACCCGCCCTGCTGGCCCGGCGCCGGCTGGTGCTGGCGGACCTGCTGCCCGGTGCCCGGGTCCGCGATGCCGCCCTGGTGCTCGGCGCCGCCGCGTTCGTCGGACTCAGCGCGCAGATCGCGGTGTCGCTGCCGTTCACCCCGGTGCCGCTGACGATGCAGCCGTTCGCGGTGCTGCTCGCCGGCGCCACCCTGGGACTTCGCCGCGGCGCGGCCGGGATGACTCTGTACGTGCTGGCCGGGATCGCCGGCCTGCCGTGGTTCGCCCAGCACCACGGCGGCACCGCGATCGTGCACGCCGCGTCGTTCGGCTATCTGCTGGCCTACCCCTTCGTCGCAGCCCTTGTCGGCGCGCTTGCCGCCCGCGGCGGTGACCGCACCGTGCTGCGCACCACCGCCACCATGGCCCTCGGGTCGCTGGTGATCTACGCGTTCGGGTTGCCGTGGCTGATGGCAACCCTGCACGTCGGCCTCGCCCGCGGGCTCGCGTTGGGGGTGACCCCGTTCCTGGCTGGCGACGCGGTCAAAGTCGCGCTGGCAGCCGGGCTGCTGCCCACCACCTGGCGGCTCACCGGGCGCCGCTGACCCTGGCGGGCGTCGCGGCTCAGTCGCCGCCGGCAGCAGCTTCCTGGCCGCCGGACCAGGTGGTCGGCTGGACGAGGACACTGGCGCCGACGCGCAGAGCGCCGCCGGTGATCACGGTGGCTCGCGGCCCTCCTCGTCCGCGCAGTGCGGCCTTGGCCGGCTGGCCGGTCACCCTGTCCAGGTAGCGGCACGGCTCACACGGCCGGTTTCCATGCAGCACCACCTCGCTGATCTGAAATGTGCGCCCGACCAGAGCCGGCAGGTCGACCCCGCGCGTCTCCACGTTGCGGCGTGCTGCGCCGCCCTGCAGGTGCACGCCGTGTTCGGCACCGGCGGCGTCCAGCGCCTCGCTGGCGATGAGGGTGAGGTCGTCGTACAACCGCCGGTCATAGCACCACTGGCCGGTGCCGGTCTGGTAGCGGTCGCCAACCAGCCCCTGGCCGGCTACCGCCACCGCCGCCTGCACCGGCCGCATCGCCAGGCCGCCGGCGCCGGCGAGGTACACCCCCACAATGCGACCCATTCCTTGACGCTAACCGCCCGCAATCGGCTGCCAGCTGCCGTTGCGGGTTCTTCCCAGCAACCGGGGGATGGGATGATCCACCTCGTGGACGGTCGGGGTAGCAGCTCCGGCCTCGACGGTCCTGTCCAGGAGGATTGGAGGTTGGCGTGGTCCAGCCGCGGCGAGGACCTGGACGTGCTGTGCTCCGCTCCGTTGCTGCGCGATCTTGACCCCTCGGACGTGGCGGCGCTGCTGCCGGCCTTCCGGTTCGCAACAGTCGACCGAGACCAGGAACTACTCACCCAGGGCGAGACCAGCGCGCCGCAGGTGATCGTCGTCCTGACTGGCCGATTCGCTGTGACCCGCCGGCACCGTGGTGGGCGGGCAGTGACCGCAGTGCTCGCTCCGGGGGACTCCGTCGGGGAGCTGGGCGTGTTCGACCCCGGGCGGGACACCAGCACGGTGCGCGCACTGACCGCCGCTCGGGTGGCGGTGCTCGGCGGCCAGGACTTGTTCGAGTGGGTAACGACGCGTCCGCATGCGGCGGCCAGGTTGCTTCAGGTGCTGGCCCGCCGGCTGCGCCGCAGCGACGCCACCACAATCGACCTCGCCGTCGTTGACGTGCAAGGCCGGGTGGCCAACGCGCTGCTCGACTTCGCCACCCGGTTCGGTGAGCCACACGGGAACACGGTGCAGGTGGCGCACGGGCTGACCCAGCTCCAGCTCGCCCAGCTCGTCGGAGCCTCCCGCGAGCGGGTCAACAAAGCCCTGGCCGACTTCGCCTCCCGCGGCTGGCTTCGCCAGGAACGCCACTCGGTCGTGCTCACCGACCTTCCCCGGCTGAGCCAGTGGCCCCAGGCAACAGCCCGCCCCTGAGCTTCGCGCGGCAGTGCCCGCTGCGAGGATGCGCAGGCGGGACCGCTCGATCCCAAGCCCCGTTACCGCGGGCTACATCACACGGGATAATGCACGGAATACCGCTTGATAGCCGGTCTGAGATGTAGGTGAGCGCACCCACGGGAGCCCCTCCTGCCCGGTTCGCGGCAGAACTACCGGCGAAGCAGACGAGCGCGCCGAATCAGGCGGTCGACGGTGACTTCCTCGAGCGCGGGCGGTGCTTGGTCGTCGTCGCAGCAGGGCGGCTTGGTCCGGGGCTGTGTGGGGCGGGGAACGCCGGCGAGTTCGTACAGCGCCCCGTACACGTCGGCGGCTACATCGCCTGCGGCGTGCGGGCCGACGAGCAGCACCCAGGGGTCATCGTCGGCGAACGCCACGACGGCCCGGTCGCTGCCGCGCAGGTGCTTGGCGCACAAGCTCGGCAGCGGGTCTGCTCCGGTGAGCCGGTAGTCCAGCGCGGCGCAGCCGCTTTGGGCGAGTGCCTGCTCGAACTGGTCGTACGCCTTACGCCGGGCACCCCGCAGTCCCGCGATCTGGCGTCCGGCGACGGGGGTGGCTCGAACGAAGTACGGCACCTGGCGGCTATGCGGATTGTTTGGCGACCCGCAGAGTCCCTTCGCGGCGCCGCAGTTGCGCCAACGACTCGCTCAGGTCCTCGCGCTCGAGCCAGGTGGCGTCGACCAGGCGCCGGTGCACCTCATCCAGCAGACCCGTCGTCCGGCCGGCGGCCCGAAGGTCCTGCACCAGGTGCAGTACCTGGTGCACCCGCTTGACGTCGAGCAGGGTCCGCGAGGACGGGCCTTGCGCCCGCTGCAGTACGCCCTCCCGGGTCCATGCCTGCACTGTCTTTTCAGACAACGCGAGCAGCTGCGCCGCGATCCTCGGCCGTAGGGGAGGTGCCGAGGCGAGGTCCTTCTCGACCAGGCCCAGCAGCTGCGAGCGGCCTTCGTCGTGCTCGGGCAGCGTGCGGGCCACCCGTTCCAGGGTTTCGACCCGGTCCAGCAGGTCGAAGGCTCGGCTTGTCTCCTGCTCCACAGCCGCCATTGCAACCTCCGGTCCTGATTGGTTCCGACTATAGGCCTATTGCTCGGTACCCGGTAGCCGGTGAGCACGAGCTCTGCCGGCGAGCCTCTCGCCGCTACAGCGTCAGCCCGTCGGTGGCGTTGTCGCGAAACAGGCTGCCCTCGCGGATGTATCGGCGGACCATAGGCAGGCTCTTGTGACCGGTCTGCTTCATGATCGCCCGCTCACTCTTGCCTGCCGCGGCGGCGCTGGTCGCGAACCCGGCCCGCAGGCTGTGCCCGGCCAGGTCCAGATCGCCGAGCCCAGCCCGCAACGCGGTGCGCTGCACGACGCGGGCGACCGCCTTATCGGTGAGCCGGGCCGGGGCAGGGGAGCCGTGCCGGTTCACCGGCCGGAACACCGGGAGACGGGGGCGGCCGCCCTCGAGCACGGCCCACCGGTCACCGCCGTCCTGGCCGAGCAGAGGGGGCAGTGCGGCGTCGAGGGCATCGTGCCATGCCAGGTAGACCTCGGCGGGGCAAGAGTCGGCGGCGCCGGTGTGCAGCATCGCGATCCGCCGGCCCGCAGCGTCCTGGTCGGTCTTGGACCGGCGCAACGTGACCACCAGGCCCTGGTCGTTGACCTCCACATCGGTGGCGTCGAGAGCGACGAGCTCGCTGCGGCGAAGCGCCCCGTAGAACCCCAAAACCAGCAGTGCCCTGTCTCGCGCCGCCAGCAGCGCCTTCGCCGACTCGGTGGGCAGCGCGTCAAGCAGCCGGCGGACCTGGTGGGCGACCAGCGGGTCCTTGGCGGCCGGGCTGATCCCGTGCACCCGACGGATCCCGGCCAGCGTGGTCCGCACCAGCGGGCTGGCGGTGGGGGAGGGGTGCCCGGCGGCCTGGTGCACCGCGCTGATCGCCGAGCAGCGCCGGATCAGCGTCGCTACCTTCAGCGTCTCCGCATGTTCGGCAAGGTAGACCGCCACCGTCTGCGGTGCTGCCGGCAGGTAGCCCAGCGGGGCACCCACGTCGTTCTGCTGACTGGTGCACCAGTCGGTGAAGTGCACCCAGTCGTTGGCGTAGGCCCGCCGGGTGCTGTCCGCGCGGGCAGCGAGCAGGTACCCCTGAGCCCGGTGCTGTCCGGCCTGCATTAGCAGGGAAGCGGGCGGTTCGGCCGCCCCGGGCGGCAGAGCCGCGAGCGGTCCAATCACGGGTTGAGCCGCTCTCGGGCCTTGGCGACCAGCTCGTCGTATTGGCGCTGCCGGTCGGCCGGGCTGTGCGGATCGACGGGAAGGCCGAGCCGCCGGGCGTGCTGGTAGACAGCCATCCACTCGGCACGGCCGGCGGCGAGCGCGTCCAGGGTGCCTTCGGGACGCAGCACGACGGTGTCCTCGACACCGAAGTGCTCAAGCAGCTCGACGGCGAGCCGGCGGACCGTCTGCACCAGCACCACCGGGTCGCCCAGCTCGGCCGCAGTGGTCGTGAGCACCTCGGTCATCGGGGGCGGTGACGTCAGCGGGAGGTCGGTGGCGCCGAGCGGCGGATACCTCCCAATCGACGTCCCGTCCGGATCACGCTTCTCGTCCACGATCCGCACCCCGAGCTGCTGGGGCTGGTGCGTCTGAGAAACCACAACCAGCGACGGTGGCTCCAGCCGGGCCAGCAAGTGGACCTGCCCCGCGTCCTTGCCCACGCAGCGCAAGTGGTTAACGACGAACTCGAGGCCAGTGAGTAGCCAGGTCTCCAGCGTGTCGCGCCGTACCGGTAGGAACACCTGGCCATCGAGCAGCGCCTGGCCGGGCTGACCCGGCCAAGCCTCCTGGCCGACGCCGGCCACGAGAGCGGGCGCTCCGGCGACGTTGGCCGCCATGATGACGCTGCCGTCGTCGGCGACCTCGATCCGCCACTGGCTGGAGCGGTCGGCGTGCGGACCAGTCAGGCTGCGCTCACCGGTAAAGGCCACCCGGCCGGGCCGGCGGACGGCTGCCGTCGTCACGTCGAACCCGGCAATGGGGGCTGAATGCTCGACCCAGTCACGCAGCTCACGCTGCCGGCGGTCCCGCACCGACTCGCCCGGCGGAACGCTTTGGCTGCCGTCCGGTACGGCGGGTACCGCGGCGATTAGCAGCCAGCAGCTGTTGTTTCGCTGGAGCTGGGGGGCGACCTGCTCGTGCAGGCCGGCCAGCCGCTCTGCCAGCGGTTGGGGGCGCGGCTGGGGTTCCAACTCGGTCAGCCGACGCTCGGCTGCAGCCAGCAGCCGCTCGAGGCGGCGCACGTCATCCTCTGGGTCGGTGCCGGAAGCAGTCTGCGCGCTGCGGAGCAGGGCGATGCCCGCCTCGACCTGCGCCCGCTGCCCCACGCTTCCGCTCAGCTCGATGTGACCGCTTGCTGTGGCAGCAGCGACAGGGGCAGGTCGACCGCCGATCTCGAGGTGACCGAAGGCAGTTGCAGGCGCGGGAGCGGACACCCGGCCGCCCACGGTGAGGCTGGCCTCCGCGGCCAGGGTCACCGCGTATTCGATCTCGTCCAGCGTCCGCGGTGGCAGGACCGGCACCGTTCCCAGCGGCGGCGGGATGTATTCGGGCTGGTTGGTGAGCGTGCGTAGCAGGTCCGCGAGATGGGCCGGGGTCGGCTCGCCGATCGAGAACCGCTGCACGCCGGACAGCTGCCTAGGAACGTCGCTGGTGGTGGCGCCGGGCAACAGCACCGGCTTCACCTTGCGGCGGAACTCGGCCTGATCGACGGCGAACAGTCCCAGCAGCTCGTTGGCCTCCGCGACCGCGCCTGCGCCGACACCCGGGTCGTTGGTTCCCTCGAACCGCTCCCGCCAGGCGGCGTTGACCGCGACGAGCACGAAGTCGCATTCGCGCACCCGCCGAGGCCCGTACCGGGACCAGTCCACGTCCGGCTCCTGCGCGTGGTACAGGTCCAGGTCGACATCGACACCTGCGCGGCGAAGCCCAGCGGCGAGCTTGAGCACCTGGTCGCGCCAGACGGCCGAGTCCACGCCCGGGTTGGGCTGATGCGCCCAGCTGAGGAATGCGGTGACCGGGGCGCCAGGCGCTGGCATAGCTGAACCCTACGCTGAGGTCCGGTACCTTTACATTATCGGACGTCAAGATGGGCTCATCGGGCACCGCGCTGTAGGGGTCTTAAACAGGTGCTTGTCGGGGGACCGCCCGTGGTGTTTCCGTCCTCTGACCGGCTGCCGGTCGCTTACCGTCCGTGCGGAATGAGACGACAGATGGTGGCCTGAGAACGGCGAAGGGGTCGGTGATTTCCAGCGCCGGGGAGGTGAATCGGTAGCGCATCGCGGGGCGGCCCCCCACGGTGCCCGGCGGCGCCGTCTCTCCTGTCGCTTCCAGTACGCCGCGCCGCAGCAGCACCCGCTGCAGGTTGGAGGCGGCGACGTCGTAGCCGAGCGCGGCCACGTAGATCTCCCGCAGTTCGGCGATGGTGAAGGCCGGTGGGGCGAGGGCGAAGCCGATGTTGGTGTAGGAGAGTTTGGCCCGTAGCCGCGCCAGCGCAGATCCGGCGATCGATCCGTGGTCGAACGCCGTGGGCGGGAGCGCGCTGGTCGGATGCCATGCGGTGTCCTGCGGCAGCGCCGGGTCGACGTGGGCCGGGATCAACCCGAGGTAGGCGCTGGCCACCGTCCGTCCCCGCGGGTCGCGACCGGGATCGCTTCGGGTCTCTAGCTGTTCCAGGTGCGCCAGCTGCCTCACCTCCACCTTTGATGCCAGCTGGCGCCCGACGCAGGCGCCGAGGCTCTCCTGGCCCAGCAACGGTCCCCCGGGCAGTGCCCACGTGCCGGCGAACGGCTCGTTCGCGCGCTTCCACAGCATCACGTGTAGCTGCACCCCCCGGACCTGCAGCACCGCGGCGAGGGCGTGGTGGGGATAGGCGGGCCGGTCCGGGGAGGACCAGACGGAGCTCATGACAGGGATGCTAAGGTCTGGACACGAGGTTTTTGCCTTTCAGGAACAAACCCTCCCTCTGGAGGTTTCCGTGACCGCAACGCTGCCCGCCTCCACCGCTGGCTCCTGGTCGCCCGGCCGGTGGGAGTCGTGGCGCGATGAGATCCGCCGGCTCGCGGCCGCTAAGGACGCGGTCGTGTTGGCGCACAACTATCAGGCGCCGCAGATCCAGGACGTGGCCGACCACGTCGGCGACTCCCTAGCCCTGTCCCGGATCGCCGCGGCCAGCGACGCCGCCACGGTCGTCTTGGCCGGCGTGCACTTCATGGCCGAGACGGCCAAGATCCTCGCGCCGCAGAAGACGGTGCTGGTGCCGGACGCGGACGCGGGGTGCTCGCTGGCCGACACGATCACCGCCGATCAGCTGCGGGCCTGGAAGGCCGAGCACACAGGCGCTGTCGTCGTCTCCTACGTGAACACCACCGCCGAGGTGAAGGCCGAGACCGATATCTGCTGCACGTCGTCGAACGCCGTCGAGGTCGTTGAGTCCGTGCCGGCCGACCGTGAGGTGCTCTTCTTGCCCGACCAGTTCCTCGGCGCGCACGTCCAGCGGGTCACCGGCCGCACGAACATGCGCATCTGGATGGGCGAGTGCCACGTGCACGCCGGCATCTCCCCCACCGACCTGCGGGCCGGCGTCGAGGCCGCTCCGGACGCCGAACTGTTCGTGCACCCCGAGTGCGGGTGCGCCACGAGCGCGCTGTGGATGGTCTCCGACGGTCAGTTGCCCACCGAGCGGGTGCACGTGCTGTCCACCGGCGGCATGCTCGAGCAGGCCCGGCGGACGACGGCGAAGCGCGTGCTGGTCGCCACCGAGATCGGCATGCTGCACCAGCTCCGCCAGGCAAATCCGGCCACCAGCTTCGAGCCGGTCAATCCGCGCGCGGCCTGCCCGTACATGAAGATGTCGACCCCCGAAAAGCTGCTGCGAGCCCTGCGCGAGGGTCGCGACGAGGTCACCGTGCCCCCCGCCATCGCCGACCGCGCCCGCGCAGCAGTCGAGGCGATGATCTGTATCGGCACCCCGTCGCCGGTCGGTGAATGACATGACCCTGGTGACGGCCCTTCCCCTCCCGCCTGCGCAGTGGACCCACCGGACCGAGGTCGTCGTGGTGGGCAGCGGCGCCGCCGGGCTGATGACCGCGGTCGCCCTGGCCGACGCCGGCCGCCGAGTCACCGTCGTCACCAAAGGCGCCCTCGGTGATGGCAGCACCGCGTGGGCGCAGGGTGGGCTCGCCGCGGTTCTCGGCGCCGACGACACCCCGGAACTGCACGTGCACGACACCCTCGTCGCCGGCGCGGGCCTGTGCGACGAGGCCGCCGTGCGCACCCTGGTCGAGGAGGCCCCGGCCGCCGTGGCCCTGCTCGTGGAATTCGGCGCCCGTCTCGACCTCGACGTCCGCGGCCGGCCAGCGCTGACCCGCGAGGGCGGCCACAGCCGCTCCCGGATCGTTCACTCCGGCGGTGACGCGAGCGGCGCCGAGGTCTCGCGCACGCTCGCCGGCGCCGTGCGCGCTCGGGGCATCGAAGTCCTCGAACGGACCGTCGCGCTCGACGCGCTGCGCGCCGCCGACGGCCGCGTCGTCGGCCTGCGGATCGCCCGGATCACCGAGGACGGCGCGCTGACCGAAGCCGGGGATCTGCGCGCACGAGCGACGGTGCTCGCGACCGGCGGCTACGGCCAGCTCTACGCGGCGACGTCGAATCCGGCGGGCGCCACCGGCGACGGGCTGGCGCTCGCCCTGCGAGCCGGCGCCGAGGTCGCCGACATCGAGATGATCCAGTTCCACCCGACCGTGCTCTGGACCGGTCCCGCGGCCACCGGGCAGCAGTGGCTGATCTCCGAAGTCGTGCGCGGGGAGGGCGCCGTCCTCGTCGATCGCGACCGACGCCGGATCCTGCTCGACGCGCACCCGCTGGCCGACCTCGCACCGCGCGACGTCGTCTCGGCCACCATCGCCGCACACCTGCGCGCCACCGGCGAGGACTGCGTCTACCTCGACGCGACCCGGCTCGGCGCCGACTTCTTACGCCGTCGCTTCCCCCGCATCGTGGCGGCCTGCCTGGACGTGGGGATCGATGCGACCAGCGAACCCGTTCCGGTCACTCCGGCCGCGCACTACTGCTGCGGCGGAGTGCTCGCCGACCTCGAGGGGCGCACCAGCGTCGAGGGGCTGTTCGCGGTCGGCGAGCTCGCCTGCACCGGCGTCCAGGGCGCCAACCGGCTGGCGTCCAACTCGATCACCGAGGCCCTGGTAGCCGCCCGTCGCTGCGCCGCACTACTGGCCGTCGACCTGCCCGCAGCGGCCGACCCGATCGCCGGGTCCACCGGCAGCGCCATCGACCCTGCGGCGCGGACCGCGATCACCGCGGCGACCAGTCGCCACGCCGGGGTGCTCCGCGACGCCGAAGGGCTGGCGACCCTGGCCGGCGTGCTCGCGGCCCTCCCCCGGCGGCCCGCCGGGCCTGCCCTGGATCTGGCCACGGTCGAGACGGCCGCCCTGCACACGGCCGCTACCCTGCTCGCCGCCGCGGCGGCCGCCCGGGCCGAGAGCCGCGGCTGTCACCGCCGCGCCGACGCCTCGACGCCCCTGCCCGAGTGGCAGCTCCGCCTGGTGCACCGACTGGACGACGCGGGACGGCCGGCCATGCGCACCGAGCCGGTCCGAACCCCGGTCGTGGCATGACCGGGACTTTGCGCCCCGAGATCGGGGCCGCCCTGCGCACAGCCGGCCTCGACCCCGCCGAGGTCGAGCGCTTGGTGGCTCGCGCCCTGGAAGAGGACCTCGCCTTGGGCCCCGACGTCACCACGATCTCGACGGTTGCCCAGGGTTCGCACGCCACCGGCGATCTGATTCCCCGGACGACGGGGGTGCTCGCCGGGGTGGCCGTCGCCGCGGCCGTGTTCGATCTCGTCGGCGGTCGGGCGGTCGAGCTCGTGCTGCACGCCGACGACGGGTCCGCGGCACGCCCGGGCCGGGCGGTGCTCACGGTGACCGGACCGACGCGGGTGCTGCTGACCGCCGAGCGCACCGCTCTGAACCTGATCGGCCACCTGTCCGGCGTGGCCTCGCTGACCCGCCGATGGGCCGACGCCACTGCCGGCACGGCCGCCGTCATCCGCGACACCCGCAAGACCACCCCCGGCCTGCGGGCCTTGGAGAAATACGCCGTCCGGTGCGGCGGCGGGATCAACCACCGCATGGCACTCGGCGACGCCGCCCTAGTCAAGGACAACCACCTCGCCGCGGCCGGTGGCATCACCGCCGCGGTCGACGCCGTCCGCAGACACACGCCCGAGATTCCGCTCGAGGTCGAATGCGACACCCTCGACCAGGTCCAAGAAGCCATCGGCGCCGGCGTGCCGCTGGTGCTGCTGGACAACTTCTCACTCGCCGACATCCGCACCGCGGTGAGCCTCGCGCAACCAGCCGGGGTGCGCCTCGAGGCCAGCGGCGGCCTCTCGCTTGATCGCGCCGCGGCGACGGCGGCCACCGGCGTTGACTACCTGGCCGTCGGCGCCCTCACCCACAGCGCCCCAACACTCGACCTCGGCTTCGACCTACGCACCCGGTGACAACGGCCACAAACCCGCACGACCCCACCCCCTTGCCGCGTGCCGGTCGCGCCCCGGCCGGTGGGCTCGGATGCCCTGTCTCCCGGTCCTGGGCGTACGGGGTCCTGAGCGCGGCAGTGTGACCACCCTGGAAGGGGCGCGACTGGCACCCGACCATTCCCGCGCCGCACTGTGACCGCAAGTACGGCCTGGTCCGGGCAGCAATCGTGACCCCTTCACCGGATGCCGGAGCGGCGGCGCCCCCTCTGGGGACGTCGGTGCGCAGCCAAGAACAGTCACCGCGAAAGCTCGCGCATCCCCACGCCGTTGCGGTGTCAGCACGCTGAGCATCCGTTGCTTCCGTCGCACTGCCAGGCGAGTTGGCCGTCCTCAGCATGATTGAGGCGACGGCGGAGGCGCCGCCATATGCACGATCAGCACACAGCTGGGCGACGCCGGCTCACCACCACCTGCTGACCGACGAGAAGAGACAGCCTTAGCGGGATCGACCACGCGGCTGCTCGGGGGGACGCGGACCCGGGTGGCGTCTGGCGTCGACGGCAGCTGTCCGGGCTGCCCGGACGGGACCGCTCGGCGCCCCCGCCAGCCGGCGGCGGTGCTCAGCGCGGATTTGCTCGGCGGCGCGCCGGGCCGCGGCTGCCTGCACCGCCCGGTCCTGCTCGGTGCGCATCCGCCCGACCGCGTCGGCCAGGACGGCGAGCTGGGCGAGCAGAGCCAGCATCTGCGCGGTCTCCGGCTGGCGGACCAGCCGGGCACCCCCGACCCTGCGGGCGACGGGTCGGGCAGCCGTCCCCACCCCAGGCGGGCAGCCCGGTCATAGTCCTCCGCTGCCGCATGCAACACACCACCGCGGCGCCCACCGATAACCCGCGCCGCTGCGGCCAGGAAGTCAGACGCGGCCCACGCCGCGTCCGCTGCCTGCGCCGGGTCGCTGTGGTGGGCGCTGACCGCGGCGCTCGCCTGCTGGGCGGCGTCAATCGCCTGCACCCACACTCCGGCCCGCTGCTCCGCCGACAGCCCACCATCCCAGCTGGTCTCCTGCCGGCTCCCGCGGTCCGCTTCCCCTCCAGCCGCTGCGGCCGGCCCGCCTACCGGCTGCCAGCGGGCGACCAGCTTGGGCAAGGTGAGGTCGGCGGCGAGCTTGCCGCCGGAGTAGAACACCGGCCCGCCTCCCGCTTCAGTCCGGCCGGGTAGGGCCACCGCATAGCCGGTCAGCGCCCCGTCCCGTTCGCCGCGCCGCTCCTTCACCACTAGCCCGACGTCACGCAGCCGGGCGAAGAACCCCTCCACACCCTGCGCGCCGCTAGCAGCGGCCCGGACCTCCCGGCGCAGCGCCACCCGCGCCGGGGTCTCCCAGCCGGCCCGGGCCGCCTTTTCCGTCTCCGCCCGCGACGCCCGCTTGGCAGCGGTCCGGTCCCGCTCACCCGTCACGCGCAGCCCATAGGCCTGCTCCGCGGCGCGGCAGCCCTCCCCGATCCGGTAGAAGTCGTTGCGCGGCGTGATCCGCCGGCCCGCTTCGGTGGCCAGCGTCGCCACGATGTGCACATGCTCCGCGCCCGGCACGTCGTGGCGGACCGCGATCCACCGCACCCCGTCGCCCTGACCCATCCCGCTCGACC
>JAABUZ0100006353.1_pt1 | contig 14825 bp, 14 predicted proteins | sample 5562091 | NCBI WGS metagenome assembly JAABUZ01 (sample SAMN12813069, study PRJNA571459) | rock metagenome | isolation source: Antarctica rocks | place: Antarctica: Victoria Land, Linnaeus Terrace sud | collected 2015-12-21 | reverse complement strand
TCGTCCGTCGTTCGGGTTGCCGACCGGCTGGAAGTTCGGGTCAGTCTTCGCCCGATCCGCCGTTTGCAGGGCAGCGAGACGGCGACCGAGCACCTGGAAGGGGGTGCCGCGATTCTCATCGTGCTGCTCGAAGACGGCGCGCTGCAAATACTGGGTCGGATGGGTCTTGCCATCCTCGGATCGCTGATCGAAGACCTTCGTGATCGGGAAGCCAAACTGGGCCACCCCGCCGTTGCCATACCAGGAATACCGGAACTGAGCGGCGAGATAGTGCCCCGTGTCCGGGTAGTAATCCACCGCCGCCGAGACCGGCGTTGCCGGCGCGACCACAAAAAGACTAGAAAGGACGAGCGCGGCTATTCCCGCACTCATCCAACGCCAAGTCCTACCCAAAATCCTAACCCCCTCTGCTCGTCACGGCTTCGAATCGCTCGACACGCCATGCGACCGGCCCGCGTCGATGGCGCGCTATCTTCCTATACTCCCCCGCCTCCCTCCCATCGGTTCCCTCCGATGCACAGGCGACGGGCACTTGCACATTTCGGCGTCGACGCGCACACTCCGGGTTCCCGGGGCCGGCCGCCGGGTCGCGGGCTCCGCCGGGATGGAATCGATCGCGCGCTCGCGGGGGAGTTAATGGGTCGAATCGTCGCGACCGCGGCGCGGCGCGCAGTGGGCAGGGGCCGTGGATGACCGATGCACCGGAACTCTTCGCACTCTATCGCCGCTGCGCGACGCAGGACCGCGCGGCGTTCGCGGAACTCTTCCATCTGTATCACCGGCGCGTCTTCGGCAGCGCCCTCTTCATCACGCACCGCGCGGACGCCGCCGAGGAGATCGTCCAGCTCGTCTTCATCGAGCTCTTCGCCGCCTTCCGCCGCTTCGACCCCGGGCGCCCCTTCCTCCCGTGGCTCTACCGCATCGTCCACGATGTCAGCATGGACTACCCCCGGCGCGACCGGCGCGGCGCGCATCTGCCATTGCCGACCACGGATTGGCAGCTCGACGCCCTGCTCGGGGCCGACCCCGACCCCGGCCCCGCCGAGCGCGCCGAGCGGGCGGAGCTGCATGACGAGATCTGGCGCGCGCTGGAGCGGCTCCCGCCGGACCACCGGGCAGTGCTCGTGCTGCGCCACTACAGCCAGCTCAGCGAGGCGGAGATGGCCCAGGCGCTGCAGTGCCGCCGCGGGACGATTAAGTCGCGCCTGCATCGCGCGCTCGCGGCGCAACTGGACGAGCGCCAGCACGTCGCGGCATCCGCGCGGGTGGGCGAGGCGATGACTGGTCGCCTGCGCATCGCCCTGGCGGATCGGTGAGGGGGGGGTTGGCGATGCGTGACACTCCGCAGCCTCTAAAGAGGCGCGGCTTCTTGGGAAACCCCGACCAATGCCGAAGTTGACTCCCAACGGACGTGTCCCGCCCGTGTGCGGATGTTGATCGCCGCGTTCTCGTCTCTGTCCATCGCGAGTCCGCAGCCGCACGACACCCACCGTACCGAGAGGTTGAGATGTTCGGCAAACCGCTCTCCACATGCCGAGCACGTCTGCGATGTGTAGGCGGGATTGACTTCGTAGATTGTCCGTCCAGCATCTTCCGCTTTGGCGTGCAATCTTTGTGCAAAGTACCCCCATCCGGCATCGAGGATGCTCTTGGCAAGGTGGCGATTCCGAACCATGTTCGCGATGCGCAGGTCTTCCACTGCGATCACGTCGTATCGCTGAATCAGCGAGTGGGCGAGTTTGTTGAGAAAGTCGGCACGACGGTTGCCGATACGCTGGTGCTGCCGCTTCAACGCGACAACCGACTTGCGACGATTCTTCCCGCCCTTTGTTCGTCGTGCTACCGTCCGCTGCAAAACGCGCAACTTCCGCTGCTCGTCTCGATACCAGCGGGGATGCGCCACTTTCTCTCCGTCTGATGTGGTGATGAGGGACGAAAGCCCAACGTCTATGCCGACTGCCTTGCCGGTCTCTGGCAACGGGTGTGCCCCCGTCTCGCAGGTGATACAGACGTACCAGCCATCCGGCTTGCGAATAACACGCACGGTCTTGGGCTTCCCCTCCATCGGGCGATGCCACCGGACTGCCAAGCGACCGATGCCAGACAGTTTCAAGCGGCGTCCGTCCACCTTCCAGCCGTTGCCGTACTCTTTGAGACCGAACGAGTCGAGTCGATGCCGTCCCTTGAATCGCGGATAGCCCGGTTTCTCTCCCGCCTTGACGCGGCGGAAGAACGATTGGAATGCCTTGTCCAGATCGGACACCGCCATTTGCAGGATGTGGCTGTGAACATCCTTCGCGTAGGGATTGGTCGCTTTCACTTCCTTCACCCGACGCATCTGCTGGAACTTCGTGACCGAACGCTGTTCGCCCTCCCACGCCTCTTTCCGCTCGGCAAGGCAATCGTTGTAGACGTGGCGACACGTCTCCACCGTACTGGCAAGCAACCGTTCCTGCGGCTTGGATGGGTAAAGGCGATAGGCAAAAGTCTTCACTCAGAAGCCCTTCTGCGCTTCGATGTAGCGGCGAATCGTCTCCTGCGAGACATTGCCGACGCTTGCCGCGAAGTAACTCCGTGTCCAGAGAGAGGGGAGACGTTTGAGTATTGGATAGCGAAGACGCAGTTCGTGGGAGGTAAGACCTTTGACCTCTTTGATGACAATAGCGACGGAATCCGTAGGCCACACCCTCACAAACAGATGCACATGGTCGGGCATCACTTCCAACGCTGCGACATGCCAGCCATGTTCGTCGCATTTCTGTCGAATCAACGCTTCGCAGTCGCGGGCAATATCGCCCGTGAGGACAGCCTTCCGCCTCTTCGGACAGAAGACGATGTGGTAGGCAATCAGGTGGATGCGATGTTCGTCCCGTTGGTACTGCATGTTGACAGATTAGCACGCATCAACGCCTTTGTCTACATCTTTACGGGAAAACTCTTGCTGAAGCCGGACGAGTAACCCGCCTAACCACTGCCACTAAAGTAGCGTGGCTTGCGGCGGGTTTAAACGGTCAGGGGGTTTGCAGAAGGTGAACACGGAAGGGCTGTTCATCGCGGCGGGGCAGAACCTGAAGCGACTATTGAGCGCGAAAGGGTGGGGGCGGCGTCCATTGCCGGAGGGAGCGGCTGGATTCGCCGATATGGGCCCGCAAGCCTGCGTCACGCCAATCTGAAACGCAGTTTCCCGACGGCTTCACGAACAAGCATCGGCGGGAATCGCCATGGGTCGGCAGGGCTTATGCATTCTCGGAGTGAGCAGCAGGAAGAATGCAGGTGCGCTTCTTTGGGAGGATTTCGTTGCTGACACGAAAACCCAATCAGAGGAGCGCACCATGCCATCTACGCATCATTTGTCGTCGGATGCAACTGCCGCCGCCGCGCCGCCGATCATCCCCCATACGCTCGTGGATGCGTTCGCGACGGTGCGCGATCCCCGCTCGCGACAAGGGCAACGCTTCACGGTGGCCGCCCTGCTCACCCTCGCCGTTGCCGCGATGCTTGCCAACCATCTTTCTCCCTTCGCGATTGCGCAGTGGGGCGCGGAGCAGGATGCGGCGAGTAAGCGGGCGATGGGCTTCCCGAAGGGCGTCACGCCGCACCAATCGACGTTCCACCGCCTCTTTCGCCGCCTCGATCCCGCCCTCCTGTCGGCGGCGTTGACCGATCACGGCACAAGGCAGGATCCCGCTGATCCCCAACGGCGCGGTGCGGCAGGGGTCGCCATCGACGGCAAGGCGCAGCGCGGTCGCCTCGCCTTCGCGAAGCCGACCGGCTGCCCCATCCATGCGCTCTCCGCCTGCACCCACGACGCAGGGGCGGTGCTGGCGCAGGAGGAGATCGTCGGTGGTGGGGACAAGGCGGAAGCGGAACTGACCGTCGCGCCACGCCTGATCGCGCGCCTCGACTGGCGTGGGCGGGTGTTGACGGGCGACGCCCTCTTCTGCCAGCGCACGCTGTGCGGGCAGGTCGGCGACGCTGGGGGCGATTACCTCGTGATCGTCAAGGAGAACCAGCCCCAGTTGCACCGGGACATTGTCACGCTCTTCGCTCGTCGGGCCGATGCCGCCCTGCGCGCCGCCAGCCTGCCGGCGTGGGACATGCGCGCGGCGGTGAGCGCGGAGCGGGGACATGGGCGGTATGAGCACCGCCGCATGACTGCCTCGACGGAGTTGAACGACTATCTCGACTGGCCGGGGGTGGGACAGGTCTTCATGGTCGAGCGCTGTTGGCAGGAACGGGGAGAAACGAAGCAGGCGGTGCGCTACGGGATCACGAGTCTGCCGCCCGCCGTCGCCGATGCGCCGCGCCTGCTGGCGTTGGTCCGCGGCCATTGGCAAATCGAGAACGGACTCCACTCTATCAAGGATGTCACGCTGGGCGAGGATCGCAGCCTGATGCATACCGGCAATGGCCCGAGCATCCTGGCGATCCTGCGCGATACGGTCGTCAGCGTGCTACATCGGGCGGGATGGCGCACGATTGCTGAGCGCTTACGCTACTATAGCGGTCACCCGAAGGAAGCCCTCGCCCTCCTCGGCATCCCGGTGGCCGAGAATGCATAAGCCCTGATGGGTCGGTGCGCCCTCTTGCGCTACGCACGCCCCACGAGTATATTATCGATAATACGCTGCACATTCCTTCCACACTCTTCCTTGTCGCCGCCCACCGCAGGGTGGGCGGCGGCGTGTTCACCCGGTCGAGCGGCAATCCGTGGACCCTCCCGACATGTTCGCCGATCCCTGCCACCATCGACGGTGTCTGCCCGCGCGCCGAACTGGCGTGCGGGATGCGGAAGTCACGGGGCGTGCTAACCGGCCACATCCCTGCGGCACCGCACCATCATGTCCGCCAGCGCGCGTCCGACACGCCGGGGCCGTCGGCCCCGCCCGGGACCGCCCATCGTCTTCGCGGGCGCCTCGTCGCCGTGGCGCCCGCCTCCCAGTGCGTTCCTTTTCCGAGCGCCTCGTACTATTTTCCGCAATCGCTTCGTTCGATACGGTGAATAGCGGACGATCGTCGGTGGCGGACGGTGCATATGGGTCCCGGACGGGACAGCGTCGCGGATTACGCCGCTCGATGTGCACCGGGGTGGAAAGTGCGAATCTGATGCGGCACGTCGATGGCCGGCCCGGCGATACGCTCGATTCGCCGTACATCCGCCATCGATTGCGGGAGGCGCGGGAGGAGGCACGGTTGCTGTTCGTGCCGCGTCCGGAACCATCCCGGGTCCGGCCGCGGCAGCGGGCATTGCTGCACACGCCGGTTGACGCCGCTCGCGAACGCGGATCGCCGTCCTCGGTTCGGATCCTGTCGTCGCTGGGGAAAGCCCGGGATCTTGCTGCCCGGCTTGGACCGCGAGTACCGCGAGTACCGCGAGTATCGCAACCCGGGCGATTTATAGAAAGGTGCCGCAAAACCCATCGGCTTTAGCCGTGGGATGGAGCGGCTCCCAACATCTCCGACGTTGTTGCAGTTCTTGCCCTTTTCTGCTACAATGGGCGCATGGCTACAGAGATTCGTCGCACACAAACCACCGTCTCCGCGTTGACATACCACTTCGTCTTCTTGCCCCGCTATCGGCGCAAGGTATTGGTTGGCGACGTGGAAACGCGATTGCGGGAGTTGCTTGTTGAAGCGTGTGCAGAGGTCGAATGCAAGGTGGTCGCGCTGGAAATCATGCCCGATCACATTCACCTATTCGTGACCGCGCTTCCGCAGTGGAGCCCGTCGAACATCATGGGAAAGGTGAAGGGCAAGACTTCGCGATTGCTCCGACAGGAATTCCCGCACCTTGCCAGGATGACGAGCCTGTGGACTCGCTCGTTCTATGTTGGCTCAACGGGCAATGTCATGGGTTCGCTCCGCTCTCGCGCGACGGTGCAGCGGTACATTGACGCACAGAAGACGAGGGGATAGATGGAAGTCCGCAAGGTCTACCGATTCCAGATGCGCCCAACTGCCGAGCAGGAGCAAATGCTGGCTCGATTTGCGGGTGCGCGACGGTGGGTCTGGAACTGGGGGCTGGCGCGGACGAAAGCGTACTATGCTGAACGCGGAACGGGCATCGGTCGCGTCGCTCTCTCTGCCGAACTCACCGCACTCAAAGCACAACCGGATACGGCATGGCTGAAAGAAGCGGATTCTCAACTGTTGCAACAGACGTTGGTTGACCTCTACCGCGCCTATGAGAACTTCTTCGAGCGACGCACTCGCTATCCACGATTCAAGGCGAAGAAGCGAGACACGGCCCGATTCCGCATTCCCCAACGCGTGACCGTCTTGGACGGTGCGGTGAGTATCCCGAAAGTCGGTCGCGTTCGTATCCGTCAGTCGCAACCCCTTGACGGTACAACGAAATCCGCGACGTTCAAGCGGGACGCAACGGGTACGTGGTTCGTCTCGCTCAATGTCGCGGTTGAGATGCCCGATACCCCTCTGTCACCCGTTGAAGCGGAAGGCGTCGTGGGCATCGACCTCGGATTGAAAGACTTCGCGGTGCTGTCGAATGGCGAACGGATTGCCGCGCCGAAGTTTTACCGCCGCCGGGAACGGAAGTTGCGTCGGGCAAGCAAGGCGTTCTCTCGCACGCGGAACGGCAGTAACGGGCGGGCAAAAGCGCGGAAGCGGATTGCTCTCGTGCATCGCAAAACCAGCAATCAACGGCGTGACTTCCTCCACAAACTCAGCACGCGCCTCGTGAAAGAACATGCGGGCCTGTGTATCGAAGACCTGTCGCTGAAAGGGATGGTGAGAACCAAACTGTCCAAGAGCGTCAGCGATGCGGGCATGGGTGGGTTTCGGCGGATGCTCGAATACAAGAGCGTGTGGCATCGCAAGCCCATCGCGACGATCAGTCGGTGGTATCCGTCCTCGAAGACGTGTCCGGTTTGCGGCACGATCAATGACGCGCTCACGCTGGGCGACCGCATATGGACGTGCGAATGTTGCGAGACTACCCACGATAGAGACCTCACTGCCGCCGTAAACATTCGGCGCGAAGGGTTAAAGCAAATGGTCGCGGTAGGACATACCGAGACTCGAAACGCTGGTCGACATGCCGTCAGACTCCCACATCGGGAGCGGGCGTGGTTGACTCCAGAATCCCACCGCCTTTAGGCGTGGGAGTGTCAACGCGCTTGACGTGTTCGTGCACCTCCATGTAGGATATTGCCGACATAGATGACATGGAGGGGAGATTAGGGGATCGGCGCACCTCCGACACGGAAGGATAAACCGACATGGGAGGAACAACTGACGTGGAAGGAAGAATCGTTGGGGAGCGAACAACACGCTGGGCGGCGATTGGTAACCAGAAAGGCGGGGTGGGTAAGACGACGCTCACGATCAACCTCTCGGCGGCGCTCGCCTACCTCGGACAGCGCGTTCTCGTGATCGACGTGGACCCGCAGGGGCATCTGACCCAGGGGATCGGCCACGGCAAGATGTGGGAGCGCGAGGGGTACAATCTCTTTCGGGCGCTCACGGAGAAGGAGCCCAACGATATCCACAGCCTGATCGTCAGCCATGAAGCTGAGCGGTTCGATTTCATCCCCAGCCACGGGGAGCTGGCGCTGACCGAACGGGCGCTCGCGATGGCCCGTAACCGCGAGTATCGCCTGCGCAATCTCCTCCAGCCGATCGACGGCGAGTACGACTGGATCCTGATCGATTGCCCACCGGACCTGTATGGCCTCACCGACAACGCCCTCAATGCCGCCCGTAACATCATCGTCCCGATCCAGGCGGAGGGGACATCGCTGTGGGCATTGAATCTCCTCCTCGACCAGATCGCCTCGATGGAGAAGGAGCTGAGGATCGAGATCCAGATCCTCGCCATCATCCCGAACCTCGTCCTCAATAGCGCGATGGCCAAGAAGATCCTCGCGGACCTCCGGCGCGATGTGCCGAACGTGACGCCCTTCGAACTCAGGAAGCGGGTGATGCTCCAACAGGCATGGAGCGCCGGACAATCGATCTTCACCTACAAGCCGACAACCTCGTCGGACGAGAAAGGACGCCAGGAGATCGTCGAGGGATATCTGCAGCTCGCGCAGTTCGTGATGGAGCGCATCGGGGGGGGGGTGCCCGTTGGATAGGAACAGCGACCGCGTCGAACAGCTCCGCAAGCGCTTCCACAGCCCCAAGGGCGCCGGGAGGCCGGCGGATCAGGGTGTCGAGCGGGTTAAGTACAGCATGTGGCTGACGGAGGGCATCATCGCCAGGATCGATCTCACCTATCGGCAGCTCTATACCAAACTCTTCCCGAACAAGGTGACGAAGGGCGCGTACATGGAGGCGGTCTTCGAGATCGGCCTCAATCACGAGGAGGAAATCGAGGCGCTGCTCCGGGATAAATACGCCATGTCCGACTGATCGGTTTTGGAGGGAAAAACCTCCATGTCGTGACTATCTCCCTGGGAGGGAACAACCTATCCCGCCCCCGTGTCCGTTCTTCCCTCCTTAAATGTTGTTCCCGCCGCGGTCAGTAGACAGCTCCCGTATGCTAGAGGGTGAGGATACGGGAGGTTTTCATGGCCGCAGACGTGGCGCCATTTCACTTCGTGGGTTTCTCGTCGCCGAATACCACGTCGGTCCCCGACGATTTCTTCGATGTGCTCGCCCCGAACCTGTCGGAGGCGGAACTGCGCGTGCTGATCTACATCCTGCGCCGCACCTTTGGCTTCAAGAAGGAGTCCGACACGATCTCGCTCAAGCAGATGGTCGAGGGGATCACAACGCAGGACGGCAGGATGCTCGACCACGGCACCGGCATGAGCAAGCCGGGGGTCGCGAAGGGAGTCAAAGGGCTCGTCGCGAAAGGCGTCATCCTCGCGATCAGGAACAGCTCGCTCGAGCGCGGTGACGAGCCGACGACGTATCGCCTGCACTTCCCGCACGACGACCCGCCAGCACCCGTGCCAACCACGTCTACCGGGGGAGGGGGGGGTGTAAACGACGTTTACACGGGGGGGACAACGACGTTTACACCCCCGTGTAAACGTCGTTTACACCCCCGTGTAAACGTCGTTTACCCACAAGAGACAGTATTACAAGAAACAGTTAAACAAGGGGAATTCGATTCGAATTGCCCCCCTTGTGGAAAACTTGTGGAAAACTCTGGGGATAACTTGTGGATAACCGGGTACCTGGACAACCTGATCGTCGACATCTCGCGCGAGTTCGGCGATACCGCGCACCTCGCGTCCAACCGCAAGCAGGCGCGCAACATCCTCGCGTCGCTCGATCTCGGCGAGGAGGAATTTGTCGAGCGATACGCCTATCCGGCGCGACAGAAGACGAAGTGCCGGACGAAGGTTGGCAACAAGATGGCCTACTTCTTCGCGACGCTGCGCGAGATGGGCGACCTGGAGGGCGTCGAAGAGGCTTGACCATCACGCCGCCAAAGCGCCCGGGATCCCGGGCCCGACGAAGCCCGCCCGACGCCCCGGGATTGCCCCGGTTCGCCGTGACGCTCTCCGGGGACGAGGGGGCTGATGCCGGCTCACGGCGCTTGCGGCGGCGGCGGCGCGCCCGTAGACTAATCCGGCGTGTCGTACCCGGCTCGCGCCGCGGTCGCCGCGACGCGCCGCAATCGAAAGGGGAAGGACAATGAACGATCGACCTCGGCAGGGCGCCCCGGCGGTCCCGCCCGCGGCATCCGGGCGGCCGCAACGGGCCGCATCCGCCCGCGACGAGCTGCTCGCGGACGGCAACATGGTGATCTACCGCGTGGACACAAATCAACTCCTGACGCTCAACCCGACCGCGGCGCTCGTCTGGGCCTGCTGCGACGGCGCGCACGACCTGCCGGCGATCGTCGCCGAAGTCCGCGCGCTCTTCCCCGATGCCCCGATGGTCGAGCGCGATGTGAACGCCATTGTCCAGGATTTCCGGACGCGCGGGATGCTTCTCCCCGATGAGGGATAGCGGCACGGCGACCAGACCTTCGCGCATCGCGGCCCCGGACGCCGACCTCGGGCGCATGTACTGCGACCTGGGGGGATACCGCGTGTCGGTGGCGGTCGTCGATCCGGACGCGGCCCGGTCGGTGGGGGCCATTTTCGAGGAATTCGAGACGGCGGCGCGCCCCGACGGCGCGGAGGCCGCCCCGTATGCCCTGGAGCGGGAGGGCGAGTCCTGGGCGGTCTCGCATGCGGGGCTCGTCGCCTACCGCACCGACGCCCTCCCCGACGCCCTCGTCGCGCTCGAGTGGCAACTCGTCACCGATGCGATCGCCCACCGGCGCGACCTCTTCCACCTGCACGCCGCCGCGCTCCTTTCCCCCGCCTCGTTGGCCGCCCTGGTCGTGGCCGGCGTCTCCGGGAGCGGCAAGACAACGCTGACCCTCGGCCTGATGACGCGCGGCTTCCTCCCGTACAACGACGACGCGGCGCTGATCGATCCGGAGACCTGCGCCCCGGCCGCCTTCCGGCGCGCCTTCCACATCGACGACGGCACGCGGTCCCTGCTGGCCGGCCTCCGCGCGCCGCCCGCCTGGGACTTCGCCAACGTCCCCGCCGGGTACTTCCGGCCGCCCCGCTGGGCGGAGGAGTCGCGCCCGATCCGCACCGTACTCTTCCCGACGCTCGCGCCCGGTGTCGCCCCCGCGCTCACCCCCCTCACCATGGTGGACGCGGCCGCGCGCCTCCTGCCGTTCAGCGCGACGCTCGCGCAATCGCCGCCGCTCGCCCTGCGGACCGTCGCCCGGATCGTCGCCGATGCGTGCTGCTATCAGCTGGTGACGGGAGACCTCGATCGCACGCTCGACCTGGTCGCCGCGCAGGTCGAGCGCGACGATGGGTAGGCGGCGGTCGTACGGCGCGGAGAACGCGGTGCTGTTCGCGGCGTTGCGCGGGGAGCCGCCACCGCTCGACCGCCCCGGCGCCTTCGCGGACCTCGACTGGGGATACATCCTCGCGGCCGCGGGGAAGCAGGGCATCGCGCCGCTCCTGGCGCGGTGGATCGGACGGGGGGGCGACGGCGTGCCGGGCGGTGTCGCGGAGCGGCTCGATGCCGACTATTGGGTGAGCCACTTCCGCAACCGGACGCTGCTGCAGCAACTGCGCCGCGTGGCGGGGGCGGCGTCCGAGGCGGGGATCCCGGTGATGCCGCTCAAGGGTGCCGCGCTGGCGAATTGGTACTACGCCGCGCCCGCCCTCCGTCCGATGGCCGACCTCGACCTGCTGGTCCGCCCGGCCGACCTGCCCGGCATGGCGGCGGTGCTCCGGGGGCTCGGCTACGCCGCCATGCCTCTCCCGCCGTCGCCGCTCGATGAAGGGGACGCGGCGTTCGGCGAATACGCGTATGTCGCCGCGATCGACGATATCGTCGTGCTGATCGAGTACCGCGCCGAGCCGCTGGATCCGGCGATCGGCGCGCTCCACGCCGCCGATCGGACCATGGCGGCCCGGTTGCACGCGCACAGCATGCGGACATGGGAGCGGGCGGCCCGGGTGACGATCGACGGCGCACCGTGCGCGCAGATCGCCGCAGAGGATCTGCTGCTGCACGTCGCCACCCACCTGACCACGCGGCATGCCGGCATGCGGGTGCTGTGGCTCTACGACCTGCGCCTGATCGCGGCGCGGGAGCGCGGGACGCTCGATTGGGGCTACATCGCCGCCGAGGCGCGCGCGCTGAACCTGGAACAGCCCGTCCGCGCGGCCCTCGCCGCGGCGGACCGGTGGCTCGCGGCGCCGATCCCGGCGGGGCAGTTGCGGGCCCTGGACGTGGCTGGGGGCACCAGGCGCTCGCTCCAGAAAATGGGCGAAAGGAGCCTCCTGGCGGCCCACGCCGCGGCGCTCGGCGACGCCGATCTGACCACGAAGACGCAGCTGCAGTGGTGGCCGCTCGCGATCAGCGTGGGGCGGCTCACGACCATGCGCCCGCTCCTGCGCGCCCTCCGGCGGATGGTCCTGCCCAGTCGGGCCTATATGGCCTGGTGGTCCGGCGGCCCGGTGGACTCCGGCAGGGATTACCGGCGGGCGGCGGGGCTCCGCCTGGCCTATGTCTCGCTGAGCGCGCTCCACGCGGCCGCGATACGCCTGCGATTGCGCCCGTTCGCGCGGCTGACGGGCCGCCTGATCGCGCGGATGAGGTCGATGGCGCCATACGATCGCGACCGAGGCGCGTGATATGGCGTCAGCTACCCCGCCTGAAGCTGGGGGCTCGACCTCACCGGATGGCAGGGCTTCAGCGGTGGTCGACGGCGCCGCACCGCACCGAAGGACGGTCAATCTGCTCCGGATATTCCGAGCCGCATTGACATCGGCGTGTTCGGTATGACCGCAGTGCGGACAAACGAACGAATGCTTGCGACATTGCCGCGAAGGCCACATCGGGAACAATCCTGCGGCGCGTAGGCGGGATTGATGATGGAGACGGCAATGCCCCTTTCTTCCGCCCCGCCTCCGGTTGCCGGCCGCGTCATGTCCGAACTGTCGCTGCGACATGCGGCGTCGCGCCCCGGCACGCTGCTTCGTCTCCTTCAACGGTTGCGGTATGTTGGGCTCTACCGGCACCACCGCAGTATTCTCCGGCACCCAGCGGATGAGCATCTTTGCCTCCGTCTCGCAGAAGGTCGTCGTGCAATTGCGTCGCTTGCGACCGAGCCGTTTGAGGCCGCGCCGCACGCTCCGGATATCGGGTCGCTCTGCCTTGCGGGTCGCACGTTTCTCCCGTAATCGCCCCCGTGTCCTACGCGTGCGGGCAGTGGCGACCTCGACCCCACTTTCTGAGCACAAGCCCCTGAGAGGGCCGCTCCCCCTCCCACATCGATCGGGACGCGAGGCGATCGGACGGCCCGACCCTATCGCCCAACTGCCCGGTGAAGACTATCCCGCATGGCCCCTTGCAACCAAGCGGGGTATCGTTCGTTACAGGAGTGGCAATGCGTACAGGTTCCTTGATCGGCACGCGGCGAGCGGGATCGCGGGCGGGTGGCCGGATACGGGGGCGGCAGACCGGTCGCGTTGTTGACATAACACAGAATACCCAAAAAACTCGTGCTTTTAGTAATAGATGATGCGCGTTGATATGTCTTGACAGTGGAACGGCACCGGTGGTATTGACAAGGGGTGTAAGCTGATATCGGGACGTTAGGCGATATCGGCGCGAGCGGAGTATGGAGCCGGATGGAAGGAAAGAAACGCACTGGTGGCTGATAACAGCTTCATCGACGGGGGTGATATCATAGGTTCCAGGCGTGGGCGCAACCATTTCTTGGTTCGTTCGTTATACCCTTGATCCGGTAAGGCCGCGGGGCGTGTGTCACGCGGTGGGAGTAGGGCGGGCCGATGGGCCTGCGAAGGCGAAGGAGTGTGGCAGTGACTGATAACATCTTCAAGGACGACATCACGCGGCGCGAGGCGCTGAAGACGGCGCTCAAGGGGGCGGCGTACGCGGCGCCGGTGGTGCTCGCCTCCACCGTGCCGGGGATGGTCTCGGCGGCGACGCCGGCGACCGCGGGCAGCACGAGCAGCGCGGGCGTCCAGGGCCCCCCCGGGCCACAGGGCCCCGCCGGACCGCAGGGGCCGACCGGCAAGGCGACGGGCGGCGGGGTGACGCTGCGCCAGTCGTTCGTCGGGCTGAGTAACGGCGTGCTGACCTTCGCGCTGGACGTGGACAACGACACGCCGGACGTGGTCAACAACGTGGTGATCACCAACCCGCCGGCGGTGGTGACGCCGGGGCAGGTAACCCGGGTGGAGTTCGTCAACGTGCCGAGCGGGACGGTGGTGGACTCAGGGGCGAACCAGCTGACGATCGGGTCGATCGCGCCGAACACGAGGACGACGACGAACCTGAACGTGACGGTGACGCCGGTGCAGAACCAGAACCAGGACCAGATGCAGACGGTGACGAACACGACGACGCTGACGTCGGTGAACAACAACAACGTCAACGTGCCGGTGACGGTGACGGTGAACATCCCGTCATCGAACTCGAACTCGAACTCGAACTCGAGCACGACCTCGAGCACGACAACCTCGCCGCGCCAGACGACCTCGAGCACGACAACCTCGCCGCGCCAGACGACCTCGAGCACGACAACCTCGCCGCGCCAGACGACCTCGAGCACGACAACCTCGCGGCAAGCCGGCACGGGCAGCATCATTATCGAGAAGCGGGGCAATACCGACGGTACGTTCACGGTGACCGACGAGCTGAACGTGAGCGTGACCGTGACCGTGCCCCAGAATACTCGCTTCCAGATCAACGGCCTGCGCCTGGGCCGCGTGAGAGTTACCGAGAACGCCGCTGACCGCGTCACGGTCAGCTCTATGACAAGGATCGACGGGGGGACGGATAGCACGGATATTTTCGACCTGCCGAACCGCAGGTTCGAGACGACGATCGTGGAAGCCACGATAGTCATCGTGCTCTTCGTCAACGTATTGGTCAGCGTCTAGACGGCGCGGAGCGCGTCGGACGTTGTAAGGCCGAGACTGAGCGGCAGGTGGTTCACGCCACCTGCCGCCGCTTTGCGTCCTCTTCCGGGAACGCGGGAGGGGCGAGACGGTGTTCGCCGATCCCGCGCGGCCGGGAGGGCCCATCGATGCGGTGTAACGATGGCGTCATAGGAAGCGACAATCGCCCCAGGTATTGGGTCAGCCGATCCGATGCCCGGGGCGATTCATTTTGCGCACCGCGTCACAGGGGCGCGGCCGCGGATATCGAGAATATCTCGCCATAGGAGCATACCTCGCCAGAGGAGGGGCTACACATTCCGGTCATAGTTTTGACGGTTTTGTGCTCAGGGAAAGAGCCGTGCTTGCTCTCCGATCCCATCATGGTGCCGGCGTGCCCCGTACGGCGGTAGCGGC
>JAABUZ0100006352.1_pt1 | contig 14829 bp, 19 predicted proteins | sample 5562091 | NCBI WGS metagenome assembly JAABUZ01 (sample SAMN12813069, study PRJNA571459) | rock metagenome | isolation source: Antarctica rocks | place: Antarctica: Victoria Land, Linnaeus Terrace sud | collected 2015-12-21 | reverse complement strand
GGGGGGGGGCCGGCCCCCCCCCCCCCCCCCCCCCCCCCCCCCCCCCAAACTTTTCCGCTAGCGACGAGCCCCGGGTGATCTGCCGGGCTCAGCTAGGTGGTAAGCGTGAGCATCGCCTGCGGCAGCTCGGCGCGGAGCACCCAGGCCCGCGGCCTCTACCCGTTCGGTGAGCCCGCCGGAGCAGTCGGGACACCCGGGGCAGCTAGCGGCACTGGTCGAGGTCTCACTGCCTTCTGATAAGCCTCAAGCAGCGGGATCAGCCGATCCAGCTGCTGTGAATCCACGTGACGCCACACGAGAGCACTGAGCATCGCCTTTGCCGTTGCGGCCCGGCGGGTGCGACGCAGACGTAGTACCGCCCCGTCGAGATTCCACTTCAGCGAGTACGGAAGATGGGCCGCAACCTTTGTCTCGGCCGGAGCCTCGGCGATATCGGTCTGTAGAAACGCATCGAGGATCTCCCCCAGCTGCCCCAGCGAGTCTGCATCGTCGGGATCGACATGGCGCCATACCAATGCGCCGAGGATCGTCTTCTGATGGCGGAGCTTTCGATGCTCAAGCGCCAGCGCGTGCGACGCGTCACCCAGGCGTTCCTGGAGCTCGCCAGCAATCATGAACTGAACAAACACGGTCGGCTCGTCGGCCAGCGGAATCCTCGCGCGCCTCTCCCCCACTTCTTTAGCCGTCTGGGCTGAGCTTGTTCGCTGGTCGGGCAGGACGTCCGAACGCCTAGCAGTCCTCCTCGCCCGAGGTTTGGGTGCTCGCGGAGCCGTCGGGGGGCTCGCCGGGGGCTCCTTGACGGCAAGAGTGGCGGGCTCTCTGGCGTCCACATCGGTGGCATCCGCAAGCCCCAGTTCTGAGACCGGGCGCAACGCCATCTAGCCCACCAGCACCCCGGAGTCCTGGCGGCGGCGCATGCTGCGGATCTCGCTCGGATAGGGGAACACCGCCTCCGGCCAGAGCTCGCTTGCCAGCGCATGGATATCCGACTGCGCGTCACGAGTCCCGCGATCGTGCTCCTCGAGCAGGATCAGTGGCAGATCCTGGGTCACCGCAGTACGCCAAGCAGCGCGTGCACGAAGCTCAGTCCTGGGGACCGGCAGGCTCAACCGCTCCGCTAGCCGTGCGAGCACTTCGTTGTTCAGGCGGTAGCTCAGCTGGCTCTCATCACACTCGACCTTGGCCAGACTCTTGAATCGCACCCGGGCATCACGGCGCGTCAGTTTCTCGACGGTCTGGGTGAGCCGGCTCAGTCCACGAAGGGCGTTGCTGTCGCCCATCTTGATCGGGCAGATGATCTCATCGGCGGCCAACAGCGCCGACACCGTCAGCTCCCCCACGTTGGGCGGGCAGTCCAGGAACACGCGGTCATATCGCTCCAGAAGCGGCTCAAGCGCATCCTTGAGCTTGTAGACGCCCATCGTCTCTGAGCGCAGCTGGGTATCGAGGGCCTCGGCCCGCTCGTCGCAGGGCAACAGGTCCAACCCCGACACACCATGCACGCCGTCAAGGATCGCCACTGATGCCAACACGGGGTTACGAGGAGCAAGGACGTCAACGACCGTTGCTTCAAGACCCATCGGGTCGACAGCGAATGCGAAAGTCAGGTTGGCCTGCTGATCGAGGTCGATCAGCAGAACCCGCTTGCCGGCATACGCCCACAGCGGCCCGAGACTCGCAGCCAGCGCGGTCTTTCCGGTGCCCCCCTTCTGAGCAGCGATGGCAGTAACGATGGCCCTAGACATGGCGGTCCTTCCCCAGTTCGTGATCGACGCCCACAATCCTCGTCTGAACCGCCGAGAAATTGACGGCCCTCCAGCTGCACGCCCCGAGCACCTGCGTCACCAACCTCGAAGTAAGCCTACCCAACACAATATAAACCCAAAGATAAAAGGATAACTCCACTTCCGCCTATACTTCCTGCACGAGAGCCAGAGTAGCGGATGACTTGCTCTCACCACCCACACAGACCGCCGCACCCAACAGCGCCGGTTTCATCGCCGCAGCGAGTCCCGGCAAAGCCTCGCATCGTTGAGGAAGCCTGTCGCGAGACGAAGATCCTGCGTGCAGGCAGGAAGAGACTCGCTGGAGAGAAGCCAGCCATTGAGCGCGCACGCATATCACCAAGAGCGCTGCCACGCGTTTAGAGCGCATTTAGCGCTATGTAATGCAATCGCGTAGCATTCTGCGCCATGATGAGGTCTCTGATCCTTACTCTCTCCGATGTCGAGCCGACGACGGGGCGGTCATCCGCCGAACACGTTGGCGACTAGTCGTCCCCCCGCTCCACGGTTCGCAACTAAACGTCCCCCCACATCCGGCCTAGACAACTCTTCGTCCCCCCACCACCCCGTAGGCACACATCCCGCACGATCACCGGGGACCAATCGCTTCCCCGAATCCCAGCACGGCGGTCCCGGGATCGCCGTCATCCTGCCCAGATCCGGATCCAGACACACACGGGGGGGACGAGCAGGTGATCTAGCAACGATTCGGGGGGACGCAGAGGTAGTCAAGACGCCAAACGGGGGGACGCACAAGTGAGCACCCGCTCAGAAACGTCGAAGTCTGTCCGAGGCGAGCAGCAAGGTCCAGAAACCATGGCCAAAACAGACGATCATCTCCCTCTCGAGCGCAGCTACGTCGAACAACGTATCGGCCAGCTGGTCGGCATCTTTCAGATCGACCGCAACCGGCCCGAGAACAGCAGCGAAGCTCGTGCGCTGCCCTCTCAGGAGGGGATGGTCGGGCTGGTCGCGGTGGCCAACGGCGGTCGTCTGAGCGAGACCGCGTTCAACGTTTGGACAGTCGGAAGCCAGATGTTCAAAGAGGCAGACTGCCCCGACAGCCAGCGGGTTGACTTCAACCTCTCCGAGTACTCCCGCCGGCTATGGGGCGCAAACGGCAAGTCCGGCTCGCTGCGTCGGCGGGTCGCTGACGCCATCACCGAACTGCTGAAGACCCGCGTGATCGTCATGGGCGTCGACCCATACACGCTCGAGCCCGCCGAAGGCGCCAGCTGGGAGCTGAACCTCCTCGAGGCCGCAGGCGTACGAAGCGAGATGCAGCCCGTGTTCGAAGCCGCCAGGCGCGACGACCGCCGGGCGGTCGCGCAACTCGCCGCGCTGTCCTGGCGGGCCGCAGATGAGAAGGCCACCTGGAGCATGGTGCTTCCGAAATGGCTGGCCGACAGCGTCCGGCGCGACCAAGGGGTGATCCTCGACTACGAGGTCCAACGCTCACTGCGTGGTGCTGCCAAACGCATCTGGGTGCAGCTGGAGTCATACCCGGGCTGGAAACGCCACCGGCTCACGCAGCCCGAAACCGAGTCTCAGCTGCTGCAGGACGTCAACGCATTGACTGACGAACGCAGGCAATCCAGCATCGAGCCCGGGGAGGATGAGGACAGCATCGAAGTACACACCCTGGTGCTGCCTCTGGACGCCGAGATCTATGAAGCGTTCGGCCTGACCCACGCAAACCGCAAGCGAGCACTCCAGGCAGCCTGCGCAAGCATCCTCGCCACGGACCTCACCTACCTGCGCGCCGATGTCCGCGCTGCCCCCCGCAGCAAACGCCGCTTCGAGCTGCACCTAGCTCGCGCCGCCGGCTCACTACGCCAAGAGCGACATCGCACAGCGCTAAGCCGGCGCACCGAGACCAAGCAAGCCAGGGCCAGGGAGGCGCGCCCCACATAAGCCCCACCAACGCAGAAGCGCCGCCCGGCTAGGGGCGACGCCTCAGATCAGACAAATGCCTGAACCCACTCTTCATATTAGACCTCGACCAGACGATTCCTTCGCGCCGATAGACGCCGGGCCATCCGGGATCCCAGCGCCGGTCACCATCCGCGACCGTCGCGAGCTGCCGTTCTTTCAGGTTCGTCTCAAAGCCGTGCAGGCGATCAGAAATGAGGTCGGTGGCCCTCGGCGACTGCGGACGATCGGCTTCTACGCTTTGCTCTGCCAGCTCGCTAACGAACAGCGCCACACCGGCGAGCACCGCCGCCTGCAATTCACCTACGACACCCTCGCCAGCCGCGGCGGGGTCGCCAAGCGCAACATCAAGCTGATGCTCGATTTCCTCCAGCGCGCTGACGTAGTGCGCTACGAGCGCCTCACCGACAGCCAGCGCGGCGCCACCATCAGCACGCTACACCTGCTCATCCAGGACGGGGCCTGGACCGCCATCACCGTCGCCATGGCCGACCGCCTTGCCGCGCCGCGCGCCGGCGGACACCTGCTGCGAGAGCTCGGCCTAGTGATCGCCCTGTTGGAGTTCTGCATCGCCCAACGCGAGCAACTCCACGGCACAAGCGCCGCCGTCACCCGCCCAGAAATCGCTCGCCAGGCCGGGCTGACGATCGACCGCGTCGATCAGTGCAACCGACTCCTGCAAGCCGCCGGCCTGCTCACCATCACCCGCCGACGACCCCTCAACGGCGGACGAAACCTCGCCAGTCTCTACCTAATCCACGAGGCACCCCTACCAAGCGACCAGGAAGGCGAAACAGAACTGGCAGGGCCGCAGACCGAAACTACCAGGGCCGAGAGCAGAAACCCGCAGGGCCCTAAACCGGTACTGGCAGGGCCGCAAAACGGAACCGGCAGAGCGGAAGAGCTGAACCGCCAGAGCGGAATTTCAGCCATCTCCGGGACCAAGACACCGCCCTCTAACACGCACACGGGAGCAGATGTAGAAAAAAGCTGGATAGAAGAACCCCCAGCATCCCCAGACCTTCAGCCTGGGGGAGGGGGGGCAGAAGATCCGGCCGAGAGTCTGTGTCTAGCGTTCCTCACGGTCTGGGAGCCGGTGCTTGGCCACAGCCCCCAACACGACTACCACGCCCACCATCGGCAGTGGCAAGCCGCCGCCAGCAGGCTGCTCAAACGTCACACCCGCGATCGACTTGACCGGGCGCTGGAGCAGATGCTGGTTGATGAGATAGTCGGCTCCCGGGCGCTGACGCTGCCCGCCTTCGAAAAGGTCGCAGACCAGCTAATCGCCCGCCACCACGCTCGCCGCCACCAGACCCGCAGCCCGAACAAGCGAGCGACGGTTGACCAGCTCGGCTGGCAGGACGCCAAAGAGCATCTCCAACGCGCCGTACAACGCTACGGCCGCGACCACCGCGACCAGGCACTGACCGAGCTCACCGCCCACGACCCGCTGCTCGTCGAGTTCGTGCACCGCGTGCGCTGGAGCGCCCTGTGCGAGCAGCCGATCCAGTACGTCGAGCGCCGCTACGCCGAACTGTGGTCAGAAATCGTCGACCAATCCCGCCAGCAGCGAGAGGAACCCGCCGCATGACCATCACCGCCAACGGCCACCGGACCATCGGGCCCCCGGTGCCGCCGCACAACCTTGAGGCCGAGCGATCAGCGCTGGGGGCAATCCTACTCACCGACACGCTGCTGCCAACGATGGTGCTCGAAGTCGGCCTCGCCGAGGAAGACTTCTACTCCCCCGCGCACGGCCTCGTGTTCGCCGCCATGCGCGCGCTACAGCACGCCGGCGAACCGATCGACCACCTCACCGTCTCCGCTCAGCTCGAACGCTCAAGCCAGCTTGAGAAGGTGGGGGGGAGGGAGGCAGTTGAGCAGCTTGCCGGCTGGGTGCCCGCCGCTGGTAACGGTGCCCATTACGCGAAGATCGTCCGGGAGCTATCCCAGACGCGTCGGCTGCTCACCGCCACCTACCAGATCCAAGCCGAGGTCAGCGAGCGCCGGCAAGGTGCAGAGGAGCTGATCGAATTCGCCGAGCGCTTGATCTTCGCCCTGCGGGCCGAGAAGCTCAGCAGCAGCCAGCGACTGCTTGAGCACGCCGTCGCCGACGAGATCGACCGCCTGGAGAAGGCGGTCGCCCACCAACGCGAGATTCCCGGCCTGTCAACCGGCCTCGGCGAACTCGACCGGCTACTCGGCGGGCTGCAGGACGGACGACTTTACGTCGTAGCGGCCCGGCCGGCGATGGGCAAGAGCCTGCTTAGCCTCCAGATCGCCCGCCACATCGCGACCAACGAGCATCAGCGGGTGCTGTTCGCCTCACTGGAGATGAGCGATTCAGAAACCGCCCAACGTCATCTCGCCGCCGAATCCGGCGTCGACCCAGAACGAATCCACCTCGGAAAGATCAACCCCGCTGACTGGACGCCACTGCTTCAAGCAGCCGCCGCAAGCAGTCAAATCTCCCTGCATCTGCTCGACGATGGCGATCTGTCGCTGTTCAAGCTCCGCGCCCAGGCCCGGCAGATCGCTGTCCGCCACGACAATCTGCGACTGATCGTCGTCGACTACCTGCAGCTGATGCGCGCCGAGCGTCCCACCGGCAACCGCGTCGAGGACGTCTCCGAGTTCAGCCGCGGCCTTAAACGGCTCGCGCGCGAGATGAACTGCCCCGTGCTTGCCGTCGCGCAGCTCTCCCGCGCCGTGGAGCAACGCCCCGACAAACGACCCCTGCTCTCCGACCTGCGCGAATCAGGGCAGATCGAAGCCGACGCCGACTGTGTGCTCATGCTCTACCGAGACGACTACTACGACCGCGACTCAGAGCGCCCCGGAGAGATGGACATCATCATCCGCAAGAACCGCCAAGGCCGACTCGGGCAGATCACCACACAGATCGACAGCCAGCTGCGCTACAAGCCGGTCCTGCGCCAAGCGTCCGCCGATCCTCCGCCGGCGTTTTGAGTGGTCTCGCTCGAACGCTCTCTGACTCTGCGGCGGACGGACGACGTCCTGCCTGATGCTGAGATTTAGCGCAATTAGCAGGAGAGTTGACATAAGGAGCATTATCGAGCGTCGGATTAGTGACGTTTACACGTCGGAATACTGACGGACCAGCTAGCCTAGGGGTATGTCCCCACTCGCGATTGAAGCTCGCCGCGTACACGATCAGGCGCAGCTGAGCGATCGTCAGATCGCCGCCGCTACCGGTGCCAAGCCGAGCACCGTTCGAGACTGGCTGAGTGGCCGCAGCGCGCCAACTGGCGCGCGCGCGGACCGTCTCGTCGAGCTCGGTGCGATGACTGACCGACTCGGGCGGATCATGCAGCCCGGCTTCATCCCGATCTGGCTAACCCGACCGATCGAGGCACTCGAGGACGAGAAGCCCGTCGAGGTCCTTGCCCGCGGCGAATATTGCCGAATCGCGCAGCTCATTGCCGAGCTCGAGTACCCCGGCGTCTCCTGAGCTAAGCGCGTGGAGGTCGGAACGGTCGTCCTCGACGGCCTGTGGGTCCGCCATGCGCCGCATAACTCCGCGCTGCTGGGCCGCGCCGCGGAGGCAACCGATGGCCGCTGGCAGCGCGGCAAGATCGTAGGCGGCCTGTATCTCGCCGATGAGCCAGCCACGGCGATCGCTGAGTGGTATCGCTTGCTCGCCGAACGCGGCCTGCCGCCCGGACGAGCCATTCCACACGACCACCATGTCTGGGAGCTCCAGCTCCAGCTCGCCGACCTGCGGACTACCCCACAACTCGCGCGGCTCAACCTCAAGGCCCCGGTGCCAGGTCGCCACACATGGGCATCATTTCAGGCGGTCGGCGAGCAACTTTTCCAGGAAGGCTTCGCTGGGTTGATCGCTCCCAGCGCAGCCCGCCCACCAGCGCTGATCAGCTGCATCTTCGACCTCGGCGCCTGGCCTCCCGCCGGCTGCCGACCCATCAAGGCGATCGCAATCCATGAGGCGCCGCCGCCGCCGACCGGAATGACCACCTGAGGACTCCTCAGCCTCGGCCGCCATAGCCAGCAAGCCCAACGTGCCCCCCAGCCGCCGCAGCCGATCCCGGCCTAGCCGGATGATCCGCGTGACCTCACGGGCTTGCCGCCACTGCTCATCCAGGCCGCGACCGGTGACCGCGCCCGACCAGAAGCCCAGGCGCTCACCGACCGCGCCCGCGCCGATGGCGTCAACGCGCGGCTCGAGCGTGACGGGTGGGCGCCGTAGCGACGGTTCACGGGCGCTAAGCATCAGACCTGTGCAGCGCATCTGCTCAGACGGACTGGCGAGCTGATCGCCGGCTCCGTCGCGGGGCAGGCGCGCGTCCCGCACGCCGCCCGCAGGATCCTCAAGGACGCGCTCGCGCTCCGTGATCAGCGCGATCATGATGTGATCGACGCCGATGAGTTCGGGCTGCGCGTCACCGATTTGAACCAGCGGACCGACAAGCTGCTTGAAGTCCGCCCGACGCACGAGCCGAACCGCCGGCTGCTCACTCATCTCACGACCGAGCGCGAGCACATGTTCACGTTCCTCACCGAGCCCGGCGTGCAAGCAACGAACTGGCGGGCTGAGCAGGCGCTGCGCCCCGCGATCGTCAACCGCAAGAGCTGGGGCGGGAACCGCACCCTGAAGGGCGCACGGACCCAGCAGATCACGATGAGCGTGATCCGCACCGCCCGCCAACAGAACATCGATCCCGTCGAGCTGATGGCTAGCGCCCAGCGCTCCCGCCAGCCGGCCGTCAGCGACCTGGTCACGCTCCCCGCCCGGGCCTCGCCAACCAGCCTGGCCGCCTGAGAAGCCGATGCCCGCACCAGCCCGCGATCCGTTTCCCGAGACCCGCTACCGGATCGTCTGCTACGAACTCGAAGCAGGCCAGCAGACCGTCATATTCGATGCCACCGCGCGAGGGTTCATCACGGTCACCGGCACGATCACCGACGACGGCACCATGCACGCCAAAGGCACCCACGCAGGACCACTCACGCTCCAACGACGACTCGCCCCGCCTGATCGCTGACGACGAGCAACTCGCCAACTGACTACGCCCAATGGCCAGTCAGACCCGGTAACTCAATACCGACCGGCTTGGCCTCGACGACGAGCAGCGGGCCGCGCTTTCGCTGCGGGGGGACCTCACGCTCGCCGGTCGGATCGTGGCGGTCGAGGCGCCGTGGCTGGGCGCCGGCGGCGTCATCGACGTCCTGCCGGGGCTGTGGTGGCTCTACGCCCCTCAGGCCGGGCGAGGCGGTCACGGCCATCGAGCTTCCGTATCGCCTCGTGCAGTCGCCGGGCGACGGCGCGGCCTTCTCGCATGCCCTCGCCGCCGTGACGCGATCGGGCCGCACGGAGCTCTGGCACACGCGGCTCGGGCAGCGCGACGAGCACGGTGTGATCGACGCCACCGACACGGTGTCGACGCTCGCAGCGATCTGGTCACCCGACTACGACCGGGACAGCGACGAAGAGCCGGCGGGGTTCCCGACGTCGCTGGATCCCCAGGACCGCGACGAGATCGTGCAGCTGACGGCCGACCAGACGGGATTTCTCCCCGGGAAGGGCGCTCGCCACTACCGGCCGGTCCCATCGCGGGCGCACCGGCTCATGCTCACCACGCTCGGCGGCTGGCTCGACCTCGAGGGCAAATGGGACAAGCGGCCCGCGAACAAGGACGGGTTCCCGCTGAGCCGGTGGCGGCGCTGCGCCAGCGGGTGTTCGTGGAGATCCGCGAGCCGCTGCGCGCCTATCCGACACCGACCCAGCCGTTCGACGGCCGCGACTTCCCGCTGAGCACGGTCGAGATCCTCACGAAGCGGACCCCGAATCTGCTGCCGTTCGACCCGGCCAAGGGCGACTCGAAGGAGACGTTCTTGCCCCTGGGGTCACGCTCGGAAGGTCCGGGCCTATTCGGCAACGACGACGGCGACGACGCTCACGACCGAGGCTTTGCTGGACTGATCACCCGCGGCGGCGGGCTCCACGACGTCTATCCGAGCGACGTCGCCGGACTCGAAGCGTTGTAGCCAACCACCCGCCGCCCGGAATCCCGCCGTGTGTCGGCCCGGCCACCCTAGAAAAAGGCCCGTTCCGTGGCCGGGCTAGAAGCCTGACGGCGGGCCGCAGACGCGTGCCTGTGGATGCGGCGAGGAGGTGTCCGAGGCGCGGACGTTTCTGCCCGGCCACGATCAGAAGGCGACTCACATGCGCATCGGCGAGGGATGGGGTGACACGCTCAGCTTCATCGACTGGTACGACGCCAACCGTGAGCACCTGTCGGCCGGGCGCGAGGAAGCCCGGTGGGAAACTCGGCGGCAGGTGTTGACCGGAGTGTTGACTAAAGTGTTGATTGTGAGTCTCGCCTGTGAGCCGTCCCCGCCCCTGCTGCCACTCGCGTTTGGTCCTGGACCCGAGGCAGATACCCGCCCTCCACGTATTCGTTCGGGTAGTCTGCCTCGGGTCCAGGTATTCGATTTGGCAGCAGGGGCGGGGACGGCAAGTCAGCAGCAGCACAAGAGCAGAACAGCAGTCATCAGATGAGTTCAAAATTGAGAAGAAGACAAACCCAAAAACGTCAACATCAACCTCAGGGCAAAGACAGTTTGGAAGGGTGATCGAGAGCGATGGCCGGGGTTGATCGTCAGGGGGTGGCGGTGAGCGATAACGGGTCGGGGGTGGGGTCTGGGTTGCGGGCGGGGCCGGCGAGTCTTGAGGGGCTTGGGTGGTTGTGTCGGGTGGGTCCGGCGCCGGTGGAGGCGTGGGGGTGTGCGATGGGGTGGAGTCGGGCGCGCGCGTTTGGGCATGCTCGTCGGCTGGTGGCGCAGGGGTGGGTTGAGCGGTGTGCGATGACTCGGGGTGAGGGGTCGTTGCTGGTCGCGAGTAGGTCGGGGGTGCGGATGGTTGGGGTGCCGGTGCTGGCGGCGGGCGTGCCGGCGCCGACGTGGTGGGCGCATTTGGTGGGGTGCGCGTGGGTGGCGGCGTGGTTGACGGTCCGCGGGCGGGTGATGCAGGGCTGTCGGGAGGTGCTGGCGGATGGGTCCTGGCGGGGGGATTTGCGTTGGCGTGATGGTCGGGGGCAGCACAAGCTTGGGCATCGCCCGGATCTGGCGTGGCTTCCGGACGGGGCGGCGCGGGTGGCGGTTGAGGTGGAGTTGGCGCGCAAGTCGACACCGCGTCTTGAGGCGATCGTTGGGTTGCACGCTCGGTGGCGGGCGGCCGGCCAGACCGGCGGGGTGATCTACGTCTGCGGGGATGAGCTGGTGGGTGAGCGGGTCAGGGAGATCGCCGCCGGTCGAGGCCTCGGGACAGGGCGGGGCGGCGGGCTGCGGGTCGAGCGGCTGGAGGTGGTTCGTGAGCAGGCGTTGCAGGCGTGGGGCGCACGCGCAAAGAAGGGCGGAAGTACTGGTAGCTAGCGAACGGGATTAGCAGTATCGATATTGAGCGATAGGCTGTGATGTGTGCTGAGGCCGGTTGTGGTGCTCGTCGACGTCGCGCTCGTCCTGAGCTTCGGGACGCTCGGTGTGGTGGGGGCGTGGCTGATCCGCCGGCGCAGCAGCCTGTCGATCCGCAACCTCTACGCCGCAGCGGTGCTCGGACTGCTCGCATTCGCCGTCGCGGCCGCGGCGCGGTGGTGGCTGGGGGTGATGCTGCTCGGCCCGATCGGCGCCCCGGCGGTCGCCGGCGCGCTGGTCGGGCGGCGCTGGCGCCTGCAGGACCTCGGCGCCGGCGACGAGCTCCGCCGCCACGAGCTCAGCCGACGCTGGCTGTGGCAACCCCCGCCGGCGCGGCGGGCGGGTGAGCGCAAGTACATCGGCTCACAAGGCGAGCTCGTGCACGTGCGCCCGTGGCCCGCCCAGGTCCAGTACGTGCCGATGACCAGCCTCGGCGAGCGGGGCGCCCGGCTGCCATTGGGGGAGGGCCAGCACGTGTTCGAGTGCGGCGGGACCGGCACCGGCAAGACGACCACCGCCCGGCGGCTGCTGGGCGCCCGCACGCTGGCGCACGGGGCGGCCGCCCTGCTGATCGATCAGAAGGGGGACCCCGAGGACGAGCAGCAGCTCCGGCGTATCGCCGCGGCCGCCGGCCGGCCGTTCGTGCTGTTTGACCCCCGGGATCCGGACACGGACCGCTGGCAGCCCTTGTGGGGAGCGCCAGCCGACGTCGCCGCCCGGGCGGTGGAGTCGATCAAGAAGTCAGAGTCAGAGCCCTACTACGCCGATGTGCTGCGCCAGCATCTGAACCTGATCGTCGAGGTGCTGCACGCCGCCGACCGCTGGCCACCCTCGTTTGTGTTCCTGGTCGACGCCGCCCGTCAGAACCGGTATGAGACGATCGCCGACCTCGCCGCCGGCCTGGACGAGCGGCATCGGGCGCTCAAGCGGCGGGTGGAGGAGCACGCCGAATGGGTCAGCTCCCCGGCCGGACGCAAGGACCTCGCCGGCGGGCTGGTGCGCCTGGAGCTGGTGATGGGCGCCGCCTGGCGGCAAGTCCTCACCCCTCGCGCGACCCCCGATGGGGACACCGTCGCGGTGGGGCTAGTCGAGGCGATCAAGGCTGGCGCGATCGTGATGTGGCGCACCTACGCCGACGACATGCCCGACGAAGCCGCGGCGATCACCGTCCTGGCCCTCGCGGACCTGCACGCCGCCGCCGGCCAGGCCGGCTCCCCGTGGACGCTGATGCTCGACGAGTTCGGGGCGGTGATCCACATGGCCGCCGCCCGCGGCGTCGCGATTCTGCAACGCGCCCGCTCCCACCACGGGCAAGTGATCGTGATCACCCAGTCGGCCGCTGACATCGAGGCGCTCTCCCAGCAACCCGGGCTGCTCGCCAGCCTGTCAGACAACTTCACGGCGTTCGTCGCGCACCGCCAGAGCGCCCCGGAGACGCGGGACTGGCTGGCCAAGTTGATGGGGACTCGGGAGCTGTGGCAATCCACCGACCAAACCAGCGGCCACAGCACCTCCGGGAAAGGCAGCCGCCGGCGCGTGCGGGAGTTCCGGATCGGCTCAGACCAGTTCGCAGCGCTCGAGCGCGGCGAAGCGGTGATCTACACGACGCTCGGACCCGACCCCGAACGCGCCAGCATCCTCCCCGCCCAGCTGCCCGACGACCCCCCCGACCGGATCGGCGAGGGCGAACAGCATCGGTGTGAGGTGCTCGTGCACCCCGAGGACACGCTGCCGGGCGCCGTCCATCACCAGCAGCCGCCGGCGGTCGGCGAGCTCGACCTCGACGACGCCTGAAAGCGATGCGCCAACCTGATGATCAGCCGCGCGGGTCGCCCGGCGCGAGCGCCCACCGAGAGTACGTCCGTCGTCGCACCCAACGCGACGCGCAGGCTCGAACCCGCTTCGGAGGTCTTGGGGTGGCGGTCGTGCGGCTGCTCGGCGACCCGGACTCCACCCGGGCCTGGGCGCAAGGCGCCCAGGGTGAAGCCCAGACCGCCCGGCAACTCGAACGCCACCTAAGCGGCCGCGGCGTGATCGTGTTGCACGACCGGCGGATCCCTGGCCGCGGGAACATCGACCACCTCACCGTCGGGCCCGGTGGGATCACGGTGATTGATACCAAGAGCAGCCGCGGCCGGCTGCAGCTGCGAACCGTCGGCGGGATCCTCTCCCCCCGTCGCGAGCAGCTGCTGGTCAACCGTCGCGATCGCACCAGCCAGCTGGACGGCCTCGGGCGACAAATCGCCGCCGTCAAGCGAGTGCTGGCCAAAGCCAACCTTGACCAGGTGCAGGTCCTCGCCGCGCTCTGCTACCCGAACATCGACGGGCTACCCCGCCTCGGTCAGCTCCGGGCCCGCTCCGGCACGATCATCATCGACCACCCGCGCGGAGTCGCGAAACTCGCCCGCCGACCCGGACCGCTGAATCTCCAGCTGATTACGCAGGTCGCCGAGCAGCTCGCGCGGCGCCTGCCGCCAGCCTGAGCAGCGGACGGCGTTGCGGGCAGGACGCTTGGAGAAGTGGACAGCCACTGGAGGTCTGCCACACGCCGGTCTGGGCAGATCAAGCCGATGAGAGCCCCACCGGCCTGGCGGCCGGCGGTAGAGCAAGAGTCCGGTTCATCGGCTTGACAGCCGCCCGGCGTGCGGCCTGACCAGGGCATGCCCACACTCTCCCCCAGCGACCTGATCAACAACCCAACCAGCACCGCGATCGCGACCGGCAGCGCGCTCCGCGCGTTTCTTGGAGCCAGCCTCGCCTTCTTCACTGGCAACGACGAGCGGATGGAGCGCTACGCCGTCCGCGGCTCCGTGTTCGGCGGGCTGGCCGGCATCGCGGTCGAGATCGCCGGCCACATTACCCTGCTGAGCAGCCCCACCGGCGAGCTAACATTCAGACGATGAGCACCGGCAAGCTGATGATCGCTGCGGTCACGCTCGGCGCGTCCGTGGGCGTGATAAGTGGCCTCAGCCACTGGTCACAATCGACCATCCAGACCGCAATCGCGCTGCTCACCGCGTTTGGCGTCGTCGCATTCATCTGGCTGCCCGACGTCGTACGCGACCGCCGGCACCGCCGGCACTGAAAACACCGCACCCGCTCCCGCGGGCGCACGCGTCGATGGTGGCGCTACACCCAAGACCGTGGCCTGACCCTCTACTGGGCCCAGCGGCTGGACGAGTTCACCAGCTGGCTCGCCAGCACCCAATAGCGGGCGGCGGGGAGATCAGTCTGACGGTGGTGGCGGGCTGCGGAGCACCACCAGCACCGAGTACTCGAAGTGCAGCTCGGTCCACTGCTCTGGCGGCTTGAGCAGATGCGCCCGCTCGCGCAGCTGGGATCCGTTCTGCATCGCGTTGTAGGAGACGTGCAGCTCGTCACCGTCGGCCATGTGCTCGCCGAGGATCACCGCCAGGTTATCGACCAGCTCTTGCTGGCTGGCGCCGCGGACGAACCATACCCGCACGCCGAGATGCTCAGAGCCAACCGGCGCGTCGGGAAGCTGGGCGGGATCACCTTCGCTCATCGCCGGCCCTTCCCGGTCAACGCCTGGGTGAACAACCGGCGGGTCTCTGAGACCACCGGCTGTAACGAGCGCTCAGCCTGCCTGACGGCGCGGGCGACCTGGCCGCGATCACCCAACGAGGGTGTGTGGACA
>JAABUZ0100006351.1_pt1 | contig 14831 bp, 9 predicted proteins | sample 5562091 | NCBI WGS metagenome assembly JAABUZ01 (sample SAMN12813069, study PRJNA571459) | rock metagenome | isolation source: Antarctica rocks | place: Antarctica: Victoria Land, Linnaeus Terrace sud | collected 2015-12-21 | reverse complement strand
GGCGCTCGCGGATTCCGTCGCTCCCTGGACTCTCTGCCTCAAGGGTGAGGCCCGAGAGCTCGCTCTCGCTGGAGCGGACGCCCCCGTCCTCGAGCTTCAGGGACCAACGGACCGTCCGTCGCTCACGCGGAAGGGTGACCGGAACGCATACGGGCCCACTTTCCGCATAAGCAACGAGTACAGGTGGAAGGGTTCGGCTCCACTCCTTGCGGTCGAGTTCCTCGATGGAAGCACGGGCCTGCTCTTCCCCGCTGGCATCGATGAGCATGGCGGCGAGCAAGCTCCGTTTGGTATCGGGCGAGGTGGAATGAGTCTTCCCTAAAGCGTCCTTGAAGGTCTCTTCAATTCCACAGCGCTGTGCAAGCAGATCCAGTGAGTTCATCGTTCCCCTGCTCGATCGAGACACCAACGGACCGACCACGGGCGAAACGTGGTGTCGGCAGAATCTGGGCCCTCGTGCCAAATGATGTCACCGCACGCGAGCGGGAAACCATCGGCTGAGTTATCGGATAGATTGGCTGCGAGCACCAGTTGACCGCCACCGTTCAACGCCCAACGGACGACGACGGCTCCGACACCCAGAACCTCATACGTACCGGCATGACCGTTGATCTCTGAAAGCAGCGGAACGATGCTCTGCCGACGAACGCTCAGAATGTGCTTGTACCAGGCGACCCATTCGGCGTGAACACCTTCCTTGGCTTGATTCCAATCCAGTTTGCCGGAGAGAAAGGTGGCCTCAGCCTGGGGATCGGGGATGCGCTCGCGGTGCTCTGGATCTTTGAACTCGGGGAAGCTGGCAAACTCTTGGCGCCGGCCCTTGCGGACCAGATCTCCGAGCTCGCCATGGAAGTCACAGAAGAAGGGAAAGGGCTGGGAAGATCCCCATTCCTCTCCCATGAACAGCATCGGGGTCTGAGGGAGGAGCAGGTACACGGACGCGATCGCATGGACTGCTTCGGGCGAGGCGATCTTGTTGATGCGCTCACCGAAGGCCCGGTTGCCGATCTGGTCGTGGTTCTGCATGAAGGCAACGAAAGCTTCGGGTGGAAGGAAGCCCGAGGGTTCGCCACGAGCTGAGCCGCGATGCTCCATCATCTCGCCCTGGAACGCGAAGCCTTCGGCGAGAGCCTTGCCGAGTTTCTCGGTGTCGTCCTTGTAGTCTCCGTAGTAGCCGTTGCTCTCCAGGGTGGCCGCGGTGTGCAGAACGTGGTGCATGTCGTCGTTCCACTGGGCCGTAAATTCCTTCGGCTGTCCGTTGCTATCGCGAACGAGCCGCCTGGCCTCGTTGTGCTCGTTCTCGAGGATAAGGTGCACCGGGCGGCTACCTGCGAAGGCTCGGACGCGTTCGGCCAGCTCGTCCAGCAGGTGCTGCGGGCTGTCGTCCTTGATGGCGTGAACGGCATCGAGGCGGAGACCATCCAGATTGAACTCCTCGATCCAGTAGAGCGCGTTGTGAATGACGAACTCGCGTACAGGCTTGCTTCCCTCACCGTCGTAGTTCACGGCGTCGCCCCACGGTGTCTTGTGCCTGTCTGTGAGGATCTGGGGAGCATACCCGGGCAGATAATTACCGTCGGGTCCGAAGTGGTTATAGACCACATCCAGGATGATCATGATGCCGCGGGCGTGCGCTGCCGCCACAAGGGCCTTGAGGTCCTCGGGCCGACCGTAGGCTGAATCCGGCGCATACAGCAGAACGCCGTCGTATCCCCAGTTACGCTGCCCAGGAAAATCGGCTACGGGCATGATCTCGATGCCCGTGACGCCAAGCTCAAGCAGATGATCCAGCTTTTCTATCGCTGCGGCAAAGGTTCCTTCTTCGGTAAAGGTGCCAATGTGCAATTCGTACAGCACGGCCTCGTCCCAACGCCGGCCGCGCCAGTTCGCATCCTGCCAGGCGTAGGAGGCGGGATCGATGACCTCGCTTGGACCGTGAACATCCTCCGGCTGAAAGCGTGACGCCGGATCAGGTACGCGCCTGCCATATGGAAGGACGTAGCTGTAGCGTGTGCCGGGATGGGCTTCCGCGGTCACGAGTTCGTGCCAACCATCGCTAAGCGCAGTCATCGGAAGGGTTCTGCTGTCAGCATCAATCGCCAGAGTGACGGAGTTCGCGGCGGGAGCCCATAGCCGGAAGCGCACCTGACCGTCGGCGGTCACCTCTGCGCCATATGCCATGCGATGGCTTCGTGCATGAACTGGCGACGCGTTCGCGGCAGACCCGGCATCGTGCTGCCCGAAATCTGCTTCTTCCTGCGGGATTGTGGGCGAAATTGAAGACATAATTCCTCCAGGCTAACCAACCGGTCTTGCCGGTTTGAAGTGTCTGCTGGTTAGTGACCACTGAGTAGATGAATCTTTAGTCGCTGCGGCTCGTGACGGCGTGAAAATCACGATGGATTCGACGAGAGTTACAAGCTGAGGGCGTGCATCTTTTTTCAAACACGAGCCCCAAGAAGATATGCTGTTGGTTGCTCCCGTCCCTGTGTCAGCGCCTCGCTTCAACCTAGCGGTCCTACTTAGGGAATCTTACGATACTGAGAAGCTCAAGTCCCACACAGGGTTGCGTGGACCTGGAACTTGCATGGGGCTAACTCCACTTCTGATTCCAGTCAACGTATAGTGTGCTGGTGGCGAGCATCGGAAGACAGTCGGGTAGCAGACAATAGACGCCCGAAACTTCAACGACGGGAACGATCTGCACTACGGAGCTGCTTCGCCTCAGCCGAGATGGTCAGCAGTCATCGTCCGCAGGGCTGAAGGTGAGTCGATCCGGCCGCGTCCACCAACCGCCCGGTGTGCACGCCACGTCCTCTCCGCGAGAGAGACGCCCGACCGCCTCCGCGAGATTTGTCGGTACGGGGGTGCCCCCACTCACGTCGAAGACACCAGGCTCATAGATCCCTTCATCCCGCGTGACCAGGCTGCACCAGTCATAGGATCCGAGCAGCGCCCAGACGGTGACGGCAACGCAATTGACTCCAGCCTCCCGAGCGGCCCTCGCCTGATTCCAAATGCTGGCGAGCCATTGGACCTGTTCCTCCGCCGTACCGCCAAGATGCGCCTCAGCGATGGCGACAGGAATGCCGTATCGCTCCCAGGCCTCAGTGAGGATGGCGCCAGCACCGGCTATTCCCTTCCCTCGAACCCGTACAGCCTCGATATCGACAAGCGGCTCCTCTCCCGTGTCTCCACCTGTGAGACTCTCGGGATAGCGCTCGATCCGGTGGTCCAGGAAGCGGTCGCTGGTGAGGTAATAATTGAGGCCGATGACGTCCGGCGGACAGGGGTTCTCCGCAAACCACAGGATCTCCGCCTCTGTAAGCCCATTTACGCGCAGGTAGCCAAAGATTGGATGGCCTTCGTCAACGCGCCCACACAGCAGATCCAGGCCGAGCCAACGCCGTTGCTCCCGCAACTCACGGAGCGGCGCCAGCTCGCTTGTCGACCAGGTCTTGCCTCCGTCCTCAGTGTGGATGAAGAGGGCATCGGACCTGACGGTACGGATGGCCCGCATGGACAGGACGGAGGCCCGAAGCTCATGGATCAGGGTTCGCAGGTAGCTCTCGAAGCTTCTGTGATGCGGGTACCAATGCCCGTAGAGCCCGCTGAATCGTGCCGTTGTCTGTGGCTCATTCACCGGGGTATAGCTGCTGATCCAGGGATAGCGGCGGGCCAGATCGAGCGCATATCCGGCCAGCTTTTCTCCGAACCTCGGGTCGAGTAGATCTGTGCCTCTAGGTCCGCTGCCGTGGTGCACGAGCCCGGCGATCGGATCGATTCCGAGGCTCTGCATCTCCTCAAGCGGTCGGGCGAAGATCTCCAGCGTTCCAGCGGAACAGAACCGTTCCCAATGCAGACCGTAACGCAGCTTCTTGAGTCCGAGATCCCGAAGCAGTGCAAGGTCGCCGGGTCGGTCCAAATGACCACAGCGTTCCATCTGGTCGAACCAGACCTCGTTCACTCGGTTGATGGTGCACTCGATGCCGCCCCAAAGCTCGAGTTCTTCTGTTCGATACATCAATACAGCCTCCGGGCACTATCGGCAGATCTCCGCAGCCTTGCAGTTCATCACGGGTTTTTGTCGATCAGCTTCCAGAAGGACGATACCCACACCAATACGCAAGGATGCCGCATGACGACACTCACGTTGTACCTTGCCCCGAACACAGTGTTCCTTTGTGTGCTCCGTGGCGACTCGATCGGCGTGAGTCTGTGCCCAGAGTTAGCTCGGTGGTGTCCATTGCCGAGCAGGTTTCGGTTCGGGCTGGCGCTCGCTCCTATCGAATCGGGCTGGCGCTAGATCTATGAAAAGAGGTCAGGCCAGTGCCATGATGAACGGTTCCTTTGATGTGTCGCAACTTTACGAGGGGAAGTGCCGCCATAGCTGAGATGGGTTCGGAGAGTCGATCGCTGCGTCACGTCCGAGTGCCTGACAGATGCATCTACGCAGGAGAGGAATCTTGCCATGAGCGGGAATAATGATAAGCAGGTATTTCGCGGAGTAGCAGCGGGGTTAATAAGCGGATTCGTCGGTTCGTGGGTCATGATGCGGTTCATGGAAGGTCCGGGCACCCGCCTCCAATCGACGATGCTGGGCACCAGCGACGACTCGACGATACCGCAACAGGCACGGCCAGCTGAATCCGTTGAAACGGCGGCAAACGATAGTGTGACGATGCAAGCTGCGGACCGGTTTGTGAATGCGGCAACCGGCGGTCGACACCTGTCGTACGAGAGCAAGAGGCAGGGCGGCGACGTAGTGCACTATGTCTTCGGCATCGCCATGGGTGGTTTTTACGGCGGCGTAGCGGAATACGCGAGCGTGGTCAGTCTCGGCACGGGCTCTGTCTTTGGCACGGTGCTGTGGGCTGGGACAGATCTCCTGGCCATCCCGGCGGTCGGTTTCGCCCCACCTCCTCAGGCTGAACCGCCCTCGGCCCACGCAGCTCACTGGATGGCACACGTGGTTTACAGCATGTCCATGGAATTGGTACGCCGAGCCGTGCGGCGCATCATCTGATGACGAAGCTTGCTCTTTCGGCGACTTTCCGTTGCGCGTCGGGGTAGATAATATCGGCGAGGTCCAGAATGATTCGACGATGTGTTGGAGGTCCACGGTGCGTCGCACGTGGGATGCTCTTTGTGGGAACGATCTTGATCGGCGCGCTGAGTTCGTCTGCGATGCAAGAGCCACCGCCTAGCTCAGATTCGCGCAATGTGCTGATGCCGCAGCCCGCTAATCTGACACGCGGATCGGGAGCTCTTCCGTTGACCTCCCAGCTAAAGGTCAGATCGGACTTCCGGAGCGAGCGGCTGGATCGGGCGGTCGCAAGAACCATCCATCAGCTGACGGAGAAGACGGGGCTTTCCATTGTGGCCGGGTCGGGCACGGACCAGGCCGGCCCACAGCTCGACCTGCACGTGCGGGGCGAGGGCGCACCCATTCAGACGCTCAATGAGGACGAGTCTTATTCACTCAGTGTGACCTCGTCCGGAGTGAGTATCGACGCCGCCACCGTGACAGGTGCGATGCATGGGCTCCAGACCATGCTGCAACTGGTGCAGCCGGGCACGAACGGGTACGTGCTTCCGATCGTGACCATCAAGGACTCTCCCAGGTTTCGTTGGCGCGGTCTGATGATCGATTGCGGCCGTCACTTCGAGCCGATTGACGTGATCAAGCGGACGCTGGACGGCATGGCCGCCGTGAAGATGAATGTCTTCCACTGGCACCTGACAGAGGACCAGGGCTTCCGCATGCAGAGCCGAAGATTTCCGGAGCTGACCGCCAAGGGCTCTGATGGTCTGTTCTATACGCAGGACGACGCCCGGGAAATTGTGAGGTACGCGCGTGACCGCGGCATACGTGTGGTGCCGGAGTTCGAGATGCCGGGCCACAGTACGGCCTGGCTCGTCGCTGCGCCACAGCTGTCGAGCGGGACGCCACCCGCAGGGATCAGGCGCGAGTTCGGCATCTCCAACTATGCGCTGGACCCGACACGGGAGGAGACGTACACGTTTATCGCAAGTTTTCTGGCGGAGATGGCGCAGATCTTCCCCGATCCGTATATGCATATCGGCGGGGATGAGACGCCGGCACCGGATTGGAAGTCGAGCCCCCGGATCCAGGGCTTTATGCGAGAGCACAACCTACCGAATTCGGACGCTCTGCAGGCCTACTTCAACCAGCGTCTGCTGAAGATCCTTACCGGCTTACACAAGCGCATGGTGGGCTGGGACGAGATCCTGAATCCGGCGCTTCCGAAGGACGTTGTGGTGCAGTCCTGGCGTGGGCAAGAGTCTCTGATTCGCGGCGCGAAGCAGGGCTATCAGGGGGTTCTTTCCGCCCCGTACTACCTGGACGCGATGAAACCCGCAGGCCAACATTACCTGGCCGATCTCCTACCTTCGACCGCAGACCTAAGCCCTGAACAGCGAAAGCTGATCCTGGGTGGCGAGGTTTGCATGTGGGCAGAGCAGCTGGATCAACAGACCATTGATTCACGCATCTGGCCGCGGACGGCAGCGATAGCAGAACGCTTCTGGTCGCCGGAGCAGGTGAGGGATGTGGAGGATATGTACCGCCGCCTCGACGTTGTCTCGGTCGATCTCGAGGACCTTGGCCTCCGCCACCTCTCCCAGGAGGGCGTGGGCCTGCGACAGCTTGCCGGCACAGAGCAGATCGACGCTCTCCGCGTCTTTGCATCCGTGCTGGAGCCGGTCAGCTTCAGCGACCGCTACAAGCAGCAGAAGACGTCGCAGCTGACCGTACTCGACCGCTTCGTCGACGCAGTACGACCCGACCCACCGTCTGGCCATGAGTTTGCCCGACTGACGCAGGCTTTCCTGAAGAGTCCGTCGACGAGCGCAACGGAGCGCGACCAACTTCTGGATCGGTTTCGCAACCTGGCTGCTTCGGTCCCGGTTGTGGAACAACAGATGAAGTCAGCCCCGAGGCTGCGGGATGTGCAGATGCGTGCGGATCAGCTGGCTGGCCTGACGCGTGCCGGTGCTGAAGCTGTCAGCTTCCTGTCTTCAGGAACCAAGGCACCCAAAGGCTGGCACACGGCAACATTGGAGTTGGTGACGGCCGCCAAGAATCCCGGTGGGATTGTGCGCTTCACCATGCTCGATTCGCTGGGTGAGCTATTTGCTGCCGTCCAGGAGCGGCCGTAAAGCGCGAGGTGATTACGCGAGGGCGTTGCGCGCGATTACCTCGCGATAGAACTCCGCGCTGAGCTTCGGGATTCGCTTCTGGGTAGCGAAATCGACATAGTGGATGCCGAAGCGTTTATCGTAGCCATCGGCCCACTCGTAGTTGTCGATCAGGCTCCAAAGGAAGTAGCCCTTGACTGGAACGCCCTCCGCCACGCCTCGCTGTAACTGCGTGATGTAGTTACGGAGATACATGACCCTATCCGTGTCGAGGACCTTGCCTTCCGGAGTGAGGACATCGGCGGAGGATGCACCGTTCTCCGTAATGTAGATCTCCTTCAACCCCCATAGCTTGGCCGCGAGTTTGGGCGACCAGTAGAGCGCCTCGGGACCGATGGTGAGCCAGGGGCTGAACATGTGCGGATACGACGCCGGCAGCTGTACCACGGCGTAGCCTTTTGCTGAACCATCGGCGCGAATGTACGTGGGCTGGTAGACGTTAAGCCCCTGGAAGTCGAGCTTGCTTCCGATGATCTTGAGATCCTCCGGGGTGAATTTAGGAGCCGCCGCCCCGAGTCGCTGGAGGTAAGCGTCGGTATAGCGGCCCTCCTGGATGACGGTGAGAAATCTCGCGTTCTCTTCGCGCATTGCGCGAGTCGCGGCTTCGACGTGCTCCGGGGTCTCGATGACTGGTGTGGTTGCAACAGCGTTGTCGGCCAGACCTACCTTAGTGCCAGACCTCGCCTTTGCGCGGATGGCCTGCACGGCCAACCCGTGCCCGAGGACGGAGAAGTGAGCCACCTGCGCCACACCCGCGGGATCGAGCTTCAGGCCTGGAGCATGGGTTCCCTGCGCGTAGCCAAGGACGACAAAAGTCTGGATCTCGTTCATGGTCATAAAGTGCTTCACGCGGTCGGAAAATTTACCGGCCGTGTAGCCGGCGTAGTCGGCAAAGGCATGCGCGGTGTCGCGGCTCTGCCAGCCGCCCTTGTCCTCGAGCTTTTGTGGCAGGTCCCAGTGGTACAGCGTGCAGAAGGGCTCAATCCCGTTCGCCAGCAGCTCGTCGAGCATCCGGTTATAGAAGTCGAGGCCCTTCGGATTCGGTGCCCCAACGCCATCCGGGAAGACTCGCGGCCACGCGACCGAGAAGCGATAGCCCTTGACGCCGAGCGCCTTCATGAGCGCGATGTCCGTCTTAAACCTGTGGAAGTGATCGTCGGCAACGTCGCCGGTGTCTCCACCATGGGTCTTGCCGGGTGTGTGCGAGAAGGTGTCCCAGATGGAAGTTCCGCGGCCGTCCTCGTGCACGGCGCCCTCTACCTGGTAGGAGGCGGTCGCCGATCCCCAAAGAAAGCCGTCCGGAAATCGCCGGCTTGTGCTTCCCTCCCCCTTCGTCGCCAATGTCTGGATACCAGAGCCGAAGGCGGGCAGGGCGGCGGCCCCCGCGGAGGCGCCGAGGAGGCGGGCTAAAGCTCTTCTGGTGATGACGGGTGCCATGTTGATTGCCTTTCTGATGCCAGCTAAACGGTTTTTGTTCAGCCCTGCGGTCGGAAGAAGTATAGCGGCTTGGATCACGATCAGGCCCGAAATGTTTGTTCCCATACCGGCTGGCGCGAGGCATGCACCGCGGTCCGACCGCATGGTTAGACCCATGGTCTGACCTCGGTTCACGCAGGTCAAAACCCGGCACAGTAAGCGGCCGGGTAGACTGCAGGAAGAAGTTGCAGGAGCTGCACCCTCACGAACATCGGAGAAGAGATCCATGAGTACGCAGGAGTCCAGAAACACACAGGAGCAGACCTCGCGAGACAAGGCGAAGGAGCTGGCAGGGCGGCGTGCGCTCGAGTTCGTCGAAGAGGGCATGGTGGTCGGGCTCGGCTCAGGAACGACGGCTACGTTCTTCATCGAGCAGCTGGGCAAACGTGTGCAGGCGGGGCTACGGATCCGGGCGATTGCGTCCTCGAGAGCGAGCGAAGACCTCGCGCGATCGCTCGGGGTTGAGATCTGCGACTTCGACAGGTGCCCTCAGATCGATGTCACCGTGGATGGCGCGGACGAAGTCGGCCCCGGACTGGCGTTGATCAAAGGTGGCGGCGGAGCTCTGCTACGAGAGAAGATCGTCGCAAGTGCGTCTCGTCGATTCATCATCGTGGCGGATTCGGTCAAGGTGGTCCCTGTTCTAGGAGCGTTTCCCCTCCCTGTCGAGGTGATCGCCATGGCTTCGCCGCTCGTGAGTCGTCGGTTGCTGGATCTCGGCATGCAGCCTTCCGTCCGCCATCACAGTGATGGAAGTCTGTACATCACGGATGAAGGAAACCTGATATTGGACTGCGCCTGCGGGAAGATCGAAGATCCAGAACGTCTCGCGGCATCTCTGCGGAGCATTGTGGGACTGGTTGAGCACGGACTGTTTCTTGGCATGGCGGAACTTGCTCTCATTGCTGGCGATGGGCAGGTTCAGGAGAGAACAAGGCAGACGTGATGGGCAAGCTTGCCCTTTTCAGGCTCCTTAAGCTGGATGGGAGGATAGTGACCGGATGCGAGTGCTGATCGTGGAGGACGAGGTACGTCTCGCTGAGAATCTTGCCTCCGCGCTCCGGGAGGGGCCAGGCTTCGCTGTGGACCTTGCCGAGGATGGCCAGATCGGCGAGCAGCTCTCGGAGCAGCAGTGCTACGACCTCATCATTCTCGACCTGATGCTGCCCCGCATGGACGGGCTTACGTTGCTGAAGCGCCTGCGCGGTCGCGGGGACCGCACACCGACGATCATCCTTACGGCGAAGGAGGGCACAGGGTCGACCATCGAGCTCCTGAATGCGGGAGCGGACGACTACCTGAGTAAGCCTTTCGACCTGGGTGAGCTGATCGCTCGCGCGAAGGCGCTGATCCGGAGAGGAAAGGGGGCTGCTCACCCGGTGCTGGTGGTAGGAGAGATGGAGGTCAACACGCTCGAGCAGACGGTGCGGACCTCGGGTAAGCTGGTCGACCTGTCGCCGACGGAGTACCGGATCCTGGAATATATGGTGCATCGGCCGCGGGTGATCGTCTCGAAGCGCGAACTGCTCGAGCACCTGTACGACTACAACTGGGAGCATCACTCCAATGTCATCGAGGCACATATCTCCAACCTGCGGAAGAAGCTGAGCGGAAGCTCCCAGCAGCAGATCGTCGAGACGCTGCGTGGTCGCGGATATCGCCTGATGGAGAACGGCGGGTGAACGGATGAAAGAACGATCGATCGCACGTCGGCTTATTGTGTCGGTGCTGCTAATTCAGCTCGCCTCGGCCATCGGCATCATCGGCGCGACTCTGGCTTACGAGCGGCATACCCGATTCCAGGCCTTTGATGTGATGCTTCGGGGCCGTGCGGATTCCCTTCGCGGGTCGGTACAGGATGCGGATGACAAGGCGGACGACATCATGCTCGATTCGACCAATCTGCAGATTCCCACGGAGGACGTCTACGAAGTTCGGGAGGCTGCGGGTCGCATTCTGGGCAGGTCCCCTGGATGGAGTGAAGAAGCCGTCCCGCTGTCACCACAGGCAGGAGACGGAATCTTTCGAGCGAACATCGGAGGATCTGGTTATCGCCTTATCCGCTTGCATGGAGTTCGTGTTGTCGATCCGGGCGAGGTCAGCGGCGGCAAGGCACGTGCGTTCACGGTTGTCTACGGCTCCCGAACGGCTGACGTTTGGAAGCAGATACGCGAGGCCGTGGGCTTCTACGCAGCGACGAGTTGTCTCTTGCTGGCAATCACTGGAGCGATCGTAGCCTGGCTGCTTCACCGGGGCCTTCTGCCTCTGCGCGAGCTTGCGGTTGAAGCGGAGGGGATCTCGTCGGAGCGATGGAGCTTTCGTCCCCCTGAAACTGCCCGATCGACAAAGGAACTCGCGCCTTTGGCAACAGCGCTCGAATCCGCTGTGCGGCGGCTCGAGCTTTCTTTCCAACAGCAGAGCCACTTTGTGAGTGACGCGGCGCACGAGCTGAAGACTGGTGTCGCGGTACTCAAGTCTTCGTTGCAGCTGCTGAGCATGCGGCAACGCCGCGCGGAAGAGTACGAAGCGGGGCTGCAACGATCCCTGACAGATTGCGAACGTGTGGAAGATATTGTGGCGAAGATGCTGACCCTCGCGCGCTTTGAGAGCCGGCCGCTGGACACTACCGAACCAGGGTGCGTCGATCTCGCGAGCTCTGCTAGTTCCGCCGCAAAGCAGCTTGGGCCCTTAGCGCACCTCCGGAGAGTAAGGGTCGAGATGGACCTCGATGGCCCTTTGTACGTGGCGCTGAGCAAGGAGGAGGGGATGCTCCTCTGCTCTAATCTTCTGATGAACGCGCTTCAGCATAGCGAAGTGGATGGAGTCGTTCAGATATTGACCCGTCAGGTCGAAGGAGGCCGGATCGAGTTTCGCGTTGAAGATCATGGGGAGGGCATCGATGACGCGATCCTGCCCCATGTCTTCGAGCGCTTCTACCGTGGCGACCCAGCGCGAGCGCGGAAGACGGGGGGAACTGGGTTGGGGCTGGCAATCTGCAGGGCACTCGTGCAGAAGGCCAACGGAACGATCGACCTCGAGAGCACACGAAGGGTTGGAACTGCAGCCATCGTTCGCTTGCCAGCGATTAAGGAGACCCTCCATAACCGTACCGTCAGACCTGTCGTTGCAAGTACCTATTCAGCCTGACTTAATCAAGTAAGTGGAACACTAACCCGGCCGGCGCTTGTGCTTTGCGCGTCGAGCTTCTCGTGGAGACATCGATGCCGTTTGAACGCAAGTTTCGCCCCCTCGTATCGTCGCTTCCCGCAGCAATGGTTTTACTCGGAATGCTTTCTGCTGCTCCGGGTGCGTTGGCGCAAGGTCAATACCGTGTTCTGGACCATTGGAAGATTGGGGGCGAGGGTGGTTGGGACTACCTGACGGCAGACTCGTCGGCACATCGTCTGTATCTCACACATGGCCCTAGAGTCGAGGTCATCGACATGACGAATGGAAAGAGTGTGGGTTCGATTACCGGCTTGAAGAGTACACATGGTGTCGCTCTGGATGACACCGGAAAGCTCGGCTATATCAGCGACGGCGCCGGCAATGCCGTCGTGGTCTTTGACCGAAGCAACCTCCAGACCGTCGCAACGATTCCAGCAGGGACAAATCCGGATGGCATCGCCTTTGAGCCGACGACGAAGACGGTATGGGCATTCAATGGTCGAAGCAAGGACGTGACCGTCATCGATACGGCATCTCGCAAGGTGATCGCGACGATCCCCTTACCTGGAAAGCCGGAGTTCCCGGCTGCCGATGGCAAGGGCACCATGTTCGTGAATATCGAGGACAAGAACGAGATCGTGCGGCTCGACGCTGCGGCGAAGAAGATCACGGGGCAGTGGCCGCTGGCAGGCTGTGACTCTCCCTCAGGTCTCGCGTTCGACGCGACAGGACGCCGGCTGTTTTCGGTGTGCGACGGTAAAAAAATGGCTGTAACCGATGCGAATACGGGCAAAGTTGTGGCCACTCCTACCATTGGGGACGGACCGGATGCGGCAGGCTATGACGCAAAGCACAAGCTTGCCTTTTCCTCGAATGGTGACGGGACCTTGACGGTGGTAGACGCCAGTGCGGGCAGCTACCCGGTGACACAGACCGTGGCGACCGAACGGGGTGCACGCACCATGGCCCTGGACGAGGGAACCGGACGCGTGTACCTGGTGACCGCTGAGTTTGGACCCCGCCCGGCAGCAACAGAACAGAACCCGCATCCGCGCCCTGCAGTCGTGCCTGGCAGCTTCACGGTGCTGGTCGTCGGACGTTAACGAGTTCACCAGAGTTCTCTGCCCGGCGGGAGGTCTACCGCCGGCCTTCATGTTTTTGCTGGCCTGATCAAGAGGGCCTTCCGGGCGTTTTAGATTGGGTGCTTGGAGTGGGCGTTCGCTAAGCAGCGTGCTCACGACCGCGTGTAAGCCAGAAGTAGACGGCCGGGGTCACGATCAGGCTCAGCGCCATCGAGACAATCAGACCGCCGATGACCGATATTGCGAGGGGCTGCAGCATCTGGGATCCGGCACCGAGAGCGAAGGCCAGGGGCAGCATGCCGCAGATCGCTGCCATCGCGGTCATCAGGATGGGACGTAGCCGACGCTGGGCAGCGTGGAACATCGCCTCACGCGCCGGGACTCCTTCAGCACGGAACTTCTCGTCCGCGTCGAGTAGGAGAATGCCGTTCTTGGCGACGATGCCGATCACCATGATGAGACCCATGAATGAAGCGACGTTGAAGTTGGTGCGGGTGATTAGCAGCGCGAGCACAACGCCCGAGATGGAGAGAATCGAAGAGGTCAGGATTGCCACGGGAGCCGAGAAATTGCGGAAATCAGCAAGCAGCACACCGAAGACAAGTGCGAGGGCAAGAACGAGGACACGCACGAGGTCGTGAAACGACTTCTGCTGTTCCTGGTAGGTTCCGCCGTACTCGACACGTACAGAGGATGGGAGGTGCAGGGCGCCCACGGTCTGCTGAACCTGAGCCATTGCCGTGCCGAGATCCGATCCCTCCAGCCGGCCTGAAACGACCACGAGCTGCTGGAGGTTTTCGCGGCGGATCTCGTTCTGTGGGGGTAGCTGCTGAATCTGCGCGAGGGTTCCGAGCGTGGCAGTCTTCCCCGTGCTGCTGTTGAAGACAGTGTTCTCGATCGAGTCGAGCGAAGTGCGTGTCTCATCCCCAAGTCGCACGCGAATGGTGTACGGACGCGCATTTGCGATTAACGGATCCGTAGTCGCGACCCCATCGAGGATCGAGGTTGCGTCCTCCGCGACCTCCTGAGGCGTGAATCCCAGGCGCGCGGCGACCGTGGGATCGACCTGAAAGTTCGTCGCAGGGCCGCTAATAGTGTTTTCGATACCGTTCTGAACGTCGACAACACCGCTGATCTTGCTGATCGCATCGGCGACCCGTGGCCCGAGCTGTTGCAGGAGGGCTGGATCGTTCACGAACAGCTTGATCTGGATGGGCTCGGGGGAGTTGGACAGGTCTCCGATCATGTCCTGCAGCACCTGGGTGAACTCGATATCCAGCGCTGGTTCGGTCTTCTTGATCTCGGCGCGAACATCGGCGATGACCTCATCAATGCCGCGGCTGCGCTTGCTCTTCAGGCGGACGGTGATGTCACCCGTGTTGGCTTCCGTCACTGCGGCGAGACCCATCTGCATGCCGGTGCGACGGGATGTGCTCTCCACCTCGGGCGTATCGTGCAGAAGGCTCTCGACGTGTGTAAGGACGCGATTGGTCTCGGTGAGTGAACTGCCGGCGGGCATGATGTAGTCGAGGATGAAGCTGCCCTCATCCATCGCGGGCAGCAGATCGGAGCCCAGACCGCGATAGGCGAAGTAGGTTCCAACAATGAGCAGGACGCACGTGCCGGCTAAGACGAATGGCCGGCCCAGAGAGTAGGTCAAGACACGCTCATGCACGCGCATAACCCGCCCGAGAAGGCCAGCCGATTCGTCGTGCGGCTTCGATTCTCCACCGCGTTTAGGCCGAAGGAGGACAAGGCTCAGGCCTGGAGTCCAGGTAAGTGCCAGGAGAAGAGAGGTGAGCAGGGACGCCGTCATCGTGATGGCAAGCGCGCGGAAGAAGCTGCCCGTAACCCCCGTCACCGAGATGAGCGGAAGAAAGACGA
>JAABUZ0100006350.1_pt1 | contig 14831 bp, 11 predicted proteins | sample 5562091 | NCBI WGS metagenome assembly JAABUZ01 (sample SAMN12813069, study PRJNA571459) | rock metagenome | isolation source: Antarctica rocks | place: Antarctica: Victoria Land, Linnaeus Terrace sud | collected 2015-12-21 | reverse complement strand
CGGTTGCGGACAAAATGGCTGCCGGTCGCGCTGCTGGTCACTTACCTGTGGACCTATGAATCGTTCCACCTGTGGAACAGTCCTTGGATCACAGCATGGATCATCACCGGCTACTTTGGAGCTTCGCTGCTGATCGACGGGTTCTTCCGGGGAGCGAGCTTCTGCAAATACGTTTGTCCGATTGGGCAGTTCCATTTTGTCAGCTCCCTGGTATCGCCGCGCGAAGTGCGCGTGCGGAGCATGAGCACCTGCAATAGTTGTCGCACGCACGATTGCATTCGCGGCAACGAGAAGGCGCGCGGCTGCGAGTTGTATCTGTTTCAACCGAAGAAGGCAAGCAATTTGGATTGCACCTTCTGCCTCGATTGCGTAAAAGCCTGCCCGCACGACAACGTAGCGCTTCTACCGGTACTGCCGGCAGCGACGGTCATCGAAGATCCTTACCGCTCGTCCATCGGCAGACTGTCGAAGCGAACCGACTTCGCGGCGCTGGCGCTGCTGATCGTCTTTGGGGCGTTCGTCAATGCCGCCGGAATGATCGGGCCTGTCATGACATGGGAGCACCGCTGGCACGCTCGCCTGGGAGTTCATGGCATGCCCATTGCCGTTGGAATGTTCGTGGTTATTGGCGCTGTTATTCTCCCCGCCCTGACCACTCTGCTATGCGCCGCCTTGAACCGCGCCGTTCAACGCGAGATGAAAATGGCGGAAACAGCGCGGCGATTTTCTTTCGTTCTCGTGCCGCTCGGCATTGCGATGTGGGCCGCGCATCTGCTGTATCACTTCATCACCGGATGGAGTTCAGCGCTGCCCGCCGTACAACGAGCGCTGAGCGGCACAATGCAGGCAGCCGTTATTCCCTTTGTTCCTGATTGGCTGACGCCCGCGCAAATCTTGTTGCTGGATGCCGGATTATTGCTGACGCTTTATGTCGCATGGCGAATCGCGAACCAGTATGGAGAACAGATGCGGAAAGCAGTCGCTATCCTGATGCCTTGGGCCTTGCTGTCCGTGAGCCTTTACGTCGTGGGAATCTGGATTCTCCTGCAGCCCATGGAAATGCGCGGGATGACGCATTGAGGCGCGTGAATCAGCGAGGCTTATCTCTGCTCCTGATGCTCTTCCTAGCCGCTTCGGCTCTATGGGCTGATGGAGGAACGGTGCTGCTGCAAAAACGCTCCGGTCCGTTTATCATTACGCTGTTCGGTGATCCAACGCCGGTGCGGGTAGGCCGCGCCGACCTCAGCGTCATGTGCCAAAAGGCTGACGATAACAGCCCCGTTCTTGACGCCAGGGTATTGCTGCGCCTGCGACGGCCCAGTAACGGCGGCGATATTGTCGAGTTCACGCTTCCCGCCAAACACGAAAACGCGAGCAACAAGCTGCTATACGCGGCTGCTCTTAACCTGCCTTCACCGGGAAACTGGCGCGTCATTGTTGACATCGAGCGGAATGGGGTTTTAGCTTCGCTGATGGCTCCCCTCACGGTGCTGGAAAAACAGCCAACCATTATTACCTACTGGCCCTTTTTCGTGATCGTGCCCCTGATCGCTCTGCTCTTTGCCATCAATCGAAGGTTAAAAAGAGGGCGGGGAATCAGGCATCCGCGAGCACGGCCATAGCGGCGTTGCGCCCATTCATGGCAATGACGCTGCCGCCCGGATGCGTACACGCTCCGCACAGATAAAATCCCGGCATGGGCGTTCGCGGGGAAAGCCGGTTGCTCCACATATAAGCGGGCAGGCACTCGCCTTGGAAAATATGGCCGCCCGTGAGCCCCACCTTGCGTTCGATGTCGGGCGGCCCGAGAGCTTCAGCATCAATTACGGCGTCGGGAATGTTGCCGCAAAAACGGGCGAGCGCCGAAAGAGCAAGCCGTTTCGCCGCTTCCCGATGATCCTCCCACGCGCCGTCGGCAAACCGGTAGGGCACGTATTGAGAAAAAATGCTCATCGTGTGCGTTCCTTCCGGCGCCACGCTGCGGTCATGGACGCTTTGAAAATAAAGTTCGGTCCACAGATGTTCAGGCAGGCGGCCTTGGCGAGCAGCCGCGTAACTCGCCTTCCACTCCTCTTTGGTCAGCGGAGTATTGACCTGACCGAAGTGATGCGGACGGCAAGCGCCGGGACGCGCGCGGAAGTTCGGCAACTCGCGGAGCCATACGTTCACTTTCAGCGTACAGCCCTCGATCGGAACCGATTGGACCTTTGCCCGCCAACCGGCGTCACTGTTGCCGCCGAGAAGACGCAAGCTCGCTTGTCCATCAGCGTTCGAGATCACTACCGGAGCCCCGATCCTCTCTCCGCCTTCGAGCACCACCCCTTCACCCGGAACAATTTGCGCCACCGGCACGCCGGAAGCAATGACCGCGCCTTCTTTTTGCGCGGCATCAGCCAAAAAGAAAGACACCATGCCCATGCCGCCCCGCACGTAACCCCAAGCGCCAGGAAAGCCGCCCAGCCTGCCGGACGCATGATGAAACCGGATGGAAGCCGTGCCAGGGTCAAAAGGACTCGCATTTGTGCCAATGACGCCTTGGCCCAAATATGCGATTTGCAGGCGTTCGTCGGAGAGATACCGCTCCACAAACTCGGCCATGGACCACTGAAAAAGCAACGCCCGCGCTTCTTCGTCACTGCCGATACGGGCTTCGATCCGCTCTTGCGTCGGCGCTTCGCCGATCCAAAGGTCCCGGCCGTCCGGCGGACGCAAAGCATCGCGCAAACGGCGGATCACATCCGACATAGCGCGGAAGCCTTCGAGATCACGCGGCGAAAGCTGTCTGATTTCCGCCTCGCAGCGGTCGTCGTCATCATAAAGCTGAACACTGGTCCCATCGGGAAACGGAACAAATAGTCCGTTGCCGGCGGGAGTCCATTGATAACCAAGCGACGGCAGGTCAAGCTCCTCGATTACTAAAGGGTGCAGCAAACCCGCAAGATACGCGCACGGCGACATGCGCACACCGGGCCACGGTTCCTCAATGGTGCAAGCGCCGCCGATCCGTTCACGTTTCTCCAGCACCAGCACGCGCTTGCCGGCCCGCGCCAGATAAGCGGCGCAAGCAAGCCCATTATGCCCGGCGCCGACGATAACGGCATCCCAACGCCGGGCCGCCAGTTGAGAAACGGGAGCAGGCAAGCCGAGAAGTCCAAGAAGCTGAACCGCCGAGCGTGAACCGGGATGAGCAGAGCGTCGCACTACCAACAGTTTGCCGCATCCCTGCTGACCGACCTTTCTAATCTAAAAATGAAAAACTAATTTGATCTCCCGGTTGAGTTTGCGTCTGCTGTGCCGTCCCGACCGGCAGCTCTAATACGGAATGAGCCAGCAAGCACATCGAAAGCCGCTGCGGCGCCAGGCCGGAGCGAACCTTGCGAATCCTTCTTTTGCGGTCCAGGTACAACACATCAATCGGAAACTTCATGCCGAATGTGTGAACAGCCTCACAGGGAACAATCCAAAGTCCGAGTCCGGCGGGCAGGCTTTCCCGTCCGAGCAGCCCCTTTCGCCTGGTTGCGCCCCGGTCCGCGAGATCTGCCTCGGTCGCCAGCACTGTATTGCGGGTTTCATTTCGCACCAGCATCTTCCGCAATTTCGCGACAGGCAAGTTCTTCGGCATACAATGAAAAGCTCTTCGCCGCGTTCCTGATTAACGCAGCATGCTTTGGGCGGAAACCAGAATGCCATTGCTTAAAGTCGCCACCGTCATCTCCGTGCGCTCGTGATTCAGATAATAGTAGCGTTCAAACAGGTCGCCATCCCGCACCCCGGCTACCCGCGCGCTCGGTTCTCCAAAACGAGCGATGATTTCCGTGCCCTTGCTCCCCGGTTTCAAATCGCCGACGGCGGGATAATAAGAACTGGGAACCAAGACCGTCGTAACGCTGGGATCATAAGGAAGAGCAAGATCAGCGGAAGCTGCTGAACTATTACTCCTTCTGACTTTTACCTTTGTGGAACGCACTTCCGCGACTTGCTTCTTAACCTCCGGTTTGTTCGCCGCCTTAGCAGCCAAGCCGGGGAAAATTTTCTGAGCCAAAGGAGATGACGCCAACGCTCCCACACTGAAGCTGGACCGGCCCAGCCAATGGTTTGCTCCCCACAGGCCGACTCCCAGGATCAGGAGCAACATCAAAATTTCCTTGCCTTTCATGACAACTGCATACCTTTCCTAAATCCAACTGCTGTGCGTATCTCGTGTTTCAAGGGATAGAAAAATTATAAAGCGAACAACCGTGAGATGCAGCACTATCCATGATCTCTTAGTAAGTACTCAGATAACTTAAGTACCGGTAATAATAACAGGCCTGTAAGTAACTTAGTGCTGCATATAGTACCAGAAATTATTTACATCCTTGTGAAATTCTTGCCAGTCTCGTTATCCTCAGAAGTTACCGGAATCTTCCTGTCATAGAAGACTCAGCGCCCGCAAAAATGATTCGACTGGCCTTATACTCGCAAGATTCCAAGCTGCCCTCCTTGCTCGCTCCCACTCTCGGCAAGGACTTTCAAATGTTCGCGGAAGGGGACATGAACCGCCTGAAAGCGCTGATCTTCGAGGGCGCGGTCGATGTTCTGCTTCTGGACCTCGATACCACGCACCCCACGGTCGAACAGCAGAAAAGCTTTTACGAAACCGTCAAGGATTCCGGCGTGACTGTCGTGGCTTTGGCCGATGACGACGCCCGCTCCACGGCCATAGAGCTTGTCCAGGAGGGCGTCCACAGCTACTGCCGCAAGCCGCCCTCCGTACGCGAGTTGAAAGCTACCCTGCGGCGCGCCCATGAATATACGGTCATGAAGCGCGAGCTTGAAGGCAGGCGCGCGCGCAACGCCGCTTGCGCCGTAAAGGACGTGGAGCGCTGCGACGGGCTGATCGGGTCAAGCCCTGAAATGCGCGCGGTCTATGGGCTGATCCAGCGGGTCGCCAATCTGAACGCCTCCGTCCTGATTACGGGTGAAAGCGGCACCGGCAAGGAACTGATTGCGCGCGCCATTCACAACGGCTCGAACCGCTCGAAGGAGCCCTTCATCGCCGTTTCCTGCGGCGCCATCCCCGAGACCCTGATCGAATCCGAACTCTTCGGCCATGAAAAAGGAGCGTTTACCGGCGCCAACGGAACGCGCACCGGCTTTTTCGAGCAGGCCGGCAACGGCACCTTGTTCCTGGACGAGATCGGCGAGCTCAGTCCGCAAACGCAGGTCAAGCTGCTGCGCGTCCTCCAGCAGCGCGAGTTTACGCGGCTCGGCAGCGGCCGCGTGATTCCGCTGCTGGCGCGCGTGCTCTTCGCCACCCACCGGGATCTGCAAAGCATGATCTCCACCGCCACCTTCCGTCTGGACCTCTTCTATCGCATCAACGTCATGTCGATCAAGGCTCCCGCTCTCGCCGATCATCCGGACGATATCCCCTGCCTGGCGAATCACTTTCTCCTGCAATACTCGGAAATCTACAACAAGCCGGTCGAGGTTTTCTCCCTCGAAGCCATGGCGTCGCTTAAAAACTATGAATGGCCCGGCAATGTCCGCGAACTTGAAAATGTCGTGCAAAGCGCTCTGATCCGCGCCGACGGCGACACGGTCGACGCCGATGACCTGCCGGAGCAGTTCGAGCGCCCGGCCGCGCCGGACAATGGCGATGTTGCCCAGCTCGGCACCTTTGAACGGCTTCTGCGCGACTATAAAGTGAAAGTGGCTCTGAAGGCCATTGAAGAATGTCAAGGCAACAAAACCCTGGCGGCGCGCAACCTCAATATTTCGCGAGCTTATCTGCACCGCCTGATCCGGCATCCCGACGTTCTGGAAGTAGCCGATGCGGCCTGCGCTTGAGGACTTTCCCGTTACCCCGATAGCGCCTGTTGGAAAGTTGTCGGTTCGCTGGCCTTTGTTCTCCTTTCCCGCCGCGCTGGCGGCGCTCCTGGTCCTGGTCACGCTCCTGACGGTCCGGGGACGCTTCAACGACCCTGACCTTTGGTGGCACCTGAAAACCGGCGAGATTATCTGGAACACCCGCTCCATTCCGTCCGTCGATCTATTTTCCTTCACGGCCTACGGACATCCCTGGACCGCGCAGGAGTGGCTTTCGGAAACAACCATTTACGCGGCTTGGAAACTCGCGGGCTACAGCGGCCTGATGCTGTGGCTCTGGACTGTTTCTGGACTTTTCATCCTAGCCGCTTATCTTCTCTGTTGCCTATACTCCAGAAATCCGAAAGTGGCCTTTCTGGGCGGCTTGGTAGCTTGGATGTTCTCGACCATCGGCTTATCCATCCGGCCACACCTCCTTGGCTATTTGCTGCTCGTGTGCGAACTGCTCATCCTTTATCTTGGGCGGCATCGGAACAAGCGTTGGTTTTTTGCGCTTCCACCGTTATTTGCGATATGGATCAACCTTCATAGTTCGTTCTTTTTCGGGCTGGTGGTGCTGGGAGTCGTCTTCTTCTGCTCTTTTTGCGAGTTCCGCCTGGGTCTGCTAGCGGCTCATCGCTGGAACGGGCAAGCGCGCCGAACGCTGGCGATAGCCTTGGGCCTATCAGTGGCGGCTCTGTTCATTAATCCAATCGGGCCAAAACTGATTTTGTACCCGCTCGATGTCATGTTGAACCAGCCGCTAAACCTGCAAAGCGTTGCCGAATGGCAACCGCCCAGCTTCGATAGTGCGCGCGGTTTTGGTTTGCTGCTGATAGCAGCATTGGTGCTTCTGATTCCCATGCTTCGCGGTAAGCAACTAGAGGTACAGGAACTAATTCTGCTGGCTGTTGGCTTCTGGTTTGCCGTGCGTCATGAGCGCATGCTGTTCGTGTTCGGCATCTTGACCGCGCCGGTACTCTGCCGGTTGCTGGCCGATGCCTGGGATCAGTATGAACCGGAGCGCGACCGCTTTTGGCCCAACGCTATCATCCTTGGCATTGCGGCGCTGGTCGCAATCCTAGCTTTCCCAAGCGCGCAAAATCTCGAAAAGCAGGTGGAAGACGGAAGCCCGGTCAAGGCACTTGCTTATATCAGAAAAGCAGGACTGTCCGGACGCATGCTTAACGAGTACGTTTATGGCGGTTATCTGATCTGGGCTGCTCCCGAGCGCAAAGTCTTCGTGGACGGTCGAGCGGATCTCTACGAACCCGCCGGCGTTCTCATTGAGTTCGGCCAATGGGCGACTCTGCAAGCTGATCCGTCAATGCTCCTGAGCAAGTATCACGTCGATTTCTGCCTTCTCTCCCGGGAGGCCCCCATGAGCTATGTACTGCCGCTCATGCCGGGGTGGAAAGAAGTTTACTCGGACAAACAGTCAATAGTGTTCGCACGCTCACAGGCTAGGCAAATACGTTCTGATGGGGCTTTGCCGGGGTTTACACCCGGCCAGTTTCGGGAGGTCGCTAGCAAATCAACTAATGGAGACTACAGTCACTAAGCAAACTAGTGCCAATCCGAATACGACCTCGTGGAAAGTCAAAGCAGGCGCGATGGTTGGTGTTGCTACGACGATCATAATGTCAGATTGGATTATCGGAGCAATCCAATCTCCACGAACCGGTTGGGATTTTCCGGTTTTCTACATTGCAGCGCACCTTCCCATGCACTTGCTTTATAACAGTGCTGCTTTTGCTGCTTTCTGGCAAAAACATTTAGCGCCAATCGGGGTTCCTCATTGGGCTCCCTACGTGCGGCTTTCCGTGTTCTCATTGCTCCTTCGTCCTCTTGCGATGATGTCCTACTATCACGCGCTCTGGGTTTGGCTCTCGGCGGGACTGAGTGCGTATTTTGCCTCAGTATTCCTTCTACTTCGCCGTTTTAAACTTCCAGCTCTGCTGATCCCTGCTTACGCGGCCTTTTTCCCGGCAATTGCTGGTTTAATCGGAGGAGCCGATGCTACTGTTTACCTCCTGTGCTTAGTTGTAGCTTTGTTGCTATTAGAACGTGGACAGGATGGACTCGCGGGCTGTGCATTGATCCCCTGTCTCTGCAAATACAACTTAGTTCTACTCGTGCCGGTAGTGTTGTTGCTCCACCGCCGCTATAGAGCGCTGGTTTCATTTGGAATTGGAGCAGTCTTGGTCGTAGCTATCTCAATTGCGCTAGCCTCGCCCAAAAGCTACATAGACGCAGTAGCCAATGCGCCTCGGATAGCTGGCTGGTTCTTCCCCGTTGGCTTACGGGGCTTCAGCATGGGAATCCATCAGCTTTGGACGTACCCGATCTTAGCGATTTTGACGTTCCTTCTATGCTGGTGGCTCATGAGACTTCTTCCGCTATCGGAGGCATTCTGCGTAGCCATTATAGGCGCATTGCTGATCTCCCCTTACATCACGTGGTACGACAGTACATTGCTTGTGTTGCCGCTTGCGGTTATTCTCGCGAAATCGGGAACGGCAATCCGTATTATCTGTGTTGGCGTGCTTGTTGCCATACCGCTATGGCAGTACGGTGGTGGGGCCACTGGATCAGCCGGATATATGCACGTAAGCGTTGAGCTTTTCACTTTAGGTTTTTTCATACATGCGTCGGGGCTGACGCGGTTCTTATAGTTTTTAGGCTACACTGGCGAAATGTCCGGCAGCGAGAATTCGCAGAAACCCTCGACCGACTTCCGGTTTTTCGCTTGGCTTCTAATTCCTTCTCTCCTTCTGCTGTTTGTGTGGGTTTCCGAGTCGCAGCCAAAAACTGAACGTAATGTCGATTTCATCTACTTCTATATGGCCGGTCAGATTCTATGCCACTTTCCGCCCGCACGTTTATACGACATTAAGTTGCAGCAGTCAGTGTGCCAAGCGCTCCATCCGTTCTCAGGCCACACCGCACATTACGGCTACTTTTCTTATCCGCCGTTTGTCGCGCTGCTGTTTATGCCGTTTGCGCACTTCTCTTTTTGGACGGCATACCGAGCGTGGCAGGTACTCAACCTAGGTCTTTACGGCGGAGGCATTGCGCTTCTCAGCAAAAGATTTTTGTCAGAGGAATCAGTCTACTTTGTTTTACTATTAGCCATCTCGTTTTGTCCGTTTCTCGGGGATACCTGGATCAACGGGCAGTTCTCGGTCTGCGGCTTTCTGGGCATCACCTTTGCTCTCTGTGCGCAGCAACGGGAGAGAGATCTCCAAAGTGGCCTTACCCTTTCGCTGTGCCTGTATAAACCTACACTGCTGCTTCTTTTGTTTCCACTGATAGTTGCCACTAAGCAGATACGGATTCTTTATGGATTAGTGCTAGGAGGGGCACTTTTATTTCTCACAACGCTACTCCTTCTTGGTGAGCAGGTCTGGTGGAGCTATGTGCGATTTCTTCCCTCTTTTCAGAAGATGGAGGAGCTTCGGCCCCTAGAAAAGTATACTGACTTAATTGCCTTTTTTTCTTTGCTGACGCGCGGGCGGTATGCTGTTGCATTGACGCTTCTGTGCGCGGCAGTTGCGCTTTCCATTCTGTTCTCGTGCGCACAAAGGATTACCACAAAGCCAGTTCTTCTCTGGACGACGGCCATTACGTGGACGTTGTTGCTCAACTTTTACGTTCCGGTATATGACACGATTTTGCTGCTGCCCAGCGTGATCGCCTCAACAGGCTTTCTCGCTTTAACTCATTCCCGGGCAACAAAGATCATGGTGACTAACTTATTTTTGGCCTCTTGGCTGTCTCCGGCGCTTCTGTCTGCCACTCGCCTGCAATTCCTCAGTATTGCCATTGCTGCCTTTGGTGTGTGGCAGTTCCGATTCTGCCTTCGCCCTATCACTAGAAGCGGCGCTGCCGTGCTTGCCGAAAGGCTACCTCGCGTGATCGGCGACCGTCCTTCTTCGATTCGTAAGTAGTATTAGTAACAGTCATGCAAACCACTGGCCACCAATAAATAAATCACGCATCTACGGATCATGCGCCCGTGCCGAAACTCCGGCCGAGAAATACCAGCGACCAACACAACGAATAGAAGGGTAGTAGCAATTTGATGGGATAGTATCTGATTTTTGTTAACTGCTCCCGAAAGCAATCATGCCAAATCTTCGTTGGAGATCCACTCCAATTACAACACCAGAACAAGAGAAAGCCCAAAGAACATGGCGCTTTGGCATTTATCTCTTTTTTGGACTCCAACTTATGGATCTACTTACAACATTGACTGTATTCTCAAAAGGTGGCATCGAACTCAACCCGGTTGTCCGCAGCCTTATGCCGTGGACAGGGCCAGTGTTGGCAGTTGTAGTGAGTAAAGTGTTTCTCGCATTGGTTGTCTGTTTACTGAGCCAGAAAGTTTGGCTTGTGCGTTTTGCTAACATTTTCTATACCGGCATTGTGGCGTGGAATATTTCAATCATATGGAGATTGAAGTAAATAGGGCTAAGGCAAACAGCTCCAACACACTATGCTTGCAAATTATATGCTTGATAACGCCCAGTTACTAATCCCTACTGCCGTGTTTTCAAAACCTGAAAGAGATTGTTATACTGATCCGTCCACGGACGCAACCCAGCGTGTACTTTAATTGGTTCTGCATGCGCTCTGATCGTAGAGTTTTCTAAAACAGCCTTGTTCTTAGTTACCAGCACCCAAGAGGAGGCAAGAACCAAGTCTTTTTGATTATTGCGATTCTTAACCAAGACCGCACGATAGCCGATTTCTTCCGCGAGTTGCCGGACAACAGGCGGAAGATCGAGATATCGATTTGTCAGATGGAACGCCAACACGCCTTCGGGCTGAAGGCGCTTATGATAGAGAGCCAACGCCTCTCTTGTTAGCAGGTGAACAGGAACCGCATCACCCGAAAAAGCGTCGAGTACTAGCACATCGTAGGGTGGCTCATTCTCATGCTCTAACGAAAGCCGCGCATCGCCTTCCACGGTTGACACATGGGCTTGTGAATCTCGCAAAAAGGTGAATTGAGATCGCGCAATATCGATCACTTGTGGGTTGAGCTCGTAAAATCGGAAAGTATCACCTGGCTTTCCGTATGTGGCGAGTGTACCCACGCCTAAGCCGACGAGTCCTACGCGCTTGGGTCCGGTAAAGCACTCCCGTAATAGAATGCCGACCCCGGAATCAGGCCCGTAATAGGTCGTTGCTCGTGATGACAAGGCAGATGAGAGGAATTGTACGCCGTGTTCAACGGTTCCGTGAAACAGAATCCTGTGCTGCTGTTCGCTTTGATCCGGCGGCTGCACTACGCGTAACGAGCCATAGAAGCTGCGCTGCATCGAGAGTGTATTCTCGTGGTAAGCAGCAACGTTTGCCTTGAAAACAACCAGCATGCATCCCGCAACTCCGATCCACAAGAGCCGGGTAGACCACGCACCGTCGCGCCAGGTCAGCATGGTTGCCAGCACTCCGGTCAGCACCAGCGAAAGCGGCAGTTCATAAATACCGCTAAACACATGTGGGGCAACGAGTCCGACAAAAATAGCGCCTGTCGCACCCCCTAGCGAAAGTATCAAATAAAATTCTGTGAGATTCTGGGCCTCTGGGCGCAACCGGCTTAACTCGCCATGACAGAACAGGCAGCAGACAAACAAGCCAAGCAGAAAAATCGGCAAGAGTAAGCGTTCTGAAAACCAGATGTTGTGTACTGCATAGCCTAAGGCGAGAAGCGCCACAATCAGCCAACGCCTCCACGCAACAGGGCTGTAAACGTTTTGCCCTCGGAAGGCCAAAATGAAGGTCAGTAGATAAATCGCGAGTGGCAGTACCCAAAGGAGCGGCACTGGCGCGACATTCTTTGTAAGGTGATTGGTGACGGACAGCAATAGCATCGATCCGCACGCGGACAGCGCAAACCAGTACGATTTCTGTGTGAGAAGGCTCCGCTCAACTGCGGCCAATTGCTTTTGAGAATGGAAACCCTTTGTCCGGCTCTGCCAAGCAACGGTACCGCACAAGCAGCCAAAGACGACATACAGTACTGACCAGATCAGGGCTTGGGTTTGAATATTGAATGCGGGCTCGATGACAATTGGATAACTCAGCAAAGCCGCGAGCGAGGCAAAATTCGACAATGCAAATAGGCGGTAAGGGGTCTTATGGCCGCTGCGGGCTAGCCAGTCCTGTAGTAGAGGGCTTGTTGAGGATAGGACCGCAAAGGGCAGACCCACCGTTGCAATAAGCATTCCCAAAATCAACCAGGTTGGGTCCTGCAAGACGTTGGGTTTCCACCGTTCACTCGGCCCAATCGGGAGCAAAAGGAGCGATACGCTGAGGAGCGCGATGTGAACAACAGCCTGCATTCGGGGCGGCGCATGCAGTGTCAGCAGACGGGCGTATAAGTACCCGATCAGTAAGGCTACTTGGTAAAGGACAAGACAGGTAGACCACACCGCCGCCGATCCGCCAAACCAGGGCAGAATCTTTTTTGCAAGCAGTGGTTCCACGGAGAATAGCAGAAAAGCGCTCAAAAAAATAGTGGCCGCAAAGAAGAAAGAGCTCCATTGAGTGTTGCGTAGAAACAGCTCTCTATTGGTAGTTTGGGGTGTCTCCAAGACAGTGGGGCGCTGTTCTTTAGCCATGCTTCTTGACCACTATTTTCATTTCCGGTTTTTAAGGGTTCTTTTCAAAACAGAAAACAATCAAGCCTTGCTGGAAATCGCGCACTTAACATTCATCACAATATCTTTTAAGGATGCGAATGCTAACAAGCCGACGATCATCAGGATGACTCGTGGCGGTTTCTGCGCTCTTGGAACTAGCCATCCAGATGCCTAACACGAGAAGACACATCATTACAATAACGCTCATATGAGCGTCTAGATTGTCGATCCAGTGGTTCATATGCCAATCAACTGCAGACAGAGTTTATGGCTTGTTAAGTGATCAAAAGTTTCGAGTCAACTGACATGAGGTGAAACAAACATTAGAAGGGAACTGATATGTTTTATGGAGGAGAGTTGGATCTAAAAACATTCCCACTCTCCTCAGAGTGAATGCTTACTTTGTGTAGCTGGCGAGCTTGGTTGAAATGTTGACCATGGCAGCGTTGATGCCATTCGCCAACGTGGTCATGCCAGCGGTGGCGGCCAAGCAGACCAGAACCAGAACCAGACCGTATTCGACCAAGTCTTGTCCCTCCTCGTTCTTGAGGGCTTCGCGCAGCATCTGGCTCTGGACATATAGTTTCAGCATTGTATTTTTCATGGTGTTTATCTCCGTTTTTAGAATCCTGCCCTTGCCTGGGCAAGGTACGTCTTCTGTATGGCAAGTGAAGCGCCAAAGCCAAAAAACAAGGGAATATTTGAAAAACTTGGGTTTGGCGGTTCTCGCATTAGCCCTTACTGTACACAGGAGTATACAGAGACAAAATTGCTGTCAATCGGCTGATACAGGTAACTCGGACAGGAGAGACATGGCGCTGTCCAAGCAGACTGCAAGCATCTTGAGGTTAGCCGAGAAAGAACGATGAATGCAAGAGTGGCTGCTCAATTGCCGCAACTCTTCCATGCTGTCTCGCCAAAGGCTGGAGTGTGCTCTCCTGGTTCTTCTTGTAGCGTTGTCACGTTACCTGTTTCGGAGTCATTATCTATATGATCTGGATTCCGTAAACTTCGCGCTGGGAATCGGACGCTTCGATCCCGCCGTTCATCAGCCGCATCCGCCTGGGTACTTCCTTTATATCTGGCTGGCCCGGTCGGCAAATACATTCTTCCATGACCCGAATGCCGCGCTGGTGGCGATCAGTCTCCTGGCAAGCTGCGGGGCTGCGGCCATGGTTTATCTGCTCACCTGGGAATGGTTCGGAGGGAAAGCCGCTGTTTTTGCCGGGCTCATCTTTCTGGTTTCGCCGCTGACATGGTTCCACGGCACGGTGGCCTTGATCTACATGGTCGAAGGGTTTCTTTCCGCCCTGCTCGGTTACTTGTGTTGGCGTATGCACTGCGGGAAAGCAGCTTATGTCTTTCCCGCAGCTATGGTATTAGGTTTGGGAGCGGGAATCCGGCCCTCCTTTTCCTTGTTTTTGGCTCCGCTCTTTCTGTTCTCTCTTCGAAAAGTGCCGCCAAGAAAGGCGCTTGCCGGTATAGGCTGTCTGCTGCTGGCTGTGCTGGCCTGGTTTCTTCCCATGGTGGAAGCGAGCGGCGGGTTTCAGGCGTACTTTTCCTCTTTGTTTTCTCTTTGGCGGGTGGCGGGTGGACGGGAAACGGTGTTCAACTCCTCACCTTTTACCTCGTTGGCGCGGATACTGGCGATCATTTTGGCTTATATCATTTGCTTCGGATCAGCGGTGCTGTTTTCGGGAAGGTTTTTCGATAAGGCTACGCCCCAAACGCGTTACCAACGAGCTTTTACTTTGATCTGGATTGTTCCAGGCTTGCTGTTCTTTTCCTTCATATTCCTCATCTTCGTTAACAGCGGCTACTTACTCGTCATATTTCCGCCTCTGTTCGCGTGGCTGGGGCTGTGGACTGCGGAATGGTACGCCCGTCTCCAGTGGCCGGCGCCGCTGAAAAATACCGTGGTCGCGTTGCTGGCGGCCATCAATGTCCTGGTCTTTCTGGAAGCCTCAGCCTACTGCACAAACCGGTCTGTGCGCCAGTTTGAAGCGGAGATCGAGGATCTGCGGCAGTCTGTAAGGCGCATCGCTTCGCCGCAGCAGACGCTTATCGTCGGTTTTGATTCGCACTTCCTGGGGTATCGGCATGCCGGGTATTACCTTCCGGATTATTCAGTTGCCCAGTATCCGGAAGTGCGCTTTGCGTTCGGCCAGCGAGTGTTCTTTATGCGGAACCGCAATACGCAGCTTCGGGAGCGGTTGGAGGCAGGCCAGTTCACCAACTTTTTATTGTTCCCCTTGCCTTCGGATGAAGAAGCATACAGGAAATATTTCGCTAAGATCAAGGCCAAATTTCCTCCGGGCGACCTTCGCACGG
>JAABUZ0100006349.1_pt1 | contig 14832 bp, 17 predicted proteins | sample 5562091 | NCBI WGS metagenome assembly JAABUZ01 (sample SAMN12813069, study PRJNA571459) | rock metagenome | isolation source: Antarctica rocks | place: Antarctica: Victoria Land, Linnaeus Terrace sud | collected 2015-12-21 | reverse complement strand
TCAGGGGTTAAGCGCGCCGCTGGCGTCGCCCTGCGCGCCCTGCATCTCTCTCCCGACCTAAAAGCAGGGGCTTGGCTCTCATGTCGTAGATCTTTACGCTGTGCAACATGTTCTTGCCCAATACAAGGATTTAACAATTCCTTACACAGCCTCCAAGGTATAGTAACGACAGAGATCATCTTGAAGGAGACATCACCGTGACAACAGAAGTCCGGGCCACATCGTCGGGGTTCGTGAATGACCCCGACGGCGGCATCGCCCTCTCGATCGAAGACCTGAATATGTATTATGGCGCGACGCTGGCCGTCGAGGGCGTGTCGATGAAGATTCCTAAGCATGCCATCACGGCCATCATTGGCCCTTCGGGCTGCGGTAAGAGCACGGTCTTACGCTGCCTCAACCGCATGCATGAAGTCATCCCTGGCGCGCGTGCGACGGGTAAGGTGACGCTGGAGGGCGAGGATATCTACGGCCCTGGCGTCGACCCGGTGCAGGTACGCCGCCGCATCGGTATGCTCTTCCAGCGCCCCAACCCCTTCCCCACCATGTCGATCTACGACAACGTGGTGTCCGGGCTCAAGCTCAACGGACGACGCCCCAAGAGCGAGCTCGACGGCATCGTGGAGCGCTCGTTACAGGAGGTGGGCCTGTGGGATGAGGTCAAGGGCACACTTGGCAAGTCGGCGGCCGACCTCTCCGGCGGACAGCAGCAGCGCCTATGCCTGGCGCGCTGCCTGGCCGTAACGCCCGAGGTCATCCTGATGGACGAGCCGTGCTCCGCCCTCGACCCCATCGCTACCTTGCGCATCGAAGAGCTGATGCGCGAGCTCGAGAACCAATACACCATCGTCATCGTGACGCACAACATGCAGCAGGCCGGCCGCGTGGCCGACCGCACGGCCTTCTTCATGCTCAACGAGAAGCGGCACGGCAGCCTCGTCGAGTATGGCCCCACCGAGCAGATCTTCACCAGTCCTCGTGATAAGCGCACCGAGGAGTACGTCACAGGGCGTTTCGGCTGACAAACGTGACAGCGTTCGCGCTAGCCCGATGTCGCGAGCGAACACGGCGGGTGGGCGGAGTCTTCCACGTTGGACTCGCGTCGTACGCGCGGGGGCCACGAGCGTCTGTGTAGCGCCTGAGCTGTGACGAAGAGGAGCGCGGAGACGGCCAGCAGTCCGTTGAACGGCGGCCACGGCGTCGGGAGCAGGCCGTAGTGAAAGCGCGCGTCGAGCGGGCTCCAGGTCTGCTCGTTCTCCAACATTCCGGCTACTGTGTACAGCGCGATGAGCCACCAGGCCAGCCAGCTACGGTGGCGCAGGGCCACGACGATGAGGAACGGCAGAGACCACACCAGGTACTGTTCGTAGACCACGCGATTCAGCGCCACGAACAACACGAAGGTACACGCCGCCTTCACGTAGAGCGGCCGGCGCGCCACCAGGAGCAGCGCCGCGTGGGAATAGGAGTGTTCCCACGCGGCCCACGGCCAGCGCCGCCGTCCCCGCGTTCCCAGTAGGCACGAGGTAGTACCAGGAGAGCCGTCCCAGCCACGGGGAGCCCACGTCGTAAAACAGGTACCTGAAGAGGCCGCGTGGGGTCGTGACAATATAGGGTAACGAGAGCAGTGGCACGAACAGGAGAGCCAGGGCCACCCGCCAGGGACGCTGCCGGTCCCGTCCCAACAGCAGTAACGGAAGCATGAAGATTGGAAAGGTTTTGGCCGCGATGGCCAGTCCGTACAGAGGGGCGAAGAACGGCGTCGTGTACCACTCCAAAGACAGCAGCAACAGCGCCAGCGCGATCGCGTCGAAACGCCCCAGCAGCGCCCCGTTCAGGAGTACTAACGGGTTGAACAGGTAGAGGGCCATGCCCAGGACAGCGCTTGGCTCTCTTTCACCGCGCCGGCGCAGCGCCGTGAAGATCAGGTACCCGATGCACAGGTCAGCCGCCACTATCGGAAGCTTGCCGAGCACGCGGAACGGCCAACCTGTCACGCCCGCGAGCCCTTGCAGCGCCGTGAACAGGCGCAGGCACAGCGGGAGATACGTCCAGGGCAACCGGAAAACCGACCGATCGAGGGCGTAAACATTGTACCCACGCAGGGTCAGCGCGGCCTCATGCGCGAAGGAATTGAAATCCCATCCCTCCGTCAGTGGCAACAGGATCACCCTGATCGCCAGGGCTATGAGCAGGAACAGGGGCACGTCGATGGGGATGCGGTAACGCGGCCGGGACAATAGGACCGGCGCGTGCGCGGGGCTTTCTTTGTCGCCGTGGGGTTGAGCGCTGGCGAAACGTCGAAGCGTCCTCATCGGATGTGTGTCTGGACGCCATAGACGGGATAGTGGGCCGTTTCCTCGGTAGGGCGTCGTTGCTGCACAGCGCCGGGCACGACCGCGGCCTCGCGGCGGCGTCGTCCGCTACTGCGATAGACCTGCGCCAGTAGCCCGAGGACCCCACCCCAGGCGAGCAGGCCGAGCGCGGCCTCGACCGGCTTGAGGACCGTCCACGAGAAGTTATCGTGGTTGAAAGCGGCATAGAGCGAATCCAGATAGGTCAAGGCGACCAACGGCGTCACGACGGCCATGTAGCGGAGCGCCAGTCGGGACGAGAGTAGAAACGCGAACGGCAAGACCCAGACCGTGTAGTTAGGCCCCCATCCGGGACTGAATAGGTAAAAGACTAAGGGCAGCGTCACGAACCCCTCCAACGGCCGTCGCCGCCACAAGAGCGCCAGCGCCGCCAGGAGCAGCGCCACCTTCAATAGATTGCCGTTGAGCTTGATGATTCCCGCGTTGGGCCGTTTAGAGGCGGGATGGATCCAGCACGAGTGGGCGACCGAGACGTAGCCCCAACAAAAGCCCTCGGAGCCTTTATAGTCCAGCATCGCGTACAGCATGTGGTCGTCTTTGAGCCTGTGGCTGAGTGTTCCGGGCGTGGTGAGCGCGTGATCCGCGCGGGCCAACAGGGTGCTGTGCTCGAACGAGACCTCGTACACATTCATCAATACGAACAGCGGCGCCAAGGCCAGCACGCCATAGACGACCCACGCGCGCAGCCAGCCGAGCATCGCGCGCGCCCGCGCCTGTCCCGCTCCCCAGCGCGGCGTCAGCAGCAGCAGCGGCGGCAAGAATAGCGCCGGCCACAGCTTGTAGGCGATCGCTAGGCCCAACAGCAACGCGGAGAGGACCATCGCCCTAGCGCTGGTCCGTTGCTTGCCACGCGCGGGCGCCAGCGCGAGCAACGCGAGCGCGATACCCAGGACCGGGATCTCCTCGAACTGGCCGTGGTACGCCGTCACGAGCACGGGGAGCGGGTTGACGGCGTAGAGCAGCCCCAGACGCAACGACTCATCCGCTGTGCGGCCCAACCTACAGGCGATGGCGCGCACGGTGAGGGCGATGCCGACCCCGCAGAGCGCCGGCGCCAGCTTGTCGTAGACCAGGAAAAGCGCGCGGTCACCGTGGGATAGCCAGACCAGCGCCGCGCTGAGGTACTCGTGCAGGATGGGCGGGTAGGGATAGCGATTGGCCGCGAGTGGATCGGTGTAGACGTCACGCCCCGCCAGGGCCAGCGACCCGATCCACCAGTGCGCCTCGATGTCGAAGGGCAGCCCCCGGTCGAGGACGAACGTCGGCACAGCGCGGGCGATAGCCGCCGCGCCGGCGACGGCAAGGACAGGATGGGCGTGTACCCAGGGGCCGGCCCAGCGTCGAACGGTCAGCGAGGCAAGGATGAGCGCGAGCAGCCAGACCACGGCGGCGGCAAGGGTTGCGTCGTTGAGCACCGCGTCTCCTCTTCTCCGGGAAGCATAGCAGCCCTATCGCGCATGGTATCACACGACACACAAACCCGCGATTGTAACACCTCAGAGTTGGGGGGAAGGAGTTTGGAGGAGGGCGAGGCAGACCTGGAAGGGATTCTGGCCCTGGGCGTGCCAGGACTCGAACAGGGAGGCCAGATCCAGACGGGCGTGGGCGCCCCGCGGGCTGCGCATGCCGTCAGGGTGCGCCGACAGTAACCTTTACAACACAGACTAGGCAACGCTTATCGGGATGCGGCCACCGACGACTGCCGACTATCACCGTCGCCCGTCGCCCGTCGCCCCTCGACCGGCAATGGCAGCGGCGCGGCCTGCGCCACGGGGCGGGGCGGGGCTAGGAAGTAGCAGAGGGGCGCCAACACGGCCAGGTAACCGAGCGAGGTGTCGATCATGAAGCGGCCGAAGTACTCCAGGGCGAACAACAGCACGAGGTAGCCGCCCATGAGCAGCGGCAGGCTCGGCGCGCGCCACAGCCGCACGATAAGGATACCCATGATGAGGGCTCCGGTGGCGAGGGCGAGCCAGGGACCGATGTAGCCAGTCCCATTGACGTGGACCCAGCCCGCGCCGAGCGCGACGCGGCCGAAGCCCAGGGCTTGGAAGCCGCCGCCCCACGGCACGTCGAGCGGGACCGCGTCGCGCATCAAGCCCAGCGGGTAGGCGACCACGTCGCTCCAGAAAGCCCGCGCGTCCCATAGGATGAAGGGGAGCATGCTCGCCAGCAGCGGGGGGAGCAGTCCCCACGAGCGCCCGACCACCGTCAGCAGGTAGGCCAGCCGTGGCCGCCGCGCCAGGTACCCTCGCCACCTCTCGCGTCCACTCTTGCCGCCCTCCGACTTCCGACTTTCGACGTCCGACTCCGGCACGGGGACCGGATGTATGGCCGGCGGCACGGCGCCGCGCGACAACGCCGCGATGTAGACGATGAGCAGCGGCGCCAACGGCCACGCCGTGATCTTTAGCGCCAAGGCTATCCCCGCGGCGAACGACGCCGCGAGGTACTTGTCACGTTGAAGCAGGAACAGCGTCGCGATCAGAGCGACGAGGACCAACACGTCGTCCTGCCCCTGGACGACGGCGCGGGCGAAGAGGGGACTGAACAGGACCGCGCCCAGCAGCGCGAGCTGGCGCGCCGGGACGCGCACGAGCAGCGGCAGCACGGTCACCGCGACGAGCAGGAAGAACAGATACAGGTAGCACTCGTCGAACAGCAGATGGAGCGCGTTGAAGAGGGCTTGGGGAAGCGCGCCGAGCAGGAAACCCAGCGGTAGGTGCGGGTCGTGCGTCAACGGCAGATCGGCGCGCGCGCGTCCGTTTATAGAGGGCGTGATATAGATGTAGGATAGCGACGTGTCCCCGAACGACATGGTGTACGGGTTGGCGCCCTTGAGCAACGCGCCCGCGGCGATCTGGATCTGCAGCGCCGTGTCGTGGATGAAGGCGAAGGGCACGTTCCAGTGCAAGCGATCGTAGACGCCGAACACGGAGCGCGTCACGACCGTGACCGCGGCCAGCGCGCCCAACACAAGCGCGCGCGCCGTCGCGGCGTGGCGGCGCGCGCGCGCCGTGGACAGCCGTCCCCACGGCGCCAACGCCGCGACCACGACGTAGACGAGCAGCAGGCCAAGGGTGATCGAGACGAACACGCCGTTGGAGCGGTTGTTCGGCGGCTCGATCAGCTGCGGCACGAGCAGCAGGGGCACGAGCATGTCGAAGGAGATGTGCCCGTCCTCGGCCACGCTGGCGCGGCCGGATAGGGCGCGGGGCGCGGGGCGATGCGCGAAGTAGGCCACCAGCAGCAGGCTGATGGTGAAGGCGACGTAGCTGGCGTGGAAGAAGCGCGAAAAGTAGAAAATCGGGAAGAGGACAGTGGCATAGGCACCGAACATCACCGTGGCCGGCGTGCGCGCGGTCATGCGGCGACACAGCAGCACGCCCAGCGGCAGGGCCGTCCCCGCCTCGAAAATCCAGAAGGGGAAGTAGCTGTTGGGTCCCGGCACAAGTCCCGACCATAGGGCGAAGCTGGCCGCGCCCCAGCCGTTGTAGCCCTGGATAGGGTAACTATGCGGCACGGTCCCGCCGACGTAGCCGAAGTTGCCGTCGTAGAACGCCGGCCAGTTCCAGGCGGCGAAGGGACCGACCAGCAGGATAAAGGGCACGGCGAGCCACGGCAGCAGCAGCGCCAGCCGTTCCAGGCGCGCCGGCCAGCGCGTCCCCAGGCGCAACGCCAGCCACCACAGGTAGATCGGCACGAGCAGGAGCGTCGTCTGCTTGGTAGCGCAGCCGGCGGCTAGGACCAGCAGGGCCAGTCGCCAGCGGCTCTTGATGGAGAAAAACAAGACGCCGAGGAGTTCGGCCAGCACCAAGATGTCGTTCTGCCCGTAGATGAACTCGGGGATGAAGAGCGGGTTGAGCGTGACCGCGGCGACGAGGGCCAGGCGCGTGGTGGGGGTGGGCGCGAGGCGTACCATCAGGAGGACGGCGACGCCGAGGGCGAGCAGGTAGATGAAGCGCTCATCGAACCAGCCGGGCGCGGCGCGCGCCGCGAGGATGAAGGGGACGGTTAACTCTTCCTGCGCGGGGAACGTATCGGTCCAGTACAGCGCCGGGTTGTTAGGCTCATAGCCATATTGCGGTCCGCTGTAAAACCTAAAGTGCGCCAGCGGCGTGTTAAAGTAGGTCTGCGCGTAGGGGTCTTTACCGGCCAGCAGGAACTTGGTGGCCTCCTCGACGTTGATCGAGGTGTCGTGAACATGGGTGGCGGGGCCGTCGGCGTGGCGCTGTCCGATAAAGTTAATGGTCGGCCAGACGAGGAGCAGGACGATGAGGCCGCCGAGCACGACGCTCTTGCCGCCATAGAAGATGTGGCGCGCGCGCGCGCCCAGCGCCGCCAGCGGGGCAAGGAGGATATCGAGCGCGAGGTAGAGGCCGAGCAACCCCACGGCGATGGCGTTGAGCCACGGCGTCGTGTACGGGACGCCCGAGTAGCTGTCGTTGTGCAGCGTGTACCCGGTGACAAGGATCAGGACCAGGGCGTCGAGCGAGATACCGCCGCGCCGCGTCCCTGCTGTCCATCCCGCTATCTGTTGCACGCCCGACCCTTCGTGAGTGATTAGTGGCTAGTGGCTAGTGGCTAGTGGCTAGTGGCTAGTGGCTAGTGGGACCTTACCACTTGCCAACATAGCACATGCGCGCGGTAACGTCCTACCATTTTGCCGTAGTAGACAGGGCTCGTGAATTATCGACCAACGCCGCCTCCACTGGGCAGCGCAGCGAGCCGCCGCGGGGACCGCGGCGGCTCGCTGCGCTGCCCAGTGGAGACGCCCGCGTCGCGCGCTCGACGTCGCTGTGACCAATAATTCACGAGCCCTGCCGTAGTAGATGATACTGTGGCGCGGCCACCACTACAGCGTGGTGTCGGGCGCGCCCGCGAAGAGGTCGCCGACGATGAGGGTGATCGTGGGCAGGCCGGCGAAACTCAGCGCGTCGGCCGCGGCATAGACGCGCGGGGAACCGTACGCGCCGTGCGCGTCGAGGTGGTAGTGGCTGAGCATGCGGGCGCGCGGGTCGACGATGGCGTACTCGGGCACGCCAGCCCCTGCATAAGCGGCGAGTTTCACCTCCCGGTCGTAAGGGGCGTTGCCGCGCGATAGGATTTCGACGATGAGGTCGGGCGCGCCCCAGACACATCGATCGTGGATGATCGACGCCCTGGACGACAGCACGATCAGAAAATCCGGTTGCACGGGGTCGCAGCCGGGCATGATGACACTGATGGGAGCGAATGCGGGGAGAGCTAGCCCCGTCGTCTTGGCGGGAATGCCAACATATTGCACCAGGTTGAGAATAATGTATTGATGGAAGTAACTCGGCGCGGTAGACATATACAACACTCCATCGATGATCTCATACTGGTTACCGTTGTCTGGCAGCTTCTCCCAGTCAGCGTAGGTCCATCGTCCCTGCGTGGGCCCATAGACGGCCGGCGCGTCGGCGTCGGTGGGGATGGCGAGTGTTACCATTGGTCGGCTCCCTGTTGGCTAGCGGCGAACTATCGTCTGCTACTATGCTACGCTATGTCGCCTCTTATCCCCAACTACGCGTGGCGAGGTACCCGAAAGAGGTAACGTTTGGGGTACCCGTTCAGGTACTACGGAAGGCGGTGGGACGCCGCCGATACTACCAGTAAGAGGCGGTCGTGGGGTTTGGGCTGTGCCCCGCGGCCGCCTCCTTTTGTTTAGCTGTCAGCCGTCAACTGCTACAAGCGCCCGCGCTCGATGACGAAACGGCGCCGGCGCGGGACGGGCGTGTCGAGCGCGTCGCCGTAGTGGTCGGCGGCCCACGCGCGCAGCCGCGCGATAGCCGCGTCAAAGATGTCGTCGGGGACCGACCATGTGCCGGACCATTGCCGTCGCGCCATGGACGCGACCTCCTGCGCGGGCGTCCGGGCTGTTTCCCACTCCGGCCCCGCGATCTCGTCGACCGTCGCGCCCAGCCGCCGCCACTCCTCAGTCACGCGCATGGTCGACGCGTGGCGACCCCCGTCCGGCCGCTGCCACCCCGACGCCTCCAGGATGTCGTCCCACGCCGCCATCACCTCCTGCCGGCCGCCGCCGTCGGGCGTTTCGTCGCGCCCGTTGAGCAGGACGCCCGGCCGCGCCAGCACCCGCGCGCGCTCGGCGGCGACCCGCGCGCGGTCGGCCACGAGGTGGTAGACGTGCGTGGTCAGCACGGCGTCGAAGCTCCCGTCGGCGAAGGGCAGGTCCATGATATCGCCCTCGACCAGCGTGACGCGCTCCGCCGCGCCGGGAATGTCGCGCAGCTTCACGCGCAGCACGTCCATCATACGCGCGGACAGGTCGATCCCCGTGTAGTGATAGCCGGCGCCGGCCGCGACGATCGGCAGGGCGATGCGCCCGGTGCCGACACCGAGCTCCAGCAGGCGTGACGAGGGCGTCGCGCCCGCCGCGTCACGCAGGGCCTGCCCGATGCGCGCGGCCGCCTCGGGTGGGTAGCCGCGCGTCTCATCGTAGTAATCCGCGGCGCGATCGAAAGAAACCGGCATAGTGCTCCTCCCCATACGTTGATGACAACTCCGTGTCTACAGTATGGCGCCACCCCAACCTATTCGGTGACGCCCTGTTGTGGTGGGGCTTCTTCCTCATCGCGCTGGGTACGCCATACGGCTGGGTTACGCTCTACGCCCCGCTCTTCATGACGTACAGCCTCCTCAAATTGTCCGGCGTCGCCCTCCAGGAAAAGACGCTGGCCGCGAGCAGGCCCGGCTACGCGGAGTACATGCACGCCACGCCCGCGTTCGTGCCGTGGTTCCCACGCCGGCGCTTATCCTCCTAACGCGACAGCCGTTAGCGCGTCCATTACAGCCTATACGCTACTCGCGCCCAGACGGGTGGATAGTCCCCGTGCAGGATAGCGACGTGGCGCGATCCTAACGGACCCTCGGCGCCTCCCGCGTTGAAGTGAAGCCCGCTGGCGCTCGCGGTCATCCGCCCGACCTCGGTCAGCCCAACGATGAATAGGTACCCGCTCGCCGCAGGGAAGACGAAGTGATCCGGCCAGCGGTCGTGGCGCGGGTCGAAGAAATGGATGGCGCCACGCCCCATGCCATGTGACACACGCTTGCCCTTAGCCTCATTGCAAAATGAACACGACCAGCCGTAGTTGTCGATGTGGTTCGGACCGTGCCGTTCTGGGCGAGCCGGCACGCCAGGCAGGCGACCGACGTGGTAGTCCTCCCAAAGGAGCGGTGGGACAATGTGCTCGACGTTAAAACGGCCGATCGTGGGGAGGAGGCAATACTCGCACGCGTCGCCCGCGCGCAAGCGCACTACGTCGCGGACGTCGGGGTTGCGGGGGCTATGCACGGCGCGCCGACGGAGAGCGGCCAAGCGATCATCGATGTTCGGTAACGGCGTCATCATCCGGCGCCGTTACCCATGGAGGCGCTCCCGCCGGAGTTCGAGCGCCTCGTCGACGAGCGCCTGTAGCCGTGCCGGGTCAGCCTGGACCTTGTCCCACCACGCGAGCCTCCGCTCGAAGTCCTCCGCGATCTCGACGCGCGCCTGCTCCAAGGGAACTTGACGCTGCTGGGCGATGTCGCGCACACCTTGTTCATGCACGCGGCGGCCATACTCAGCCACCAAAGCGCGCATCTCGGCCTGCTCATCCTCGCTAAGAGGGCGACGGTCTCGCAAATCGAACAGCTTTTGAAGGCGCCGGCTTTGTCTCGGATCGAGGATATCTTCCTCCACACTCATCGGACAACCTCCATGTCGTTCGCCGTCCATCGTTCGCACGATGCGTCCATCACATATAGTATAAGCGACCCTTGGCGACAGAGCGCGACAGTAGGCACATCCGGGTAAAGGAGAACATCGCATGAAAGTGGTCATCTTTGGCGCGAGCGGGGCGACCGGCCAGGAACTCGTCAAGCAGGCGCTGCCGGCAGGGCATGAGGTGACGGCGTTCGTGCGCGATCCGGCGACGACGGCGCGCCTTGGCGACGTGCGTACCGTCCAGGGCGACGTGCGCGATCAGGCCGCGGTCTCGTCCGCGATCGACGGGCAGGACGCCGTCCTATCCGCCCTCGGGGCGCGTTCGCTCAAGGAGCGCGGTCTGCTGGAGTCCGCGATGGCCAACATCATCGTCGGGATGGCGGAGCACGGCGTGCGCCGCATCGTCGTGCTCGGCGCGGCCGGCGCCCTGCACGACGCGAACAAGTATCAAAGCGTGACGACCAAACTCGTCTACTGGATCATCAGACGCACACTCCTAAAGAATCCTTTGGACGATCAGGCCGCGCAAGAGCGGTTGATCGAGGCGAGTGCTCTCGATTACACGGTGGTCTACCCGCCTCGCCTCACCAACAGTCCGCGCACGGGTAGCTATCGTGTGCAGGGCGATGGGCTGCCCCCGCATGGCTCGCGCATCGCACGCGCGGATGTCGCGGAGTTCATGGTGAAGGAATTAGAGGCCGGGAGCTTCGTTCGCCAAGGACCCTATATCGCTACCTGAGCGGGGCTGGCCCATCCCTGGCACACGCGCCAATAGGCGCCGCATTCGAGGGGTTAGGAGTGGCCGTAGACCTCGGCGGGGTCGAAGATCCGTGGCTCGACCTCGCGCCAGGCGCCGTCGGAGTCTAGCTCGCGGTAGTAGCAGGTGGGGTGGCCGGTGTGGCAGGCCGCGTCGCCCTGCTGGCGCACGCGCAGCAAGAGGCTGTTGTCCTCGCAATTGATGTAGAGGCCGGCGTACAGCAACTCGCGGCCGGAGGTCTCGCCCTTGCGCCACAGCTTGCCACGCGAGCGGCTCCAGAAGTGCGCTTTGCCCGTACGCAGCGTCGCCTCCAGCGCCTCACGGTTCGCGTAGGCCAGCAACAACACGGCGTTGGTGTCAGCGTCCTGCACCACCATCGGCACGAGACCATCGCCGTCGAAACGGATGTTGTCGGGGATCACAGCCGCACCGGCACGTCGCGCGTGGCGAGGTAGCGCTTGGCGTCGGCGACGGTGTACTCGCCGAAGTGGAAGATCGAGGCGGCCAGCGCGGCGTCGGCTCCGCCAACGGTCAGCCCGTCGTAGAGGTGGTCGAGGGTCCCCACGCCGCCCGAGGCGATCACCGGCACGGCGACGGCCGCCGCTATAGCAGCAGTCAGCGCCAGGTCGTAGCCGTCGCGCGTGCCGTCGCGGTCCATCGAGGTCAGCAGGATCTCGCCGGCGCCCCGCTTGACGCCCTCGCGCGCCCACGCCACCGCGTCCAGCGGGGTCGGCGTGCGGCCGCCGTGCGTGTAGACGCGCCAGCCGGAGGGCGCGGCGGGGTCGCGCTTGGCGTCGATGGCCAGCACGATGCACTGGCTGCCAAAGGCGGCGGCCCCGCGCGCGATCAGCGTGGGGTCCCCCACAGCCGACGTGTTGAGCGACGTTTTATCGGCCCCGGCGGCGAGCATGCGGCGCATGTCCTCGACCGAGCGCAGGCCGCCGCCGACGGTGAAGGGGATGTCGAGGCCGTCGCCGGTGCGCTCGGCCACGTCGATCATGGCGGCACGTCCGTCGCTCGACGCCGTGATGTCGAGGAAGACGACCTCATCGGCCCCCGTCCGAGCATAGTAGGCGGCGAGCTCGACGGGGTCGCCGGCGTCGCGCAGGTCGAGGAAGCGCGTGCCCTTGACCACGCGGCCGCCGGTCACGTCAAGGCAGGGGATCAGGCGTTTGGTCAGCATCCTGTACCCCCCGCTCGTCGTGCTCATCTTGCATCTCCGCGATGGCGTGGGCCAGGTCGATAGCCCCTGAGTAGATGGCGCGTCCGACGATCACGCCGGCGACGACGCCATTGGTCCCGTGGAGCGCGCGCAGGTCGTCGAGCGTGCCCACGCCGCCCGAGGCGATGACGGGGAAGCCGGCCGCGCGGGCCACCGCGCCGATGGCCGTCAGGTTGGGTCCTGCGAGCGTGCCGTCGCGCGAGATGTCGGTGTAGACGATGTGTGTGACGCCGAGCGCGGCCACTTCGCGCGCGAAGTCGGTCGCCCTCGTAACCGAGCCCTCGCGCCAGCCCTCCGTCGCCACGTAGCCGTCGCGCGCGTCGATGCCCACGACGATGCGCTCGCCCCACCGCGCGACAACCTCGCGCAGCAGCCCTGGGCTCTTGAGCGCGGCGGTACCCAGCACGGCGCGCGCCGCGCCGCCCTCCAGCACGGCCGCGACGTCGGCGGCGTGGCGCAGGCCGCCGCCGACCTGTATCGGCGCACCGGCGGTGTGGCAGATGCGCTCGATGGCGGCGGCGTTGACCCTGTGCCCCGAGCGCGCGCCGTCGAGGTCGACGACGTGGATGAGGCGCGCGCCGGCCGCGGTCCACTCACGCGCGAGCTCGACCGGGTTGCCGCGCCGCTCGGCGACCTGGTCGAAGTCGCCCTGCCGCAGCTGCACGGCTTGGCCGCCGAGGATGTCGACGGCGGGGATGATCATCATGACGCGGCCTCCAGTTGATTAGGCGCCGTGGCCGTGGCGCCGGCGCAGCGCGCCACGAAGTTACGCAGCACGCGCGCGCCGTTCTCGCCGCTCTTCTCGGGGTGGAACTGTGCGCCCCACACGTTGTCGCGCGCGAGGGTCGACACAAACGCGCCATCGCCGTACTCCGTCGTAGCGGCGGCCGCCTCCCTTTCGGCAGGGTCGAGCTCGACGTAGTAGGAGTGCACGAAGTACAGATAGGGCTGTGACGGCAGGCCGGACAGCGGACCATCGGCAGGAGCGCCCTCGTGGGGGAGGGCGTCGACAGTGTTCCAGCCCATGTGCGGGACCTTGGCGCCGCGCAGACGGCGCACGCGCCCGCCGATGATGTTGAGGCCCGTCTCGTCGTCCTCTTCCTGCGCCCCGAGCAGCAGCTGCATGCCCAGGCAGACGCCCAAGAACGGCGCGCCGCCCTCGATCGCCCGCGTCAAGGGGTGGGCGAGCCCGCGCTCGCGCAGCCCGCGCATAGCCGCCCCGGCCGCGCCAACGCCCGGCAGCACCAGCCCCGCCGCGCCGGACATCTCCTCCGGCGTACGCGCCACCGTGACCGCCGCGCCGGCGCGCTCCAGCCCGCGCACGATGCTCTTGATGTTGCTGGCGCCGTAGTCTACCACCGCTACCGCTACCGTCGTCACGTCCAGCCCTCCTAAGTGTTTAGTGGCTAGTGTTTAGATCTGCTCTCTAAACACTAGCCACTAAACACTATCTATTTCACCAACTTCTCGATCGGGGCCACGAGGATCTCCGAGGCGCCGGCTTTGTGCAACCCTTCGATGACCTCCCAGAAGGTCTCCTCCTGGATGGCGGCGTGGACCGCGACCCACTCTTTATCGGCCAGCGGGATCACGGTCGGCTCCCTGAGGCCGGGCAGGATCTCGCGGATGCGCGGCAGCGCGCGCGCGGGCGCGTTCATCATGACGTACTTGTAGCGACGACCGGCCCCGACGGCCTTGATGCGCATGACCAGGCGGTCCAGGTCAGCCCGTTTGGCGGGGTGCTCCAGTGTAGCGTGGTTGGCGACCAGCGCGGCCTGCGACTCCAGCACCGTTTCGACCGGGCGCAGGTCGTTGAGCACGAGCGTCGAGCCCGTGGCCGTGATCTCAATGATGGCGTCGGCGAGGCCCAGGCTGGGCGCCACCTCGACCGAGCCGCTGAGTTCGATCACCTCGACATCGCGCACGCCGTGCCGCTCGAAGTAGGCGCGGGCCGAGCCTGGGTACGAGGTAGCGACGCGGCGGCCGGCGAGGTCGCGCGGCCCGCGCACGGCGGCGTTGGTGGGCGCGGCCAGCACAAGGGTGCAGTAGCCGTAGCCGAGGGGCAGCAGTTCGGCGACGTCGACGCCCTCCTCGTGCACGAGGTTCTGGCCGACGATACCGGCGTCGACAGTGCCGGAGGCCACGTACTCGGGGATATCGTCGTCGCGCGCGTAGAGCAGCGAGAGCGGGAAGTTGCGGCAGGGCGAGAACAGGCGCTGGCTATAGCTCTCGAAATCCAGGCCGATGGCGTGTAGGAGCGCCAGGGTCCCCTCCGTCAAGCGCCCCTGCCGCTGCACCGCCAACCGTAACCCCTCGTATGCCGCCATGCCCTCTCCCTACCCTATGTTCACATATCTTAATAATAGCGGTAACATCCGCCGTTCCTAATTCAAAGTATAAAGGTAATCGCTCAGGGGGGTCTGGTCGGGATCTTGCAGGGAGGCGTGGGCATGAGCGAACACAGGCCGGACGGTATCACAGTGGAGGACTGGGCGGCGACGCCACGGTCCGTGCGCGTGTTGGTCGGAGCGTTGCAGGAGCAGGTGCGGCTGGTGCAGGCGCAGGTAACGGGTCTGGACCAGCGCGTGCGGGCCGTGGAGGAGCACTTTTGAGGGTAGGTTAGCCACAAAGCCATAGTGAAGGAGGAGACGAGACAGATAGCTTTTGTATGATGGAAGGTGCTGAAACCACCATCACAGGAGGACCATCATGTCTCGTCAAGGGGGAGTAT
>JAABUZ0100006348.1_pt1 | contig 14833 bp, 14 predicted proteins | sample 5562091 | NCBI WGS metagenome assembly JAABUZ01 (sample SAMN12813069, study PRJNA571459) | rock metagenome | isolation source: Antarctica rocks | place: Antarctica: Victoria Land, Linnaeus Terrace sud | collected 2015-12-21 | reverse complement strand
CCTCGACCCGGTCGATGGCGCGCGGCTCGACCGCGAAGCCGCCGTTCAGGATCGCCGCGTAGGCGCCGGCCAGCTCGAGCAAGCCGACTTCGCCGGTCCCGAGCGCCAGGGAGAGATCCTCCGGGAGCGCATCGGCGACGCCGAGCCGGTGAGCCACCTCGGCCACCGCGCGCGGCCCGCCGACCGCCTGCATCAGGCGCACCGAGGCCGTGTTCAGCGAGTGCGCCAGCGCGTCCTCGAGCGTGACCTCGCCGCGGAAGGCGCCATCGAAATTGCGGGGGCTCCAGGCGCCGATGCGCAGCGGGGCGTCGAGCACGCGGTCGCCGGGCCGCATGCCGTGTTCGAGGGCGGCGAGCCAGACGAAGGGCTTGAACGCCGAGCCCGGCTGCCGCCGCGCCGCGACCGCGCGGTTGAACGCGCCCGGCTTGTAGTCGCGGCCGCCGGTCATGGCGCGGACGGCGCCGGTGGCGGCATCGATAGCGACGACCGCGCCCTGCCCCACGCCGGACGCGGCACCGGGGCCATCGAGCAGGGCCGCGAGCCGCGCGTCGGCGACGGCCTGCAGGCGCGAATTCACGGTGGTGTGCACGACCGCGTCGGCGTCGGCCGGCAGCGCCGATTGCGAGGCGGCCGCCGCCCAATCGGCGAACCAGCCGCCGGCCGGCCGATAGGGCGCAAACGCGATCGCGGCCCCGGCGGCGCTGGCCTGAGCCGCGGTGATGGCGCCGGTCTCGACCATGGCGGCCAGCACCTCGCGGCCCCGCGCGGCGGCGGCCTCGGGGTCGCTGCGCGGGTTGATTCGCGAGGGCGCGCGCGGCAACCCGGCCAGCACCGCGCATTGCCAAAGGTTCAGCTTGCGCGCGGACACGCCGAAATAGAGCCGGGCCGCCGCGTCAACCCCCCAGGCGCCGCTGCCGAGATAGACGCGGTTGAGCCAGATCTCGAGGATCTCGTCCTTGCTGAAGGTCTGCTCGAGCCAGACGGTCAGCATCAGCTCCTGCACCTTGCGCCGCAGGCTGCGCACGTTGCTCAGGAACAGGGTCTTGGCCACCTGCTGGGTGATGGTCGAGCCGCCTTGGACGACACGGCCGGAGCGCAGGTTGACGACGAGGGCGCGCAGGATGCCGACCGGGTCGAGGCCGAAATGCCGATAGAAGCGGCGATCCTCGACGGCGACGGCGGCTTCGGGGAGCGCGCGCGGCAGGGCGGCCAGGCGCAGCGGCTCGCCGACGATGTCGCCGAAGGTGGCGATGACGTGGCCGGTGCGGTCCTCGAGCGAGAGGCCCGGGCGCCGGGCGGCGTCGAGCGCGGTCTCGGGCCGCGGCAGGTCGCGCGCGAACCAGACGAGCACGACGGCGACCGCCAGCACGCCCCAGACGCACAGGATGGTCATCCAGCGCAGCAGCCACCACACCCAGCGCCGGCGCGGCCGCGTCTGCGCGTCCGACAGTGTTACCGGTAGCACTGCAGGTAGACGGTCGACGGATTGGCGACGGCGTCGATCTCGTCGGGGCGCTTCTCCTCGCCGGTGCTCGAGGAGAGCAGCGGGCGGACGCCGTTCTCGGACAGGAAGGCCAGCGCCTCGGTGCCCTTGACGGCGAAGTTGACGTTCTGAGGGATGTCGCCGCCGGTCAGTTGCGCGACGCGGGCGGCGTTGAGCTTGGAGACGACGACGCCGATGACGTTGCCGCGGCTGTCGAACAGGGGCCCGCCGGAGTTGCCAGGCTGGACAGCGGCGCTGATCTGGAAGTTGGCCGGGTTGTCGCGCAGCCCGGCCAGGGCGCTGATGTTGCCGGTCGTCAGCGACGGGCCCGAGGAGAGCAGTCCGGACAGCGGGAAGCCATAGGTGATGACGGCCTCGCCACGGCGGACGGGCGGCGCGTTGCGGAACACCAGCGGCGGACCGATGGGGGCGCCAACGCCGAGCAGGGCGAGGTCGCGCTCCCGGTCGGCGGTCTGCACCCGCGCCGACACGCGGGTCCCGGCGCTGTTGCGGGCGACGATTCGGGCGCATCCGGCAATGACGTGGCGGTTGGTCAGCAGCTTGCCGTCGGCGACGATGAAGCCGGTGCCGCTGGCCGAGGCGCGCTCGCCGGGTTCGGGCAATCCGGCGGGGTCGTCGGGGATCGTGCCGGCCGGTTCCCTGGCCAGCGGCGGGGGCTTGCCGGAGGGCAGCGCCGTGCCGGGGCGGCCGCCCCCATCCCAGGGCACGCCCAGCGGCGGCGGCTTTTGCGCCCATGCCCAAGGCATCCCCAGCACCATTGGGGCCAGCACAAGGCAGCAGGCCAGGAGCACGGGTCGCATGGGCCGGACCATGCGCGAGGCGCGCTCGCGGCGTCAACGGTGCATGCGACTTGCAGCACGAAGGCCGCGCTTGCACAGTCGCGCGGCTTCACTCGAGGACCGGATGCAAGGCATGTTCGTGGACGCTGGCGGCGCGCTGGCCGACATCTACCGCGCGGTGCGACGCGAGGGCGACCCGGCGATCACCGTCAACGAGCAGGCCCAGGTCGAGCCATCGGAGCTGCCGGCCTTGCTGCAGGGCCAGGGTTTCGTGCTGAACGACCATACGTTCATGCCGACCGAGACGATGCGCGCGTGTGCGGGGCTGAAGCACATCATCTTTCTCGGCACCGGGGCACGCAGCTACATGGATCCGGACGCGCTGGCCGGGCTCGGCATCACCGTGCACACGATCAAGGGCTATGGCGACACGGCGGTGGCCGAGCACGCGATCGCGCTGATGTGGGCGGCGGCACGGGGATTGGCGGCGATGGACCGCGGTGTGCGGGTGGGCGGCTGGCCGCGAACGGAAGGCATGCAGCTCACCGGCAAGACGCTCGGCCTGATCGGCTTCGGCGGTATCGCGGCCGAGGTGGCGCGGATCGCGTCGGGCGGCGGCATGCGGGTGCTGGCCTGGAACCGGACGCCACGGCAGGCGAACGGCGTCGAGTTCGTGCCGATCGAGCGGCTGCTCGGCGAGAGCCACGTGGTTTCGATGCATCTGTTGCTGACCGAGGAGACTCGCGGCTTTCTGAATGCCGCGCGTCTGGCGCAGATGCGGCGCGGGGCGATCCTGGTGAATACGGCGCGCGGCGCAGTGGTGGACGAGGCGGCGATGATCGGGGCGCTGGGCTCGGGCCAGCTCGGCCATGCGGCGCTCGACGTGTTCGAGGAGGAGCCGCTGCCGCCGGGTCATGCGCTTGCGAGTATCGAGACCGTGACGCTGTCGGCGCACAGCGCGTTCCGGACGCCGGAGGCGAGCGAGACATTGCTCCGCCGCGCGCTGGACATCGCTTGCGAGGTGGCCGGACCGGCGGGAGATTGATAAACTCTGCCTGTGCCCGCCTGGCGGAATTGGTAGACGCAGCGGACTTAAAATCCGACGTCCGTGACAGGGCTTGCCGGTTCGAGTCCGGCGGCGGGCATTTTTGGGCTCGAGGCCGCCAATCCTCTGGGCCAACGCCGGGGCGAACAGGTGCGGCCGAACGGCCAGGTAGTGCAGGAGGCGTGAGCCGCCCGCGCTCCCACAGCGGAGCCTCTTGACGTTGGGGGCGCGTCACTCATGTGTTTTCAGTAATTTCTGAAATTGCAGGATATCGTGGACCTTCCGCCGCTGATCGAGAAGTTCGTGCTCCATTTCGGCGAGATGGGGGGACGCTGGGGGATCAACCGTACGGTCGGTCAGATCTACGCCCTGTTGTTCCTCTCCGACCGGCCGCTCAACGCGGAGGAGATCACCGAGGCGCTGGGCGTGTCGCGCTCGAACGTGAGCATGGGCCTGAAGGAACTCGATGGCTGGCGGCTGGTGCGCAAGCGCCACTTGCCGGAGGACCGGCGCGACTACTTCGAGGCGCCGGACGACGTCTGGCAGATCGTCCGCACCCTGGCCGAGGAGCGGCGCAAGCGGGAGGTCGACCCGACGCTGTCGCTGTTGCGCGACGTGCTGATGGACAAGCCCGGCAGCGCCGCCGAGCAGCACGCGCAGGACAAGATGCGGCAGATGCACGAGATGATCGAGCTGCTGACCGGCTGGGCCGACGACGTGCAGCGGCTGGACAACCACAGCTTGATGCGCCTGCTCGCGCTGGGTGCCGGCGTGTCCAAGCTGCTCGACATCAAGAGCAAGGTCAGCGTGCTGGTCGGCCGCAAGCAGCCCCCTGGACGGACACTGAGCGAGGATTTGGCATGATCGACGCCTTCCACCTGGCCCGGATGCAGTTCGGCTTCACCGTCGCCTTCCATATCACCTTCCCAGCCTTCTCCATCGGCCTGGCCAGCTACCTGATGGTGCTGGAAGGACTGTGGCTGCGGACCGGACGGCAGGTCTATCTCGACCTGTTCCGCTACTGGATCAAGATCTTCTCGATCGGCTTCGCCATGGGCGTCGTGTCGGGCCTGGTGATGTCTTACCAGTTCGGCACCAACTGGTCGCAGTTCTCCGACAAGGCCGGCCCGGTGGTGGGCCCGGTGATGGCCTACGAGGTGTTGACCGCCTTCTTCCTGGAGGCCGGGTTCCTGGGCGTGATGCTGTTCGGCATGGAGCGGGTCGGGCGCAAGCTGCACTTCTTTGCCACCTGCATGGTCGCGGGCGGCACGTTCCTGTCCGCCTTCTGGATCCTGTCCGTCAACAGCTGGATGCAGACACCCGCCGGCTTCGGCATCGGCCCGGACGGCCGCATGTTCCCGACCGACTACTGGCAGATCGTCTTCAACCCGTCCGTGTTCGTGCGGGTGCCGCATATGGTGCTGGCGTCGTACCTGATCGTCGCCTTCATCGTCGCCGGCGTCGCCGCCTGGCACTTGCTGCGCGGGCACGCGACGCCTGCGGTGCGCACCATGTTCTCCATGGCGATGTGGATGGCGGCGATCGTCACGCCGCTGCAGATCGGCATGGGGGACCTGCATGGCCTGAACACGCTCGAGCACCAGCCGATGAAGGTCGCGGCGATGGAGGGCAATTGGGACCCCTCGGGACCGGACGGCGCGCCGCTGATCCTGTTCGGGCTGCCCAACATGAAAGAGCAACGAACCGACTACAAGATCGAGGTCCCGCATCTGTCCTCGCTGATCCTGACGCATAGCTGGAACGGCCGCGTGCCGGGCCTGAACGAGGTGCCGGCCGCCGACCGGCCCTATGCGCCGGCCGTGTTCTGGACCTTCCGCGTCATGATCGGCCTGGGTTTCCTGATGTTCGGGGTGGGGCTGCTCAGCCTGTTCGCGCGCTGGCGCCGGACGCTATTCACGAACCGCTGGCTGCACCGCATCGTCCTGGCGATGTCGCCGGCGCCGATCGTGGCGATGCTGTGCGGCTGGATGACCACGGAGATCGGCCGCCAGCCCTATACCGTCTATGGCGTGCTGCGGACGGCCGATAGCATCTCGCCGATCGCGCTGCCGGGGATCGCGACCTCGCTGGCTGTCTTCGTGATCGTCTACTTCATCGTCTTCGGGGCGGGAACGATGGTCATCCTGCGCATGATGGCCAAGCCGCCGGTGGCGGGTCAGGAAGGGCCCGACCCCGAACTGCCGATCCGCACCTCGGGCATCCATCCCGGACTGTCCGGCGGCGTCCCGGCCGGGTCGGGCGGGGTCCCTCCGTTGCAGGGCGGCGCGGCGTCATGAGCGCCGAGACGATCGCCACCATCTGGGCCGGGCTGATCGCGTTCGCGGTGCTGGCCTATGTGGTGCTGGACGGGTTCGACCTGGGCGTCGGCATCCTGTTTGCCGCCGAGCGCGGGCCCGAGGATCGCGACACGATGGTCAATTCCATCGCGCCGGTGTGGGACGGCAACGAGACCTGGCTCGTGCTGGGCGGCGGCGGGCTGTTTGGCGTCTTCCCGCTCGCCTACGCCGTCGTCATGCCGGCCCTGTATCCCACCATCCTGGGCATGCTGTTCGGCCTGATCTTCCGCGGCGTCGCCTTCGAGTTGCGGTTCCGCTCCCATTCCGAGCGCGGGCGAAAGCTGTGGGACGTCGCGTTCTTCGGCGGCTCGCTGCTGGCCGCCTGGTGCCAGGGGCTCACGCTCGGCGGGTTGCTGCAGGGAATTAAGGTGGTGAACCGGCAATATGCCGGCGGCTGGTTCGATTGGCTGACGCCGTTCACCGTCCTGTGCGGGATCGCGGTGGTGGTGGGCTATGCCTGGCTGGGCGCATGCTGGCTCATCTGGCGGGTGGACGGGTCGTTGCAGCGGCGGGCGCGGCGGCAGGCGAGCGCGCTGGCCTGGGTCATGCTGGGGCTGATCGTCGCGGTCAGCCTGTGGACGCCGTTCCTGAACCCGATGTTCATGAGCCGCTGGTTCGGCTGGCCCGGCATCGTGCTGACGAGCCCCGTCCCGATCCTGGTCGCGCTGGTGGCGGCGTGCTTCGCCGTGAGCATCCGGCGCAAGCACGACCTGACGCCGTTCCTGTGCGCCTTGGCGATCTTCGTGCTGTGCTTCGCCGGGCTGGGGATCAGCTTCTATCCGCTGATGGTGCCGCCCGACATCACCATCTGGCAGGCGGCCGCGCCTCGCGCCAGCCTCGAGGACCTCTCTTCGGTGCTGACGCCGATCGCGGGCCGGTTCGCCCCCAACACGCTCGAGACGACGCATCTGTATAACGACAAGGCCAAGAACCGGGCCTACTACGCGTTCCCGATCAAGCAGCAGACGATGCATGTCGAGTATTGGATCGACATGCTCGAGCAGGCCGGCTTCAAGGAAAGCGACGTGCCGAAGACCTGGAAGGAATACTGGGCGTTCTGGTGCGACAAGGTGCAGCCGGGTTATCGGCGCGCCAGCGGCAACCGCGGCTATGGCATCGGCCAGCCGATGGGGGTCGATTCGAGCGACAGCTTCTATTCGTTCCTGACGTTCATGGACGCCTACAACGTCAAGCTGGTCGACGACGACGGCAAGCTGCTGGTGGACGACCCCTCGGTGCGGGCCGGGCTGATCGGGGCGCTGACCGACTATACGACGCCTTTTACGAAGAGTTGCACGCCGCCATCGTCGACGAGTTGGAAGGATCCGGACAATAACGTCGCCTTCCATAACAAGACGACGGTGCTGACGCACAACGCGACGATCTCGATCGCGGCCAAGTGGCTGGACGACGCGAACAACGAGACGCTTTCGGCCGAGCAGCGGGCGCAGGCGAAGAAGAACTACTACGAGCTGATCCGCACCGCCGGGTTCCCGGCCAAGCCGGACGGCTCAGCGATGGTGTATCGCACCGCGGTCAAGACCGGGGTGGTGTTCGCCCAAGCGCGCAACAAGCCGGCGGCGATGCAGTTCGTGAGCTTCCTGCTCGAGGAGCCGAACCTGAGACCTTATGTCGAGGGTTCGCTGGGCCGGTGGTTCCCGGTGACCAAGGAAGGGCAGGAGCAGCCGTTCTGGCAGGCGGATCCGCACCGGCGCTCGGTCTACAACCAGTACAAGGCGGGCACGGTGACCTTCGAGTTCACGCGCAACTACAAGTTCACGATCCTGAACAACGAGAACGTGTGGGCCAAGGCGATGAACCGGGTTGTGAGCGAGAAGGTGCCGGTGGAGAAGGCGGTCGACGAGATGATCGCGCGGATCAAGCAAGTCGCTGGCTGAACGGAGGCGGGAGTCGTCGTGTCGCAGTTAGCGTTGCCGCAAACCGCCCCGGCGACCCGGTCCCTGCGCCGGTTCACCCCGGCGCAGAGCTGGGGGGTGATGATGATCACCCCTTATGTGCTGATGTTCCTGGTGTTCGTGCTTTACCCGGTCTGTTACGGGCTGTGGACGGCGCGGCACCCGGACAGCTACGTGCGCTTGTACGAGGACCCGATCTTCCTGCGGGCGATCGTGAACACGCTGGTGTTCCTGCTGGTCGGCGTGAACCTCAAGATGGTGGTGGCCCTGTTGCTGTCGGGGTTCTTCATCATCGCGCGGCCGTGGATCCGCTGGATCTCGGTGCTGTTCATCCTACCCTGGGCGGTCCCGTCGATCCCAACGATCCTGTCGTTCCGGTTCATGCTCAATCCGGAATGGGGCGTGGTCAACCAGGTCATCTTCAAGCTCACCGGTGAAGACGGGCCGAACTGGCTGGGCGACCCGACGCTTGCGCTGAGCCTGGCGATCCTGGTGCACATCTGGAAGTCGTTGCCGTTCTGGACGCTGATCCTGATTGCCGGACGGCTGGCGATCTCGGCGGACCAGTATGAGGCGGCTTCGGTCGACGGCGCGTCTCGCCTGCAGAAATTCGCGTTCATCACCTGGCCGGCGATGCGGACGCTGTACTTCACCTGCACGATCCTTTCGATGATCTGGACCCTGGGCGATTTCAACAGCGTCTATCTGCTGACCGGCGGCGGCCCGGCGGACCTGACGCATGTGCTGGCCACGCTCGGCATCCGCTACCTGCGGCTGGATGCGATCGACATGTCGATGGCCGCGATCGTGTGCGCGCTGCCGCTGGTGCTGCCCTTGGTGTACATCATGATGAAACGATTCTCGCGCTGATGCGTCGGTTCTGATGCGCAAGTTCTGGCGTATGGCGGCGACGGACGCCAAGCTGCTCCTGGTCGGGATCCCGGTGCTAATCTGGACTCTGTTCCCGATCTATCACCTATTCCTGTTCGCGATTTCGCCCAAGGAGGCGGCGTTCAGCGGCAAGCTCTGGCCAGACCATCCGACACTGAACAACTTCGCCGTGGTGCTGGGCGAAAAGCACTATTTCCTGTCGCATTTCTGGCGCCAGCTGTGGAATTCGTTCTTCGTGGCGGCGCTGACCGGGATCGGCACGCTGGGAATCGCGACCTTCGCGGCGTTCGCGATCAGCCGGCTGAAGGTCGTGGGCGGGCGGGCGGTGATGAACCTGGCGCTGTTCACTTATCTCATTCCGGCGGCCTTCCTCGCGGTGCCGATGTATCGGACCATGGGGATCTACGGGCTGCTGAACACGGACGCGTCGTTGATCCTGGCCATGATCGCGATCGCGTCCCCGTATGCGATCTGGGTGCTGAAGCAGGCGGCCGACAATCTGCCGGTCGAACTCGACGAGGCGGCGATCCTGGACGGGGCGACGCCGTTGCAGCTGTTCCGGCTGGTGTTCGTGCCGCTGATGATGCCGTCCCTGGTCGCGGTCGGGATTTATGCGTTGCTGCTGGCGTGGAACGAGTACCTGTATGCCTTCCTGCTGCTCTCGCGCGATACGGACATCACCTTGCCGGTGGCGCTCGGCAACTTCCTCGCCGCCGACGACTCGCCTTGGGAGTTGTTGATGACGACCGGGCTGATCTATGCGCTGCCGCCGGCGGCGATCTACTACACGTTCAAGCGCTACATGGTCTCCGGCCTGACGGCAGGCGCGGTCAAGAACTAATTTCTCCGCGATCTTTCCATTCTGGGCCGGTTGTTCGACCAGGGGTCGCAGGCGTCAGCCGGTCAGACCGAGGTTACGCAGGGTGATGTTGAGATGGCCGGGCTGGAGCTTGGCAGGTGAGTGAGAGGTTCGTCGAGGCGGGCGCGTATCGCGGAAGGGTGCCAGGCGCAGCTTGGCCTCGTGGTCGCCGGGCCCTTGGGCGTTATTGGGGCAACGGCCGCGGTAGTAGAGCTTCTGCCATTTATCGGCGGGAGCGGCCGGGTTGGTGCGCTGCACGTGCTCCTGGAACGCCGAGCGGGAGGCGCTCCACTGCTGGAAGGCCTCGAGCAACCCCGGTTCGCGTTCGATCGGGCGGAGTTCCGGCGCGATCTGCTGCAGCAGGCCGCGCTGGACGGGGAAGAAGAGGCAGATCGCCTCGCCCTGCTCGAAGCAGACCCAGTGGTTTGCGCGGGTAAAGCGCCAGTTCATCGTGAAGGTGTAGGGCGACCAGTCGGTCTCGATGATGCCGCCGAGCGGGGCGATGCCGTCCTTGGCGGCGTTGGCCGGGCCGCCGAGCCAGAGATTCCAGCCCGGCGACGTGCGGATCAGCCCCTCGACATGGAAGGTGAGCGTGCCTTGGCCGAACAGCGAGGTGGGTACATGGAGCGGATCGGCGCCGGAGTCCAGCCGGATCTCCACCTGGTCGGTGCCCTGGCCGCCGAGCCAGCGCGCCTCGAAGCCGCAAGGGCTGCCGATCTCCCAGCCATGGGCGTTGGCGATGGCCAGCGGCAGGCAGCGATAGGCGAAGCGCTCGGGGGTGGCGTCCATCCAGTCGCGATGGGGTGACGCGGGCCGCAGGCGCGGTGCCCAGCCCTCGTGCAGGTAGCAGATCAGCTCTGGCGCGCGTTCCATGGACCGAGTGTAGCGGGGTTGGTGATCCCGTGGCACGGGGTTGCGTTGATCATGCGACTGCACCCCGGATTGGGGACGGTTTGGGAGAAGGCAGCGGATGAAAGTGCTCGTGCTGGGGAGCGGCGTCGTGGGCGCGACGTCGGCCTATTATCTGGCCAAGGCGGGTCACGAGGTCGAGGTGGTGGACCGGCAACCCGGCGCCGGGCTGGAGACGTCGTTCGCCAATGCCGGCCAGGTGTCGCCGGGCTACTCGGCGCCGTGGGCCGGGCCGGGCGTGCCGATCAAAGCGTTGAAGTGGCTGCTGATGCGGCACCGGCCGTTCGTGCTGTGGCCGCGGGCGGATGCGCGGCTGGGCTGGTGGCTGGCGCAGATGCTGGCCAACTGCAACGAGGAGGCCTACCGCGTGAACAAGGGCCGCATGGTGCGGCTGGCGGAATACAGCCGCGACGTGTTGCGCGCATTGCGGGCGGACACCGGGATCGCCTACGACCACCGCGAGCGCGGCACCCTGCAGCTGTTCCGCACCCACAAGCAGATCGATCATGTGGGCGACGACACCACGGTGCTCGACCAATACGGTGTCGGCTACGAGGTGCTCGACCCGGCCGGGTGCGTGGCAGCCGAGCCGGCGCTGGGGTTGGTGCGGGACAAGTTCGTGGGCGGGCTGCGGCTGCCGGCGGACGAGACCGGGGATGCGCACCTGTTCTCCAAGGGGGTGGCCGCGCTCGCGGAAGGGCTGGGCGTGCGGTTCCGATACGGCACCGCAATCACGCGGCTGCGGCACGAGGGCGGCGCGATCACCGGGCTCGAGACAGCGTCGGGGGTGCTGACGGCGGACCGCTACGTGCTGGCGCTGGGGTCGTATTCGGCGGCGATGGCGCGGCCGCTCGGGATCAACCTGCCGGTCTATCCGGTCAAGGGCTACTCGCTCACCATGCCGGTCACGCATGCCGAGGGCGCGCCGGTGTCGACGGTGATGGACGAGACATTCAAGGTGGGCATCACGCGGCTGGGCGAGCGGATCCGGGTGGGCGGCACGGCGGAGCTGGCCGGGTTCAGCCTGCGCCTGCGCAAGCCGCGGCGGATGACGCTGGAGCATTCGGTGGGCGACCTGTTCCCGACCGGGGGGGACCTGTCGGCGGCGAAGTTCTGGACCGGGCTGCGGCCGATGACGCCGGACGGGACGCCGATCGTCGGCCCGACCCGGATGGCCAACCTGTATACCAACACCGGCCACGGCACGCTGGGATGGACGATGGCGTGCGGGTCGGCGCGGGTGCTGGCGGACCTGATCTCGGGCCGGCCGCCGGAGATCGACCCGGCGGATCTGGGCGTCAGTCGCTACTGACGCGGCGATCGCGGCGCAGCGCCAGCGCCGCCGCCAGGGCCGCGAACGGCAGTAGCCAGATGACGCGGCCTTGGTAGCGCGCGAACACGCCACCGAAGGCGCCGCACACGAAGGCGTTGGCGAGCAGGCCGGTGATCACCACGCCGATGAGGGACGCGGGGCGGACGAGGCGACGGGCGAGCAAGGGCCGCACCATCAACAACGAGGCGAGCAGGGAGACGGCGACGACAACAGCATGGAGGGTGTTGATCGTGTCCAGTGCCGGGCGGTCGAGCCCCCCTCTGCTCTGCAGCGTGTTGGCCACGGTGCGGGAGATGGGCAGGCCGTCGCGCTGGAACTGGCGCCACTCCTCGGGCGAGAGCTGGGTCTCGGAGCCGAACGTCACCAGTTGGCGGGCGGCGTTGGCCAGCATGTGGCCGGCCACCTGCAGCGGGAACATGGCGATCGTGCCGCCAACGACGGTGCCGGCCTCGGCCTTGATGCGCTTACCGTCGGCGGTGGGAAGGGCCGGCAGCATCTGCCAGATGAAGCCGTCCTCGGTGGTGGGGAGGTGATCGAGCTCGGCGCAAAGTTGCAGGCCGATGGCCGGGCAGCGTGCGGCGAGGAAGTCGCGGCCGGGCCCGTCGGCGATGATCCGCGCCAGGAGGTGGGGCGGGCTGTTGGGGGTGAGCGTCAGGCGCTGCCAAACGGTGTAGGAGAAGCCGAGCGAACCGGCGAGCGAGAGCAGCAACGGTAGTACCACCACTAACGGGCTCACCCGGCGCCGGTCCCAGATCAGCCAGGCAAGGGCAGTGACGGCGGCGATGGCGATGCCGACCGGCAGTGTGGTCAGGTGGAAGCTCGCGGCCGCGGCGGCCAGCAGGACGAGGTAGATCCGCTCCCAAGCGGCCAACTCGTCGCGGCAGAAGCCGAGCAGGAACAAGGCCAGGATCAGGACGGCCATGAAGATGTCGGGCAGCAGATGGGAGACGTGCCAGGACACGGGCGTCAGCAGGACGAGGGTGGCGACCACCGCGAGCAGCGTGAGCGGGCAGGACCGTGCGCCGCTGGCGCGGAGCGTCAGGTAGAGCAGGTGCGCGACGACCAGGGCTTGGGCGAACAGTGCCAGGCCGTATTGGCCGCCCCAGTGCAGCAGCCAGACCGCCACGCCGTAGAACACCGGCCGGACCGCGTAGGGTGCGGCGAAATGGCTCAGCCGGTCGGCGTCGATCAGGTAGGCCAAGCTGTCGGGGTAGATGACCGGGCCGCCGTTGATGAGGGCGACGGCGCAGAGGAGCAGGGCGGCGGCGGCCAGGGAAGCGACCCATGCGAGGTCGGGCGCGCGTCGCATGCGACGGCGGGCCGCTACTGGGCGGCGAACCGGATCGGTTGCGCCCCCTGCCGGAGCGTCATCTTGCCGAGTGGGGTGAGGTGCTCCTGGCCCTCGACGACGGTCAGGAAGTGGTTGCCGGCGAGTTGGCCGACCTTGCTGGCGAAGCAGACGGAGCCGTAGGCGAGCAGGATCTCGGTCTCGCTGAGGCCGCCGGGGTAGAGCAGGATCTGGCCTGGGGCGGGAAAGCTGGTGTGGTTCTCGTAGCCGAGGCCGAGGTCGAGCTCGCCGAGCGGGATCCAGCAGGCCTCGCCGCTCCAGCGGACGTGGATGATGCGTTCGTCATAGGGCAGCAGGGCGCGGAAGCGGGCGCAGGTCTTGGGAGCGGCGTCGTCCTCGAAGCGGGCGCGCAGCGTGAACGGGCCGGCTTGGATCGTGATCAGGTCCATGCGCGCTTGTGGCGCAAAAGCGCGCATGGCCGCAAGTTGCCGCTTCGTTGCGGGACGAAGGAGGGCCGTGGTGCCGGAAATCATCAACGAGCGGGTCTGCGCCGAGGTCGAGGATGGGGTCGTGGTGTTCCTGATCGGAGTGCGCTTCAACCGAAGGACGAACCGCTGTCGCGGAGTGGTGCTTTCGGCGCGTGACATCCTCCGGCAAGTTATGACGATCATGGATTGAGATTGAGCGGGCACGGTCCGGCTCCAACGATGAGGGCTCCTTCAACCCGAGGAGCCCTTCCATGGACACCCTTCCTTTTGCGCCCGCCGCCAGCACACTGCGCCATCGCCTCACCGAGGACATGACGGTGCGCGGATTTCTGAGAAGACCCGCAATAGCTACATCCGCATCGTCGCCGGGTTCGTCGCCTTCTTGGAACGTTCGCCCGCCACCGGTGGTGAGCGGCAACACGACGATGCGGTGGTCGATAATCTGTCCAGCGACGGCATCGCCTACGTTCCGTTCTTCCCGCTCGGCGGGTTCAGTCCGCTGCAATCGTCCGCCCTGTCCGGCGTCGCCGAGCGGCTCGGCGCGACCCCGATGCAGGTCGCGCTCGCCTGGCTGCTGCGCCGCGCGCCCAACATCCTGCTCATCCCCGGCACGTCGTCGGTCGCCCATCTGCGGGAAAACCTCGCCGCCGCCGAGTTGGCCCTACCAGACGATGCGCTCACGATTCTGGATGGGATCGCGTCGTGAACGGCGTGTGCTACTCCGGGAAGCGCGGCAGCTTGGTGCCGTTTTTCGGCAGCTCGTATTGGGCGGCGTTCAGCTGCATCGCGAGGAACGTGTAATACCCGGTGATCCCCGTCAGGTCGACCAGCGCGGGCTTGCCGAAGCGCTTCTCGGCGCGGCCCCAGGTCTCGTCCGAGACGCGCCTGTTGCGCTGCAGCTCGGTGGTGAAGTCATACACGAGGGCCTCGTCGTCGCTCATGCCCTCGGGGCGGCGGCCGTCGCGGATGGCGGCGACGATGGCGGGCTTGATCCCGGCCTTCTAGGCGATCGGCGCGTGGACGTGCCACTCGTAATCCTGCGTCCAATATCGCGCAGTCACCAGGATCGCGAGCTCGGACAGCGTGTTGCCGACGCCCGAGTGGTAGCGCAGGTAGTCGCCCATCGAGCGCGCCAGCGACATCACCTCGGGCGAGTACATCAGCGGCTCGAACGGCCCGAACACCGGCGTCTTGCGGGCGGCGAGGAAGTCCTCGGCGGCCTTCTTCTGCGGCGCGTCGTACTGGTCCGGCGGGATGGTCGGCAGGCGGGATTGCGCCATCGCTACCGAGGACAGCAAACAGGCGACGAGAGATGCATGGGCGACTCTCATATCAGAACAATCCACTGAAGAAGCCGGCCCGGCGGCGCTGGATGATCGGCGTGTCGCCGCTTTCAGTCGATTGGCCCAGGGCCGCGTTCTGACGCAGGCGCTGGTTCTCGCGCACCGGGTCGACGGCGGTGCC
>JAABUZ0100006343.1_pt1 | contig 14842 bp, 8 predicted proteins | sample 5562091 | NCBI WGS metagenome assembly JAABUZ01 (sample SAMN12813069, study PRJNA571459) | rock metagenome | isolation source: Antarctica rocks | place: Antarctica: Victoria Land, Linnaeus Terrace sud | collected 2015-12-21 | reverse complement strand
GCCTGACAACACCGCGTGGTCCCCTCACCGTGCAGTATTTCCAGCGTGCGCGCTTCGAATACCACCCGGAACACCTTGGCACACCGTACGAGGTTCAGCTCGGTCTCCTCGGTGATGACTATCTCACACAGCGCGGCTGGTTGCCGGTGCTCGTCGGAGGAGCGTCACCATCACTGCCCGTTCCCGCTGCCAGGGCACAGCCCCAGGCAACCGCCGGTGTGACGACAAAGACACCTGACAACGGTGATCCGAAGCAGGGCACCGCTCCAAAAAGGGTCACCGTGAACGTGGATAACCTGAATGTTCGTTCAGACGGAAGCTACAACGCATCGGTCATCGGGGGAGCTGTGCGGGGGGACCAATTGACAGTGGCCGCGCAGGGCCCTGATGGGTGGCTGAAAGTGCTCCTGCCGGGCACGACCGATAGTTATGGCTGGGTAGATTCCAGCTTTATCGCCCGTAGCTAGCTACGCATCGTCGCCTCCCCAGATCATCCGCAACACAACGTGCGTCAATCCGGTGGCGATATGTTCCACGCACGGCTGTGTTTGCTTCGCGGGTACGCTACCGGTCACCCTACCCGTATATACACGCGTGTGCTACTTCGTCTGCATGACGTACACACCGTTCCAGTCGGGCACTGGTGGGTGTGTCGCAAGATCCGTGCAGCGTCGCAGGTAGGCCTGCGCTGGGCCATCGCCGGGCCGCAGTCGAAGCACATAGTTGAACGCCGCCGCCGCTTCTTCCCATTTTTGCTCCCGGTAGCGGCTCACGGCGTTTTCCCAGGCATCCAGAATGCGAGACGCCAGGCCCGGCTCACCAACGCGGCTCAACAATTCATAGACCGCCACACCGTCAATCTTGCCTTTCACGGCCACCAGGTCTATGAAGCGGACGGTAAACTGCGCATCTACAGCGGCGAGCGTTGCGTCGCTGATCAGGATGTTGGTGCCATACTCCTTGTTGAGCCCTTCCAGCCGCGAGCCTAAATTCACCGCGTCACCCATCACCGTGTAGTCGAAGCGCGTGTCAGAGCCCATGTTGCCCACAGACATTGCACCGGTATTGAGGCCAATGCCAATGTTCAGCGGCGGCACACCATCCTGTCCCCACTGTACATTCAGCCGTTCGAGAGCCGCGACCATATCCAGAGCGGTGTTGCAGGCACGTACGGCGTGGTCTGGCTGATCGACAGGCGCGCCCCAGAAGGCCATGATGGCATCACCCATATATTTGTCCAGGACACCGTTGTACTTGAAAAGCACGTCCGACATGGCGGTCAGGTATTCATTGAGGATCTTGACCAGCACCTGCGGATCAATCTTCTCAGACAGAGTCGTGAAGCCGCGAATGTCTGAGAAGAGGACGGTCATCTCCTTCTTTTCACCACCTAACCGCAGCTTTCCAGGATCGTGCAGTACGGCTTCCATAACCGCTGGTGATAAGTACACGCCCATCGCCCTGCGCGCATAGCGTTGCTCGCGCTCCTCGAAGATAACGCGGTAAAAGGCGCCTAGGCCGACAGTCGCGATGATCCCGAGGCTCGGAAGTAAAAGATTGGGAATGATGCCCTGGCTCCACCACGCCTGTGCAAACAGCGCGTCATACACCAAAAGCAAGAGCAGCGACACGACCGCGGCAAGCCAGATGGAAAGCGTCGCCATAGCCACCGCCGTGACCGTGCCGAGAGCGAGCACCATAAAGAATGTTGTCGTCGCATCCTGCCGCGTGAGAAAGACAGAGTCAGCCCCAGGAAGGCCACCGGCGAGGATCGTCGCGGCGGCGTTCGCGTGGATCTCCACGCCGTCCATCTTGCCGGTAGCAACCGTTGATACTGGTGTCCAGTAGTCGTCTGCAAAACCTGTTGCCCCCAGCAGCCCGATAAACACAATTTTGTCTTTGAAGACCGCGAGATCGGTCTGGTTTCGAAGGACGTCGGCATACGAAGTCCATTGGAATGTGCGACCGCCCGGATCATTTTCTAGCTTCGATGGTTTGCCAATATAGTGGATGGTCATACGGCCATTCGCGTCAACAGGTATCTGCCGACCGGCAAATGCCAGGGTGCCATGCTCCATCTGGTTCTCCAGAGGGTTCGACCGGCGCAGGTACGCAGACACGGCAGCGAGCGAGATGGAAGGGTAAATCGTCTCACCCATTTGCACGGCAAGCGGCGTCGTGCGGACCACGCCATCACTCTCCGGTTCCACCAGCGCGTGCGCCACTGCTGCTGACGCGGCGACCAGCGGCGCTGTGGGCATAATGGAACGTCGGTACGCGAAATACTCTCCAAGCGCCGACGGCAGGAGACTCGTATGGGTGCTCGTAATCGGCTGAATAACCCGCCCCGACCGCTTCATGGCGTCTGCCAGCATCGCATCATCGGGCCCCTGCTCAGAAAAGAGCACGTCAAAGACAATCACCCGTGCACCTGCGCCGGTGAGCGCGTCAATGACTTTCGCGTGATAGCTGCGTGGCCACGCCTGCCAGTTCCCGAGTTCATCGAGACTGCGATCATCGATGGCAACAATGCGGATCTCGTTTCCCTTCGCCCGCTCCACGGCGGGCGGTTCGCTCACGGAAAAAAGATAGTCCGCCGTCTGCAACTGCACCGTCTGAAACAGTGTCGTCCCAAAGAACCCGGGTACCGGTACCAGGACGAAGGACGCAAGCCACGATAGGGCAAGGATCCACAACAGGCGACGGATTCGTCTGGGTTCCACAGCACGATACCTTTGCAGCAAGAGAGGGGAGTACCCGCATGAATAATCGTGTCAGACCCCGCTACATTCGGCCCGCTTGCTCGGGGTGGCACGATTATATCCAGAGTCCACAACGTCTGTCGATGTAACACCTACTTGCGGTGATGTGCATGCGCTGCCACAATGAATATGGAGCGATGGCCCTGGGCATGTCTGACGTGACACACCATCGTTCAAAGGCCACAAGGAAGGATAGCCACGGTGCTACCCCGCATTGGAATCACATGCAGCTTGAGCGCATCGGTGGAAGGGCGGCCGCCGCGCGTCGGCGTGAATTCTGCCTACCAGCAGGCCATCAGGCACGGTGGCGGTTTGCCCTTGCTGATCCCACCGGGGCTCGACAGTGAAGCGCGAGCGGCCCTCCTCCTGACCATCGACGGCCTCTTGCTCCCCGGAGGCGTTGACGTCGATCCTCTACATTATGGTGAAGAACGGCATCCAACGACGGTCGTCAACCCCACACTGGACGATCTGGAACTCCCGTTAGCTCGGGAAGCCATCGAGGCGCACCTGCCGGTGCTGGCAATTTGCCGCGGGATGCAGGTCGTGAACGTCGCCTGTGGTGGGTCGTTGTGGCAGGACCTGCCATCGCAACGATGTGGGGATATTGCCCATCAGTGGACGGGGCCAGATCGCGACCACATCGCCCACACACTACGTCTGGACCCGGAAAGCTGGCTTGCCAGGACACTTGGCACGACCGATGTCCCCGTCAATACCTTCCACCATCAGGCCGTAAAAGTCGTCGGACACGGACTCCGCGTGACCGGGTCGGCGAGTGACGACCTGCCTGAAGCGTTCGAATCAGACGACGCAGCACGCTTCATCGTCGGCGTGCAATGCCACCCGGAAGAACTCGTCGAGACGACCGAGGTGTGGGAACGCCTCTTTCGTGGCTTTGTGCATGTCGCATCCCAGGCTAAGCACTCGGGCCACACAGCTACAGCCCGATCTCAGACAGGGCTCTCTGCGCCCGCCGATACGAAATAACCACCGCTCTGCGGCGTGCGAAGCCGCACCGCCCAGATCCTCATAGCCGTGCGACGTTTGCCGCCGACTGCCCTGTAGGCGTACCGTCCGCACCCTCATCACCAACCGGAGTGCCAGACACGCTGCTACAGAGCGCCGAGCAACCGCAAAATCGCTGTAGCCGGGACTCCAACAAGCTTCCCAATGACATCAAACCCGAGGATACCCATCTGGCTCCCGATAATCACCAGGAGAAGGAGTGCCGGTCCGTACTGCTCCAGCACCCTGAGTTTCAGCGCCCACTGGAGAGGAAGGACGTTCACCAGGAAGTTATAGCCGTCCAGGGGCGGCAAGGCAATAATAAAATTGAACATCGCCAGGAATACATTGATCACCATCACCGTGCCGCTTATCTGCGTGATTAACGCCACCTGCGGTGATCCCGTATAGCTGCTCAGCAGACGAATGACCACGGCCAGCACAACAGCCGTGAGTAGGTTCATCGCAATGCCAGCCATGGCGACGACCGCCATACCGTTCCGACCGCCCGCGAGCCTTCGCGGGTTTACCGGCACGGGCTTACCCCACCCGAGGCCAAAGCCGCTGGCGAAGGTAAACAGGATCATCATAGCGCCAACGGGATCAAAGTGAACGACGGGATTGAACGAGACACGGCCCTGTAGCTTTGCCGTGTTGTCACCAAGGCGATACGCCACCCACGCGTGTCCAAACTCGTGTACCGTGATGGCCACGACGAGACCGAAAAGTGTCAAGAGGAGTCGAAGCGGATTGGCAAGAAGCGGGCGGGCGAAACTGAAGACGAACAGTAACCCAATGAGCAGAATACCGATCTGCTCCTGTCGTGAGAAACGTCGCACGCCTACTCCATCCAACTACGGTATGCGGTTCGCCGTGCGAACAGGTGAACGTGACCGATGCGTACGGTTGGTGGCTGCTTCGGGAACGAAGACCGACCGCCAACCGTACCACCAGGCTCCGTGACGTGAGCCTACTTCTTCGCCGGGGCAGACGCGGTGGCGGCCAATTGCGCCTTCTTATCTTCCTTCTTGGGCTTCCGTTTTTCCTTGTTCTTTGGACTCTTATCTCCCACGACAGTCCTCCTTACGAACGATGAGCCAACGCGGCAATGAAACGCTCATTGCCCATGTAGGGCAGACCAAAGGCGGGCCTAACGCCGCTTCCGGTCCGGCGGCCCTACCACGCGTGTGCCAACGAAACGATCATGCCAGCCTTCGAGAGCTTGAGCACGTGACGGTTCATCCAGCACAAGCCAGGGTAGGCCCACAAACCCCAGTCCATATCGTACCACCGCGTGAGTGGGGTGCAACTGATCACCATGCACGGTAAGCAAACCGATGCCTGCAAGCCACATACCGGGTGTACGTCCAGCCAGCATCCAACCGATAAAGGTATAGAGTGCGCCGATGAGCACCGTCGAGAGGAACGTGACCAGCACCTTGACGCCAAACGCCGCGTGACTGGCGAACAGGTGCGTGAACACACTCCCGGCCGCAAGACAGAGGACCATATCGAGCGTAGCAGCCCGGATACGACGGCCAATACCCGGCGCACCGAGCCCTGCATGCGCCCCACACGACGCACAAAAACTGGCGTCGACCGCACGCCGTTCGCCGCATGCCGCACACCGGATCGAGAGCATGGTGGTATAACGTGGCGCATGCAGTGTCAGCGCATCTTCCAGTGCATCGATCAGCGCCGTTGCCGACGGGTAGCGATCCTCGGGTGTCTTTGCGAGTGCACGGCCAAATACGGCACGGATAGACCGGGTCATGGAAGCACCGGGAAACGTGATCGCGGGCGGTTCCTCGAAGGCTTGCGCGTGCAGCACCGCGGTCGCTGCCCCCTGAAAGGGAGGCTTGCCAGCAAGCAACTCATAGCAGACAGTGGCGAGCGCGTACTCGTCGGCCGGGGGGCCCACTGTGTCACCCATGACCTGCTCGGGTGCCATATACTCCGGCGTCCCGAGGAGGCTCCCGATACTGGTTAACCGAGGGCCACTGCCACCCGCCACAATGCCAAAGTCGGTCACAACCACCCGCTGCGCCTCCGTGACAAGGATATTTCCCGGTTTAATGTCACGATGGACCAGGCCTTCACTGTGGACGACGTCCAGTGCGGTGGCCACCTGGCGAAGCAGGGGGATCATTCCCGCGATGCGTGCCGCCGCATCGGTCGCAATGTCGGGTAGATCGGCCAATGCACGGTCCAGCGGTTGGCCCGACACGTACTCCATGGCAAAGTAGTGTTGATCCCCATCCTGTCCAACTTCGTAAATGGTGACGATGTTCGGGTGGCGCACACGCGCCGCGGCCCGCGCCTCTCGCGTGAAGCGCTGGAGAAACTCTTCATCCCACGCCAGATGTGCACTGAGCACCTTAATGGCCACGGTGCGCTGAAGTACGGGATCACGCGCAAGGAAGACCGACCCCATACCGCCACGACCCAGCTCCCGTTCGATGTCGTACTGGCCAATCCGTGCCGTCGTCGCAGGGCTGGAGGCACGAGTTCGGGAGGGCAGCGTTGGCTCGCCATCCGCGGCATCCTGGCACACAGGCAGACCGTCTCCCGTGTCACGTCGCGTCGGCCGTTCTGACTGGGAATCGATCACCATCTTCGGCGCCTACTTGCCCGCCAGCTTTCCGGTAGATGCACCCGCGGTGGAGGGGGATTCCTGCGCGGCCATATCAATGCGCCGTCCAAACTGGAGAACCTTATCCCCTTCTTTCAGTCCATCCACCACTTCAACGCGCGTTCCATCAGTCAGCCCGAGTTTCACGAACCTGGTGAACGGGTGGGTCGGATTGCCAGGATTTGGAACGTTCACACTTGCTCTGCCGCTCATAATCTGGACGGCCTGGTAGGGAACAACCAGCACCCCATCCTTTTTCCCCACCTGAATATGCAGGGTACCCGTCATGCCTGGCCTGATGCTGGTGGTGACCTGGCCAGGGTCGAGCGTACCCAGAATACCGTAGCTCACCACACCCTGCACCAGCGTTCCGACGGGTGGAACGGTATCGACCTTCCCGGTAAAGCGTACATCGGGCACGCCATCGAACAGGTACGTCACCGGCTCCCCCACCTTCACCTTCGTAATGTCGGTCTCATCAATGCTTGCCTGTACGACTAGATCGCCCGAGGCCAGAACGATTGGTGGTGTGGTAGAGAGTGTGCTGGCACTTGCTCCGATGCCGGAGGTGACGAGTTGCCCGGGCACCACGTTCACCTGCTGCACGATGCCAGTGAAGGGAGCCTTCAAGATCGTCTGGCTCAGATTGGCCTGCGCTACCGCAAGCTGTGCCTTTGCCTGGTTGATGGCGGCTTTCAACACCGCCAGATCCTGCGCCGTATATGGGTGCTTCTTCGCCTCCAGTCCCTGCTGCGCCTGATCAACCACGGCACTGGCCTGGGCGATATCCTCTGGCTGATATGGCCGAATCACCTTGGCGAGATTCTCCTGCGCTTGCGTCACGGCCGCACGTGCCGCTTCGATGTCCTGCGGGCTGTTCGGCTGGCGGGTCTGGGCCAACGCCGCCTGTGCCTGCGTGACCTGCGCCCTGGCCTGGTCGAGATCCTGCTTCGTGTAGGGAGACCTGGCAGCCTGGAGTGCGGCTTGCGCTTGCCCGAGCTGCGCCTTTGCCTGATCCAGATCCTGCGGCGTATTTGGCGACCGTGCCGCCTGTGCGGCCGACTGTGCTTGAGCAAGCTGAGCCTTTGCCTGGTCGAGGTCCTGCTGCGTGTACGGAGACTTCGCCGCCTGCAACGCCGATTGTGCCTGTGCCAGTTGTGCCTGTGCCTGTTGAAGATCCTGCGGCGTATTCGGGTTCTGGGCAGCCTGGAGAGCCGCCTCGGCCTGCGTTATCACGGCCTTCTGAGCCGCAAGGTCCGTGGCGGTTGGGGGGGCAAGCTGAAGTTGCAGCTGTTTTTCGGCCTGATCGAGTGCGGTCTGCGCAGCGGCCACCTGGGCATTCCCTTGATCAATCTGGTACTGTGCCGCGTTTGGCTTCCCTGCCGCGGCATCACGACCGATTTGTGCGGCCCACAGGTCGTTTTTGGCTTTTTCGACGCCCTTTTTATACACGTCCACCTGCTCGGGCTTCGGGCCAGCCTGCATTTGTGCAAGCTGTGCCTTTGCCTGGTCGAGCTTTGCCTGAGCTTGCGCGACGGTTGCCGGGTTTGGCCCTGCCTTGAGCGCATCAACCTTCGACTGCGCGACTTTTACCTGCTCCTGCGCCTGATTGATAGCTTCCGGCTTCCCACCCGCCAGAATGGTGTCCACTTTGGCCTGCGCCACTTTCACCTGCTCCTGGGCCTGGGCGATGGTCTCGGGCTTTCCGCCTGCCAGAATCGCATCGACCTTGTATTGTGCAATTTTCACCTGCTCCTGGGCCTGGGCGATGGTCTCGGGCTTGCCACCCGCCTGGATCGCATCCACCTTCGACTGTGCGATTTTGACAGCCTGCTCAGCCTGCGCCACCACCTCGGGCTTCCCGCCAGCCAGAACCCCGTTAAGGCGTGCCCGCGCCGCTTCAACCTGCGCTTGCGCGCTGTTAATGTCCTCGACGCGTCCCTGGTTGTTCACCGCCGACAGTTTTGCGGCGGCAACATCCACCTGTGCCTGTGCAATACCGATATCTTCTGCCTTCGGGCCAACCTGCGCCTGGTCGTAGCGTGCCTGTGCCGATTCGATGCCGGCCTGTGCCACAATTACTTGCGCCTCCAGTTCCGGCACATCGAGCACGATGAGTTCCTGCCCAACCTGCACTGTGTCCCCGGGCTTGACCTTGATCTCCTTAATCACTCCCGAAGCACGCATCGACAGGGGCGACTGAATGGGGGCCGTGGCTAAACCACTGGACTGAATTTCGGACGTGACCGAACCACGTTCAATGGGAATCTCTTTGTAGACGGCTCGTGGCTCACCGGCAAATGGTGTTGGCACGCTGACACCATTGCATCCTTGCAACAGCAGCGTACCTGAAACGAACACGCAGGCAGACCATGCGAAGCGAGATCGATACATGCGAACATTCCTCGGTTTCTGGCCAGTAAGATCAATCCCAACACGCAGTCGGGCACGAGCGTGACAGGAGAACTCGTCAACAACCATGGCGTGGAGAGATACAAAGCAGCGATCGCCGTGACCTACCTGTATTGTAGCCGCTGCCTGGGTTATCACAAGAGGATGGTGAGAAAAAAGTACGTGGCATCGGTATACTGTTGGCTATGGTACGAATGACAGCACGCCAGCCGCTCCGCGTCCTCATTGTTGGCGGCGGGGGGCGTGAGCACGCTCTCGCCTGGAAGCTACGCCAGTCGCCACTGGTTGCATCACTGCACGCCGCACCGGGCAACCCGGGAATAGCCGCGCTTGCGACCATCGTCCCGATCTCAACCGAACAGCTCCCCGATCTGGTCACACACGTCCGAACCGAGCGGTACGATCTGGTCGTGGTTGGCCCCGAAGATCCGTTGGCCGCCGGCCTGGTAGATCAACTCGAATCGGCTGGCATCTCCGCGTTTGGCCCCACGGCTGCTGCCGCCCAGCTTGAGAGCAGCAAGCATTTCATGAAAGAGATCTGCAAAGAAGCCGGTATCCCAACCACTGATGCGGCCACGTTCACCGAATACGAAGCGTCGCTGGTGTACGCCAGAACGCAATCCCTACCACTCGTCATCAAAGCCGACGGTCTGTGCAAAGGCAAGGGTGTCACCATCGCCGCGTCATGGACTGAGGTGGAGGATGCGCTTCGCATGATGCTTGTGGACCACCTGTTCGGTGATGCCGGTCGCCGGGTGGTCATCGAAGCCTTTCTGCGGGGACGCGAAGTATCAGTCCTGGCCTTCTGCGACGGAACCCACGCGCTTCCGTTGCTGCCCGCACGCGACCACAAGCGTGCGTATGACGGCGACCTCGGGCCAAACACCGGCGGCATGGGAGCGTACGCACCCGCCCACGACGGAGAACCGGGCCTGACGGACGAGCTCTGCGCGCTCCTGATCCAGCCAGCAATCGATACGATGCGGAAGCGCGGCACCCCATTCCATGGTGTCCTGTTTGCTAACTGTATGCTGACCGCAGAGGGCCCCCGCCTTCTGGAATTCAACTGCCGGTTTGGTGATCCAGAAACGGAGGCTATTCTGCCCCTGCTCGAAAGCGACCTCCTCGACCTGCTCTTGAAGTGCCGCGACGGAACCCTTCGAGGCGCCACACTCCACTGGAAAGCAGGGGCCTGCGCCAACGTCGTCATGGCGTCCGCCGGGTACCCGCAACGTTCGACACCGGGCGTGCCCATCGTGGGACTGGATGTTGCCAGCGCCATGCCTGACGTACTCGTCTTTCACGCAGGTACGGCAGCACACGACGGCGTGGTGATGACGGCGGGCGGACGTGTGCTCTGTGTGTGTGGCATAGGAGCAGATACTACGATGGCGGTGAAGCGAGCTTACGAAGCGGTGGCACAGATACAGTTCGATGGTGCAGAATATCGGCGGGACATTGGGAGCGTGACGCGGGATCAAGAAGGGAGGGATGCATGACGGACCATCCCGATACGATCGTCATCCTCGATTTTGGATCCCAGTACTGCCACCTCATCGGACGCCGCGTCCGGGAGTTGAACGTCTATAGCGAAATCGTACCGCACGACCGTCCGTGGTCAGAAATTGCGCGTCTCAATCCGAAAGGGGTGGTCCTATCGGGCAGTCCATTCGGGGTGTATGAGCCGAACGCGCCCGGCTGCGACCCCATGCTGTTGACCTCTGGCGTCCCCATCCTCGGAATTTGCTACGGGCTGCAGTGGCTGGCCCAGCGCCTGGGGGGCAACGTGGCGAAGAACGACTATCGGGAGTACGGCAGTGCCATCGCCACGGTGACCACCAGTGACCCCTTCCTCGCCAATGTCCCGCCGCGCTTCGAGGCATGGATGAGCCACGGGGACTCCGTGGTTGCACTCCCCTCCGGCTTTACGACGCTGGCAAGTACGGGCAGCACCCCATTTGCCGCGGTCGTGGATCACGGAAGGAAGATCTACGGCGTGCAGTTCCACCCTGAAGTGACGCACACGCCACATGGCGTGCAGATCTTCAAGAACTTCGTGTTCGACGTGTGCGACTGCACACCCAACTGGCAACTCGGAGAGTTCGCGGAGCGGAGCATCGCCAGCATACGGAACCAGGTAGGGGATGGACACGCGATCTGTGCTGTGTCGGGCGGGGTCGACTCCACGGTTGCTGCCGCGCTGGTTCATCAGGCGCTCGGCGACCGTCTCCATTGCGTCTTCGTCGATAACGGTCTCATGCGCCTAAACGAAGCCGACGAGATCGAGCACAGCCTCGGGGCCTTTCTTGAAACCTCGCTGATCAGTGTGGACGCAACCGATCGCTTCTTGACCCAGCTTGCAGGTGTGATCGATCCCGAACAGAAGCGCAAACGTATTGGCGAAACATTCATCCGCGTCTTCGAGGCCGAGGCCGCGAAGCTGGGGCAGCCCCACTGGTTGGTCCAGGGAACCCTCTACCCCGACGTCATTGAAAGCGCCACGGGCCACCAGACGGCAGGCAAAATCAAGACACACCACAATGTCGGGGGCCTTCCCACCGATGTCAATTTCTCGATCATCGAGCCGTTGCGGTATCTCTTCAAAGATGAGGTCCGGCGACTCGGGCCGCAGCTTGGCGTACCCGAGGCGATCCTGCGCCGCCAACCCTTCCCCGGTCCCGGTCTGGCGGTACGCGTGATCGGAGAGGTGACGCCAGACCGGTTAACGACCCTACGAGCGGCGGATGCCATCGTGCGTGAGGAACTTGAGCGCAGCGAGATCGCGCCGCTCCTTGGACAATACTTCGCTGTGCTGACGCCCATCAGTAGCGTGGGTGTGATGGGCGATAGCCGCACCTACGGCAATGTGGTAGCGGTTCGTGCCGTCAGCACCGACGACTTTATGACAGCCGACGCTATCGCACTGCCCCGTGAGACGATGGTCCGCCTGGCGACACGGATTGTCAACGAGGTTGCGGGAGTCAATCGCGTCGTCTACGACATCACATCGAAACCGCCCGCAACCATCGAATGGGAATGAGCCCGCCAGCAGTTAGTTTGCGCTGCTCATCGGGCTATCCTCGTCCTCGGGATCCTCGTCGGATGCCACCAACCCGTACTGCTTCATTTTGCTGTAGAAGGGTCGTCGTGAGAGACCCAGTTGTTTCGCCGCCAGTGTTCGGTTACCGTGGTTGGACTCCAGAACACGCGCAATCAACTGCCGTTCGAGATCGGCCAGTGCATCAGAAAGGGACATACCGGCACTAAGATAGTGATCTAACAGAGACCCGGCGTTCGCCCGGCCATTGCGCTCTGGTGACGGGGGATGCAAATGCAAGGTATCAGAGGTGATCATCTTGCCACCACAGAGAGCGACGGCACGTTCGATCACATTTTGAAGTTCACGGACATTACCGGGCCAGGTGTGACGGAGCAGTTCATCGAGCGCATCCTGACTGATTCGCGCGGGAGGCGATTGCGGAGTAGCACGGTGCTTGTCGAGGAAGTATTCGACGAGCGTCGGCACATCATCCATACGTTCACGCAACGGGGGCAGGTGCATGGCGATAACGTTCAGGCGGTAGTACAGGTCCTGGCGGAACCGCCCGGCCTGCACCTCGTCTTCCAGACGCTTGTTGGTGGCTGCCACGACACGGACATCCACGCTGATCGGCTTTGAACCACCAACACGCTCGAACTCACGCTCCTGCAGCACCCGTAACAGCTTCTTCTGGGTGGAGAGGGTCATCTCACCCACCTCATCGAGAAAGATCGTCCCTTTGTCGGCCAACTCGAATCGCCCTTTATGCTGCACAATCGCGCTGGTAAATGCGCCCTTTTCGTGGCCGAATAGTTCGCTTTCCAGGATGCTTTCTGGCAACGCGGCGCAGCCAACTTTGATGAACGGACCGGCGCGCCGCATCGAGTTGTGGTGGATGGCGTTCGCCACTAGTTCCTTGCCAGTGCCCGTCTCGCCCGTGATCATCACCGTAACATCGCTGTTGGCGATGCGACCGATGAGGCGATAGACATCGAGCATCTTGGAACTATGGCCAATAATGGTGTTATTGGGGTCGCGATCCAGCATCTTGCCCACATTCTCAGCACCCTGCTGCTGCACATCCTCGCGCAGCACCTTGTGGATCGTGGCGACAAGTTCATCAAGTTCAAAAGGCTTCGTAATATAGTCCATGGCGCCCAGTTGCATCCCGCGGATCGCCGTGTTTGACGTGCCAAACGCGGTCATAAGCACAACGGGAATCGTGCTGCGGGCCGTCTTCAATCGCTCCAGCACTTCGAGGCCGGTGAGATCGGGCAGTCGCACGTCGGTGAGAATCAGATCCGGCTTCTGCTGAACCGCCACCGACAGAGCCTCTCTGCCCGTTTTCGCCTCGACGATGTCATAGCCCTCATCAGACAGCAAGTCCTGTAACAGGGAGCGAATCGTCGCTTCGTCATCAACCACAAGGATCCGTTTACCTGCCACGGTCCTCAGTCCTCTCTAAAAGACTCGCCATACAGTCTCTGCGTCATATTATGCGTAAAAAACACGTCCTGCGGAAGTCGCCCGTGTTGTACGGACATGCGGTAAAGATAACGCCCAGCCACCCTGCGTCTACCCGGGAGGGTGTATCGCGTCCTGCCCGAGCGCTTGCATCATAACACGAAAACCGCTCCATCTGTGGTCATCGTCGTCCTACATGTCCAGTGCTCTGCATGTGCCTCATCTCCACGGACAGAGCTCAACAGCCAGGGTCCACGGTCGGATCATCCCCGGTAAACACCTCTGTCCGCTCGTCAGAGCGTTACCGGCTCCGTACCTGCATCAGAGCACGCGGCAGGTGATCCGCGAGTTCCGTGGCAAGGAGTCCGGAGGTGCCGCTCTCCTCTTCGATCAACAGGCCCGCCGCCGCATGGACGAAAACGCCGCAGCATGCGGCATCGAACGGCGTGAGACCCTGGGCAAGCAACGCACCGATGGTTCCGGCAAGCACGTCACCGGTACCAGCAGTGGCAAGCGCAGGCACCGCGACCGGATTGATCGCATACCGTCCGTCGGGTGCCGCCACGATCGTCGATGCTCCCTTGAGCACCACGACGAGCTTCCACTTCGCAGCCGCATCGCGAGCGATCCTGACACGATCTTCCTGCACATCACCAGCCGAGGTGCCTGTCAGGCGCCCCATTTCGCCGGGATGCGGGGTGATGATGGAGTGCTCTGGCACGTGCTCCCACCAGTGATCGACCCCGGCGAGGGCATTCAAACCATCGGCATCGACGACGAGACGGGGCGCGGAAGCACGCCCACGTAACGTCGAGCAGACTTCCAGCACCGCATCCCGTGTGTACGACGATTGACCGAGGCCGGGGCCGAGTACGCAGACCGTGTAGCGCATCGCGGCGTCGAGTAATGGAGCCACGGATGCCGGACCGATGCCACCACCTTCCCCCGGCAACGGCTCGAACGTCACTTCCGGCAGGTGACCGGCAAGGAGGTCATACACGTTCCGCGCCACAGCAAGCGTCACCAATCCTGCGCCAGCCCGGCACGCCGCAAGCGCCGCAAGGATGGGAGCGCCCAGATACTTTTCTGAGCCCGCGGCCACGAGCACCTTGCCGTACGTGCCTTTATTCGAGTCAGGAAGCCGCTGTGGCAAACGCGCTGCCACGTACTCGGTATCGATCTTCACGCCTTGAACGGTGTCCAGGGCGTGTATGGGAAGGCCGAGTGGCGCCACCACGACACGTCCCACGTACTCGGCCGCTGGCTGCATAAAGAGCCCTGCTTTTGCGAGACCGAGCGTCACGGTAAGATCGGCATGCACGCTTTCGACGTCAGCCTGTCCCGTATCAGCATCGATGCCCGTGGGGACGTCCACCGCGACCACGGTACACCTTCCAGAAACACCGCGCACCGCTTGCAGTATCTGGCGCAAGAGCCCATCCACCGGGCGGTTTCGACCGATCCCGAGAAGGCCATCGAGCACAAGCGTCGCGCGGTCCGCGGAGTCACAGAAGGACAGGAGTC
>JAABUZ0100006341.1_pt1 | contig 14846 bp, 15 predicted proteins | sample 5562091 | NCBI WGS metagenome assembly JAABUZ01 (sample SAMN12813069, study PRJNA571459) | rock metagenome | isolation source: Antarctica rocks | place: Antarctica: Victoria Land, Linnaeus Terrace sud | collected 2015-12-21 | reverse complement strand
CCAACAACAACGACCCCAAGCCATTCATCTGGACCGCCAACGCCGACGCGATCCTGGCCAAGGTCCGCCGCGGCCGCGTCGCCCTCGATCGAGTCGCCAGCTAATACTGAGACACTGCACTAGCTGCGCCACCAGGGAGCGATCAAGACCCGGTACCGCGATGCCGTAGGCCGTCAGCACCTCCGGTGGCGGGTACGGCGACGTGAACGAGGAAGCCACCAGCGCCGCCTGGAGGGTGACCTCGAACTGCTGCTTCTGTGCCGGATCTTGGATTTTCCCCTCGAACCCTCGCAACTGCTCGAACAGAGCAGCGAATGGAGCTGGCGCTGCTGGCAGTGGCGGAAGAGCAGCAGCCCCCGGCTCGTTGGCCGGGGGCTCGCTCCGTTCTTGAGTCAACTACGGGAGCTGCTTGAGGGTGGTGGAGAGCACCTCGACCAAATCTCCTGCCACAGCCTGCGCGTCATGCTGAAATGCCCGTCGATCAGCCTCGACGCCACCGGGGCTCGTTGCGTAGCGGTAGTAGTGCTGCCCGCTGATGTCAACGATCGGACCAATGCCGTCGAACCAGCTGGGCACCTTGAACAAGAAGGTCGAGTGCTCAGAGAGCAGATCTCGGCGCTCCACACTGCCCATGGTGTTCCTCCCGTCGGGACCCCGGAGAGCTACTACGAGGTGTCTTCTGCGGCCACAACCTGACAGATGGCGGCCGCTCCGTCCAGTCTCCTCCCTGGTGTCGCGTCCTGTAGGACGTCTCGCCAGCAGCGGAACGTGCCTTGAGCCGCGAGCGAGGGTTGTCGCTGTGTCCCAAGCGGCTGTTACCCCTCGGGTGGCGCCGGGTAGCCTCAGCTCGGGGTCGGGCCCGCAACCTCCGCCAGGCCGGCGGCGGGCGGGTTATATGGCTGCACGACGTCGCCCCCGGCTAGCTCCGCACCGACCGCCTCGGGGACGCCTGCCCGCGGTGCGAGCACCCCGTGGTGCGCCCTGCCACCTGGCGGCCAGGCCGCTTCATCTGGTTCTAGCGTGTGTCCACCTTGAGGTCACGCTTGGTAGGGAGGGCGAGTCCGTTCAGGCCAAGTGCTGCTGCGACGAGAGCGGTGAGACGCGGGGGTCGCGGCGGGACAGCACCCCGGGAGCCGGCATCCCCGGAGGCTGACCAGCGGGCGACCGCAACCGCTTCCCCCGAGGGCGGCCTCGTTGCCGGGGCGGACCGCACGGGCGGCGATCGCGGCGTCCAGCGCCGCGCAAGCGTCGACGTAGAACCGTCGGGGCACCGGGCTCGACCTGGACCCCGGTCACGTTCGAGGGTCGGGAGCATGAACGCCGCGGTCCCGGTCTGCTCGACGACCAGCCGCCCCAGGATGTCAGCAGGTCCGCGGCCCGGCCGAGATCTCCTCCCGGTGGTGGAAAACGCTTGTGTGTAGAAGAGGGCGCTTGCGGGGTCCGCGCCAAGGGAGCCGATGGGTACCCAGGCCACCCTTGGCGCGTCCGGGGCTGGGGACGCCGGTCGCAGGGAATACCTGCGCCCCCGCGGCTGCGGGTCGTCGGATCCTGACGTCCCCGCTCGCCACCCCTGGTGCCGACGCGCTGCGATGGCCGACCGACCGACCGACCGACCGGCCGGCGCGGCCCGCATGCGTCACCGACCGCCGAGCCGCGCCTGCACCTTCTCCGCTGGGATGCCGCGGGCACCGGCCAACCAGGTCGGGCCTGACGTGATCGTGACCCCGAAGGAAGGCCCGGCCTGCCGCGCCTGCTGTGCCGCCAGCGCCGCAGTAGCGGCATCGGGGTAGACGTCGAGCTCCACGTCCCCCCCGAGGAAGACACAGTCCCCCGTCGCCTTGGCAGTGCTCTTCGGCGCCAGGTCCTTGTAGGTGCTCATGCACCCGAGTGCTCGCGCCATGTCGGCCGACGTGGCGTAGTCCGCTCGAGGCCGCGGAGCGGCGGCACCGGAGCCCGCTGTCGCCTCAGGAGACGTTGCGGGGACGCTGCGCGGCGCGGCGACGACACCCGCTGGGCCGCCGCCCGTACTCCCGCTTGCACCGCAGGCGGTAAGGGCCAGGAACATCGACACGAGCAGGGCCATGCGCTTCATGGCGAGCAGGATGCCAGCCAGCCAGCCCCGGGGCGCGGGGGGGAGGGGAGCGCGGTCACCGGGCGGCCAGCGTCGCAGCGGCGGCGAACGGCAACGCCCGTCGGCGAGTTCGGCCTGCACCGCGGCCACCGCTCCCTCCAGGCGCACCCCGGGACTGGCTACTGCGCAGAATGACGCAGCAGAGCCCACCGCGGGGGGGCATCGGCGTCGCGATCCGCCGCAGCCAGGAAGCTCTCATCAAGACGCGGGCCGACGGCGGTTGGAACGCGCGCAATCTCGATGACCGTGTCACGGAGAAGAAGAGCCCCAGCGACATTTTCGCTGGTCACGAAGAAGATCCTACGCGATGACGGGACAACGTCACGGATGAGCAGTTCGACTGCGCTGTTGAGGAAGCCAGTCGCGGACCCTGGGGCCCGGTAGCGGAGCGATCCGCCGACACCTCGCAGACCCCCCCCGCGGTGCTGCTTATCGGAGCCAGATCTGCCAGCGGATGTCGGGTCGTTGCTCCCAGCCGTCGGGGCCTGGCCCGGAGTGCAGGAAGCGGCAGACGCGCAGCATCGCCTCCTCGCAGAACCGGTCGATCTGCTCCCGTGTCAGGTCGTCCCGGATGACCAGCGTTGCCTCGGGCCCTGGTGTTCGGCAGCAGGGGAGCCGATCGGCTGCGGGGTCTTGCCCGCCGTGCCGGGTGAAGACGACCGCACCGAGGGCGCCGTCGGTGTTGGCTGGCATCTCGTCAGGTTCGAGGATCAGCGCGGTGATCAGCAGGTCCGGCATCTGGTCCCCCCTAGGTCAGCATTAGGTCTGCGCCGCGGGCCTTTCGGCGCAGGAGCCCCTGGTGGACAGCATCTGTGACGTGCTCCTTGATGCCAGCGAACAGCTGCATCGGGTCGGTGACGTAGGCGCCCTGCATGTTCAGGGTGACTGTGACCTCGACCGGGCCGGTGCCCATGCCATCGCCCGCACTGCTGGCGGTGGCCTGCGGGCCGCTCATTCCGGGGAGCTTCCCTAGCGGCACGACGCTCGCGCCCTGCGGCATGTACCGCAGCTCCGGTCCCCGGTCGCCCACGACGGACCAGCCGGCCGTTGCCGCAGTGCCACCTGCGGCGAGCTTCGGGATGTCAGCGATGTGCGGCAGGGAGATGTTGAATCCGGGGATATCCGGCACGCCGGGGATCGGTATCTTGACGCCGGGGAAGCTGAAGCTGACCGAGTCCCAGAAGTCGATGAGGAAGTTTACGAACCCGATGAGGTCGTTGACGCCGCCCTTGAACAGGCCGCTGATCCCGTCCCACGCCTTGCCCGCGTAGGTCCAGAACCCGTAGAGCGCACCACTTACCCCGTCGAAGGCACCGGAGAACAGGTCGAAGACCGGCGAGATGTGGTCCCACGCCCACTGCGTCTTACCTGTGATCCATCCCCAGATCTGGTCCCAGTGCTTCCACACGTACTTCAGCGCGCCAACGATCCCCACGAGCGCAGCGACTGGCGGGGCAAGGATCATCACGAGGGCTGCGATCGCCTTGTGGTGGGTGATCCAGTTCCACACCTGGTCCCAGTGCTTCCACAGCTCGATCGCCGCTATCGCGATGCGGGGTCCGGAGCGCCGTGCGGCCTTGGGGGGTCTACGCCGGGGGTGCCCCTCAGGCTGCCGCACGGCTGGGCCGGCTGAGCCGGTGGCCCTGCCGGCGGCGGTGCTGGTTGCGCCCGGTGCCGGTGCGCGAGCAAACAGGCACGGCAGACGGCCCACGCGGGGCGGTGGCCGAGCTGGGCGATGACCCCGGATGCAGGCGCACCACACAGGACGCAGGTCGGCCTCACCACTGGGCCTCCGCAGGCCGGCCGAGCGCGACGACCAGGCCGACCGCGAGCAGGTGGCAGCAACGGCCGAGCGCGGGGCAGGTGCATCGCCACCCGCGGCGAGGACTGAAGCTGACCTCGTGCACCGTGCCGTCACCCCGGACATCGGCCACCAGGTCATCGCCGATCAGGTGCCGAAGCACCACCCGGCCCTCGGTGAGGTAGCGGCGCCCCTTCGTGTGCGCGGCCTCCCTCATAGCCCGGCCGCCCAGGAGACGTCGAAGGCGGCCTGCGGGTCGATGGAGTAGCTGACGCCCGCGGTGCCCGGCTTGATCGGCGGGGCCCAGTCGCCTTCCACCTCGGCCACCGACCGGGTGAACACCGACCCCGTGGGCGCGGGACGTGAACTGCCATCCGCAGCCGGCGCCCTACCTCCCCTCGATGCGGGGTTGCTGTCGACGTCGGGGTGACTGGCGGGTGCAGACCGCAGGGGCTCCCGCCCCCGCACCCCCGGCCCGTCGTCGCAAGCTCCTCGGGGCGCCACGGAAGACCCAACTGACTCCCCGGCATGGGTCAGGGCAGTGCCGTCAGTTGCGCTTAGTGCTACGGGCTCGCTGCCGCTCGCACTGTGCTCTTCTGAGCGTGCCAACCAGTGACACCCATTCGGCCCGGAGATGGGTCGGGGGGGTTGGCACCCATCTCGGTCCTGTTGGCTGCCAGGGTTGGCACCCATCTCGGTTGGCAGGGCAGCCTGGTAGCAGGCGATCCTGCCCAGGCAACCGCGCTGGGACTGCAGCAGCCAACCCGCCTCGGCCGCCTCCCGCCGGTGCCGCGCCAAGGTCCGCCACGACACCTGGGCGCGGTTGGTGAGGATCTCTTCAGCCACCGACAGGCGACCGTCGGCAGTCATCGCCTCGGCCAGCACGAACAGGGTCGCCCGGACGGGACGGGGGAGCTGGGCGCCCACCCCGGGCGAGCCCAGCGCCTTACGCCACGCGGCCCTCGTCACCGCCCGGCCCGCCTCATCGGGCACGTCCCCGCCAGACCCTCAAGGCACCACCGCGGCGAGACGGCGTGGCAGACGCCTGCAGGCCCACGCACACGATCTGGCCGCGGCCGGCGAACTCGCTGAACAACGCGCCGAGCGCCCGGGCGTCGGCCGGACTGGTGGGCACCTTGTCCCTGACGTCGTCGGCGGTGAACGTGACGTCCGTGCTCGCCAGCCACTTCACCCGGGCGCTCGCTGCGCGCACCCAGGCCGGGTCGGCGTGCGCCAAGGTCGAGGACCGCGGCGGTGTCGGGCGTGGCTTCGGCGCCGGGCCCCGCATCCACGCCGGGAAGGACTCGACCTCGCGCTCGATGCGCTCGCCGTAGGTCCCTGTCGTCACCACAACGACCGGCGGCGGGGGGAACAGTGCGCCGTCGCCCGTCTCGTCGGTGACGGCGCTACCGTTGTCGTGGTCCCGCTGCCCAGCTGACCGGCTCGACGTTCGCCCCTGCTGCCCGGCGGGGGCGCCGTCGTTTCGTGGGCTCACGACGCGGCCCGGCGGCTGCGGGCTTGGGAGCTCTTGAGCGCTAGGCCGAGGAAGTAGGCCTTGCGAGCGTGCTGGGCGCGCTGCGCCCGCTCTGCCGGCGCCAGGACGCCCTCCGGGTCGACCGCACGCTCGAAGCGGTCAAGGAAGGCAGCCCGGGCGGGGGCGGTGTGCGCGGCAGGGTCAGCAATCGACGCGTGTAGGGCGTGAGCGCCAGCCCGGCCGGCCAGCGACAGTTGGCTCGCGGTGAGAGTGTTGCGGGGCATGGTTGTCCGTCCCTCTACGGGTACGGCCGGTGTCCCACGCCCGACAGCGCAACCAAGTGCGCGGACTCACAGTCGACCTGGTTCGGGGCGACGGGGCCACTGTATCAGCGCTGTGACTCTGCGACTGGCAGTGTGTGTGCTACGGCGAGTCGCTCAAGCGAGCGCGCTTTCGTCCGGCCGTGACTGCGGCCCTCAAGGGCCCTGCCTGTAGTTGGTGGCGACCGCAGCGGCACTCGGCGATTGCACCCTCCAGCCAGTCCAGGGCCCAGGCCAGGGGCCCGTCAACCGGCGGGTCCAGATCCAAGACGTTGATGAGAGCTCGATGGCGGCCAGTCGGTGTCCCACGCCCCGCGATGTCGCCGGCGGGTGTGAGGACGACGCGAGGGGGGAGGTCGCCGGGGATCTGTAGCACCACGGCTCTGCCGATATCGGTTCGGTAGACCCGGGCGAGAACGTGATCTCCTGGGCAGACGATCGTCAGCAGGAGAGCATGCCGGGCGGCGGGCGAGTTGACCAAAGACGTCACTGCGCGGCGAAGGTCTGCCAGCCGGCTCTCGGCGGCGATGGCCGGACCAATGTCGGGGGGTGATCCCGGGCCGGTCACAGGTCCCCCAGTCCGAGCGAGCGGGACTCGGTCGCGGCCCGGTCGCTGGCGGTCGCGGCGGTGTAGCGGTCGAGCATCTCCCGGCGTCGCCAGCCGGCCACCGCCATGAGTCCTCCCTCGCTCCCGCCGGCAGCGAGCCACCGGGAGGCCGCGGTGTGGCGCAGGACATGGGCATGGAAGCCCTCGACCCCGGCCCGCTCGGCGCGCATCTTGAGGGTCTTGTCGAGGGCGTAGTAGGTGAACTCCTTGCCCCGGTCGCCGAGCCACAAGGCGTCGGTGCCGGCGAGGCGGTGCGCCCGGCGCAGGCGCAGGTAGCGGTCCAGGGAGCGGCCGGCCTGCGGACCGAACGGGAGCGTCCGCCCGCGGCCGCCCTTGCCGCGGACCACCACGGCGGTCCCGGCCCTCAGGTTCAGGTCGGACACCCGCAGCCCGACGACCTCCCCGGCCCGGGCGGCGGTCTCGATCATCAGGCGCAGAATGGCCTCGTCGCGGCGGTCCCGCAGGTCCGGCCCGGCGCAGGCGGCGAGCATCGCCCGGAGCTGGTCCTCGGTGAGCACCGGCACCACCGCGACGTCGATCTTGGGTGGCTTGGCACCGAGCAGCCCGTCCGCGGCCTGCTCGCCCTCCTCGGTCAGCCACGCCGAGAACCGCCGGACCGCGAGCTGCCGGCTGACCGCGGTGGCCGGCTGGGCGCCCTCGTCAAGCAGTGCGGCCACGAACCCCGACAGGGTGGAGCGGTCCAACGAGGGGGGGCGCCCAGCGGCCTCGGCCCAGGCCAGGAACCGCCGGACCCCGTCGCCGTAGGCCTTGAGCGTCTGCGGGCTCTTGCGCTCGGCCCGCAGGGCGAGCAGCCAGGAGTCGAGCAGTCCGGGCAGATCCGGTGCTGCCACAAGAACGACGCGCCGGGCCATGCCACTATCTTGACTGCAAGCGCTGTGCCTGTCACGCTGCACAGGAAAGGGGCCCCCGGAAGGGCCCCTGACCTGCGGTTATGTGTTCTGCACGGCGTGTCGCTCAGTCCAGGTAGTCGCGCAACACCTGGGAGCGGGAGGGGTGGCGCAGCTTGGCCATCGTCGCCTTCTCGATCTGCCGGATCCGCTCGCGGGTGAGGCCGAGCCGCTTGCCGATCTCGTCGAGCGTGCGGGGGGTGCCGTCGACCAGTCCGTGCCGCATCCGCACCACGGTGGCCTCACGCTCGGGCAGGGTGGCGAGCACCGCGGTCAGCTGCTCGCGCAGCAGGCCGAAGGCCACGGCGTCCTCGGCGACGGGGGCGTCCGCGTCCTCGATGAAGTCACCGAATTGGCTGTCGCCGTCGTCGCCGACGGTCTGGTCCAGCGAGATCGGGTCGCGCGCATAGCGCTGCATCTCCACGATCTTCTCCGGCGTGGTGTCCAGCTCCTGGGCGAGCTCGTCCGGGGTGGGCTCGCGGCCCAGCGTCTGGAGCAAGTGGCGCTGGATGCGGGTCATCTTGTTGACCTGCTCAACCAGGTGCACGGGCAGCCGGATGGTCCGGGCCTGGTCGGCCAGCGCCCGCGTGATGGCCTGCCGGATCCACCACATGGCATAGGTGGAGAACTTGTAGCCCTTGGTGTAGTCGAACTTTTCCACCGCCCGGACCAGCCCGAGGTTGCCCTCCTGGATCAGGTCCAAGAAGGCCATGCCACGCCCGGTGTACTTCTTCGCCACCGACACGACGAGGCGCAGGTTGGCCTCCAGCAGGTGGTCCTTGGCCCGCTTGCCGTCGTTGGCCAGCGCCACCAGGTCGGTGCGGAGCTTCTTGTCCACCTTGGTGCCGTCGACGTCGGCCGACCGCAGCTTCTCCGCGGCGAACAGGCCGGCCTCGATCCGCTTGGCGAGCTCGACCTCCTGCTCGGCGTTGAGCAGCGCGACCTTGCCGATCTCCTTCAGATAGGCGCGGACGAGGTCGGCCGAGACGCCCGGCTCGGCCTCGACCTTGATCGGGACGTCGTCCTCCTCGTCCTCATCGATGGAGGCGGAGGCGGGCTCGTCCTCGTCCTCGGAGGAGTCGGCACCGGGGACGACGGGCACCGCGACGGACTCGTCGACGGGTGCCGCCTCGGCGACGGTGGCGTCGGTCGGGCTGGCCTCGATCTCCTCGACGTCGGGCACCGCCGCGATCACGGCTGCCTCGACCGCCGCCTCGTTGGTCGCCCGCACGGTCACGCCCTCGGCGGCCAGTTCACGCTCGATCTTCTTCGCCTTGACACCGCCGAGCTTGAGGCCGGCCTTGGTGATGGCGGCGGCGAGGGCTTCGGCCGGGACGACGCCGGAGGCGCGGCCCTGGGTGAGGATGGCGTCGATCTCCTCGCCGTAGGAGGTCACGGTGGTGGTCGGGGCGGGACGGGTGCGGGCGGGACTGGTCACAGAGGGTGCCTTCCGACGTGCGTGGACTGCAGGTGTTGCTCCCGCGTGGCGTGCAGGGCCGGCCAGCGGGGGGAGGGGGTGCTTCAAGCAACGCTCCAGGATAACCCGCTGTTCCGCCGACGTGGCCGTTACGGGGGCAGGAGGACGCCGCGCTCCACCAGGTGGCGCACCGCGGGGAGGCCTGCCCGGGCGGGGAAGGAGTACGCCGCGGCGAGCAGGTCGAGCAGGTCGCCGAGCGGGCGTGTCCCGTCACAGCCCGCCACCAGGGACACCCCCACCGCGTCGGTCGGCGTGCTGCGACCGGCCAGCTGCAGCACCTGCGCGCCGACCTGCCACCCCTCTGCACCGACCGAGGCGGCCTGCTGCAGCGCCAGCTCGGGCGCCGCGTGCAGCCTCGCGCTCAGCATGGCCGCCTCATCGTTGGCCCGCAGCCACGCCGTCCGGTCCAGCCTGCCGGCCACCTCCGGGCCCCGCACGGCCGCGCCGGGCTCGCGGACGTCCTCCAGGGCGAGCGTGGGGTCCGCCGCGTCGACCCGGCGCAGCGACACCACCCCGAAGCCCACGCCCTCGATGTCCTGCGCGTCGAACCAGTCCAGCCACGCGGTCGCGGCAGCGTCGGCGCCGCCCAGCGCCGTCCCGGTGTCGCGCAGCCACAAGGCGACGTACTCGGCCGGGTCGCTGACCTCCCGCTGTGCCACCCACGCGTCGCAGCCGCTGCCGGCGAGCCAGCCGCCGACCCGCTCGCGCCAGTCCTCGCCGCGGCGGTGCGCCCAGTTCCCGAGGACCACGGCGGTGCCGCCGGGCGAGAGCAGCGCCGGCAGGCCGCGCAGCAGCTCGGCCGTGACGCCGTCGCCCTCCCGCCCGGAGTCGCGGTAGGTGAAGCTCTGCCGCCCGGCCGGACCGACGACGAACGGCGGATTGCTCACGACCAGGTCGAAGCGCTCGCCCACCACCGGGTCGAGCAGATCACCCTCCCGCAGGTCGGCGGACACGCCGTTGAGGGCCAGCGTCAGTGCCGCCAGCCGCAGCGCCCGGGGGCTGCTGTCGGTCGCGACGACCTCCCGCGCATGCGCCGCCAGCGTGACGGCCTGGATGCCGCAGCCGGTCCCGAGGTCCAGCGCGCGACCGACGGCACCGCGGGGCAGCGCCTCGGCCAAGGTGACGCTGGCGCCCCCGACCCCCAGCACGTGGTCGGGGGCGACCGGGACGCCGGTGACCTCGCTGCCGAGATCGCTGACGACGAGGACATTGTCGACCGGCCGCAGGTCCAGCACCGCGTGACCGGCACGGGTGACACCGATGGCGTCGTACGCCGCGAGGTCGTCGCCCGGTGTCACCCGCTCCCCGAGCAGGAAGAGCCGGGCCAGCCGCCCGAGCGGGCTGTCGTCGCCGGCCAGCGCGCGGCGGGCTGGCAGCAGCTCGTCGCGCAGCAGTGCCCGGCTCGCCGCCTTCCCGAGGCGGCCGGTCAGGCCGTCGACGGTGTAGCCCGCGGCAGCGCAGTGTGCGCGCACCGCGGCCACGGCATCGGGGTCAGGGAGTGGGTCGGGGAGCCGGTCTCGCACGTCCCCCAGTCTGTCCGGCGGAGAGCGGATCCCACCGCGGCCGCCGGCTGGGCCAGGATGGCCGCATGCGTGCCGTGCAGATCACCAGTCTCGACGGGCCCGCCGCGGTGGAGGTGGTCGAGATCCCGGAGCCGGTCGCGGGTCCCGGCCAGGTGCTCGTCGACGTGCATGCCGCCGGCGTGACCTTCCCGGAGGTGCTGCAGTCACGCGGTCTCTACCAGGTCAAGCCGTCGCTGCCGTTCGTGCCGGGCTCGGAGGTCGCGGGGCTGGTGCGCAGCGCGCCCGAGGGTGCTGCCGTCCGGGCCGGGGACCGGGTCGCGGCGTTCCCCATGCTCGGCGGCTTCGCCGAGACGGTCGCGCTTGACGCCGGGATGGTCTTCCGGCTGCCCGATCGACTGTCCTTCGCCGCCGGCGCCGGCCTGCCGATGAACTACCTGACCGTCGACTTCGCCTTCGTGCGCAGGGGCCGGCTGAGGGCCGGCGAGACGGTGCTCGTCCACGGTGCGGCCGGCGGGATCGGAACCGCAGCAGTGCAGCTCGCCCGGGCGCTGGGGGCCCGCACCATCGCGGTGGTCAGCACCGAGGAGAAGGCCGAGACCGCCCGGGCCGCGGGCGCCGACGACGTCGTGCTGGCCGACGGCTTCCTCGCGGCGGTGAAGGAGGTGACCGGTGGCCGGGGCGTGGACGTGGTCCTCGACCCGGTCGGCGGCGACCGCTTCACCGACTCGCTGCGCTCGCTGGCGCCTGAGGGGCGGCTGCTCGTCGTGGGATTCACCGGCGGGGAGATCCCTACCGTGCGCGTGAACCGACTGCTGCTGAACAACGTCGACGTGGTGGGCGTCGGCTGGGGTGCCTTCGCGCTGGCCACGCCGGGCTACCTGCAGGAGCAGTGGTCCCGGTTGCTGCCGCACCTGGAGTCGGGTGCCCTCAACCCGCCGCTGGCCCCGGCGCTCCCGCTGACCGACGCCACCGAGGCGTTGGCCTCGATCGAGGGACGGCGCGCCGTGGGCAAGGTCGTGCTCACCGTCCGCTGACCGGCTGCAGCCGGGTCGGCCGTCAGCCGTCGGTCGGGTTGAGGACGATCTTCGTCCAGCCGTCCTCGCGGTTGTCGAAGTGCCGGTAGGCATCGGGCGCGTCGGCGAGACCGAGGTTGTGACTGACCAGCAGCGACGGCTGGGCCTTCCCGGCGTGGATCAGGTCGCGGAGCTGGCGGTTGTAGGCCTTGACGTTGGCCTGACCGGTCCCCATCGACTGGCCCCTGAAGAAGAAGGTCCCCATGTCGAAGGCGATCTGCCCCTGCTTCGCCAGCTCGTCGGCGGCCTGCGGGTCCTCGGGGACGAAGACGCCGACCACGCCGATGCCGCCGGTCGGGCGCACCACCTTGACCAGCGCGTTCAGGGTCAGGTTGGGGGCCTCCCTGCCGTCCGCGTCGTGCGCCTGGTAGCCCACCGCCTCGACGCCGCGGTCGGTGCCCGCACCGCCGGTGGCGTCTAGGATCTGCTCGACGGCGTCGTCGCCGCTGCCCTCGATCGGGGTGGCGCCGAACTTTTCGGCGAGGGCGAGCCGGCCCTTGTTGTGGTCGACGACGAAGACCTGCGACGCCCCCTGCAGGAGCGCGGAGTACGCCGCCATCGTCCCGACCGGCCCGGCGCCGTACACGGTCACCGTCTCGCCGGGCTGCACGCCGGCCAGTCGGGTCCCGTGCCACCCGGTCGGGAAGATGTCGGCCAGCATGACGTAGTCGTTCTCCTTCTCGACGCTGTCGTCCGGCAGCTGCAACGCGTTGAAGTCGGCGAACGGCACCCGCAGCAGCTCGGCCTGGCCGCCGTTGTAGGGACCCATGCCGGCGTAGCCGTAGGCGCCCCCGGCGTTGCCCGGGTTGACCGTCAGGCAGAAGCCGGTGCGGCCGGCCTGGCAGTTGCGGCAGAAGCCGCAGCCGATGTTGAAGGGAAGAACGACGCGGTCGCCGACGGTGAGGGAGACGACGCCGTCGCCGACCTCGATGACCTCCCCGAGGTTCTCGTGGCCGAGCACCTTGCCCTGCTCGACGTCGGTCCTGCCCTCGTACATGTGCAGGTCGGACCCGCAGATGTTGGTGGCGGTGATGCGGACGAGGACGTCGGTGGGAGCTTCGATCGTTGCGTCAGGGACGTCGGTGACAGAGACGTCGAGGGGGCCGTTGTGCGCGCGTGCCGACGGCCTGCCCGCCCTGGCACTTTAGATTCGGCCGGTGGTCGCCAGTCTGCTGTCGCTGCGCGAGGTCACGGTCAGCCGCGGGGGACATCGCGCCCTCGACCGGGTGACCTGGGCGGTCGAGCCGGGAGACCGCTGGGTCGTGCTCGGCGGCAACGGTGCAGGCAAGACCACCCTGCTGCAGGTGGCGGCGCTCGGCCTCGGCCCGGACGGCCCGGACGGCCCGGACGGCTCGGGCGAGGGCGGCACGGTGACGCTGCTCGGCGAGGACACGGCCACCGCGGACGTCGACGATCTGGCCCCCAGCGTCGGCCTGGCCAGCGCCGCCGTGGCCGACCTGCTCCCGCCCGACGAGCGGGTGCTCGACGTGGTGCTGACCGGGGCCTGGGCGGTCACCCGGCGCGGCAGCGAAGCCTACGAGTTCCCGGACGAGCTGCGCGCCCGCCGGCTGCTGTCGCAGCTGGGTTGCCGACCCCTGGTCGACCGGCGGTTCGGCACCCTGTCCGAGGGCGAGCGCAAGCGGGTGCAGATCGCCCGCGCGCTGATGGCCGACCCGGAGCTGCTGCTCCTGGACGAGCCGGCCGCCGGCCTGGACCTCGGCGGCCGCGAGGCGCTGCTCGCCCGGTTGACCCGGCTCGCAGCGGACCCGACGTCGCCGTCGCTGGTGCTCGTGACCCACCACGTCGAGGAGATCCCCGTCGGGTTCACCCACGCGTTGCTGTTGCGGGCCGGCCGCGTGGTCGCCGCCGGCCCGCTGGCCGCCACACTCACCCAGCCGCTGCTGTCGCAGACCTTCGGCTTCCCGCTGCGACTGACCGAGACCCAGGGCAGGTACGCCGCCCGGGCGGTCTGGTCCTGACGTCGCCGGGTCAGGCGCTGGGTCAGCCCGCTGTGGGGCGGCGCGGCCGCGCACGTCGTCGTGCCGGTGGTCGGACGACCGGCACGTAGACGTCGTCCCGGAGCTTGCGCACCTCTGTCGAGACGTCGAGCAGGCGGGCATCCAGCCCGTCGACCCGGACCGCGAGGGTGTCGATGCGCCCGCCGAGTCGTTGCTCGGAGGCATTGATGCGACCGCCGAGCCGCTCTTCGGATGCTTCGACCCGGACCGTGAGGGTGTCGATGCGGCCGCCGAGCCGTTCCTCCGAGGTGTCGATGCGGCCGCCGAGCCGTTCCTCGAAGCTGCGCAGCTGGGCGCGCAGGACGGCGGACTGCAGCCCGGCGAGCACGATGACCACGCCGAGGATCGACGCGACTGCGCCGACCAGCTGCGCAGTGGTCGTCACCGCCTCATCGTCGCACCGCTCCCGCCACGTCGGCCGCACTGCCGTCGACCTGTGGAGGACTGGTCAGGCCGGGGAGCCCAGCCCCGCTCCGCGCCTCCGAGGGGTGTCAGCCACTGGGCCGTCCAGGCCGCCCGCGACCAGCCAGGCGTGGGTGGCGGCGCGTCCGGCCGCCAGCAGCGCCGGCGTGCCCGCGAAGTCACGCGGCCCCTGCGGCAGCCCGGGTAGCAGTCCGGCGGCCCACGCGTCGGCGACGTGCGGGAGCACCAGGACCCGGGGGTCGACCAGCGCGCCGGCCACCGCGGCGTGGTTCGCCACCGCGCGGGCCACGGTGAAGGCGCGCAGCACCACGTCCAGCACCCCCCGACTGCTCTCCTCCGGTGCCGAGTAGGCCCTGTCGGGGACGGGTTCCAGCCCGCAGGCGCCGGTCGCCCCGGGCAGCGCTGCGCAGTCGCCGACGGTCCCGGTGACCGGCGCGAGGCCGCAGTCGAGCACGAGCACCCGGTCCCGCTCGCCGGCGCGCGCCAGCGCCGCCTCCACCGGGACGCCGCAGACGACCCCGCCGTCGACGTGACGGTGACCGTCGGGCAGCGCGACGGGTGGCAGCAGCCCCGGCAGAGCGCAGGAGGCCATCAGCACCTCTGCCAGCGGGCCCGACGCGTGGTGCACCGCCCGCCCGCAGTCGAGGCAGGTTGTGGTCACGTGCAGCGGGACGGCGAGCTCGCTGACCTCGTGCGCTGTCAACTGGGCCGCCACCAGGCGCCGCAGTGGCCGGGCGTCCAGCAGCGCGTCACCGCGGGCGGTCAGCGCGCCGGCGAGGCCTCGCAGGCGCGACCAGGTCGACGGCGACAGCACCCGCTGGGTGAGCGGGTCGGCCCAGAAGGCGGCCAGTTCCCGGGCTCGGGCGACGGAGGGGTCGGCGGCGAGGAAGGCGGCGTTGAGCGCCCCGGCACTGCAGCCGGCGAGCGCGTCGACGGGCACCCCCGCCTCCATCAACGCGAGCAGCCCGCCAGCCTGGAAGGCCCCCAGGGAGCCACCGCCACCGAGCACGACCACGGTGCGGGGGTCCTGGCGGCTCACCGGCGTACCCGACGTGGTCGTGACCTGTTGCACGTGCGGCTCCCGACCTCGC
>JAABUZ0100006334.1_pt1 | contig 14856 bp, 14 predicted proteins | sample 5562091 | NCBI WGS metagenome assembly JAABUZ01 (sample SAMN12813069, study PRJNA571459) | rock metagenome | isolation source: Antarctica rocks | place: Antarctica: Victoria Land, Linnaeus Terrace sud | collected 2015-12-21 | reverse complement strand
GTTGTCGGGCGCTCGCTCCCCCCTCGCCGTGCGATCGGCCAACTACTTGATGTTGGCCTGGAGGTAGGCGGCCGCGCCGGTCGCCCCGAACATGAACACCGAGGCGAGCGACGCAGTGATCCAGGCGCCGGTAGCGCGGGGATTGTGCAGGGCTTGCATGGCGCCGGCGATGATGAAGGCGATGGCGGCGAAGGGGACCTTGACGGTGTTGGCCACGTCGAGGAGGGCCTGGGCCAACCCGGCGAAGGGGTCGGTGCCGAGGCCAAGGACGGGGACGAGGGCCGCGAGAGCGGCGGGGTGCGTCAGGGCGAAGTGGGCGCTGGTTGCGAGGGCGACGGTGTCGTGAAGCATGATGGACTGTCCTCCAACTGGAACGGTTCGTGCCCCGGCCAGGGACCGGGGGCGACCTGAGCGGCGGCCGGCTCCTTGCATGGGCGGGCCGCGGTGGTGACGGTGGTGGGCTCCCCCGCCGACATGAGGCGGGCGTCGAACTGGTCTTCGTTGAGGAGCAGCAGGCGCTCGCCCGTGCGGCGGTCCTCGATTGCGACCTGCCACGCGGTGGCGGCGGACCAGGCCCGGCGTACCTCCAGGACGCGGTAGCCCGGCGTGTCCGCTACGCGCCGGGCCTGGTCGTGAGCCTGCTCCTCTGTTAGATGTATGCTTACCTCCCTCCATACTTTTCGTTTCTTCGGGCAATGCACATCGCCTGAACGGCGTGGCCTTTATTGGGACCACGACGATAGCCGTATCATCGCCAAGGAGGGGCGGAATGGGAAGGAAGTTTCACCGGCATTTTTAGAAACTGCCGGTGAAACTTCCGGTTTGGAGGACTATGCTTGTCACGAGACGGTTGTTAAGTAGGACATAGGCATAAAGGATTTGAGTCTACCACAGGCTCATACTGTTGAGCGGAACCTACCCGATTAGTAGAAAAGGAGGCTTCGCACAAATAAAAAAGCCTCCCTCCGGGCTTAGATCGGCCCGAAGGGAGGCTACAGTTTGAGCTACGATGTTGTACGCCGAGGAAGCTGGTATGCGATGGTCTTAGAAAAGACTACCGTGGTTGGATGCGCCGCCGATAAGCAACGCCGCCAAGGCGAGCAGGAATAGGGCACCTCGTGCTGTTGCCCGATCCCAATGCAAGCTATTGCGTATCGTCGCCGTGATGTTTGATCGTAACAGGGTAGGCGCCCCGTTACCGTGTGCGCTTAGCTTCGTGGTCTGTTGCATGGTTAACCGTCTCCCTTCCGTGGCAACTATCAGGACATCCTAATTATAGGCGTAAACGTGTGTCTGTGGCGATGTCGAGGTATTGGTCTCGGCGCATAGCTGCTGAATCAGGTCGCATGTGTGGATTGCCTCGGTTCCGATTTGCGCAAGCGACAGGTCCGTGCCCTCCTGGAGAGTGTCCAGCAGCCGATCCCCGCCCAATCGTCGCTCCAGGTCCGCATTGAGGTTTTGTAGGGTAGCCAGATCGACCGGTGGGGGAGGTGTCTTCAGTGCGGCGCGAAGTCCACGGGCAGCTCCATACATGCGCGCGGCCCGAATATCGTCGCCGAGGGCGTAACACAGGTGGGCTAGCCCCTCCACGGTGCGGGCGTGAAGATAGTATGGCGTGAGCTGCGGATAGGTTGTGAAATATTCGCGGTACAGCGCCACGGCGTGTGTGGCATCGCCCTGCAGACGCGCTAGGGCGGCAAAACCCTCCAAGACCCACGCCAGCACGTTCTTATCCCCGTGTTTGCGGGCCACCGTCAGCGCATCGTTGTAGTACCGGTCCGATCGAGGGAAATCCTTGCGGTAGCGCGCGACGCGACCGAAGCCGGCTAGTCCATACGCCACGAAAACGTGGTCTTCGACCTGTGCCACCAGCGGGAGCCCCTCGGTGTAGCGATCGGCCGCCTCGTCGAGACGCCCTTGGTCGCACGATAGATCGGCGTGGTCGAGCAACATTCGCCCCACGTAGCGCGCATCCCCTATCTCACGCGAGATCGCGGCGCACTCGGCCATGAGCGCCATGGCCCGCTCGTGGTCGCCCATGGCCCCGGCCATATTGGCTAGATTGCGCAGGCTCCTGACTTGCCCGACCTTATCGCCGGCGGCGCGTCTGAGGGCGAGAGCGTCATCTGACAGACGCGCCGCCCGCTCGAAATCGCCGTCACAATACAAAACCGCTCCCGCTAAACCACTCAACGTCTCGGCGAGCAACGGCGGGTCCGCGAGATCGCGGGCGACGGCGACACATCGCTCACGCAACCGCTTGGCGCGCTCGTACTCGCCCATGTCCATCGCTATTCTTCCCGCCAGATTGAGCGCATCGACGTGCAGCACCGGAGATATCGGTCGATCGAGTTGCTCTACCTGTTGGATGAGCTTCCCCATCCATTGGGCGCCTTCGCTGAGAGAGCCCCGAGAAAACCAGAGTTGGGACAGGGCTTGGGCGATGCGGAGGCCGTTCTCCGCATCGCCCAGTTCCACCGCGTAGCGGAGCGCCGTGCGGAGATTGTTGTGCTCAATCTCCAATCGCTCTCGTGTGTGAACCTCATCCGTGTCGTTAGGCGCGCACGTCTGTTCGGCCAGGTCGCGGTAATAGGTGACGTGCCTCCGGCGCACGTTCGCGGCGTTTCGGCTCCGTGCGAAGTGGGTGGCCGCGAACTCTCGGATAGTCTGGAGCATAGTGAGCCGACCATCGTTCGCCCCGATCAAGCTTTTGTTCACCAGCGACGCGATCCCATCGAGCACGGCGACGTCGGGCTGCCCGTCGGGTGCGATCCCGCAGACTGCCTCTGCCGCTTCCGGGGTGTATCCCGACTCGAACACGGTCAACCATTGCAAGAGTGTTTGTTCGCGCGCGTCTAGGAGATCATAGCTCCAGGCAATTGCATCGTGCAGGGTTTGCTGGCGCGGTGGCAGGTCGCATACCCCACGGCCAAGGGCGCTCATGGTCCCATCGAGTCGCTTAACCAATTGGGCCGGGGGGAGGAGCTTGACGCGAGCTGCCGCCAGTTCGATAGCCAGGGGCAGGCCGTCCAATCGGCGACACACCTCGGCAACGTCCTCCGCGTTCTGCACTGTTAACGAAAAGTCGGGCTGCACGGCGCGCGCGCGATCCACAAACAACTCGACTGCCGGCACGCGCCCTATGGAATCGAGCTGGCTGCGGTGATCTCGGCGCGGAGTGTCCAGGGGAGCAATCGGGACATCGTAGCCACCACGCAACTGGAGATTGGCCCGACTTGTCACAAGCAGGTGCAGATGCGGGCACGAGTGGAGCAGCATCGATACGAGAGGGGCCGCGCTCAGGACGTGCTCGAAGTTGTCCAGCACAAGGAGAAAGCGGAGGTCGCGTAATGCGTCGACCAACGCTTGCTCGATCGTACAGCGCGGCGCCGCGGCAAGCCGCAGCACGGCCGCGATGGCGGATGGGACTAGAGAAGCGTCGCGGATCGTCTCCAAGCTCACCATAGCCTGTCCATCGGCGAAACAGGTGGACACACTTTGGGCAACACATACAGCGAGGGCAGTCTTGCCCACGCCGCCGGGACCGGTCAGCGTGAGCAGGCGTTTGGTAGGGTCGGACACGAGCATACGGATGTGGGTGAGATCGCGGTCCCGGCCGATAAGCGGGACAGGTGCGGGAACCGGGGCAGTCGGGTTGGCAAGCAGACCGGCGGTGGGCGCGACAGGAGGTGTATTGGCAACCGGACGCGCCGCCCGCAGGAGATTGGCCTTGGCGTCTGCCGGGAGCTGGAGCGCATCCACGAGCAATCTCACATTTGTCCGGTGTGGGCTGCGCGCGCTACCGTTCTCCAGGTTGCGGATTTGCCGGTCACCCATTTGGGCAAGCGCGGCCAATTCTACTTGTGAGAGCCCTGCGGCACGGCGATAAGCGCGCAGGAGAGCGCCGAATGAGTGGTGACGATTGATCATGATGGCCGCCTTCCAGAGATATCCGGAAATCCACCTGTCTTTTAGCTGTCCAATTAGTATACCGTTTTACAGCGACCGCGTTGTTGCGGTATCCTCATGGAACGGAGGGTCGTATCTTGATGGATGTGGCAGAGATGGGGACGCGAAGGGTGCCGTGGGACGCGGCGCTCGCGCGGCACATTGCCGGTGAGGTTGTCGCCGGATTGGAGCAAGGCGGCCGTGCGGTGACGCACGACACGTGTGAGCAGGTTTTAGCGGACGTGCGGGCACGCTTGGTCGTCGTAGCCGGCAGTGACGCGGCCGCGCAGGAAAGCGTTGGCCAGTCGGTGAGTATGGAAGGTGATAGGAGGGGCGATGGGCGTAGAGATCGTCGAGCGCCCCGCATCCTCCTCGGAATCAGGACTCCTGCGCTGCACGCGCTAATACGCCAGGAGCTTGTGCGGGAAGGATACGTCGTCGAAAGCGTTGATAAGGCGCAGGCAGTGTGGGCGAGCGTCCAGAACAACCTACCCGACCTGATATGGCTAGATGTTGAGATGACCGGTCAGATTATCAACGATGTCTGTCGCCCTTTGCGTCGAGCCACGAGCATACCCATCCTCCTCTTTGGTCCCGACGACGATGACACGATCATCGCCGGGTTTAACGCTGGCGCCGATGATTACGTCCCAATGTCCATGTCTGTGCGCGAGGCCCTGGCGCGCGTTCAAGTGGCTTTACGGCGAGATAGGATGCTGCCAGCACGGCAGACGGCGACGCATAGTCTCGCCTCCAGCTCGACGCCGGACGGAGGGAGGCGGTCGTGGCAAGCGCAGCACGCGGCGGTGGAAGCCGTCCCCGTTCATGTTCACACAGGGGATCTCGTCATCGACGTGGAGCACTGCACCGCGACACGTGATGGGCGCGCCCTGAGGCTCACGCGCCTGGAAGGCCAGCTATTGGTTACCCTTGCACGGCAACTCGGCCAGGTCGTACCCTCGGACGTGATTGCGGAAGCAGTCTGGGGAGATCAACTCCGCAAAGGTAACAACCTCTGGATAGCAATCAGCCGCCTTCGCCGCAAGATAGAACCCGATCCGGGCCGCCCGGTGTACATCACGAATAGCGCCCATGCCGGGTACATCCTGGAGCGTCTGCCCTAATCGGCTACCACGCGAGGAATCGCGCGGCCGATCCTACCCGTCTTGCACGTGCTTGTAGCGCGAGGGGTCGGATCATTGCACGAAGGCGTTCTTCCCGGGCAATCGGCGGACGGTGGGCCGGTAGGCGACCGAAGAAAAGGTTGATAGCCCACGTTGGGGGGCGCCACACCAGCTGGCAGGCCTCAACGCGTCCCGGCTGATACGGATTGGGGACAGAGCCAAGGCAGCGGAAAAGGTCGGCGGCGCTGACGCCCAGTAGCGCGGCCAGATGAGGCACAAGGTCGAGGCGGAGGCGTCGGCGTCCTGTCTCGGCAACAGCTAGATACAGTCCCGACACCTCACGATCAGCGCATGCACTAACGGTACGCAATCGCTCCGTCAGCAGGGCCGCCAACTCGACTTGCGTCAAGCCGTGCCAAAGTCGAAGGGAGCGTATCCGCTCGCCGATCGTCATCCCCGGCCAAGTCGGCGGCCGCGGCAGCGACCGTGAGCGTTGCAAGAGGGTAGCGCGGCCCGGATGGGGAATGGTAGATTCATGGACCCGCTGCGCCCGGATGTACTCCACGTCGTCGGCATGGACGAACAGCCGGATATGTGGTTGAGGGAAGGGATCGCGACAGCGCAATCGGCCTCTCTTTGCAAGCTGGCCGATTGTCGCCAGCGATGCGCGCAGGCGCTCGGCAGCTTCAAGCGATGAGAGCCACGCTGTCGGTGCGTCGTGAAGGGAGGGCCGCTCTGATATGGACATGCTCACGATGTACCTCGGTAGGTTAGGGAGTCTCTGTTCCTAGCATACCGTGTCCGTGAGAGTGGTAGCTCGTTGCTACTCACCCCGGTGGGCGTTGCACGTCTCGCATTGGACTGGCAGCGAACACACCAGCGACGCCATCGACGGAGGCTGGATGCCCACCTTTGCCGCGACGCAGCTCTCACGGTCGGCCCTGCGCACGCTCAGGGATTATGAGGCGTATTCATGCTATCGCCTGATCCGTTGCCCTGCGGGCTTGGTCTTTACGTTCTCTCTTGGCGTCATAGGCCGCCTCGTCGGCAGCTTTTAGGAGGTCTGTCTCGGTTTGGCCGGGCATCAGGGCGGCCACGCCAACGCTGGCGCCGATGCGCAATCGCTGGCCGGCCCAAGGGATCGTCAACGCATCGAGAGCGCGACACACTTGGTCGGCTATCTCACGTGCGGCGGATGGATCGGTGGCGGGCAGGACCACGACAAACTCATCGCCGGCCAGACGTGCTGGGACATCGGTTGTGCGCACGACGATGCGGAGTAAGGCGGCGACTTCCTTGAGGGCAGCATCGCCCGCGTCGTGGCCGTAGTGATCATTGATCGGCTTGAAACGATCAAGGTCGATGAAGAGGAGGGACAAGGGAACGGCGTCGCGCGACGCGCGCTCCGTTTCGTCTTGCAACCGCGCCAAGACGGCGCGCCTGTTAGGCAACCCCGTGAGCGCATCGACGCGCGCCTCGCGTACGGCCTGTTGGTGAAGTGTATAGGTGCGTAGTGCTAGCGCCGTCTGCATCGTCAGGAGGGCTAGAACATCGTGATCGTCGGGGCCGAGGAGTGTTGTGATGCCTGCGAGCGATAGATGCCCAATCCGGGTTTGATCGGGCAGGAGCAGTGGAAGGGTCAGAGGGAGGGTATTATCGCCGTCGCCGTCGATTGCCGGATGCGCACTGACCGTGTGGACAGTCGCGGGACAATCCGCGTCGAGGTGGAGGCAGGCGGTTGCCGAGGCAGCGCCAGTGATGGCGCAAGCGGTGATAAGCACAGGGTCGAGCATGTCTCGGAGTGAGCCTGTTACATCAAGCTTCTTACCGACCGCCACGATCGCTTCGAGATGTGCCGTTCGACGAGACAATAAACGGGCGCGTTCCTCGACCACCACTCGAGCGACATCCTCCTCGTAGAGTTTGGCGTTCTGGAGAACGGTGGCGGCATGAGTCGCGAGGACGCTTAGAGCATCGCGCTCATCTTGGCTGGGAAGCGCCTTGGCTGCGGTGACGCGTAACGACCCGACGACCCCGACGTCACCATGCCTGATGGGGACGAAGAGGATGTGGCTCCGGTCAGGAGCGGTACTGTCAAGCCGGCCTTCCAAGTGTGAAACGCTTAGGCGCCGGGGCGGCGGGCTAGCATGCACAGGCGGCGCGTGGGCTGGATCTGGGTCGTGTTCCACCAAGTCGAGTGTGGTTGGATCCTGACGGTTGTGCAGGTACACGTCGATGGCCGAGTGCTGAACAATGGTCCTGGCTGCTTGAATGATTGGCCCCACGATGCCTACGCTTCCTAGTCGGGGTTGGACGCGTTGTGCGGCGAGCAGCACCGCTTCCAGATGCACACCACGGCGTACCGCGCGACCGAATGCTCGCGCCGATCCATGAAGCATCACGAGTGGTCCGACGAAGAAAAAGACGAGAGCTGGCTGATAGGTCCAGGCAATCGCGAGGAGGAGGCCAAAGTTTGCCGTCCCTACCTCGGCGGGGAACGTGTGTCGCAGCGTGGTCCACCACACGCGCCACGGCGCCTCCCGCCGCAATAGGCTAAATACACCAACGGTCAGGCCCGCGTCAAGGGCGATATAGAGAGCAAGGATAGCTAACCCGGCGAGAGGCGCCATGACCGGTGAGGGGGGATGCAGCAGTTCGCGCGGCAAGGCGAAGTCATGGATAAGCACGGCGGATAGCCCAACGGTGAGAACATCATGACATAGGTTGTAAACATGCTTGTGGGATAGGTTTTTCCCGAAGTTAATGGTTGGTGAGGTGAGCGCGGCGATGCAGGCGATCCATACAGCGAATGGAGGTGGGAAGAGGAAGGCGACGGCCACGTAGACAGCAGTCGATTGAGTAACGGTTAGGGATGTTTTGACCGGTACACCCACGCGCGCGCCAAAGTATGCGAGGGGGAGAAAGACCAGGACCATCAGTAGTGTGACGCTATCCAGTGATTGCGCAAGCAGTTTTCTCGTCTGATCACACAATAGTAAGATCGCCGCGGCATCTACTGAGTAAAGATAATAGCGCAGGCCTCGCGGCAAAGCCTTCACGATCAGCGTCCCCTCGTGAACTCATTCTAGAAACGGCATCCTTCGCACAACGATTATCAACAATCGGATCGCGACAACCTATAGCCCAATAGTTAGTTATCGTTGGATAGAGTCGTCGCCTTGATAAGTTGAACGGCATGACCCCGCCATTCTATCGGTTGTATCCCACCTCTGACAGAATTGAGAGCCTCGCGCTGATAGCAACATGGATAGGTTCTCCCTAATGACCTATCTGCCCTTTCAGTACAAGCAACCCTCAGTAGATGACCCATTCGGGCTATTGGCCGCACCCCTCATCGCCTGTAATTTGGACATATGACGCACCGCTGGACCACCGCTGACATCCCGACAAGATCGCTGCCGTTGCTGGCAGAGTCGTCATTGCCCCCTGATCACGCCTACTGCGCGCGGTGCGCGACGCCGACGCCGCGCGACGCCGCGCGGCCGGTCCACGTCCGCTGGCACATCGCGCGGTGGCCACTGCGCATGTTCCACTGCGGCGAGGCGCCAGCGCGTCGGTGGCGCCGCCGCCCTCCTCCACACTACTTGTGCCCGCGGTGCGCACCACGGGCGCACCCGTCAGATGGGTGCAGGGGCGGGCGGATCGCTCCGGATAACCCGACCGTGCTGGCCCTCCCCTCCTGCGGCTATTGCCGGCCCTCTCGGCCGTCGGTGGGGCGGACCGCTGTCCCTGGCGTGCCCGCGCCGCTCATCGCGCTGCGCCCGGGCGTCCCACCAGGATGGGGGGCTGAGACAGGCGCGGGCGGCGCAGGCAGGCGGGGCGGCGACCTTCACCGTCCTGGAGCCTAGCCGTGTCCCCCTGGGCGCAGCTGTCCCGTCCCACCCGCGCGTACATCGTCGCCGTCTGCGCGGTCGCGTGCGCGGCCGTGGCAGGCGCGCTGGCCGCTCTGCCCACGCTGTCGCCCACGCCCCCTCCCGCGATGCTCGTGCTGTTCGCGGTCCTCCTATATTTTGGGGACCAGGCGACCATTCGGCTCACCTCCGACCATGGGCACAATGCCGCGGCCGTCGCCGGGGTGGCCGCGTGCATCCTCCTACCCGCTCCAGTGCCGCCGCTGCTCGGTGTGGTCGTGCTCGCGCTCGCGAACCTGCCGCAGCGGCGCGATCTCTACAAGCGGCTGTATAACATCGCCCACGACGTGCTCATCCTGGCCTGCACCGCCACCGTGGCGCACCTCCTGTCGCCGGACGGGACCCTCCTCCCGCGCGGCGATGCGGGCCTGTTCGTCGCGGCGCCCCCTCTGACACTGGTGCTGGGCGTGTACTACGCCGTGGACGCGGGCCTGAACGTGGGCGTGCATGTGCTCCACCAGCAGCGGACGCCGTGGCAGGTCTGGCGGGAGGATTTCCGCGCGTCGGCCTTGATCGACCTGGGCGCGGAGGCCACGGGGGTGCTGACCGTGGTGGCCTGGCAGTTCGGCCACTCCTACGTGGCCATCCCGGTGCTCATTGCCGGCGCGCTCGTGCTGAGCTATCACATCATCGCCCGCATCGAGCGGGAAAAGGAGGCGTACGCGCGGGCCAGCCTGGCCACGGTGCGGGCCATGGCTCGTGCCGTGGACGCCAAGGACAGCTACACCAAGGGCCACTCCGACCGGGTGGCCGCGTACGCGGTTGCGGTCGGGGCGGCGCTGGGCCTCGCGCCGGACGACCTGGAGCGCCTCCATCTGGCCGGGACACTGCACGACGTGGGCAAGATCGCGGTGCCCGACGCCATCCTGGGCAAGGCCGGCCCGCTCGACGCCGACGAGCGGGCGATCATCCAGGAGCACCCGGCGAAGGGCGAGGAGATTTTGGGCGACCTCCCCAGCCTCCAGGCCATCCTGCCGGCGGTGCGCGGGCACCACGAGTCGTGGGACGGGACGGGCTACCCTGACGGTCTGGCCGGGACCGCGATCCATCCCGACGCGGCGCTGCTGGCCGTGTGCGACGCCTTCGACGCGATGACCAGCACGCGGACGTACCGGGTCGCGCGCAGTTCCGCCCAGGCGCGGGACGTGCTGCGGCAGGGCCGGGGACGGCAGTTCGCCCCCCATGTGGTGGATGCGTTCGAGCGCGCGGTGATGGACGGCACGCTGCTCCTGCCGGACCGGTGTCCCGCCGCGCAGATGTCGGCAGCGACGGCCCGTGTCGACACCGACGAGGACGCCACGTCTGCCCGGCGGGCATGAGCGCGGCCGCCGTCTGACGGGCGGCGGGATCGACGGCAGCGGGACCCCTTCGGCATCCTTACAGTGTGCGGGTTATGGTGTCCGCACGGGGGACCCGAATGGGCTAGGGGCGATAGCCCATTCGTCTTGACGACGGGACGGTCGTCCCTGTATGATGAGCATGACCATAGCCCGCCCCTCGTCAGCGACCGTGAGTGTCGCACGTGTGGTGTTGGTCGAGAGGATTGATCGTCATGCGCAAGCTCCAGGTTAGCAAGGTCACGCTCATCCGCGCCGCCCTCGCCGTGGCTGGCTTCGCCTCGTTCATCGTCGCCGCCGGCGCCAACAGCAAGATTTTTTAGTCGGCAACGACCGGTCGCGCCGACGGCCCGGCAGCGGGATGTGATCCCGCTGCCGGGCCGTCGGCATTGACGCGCCATGCAGATGCTCATTCCCGTCCTGGTGGCCCTGTTCGCGGCCCTGCCGCGCGGTGGGTCGGCGCGCGCGCTCGTATTGGAGTTGGAGCGCCTGCGCGGCCTGGCCTTCTTCCTCATCGCGATGGGAGTGCAGATCGTGCTGTTTATCCCCGGCCCGCGTCAGGTCGTCGAAACAGCCCACCTGGGCGAGGTGGCCTACGTGGCGACGATGCTGCTGGCGCTCGTCGGCGCGCTGGCCAACTGGCGGCTGGGCTGGGGGCTGCGCGTGGCGACGCTCGGCCTGGCCCTCAACACGCTGGTCATCGTCGCCAACAACGGGGCGATGCCGACCTCGGTGGCCGCGCAACGCGCCGTCGCCGACCCGGCGCGCTTGCGCGAGATCGCCGACCGCGGCGCGTTCATGAACACCCGCGCCACGGACGGCGCGACGCGCCTGGCCCCCCTAAGCGACATCATCCCGGTGCGCATTCCGGGCCTGCGCGGCAACGTCTACTCAGTCGGGGATGTGCTGATCGTCGCCGGAGGCAGCGCGTTCATCTATTGCGCCGCGCGGCCGATCCGCGCGCGCCGTAAGCCGGATCGCCTCCCAGCCGAACAACGCGCGTGATCGGCGCCAACCGGCGCTCGATGCATGGCTAGCACAGAGGCGCCCAACACGGCTGCCTTGGGGTGAAAGGGGTGGTGGTCGTGGGGCGTCTCCGTCAGGCCGTGCCCCTTGCCGCCTTCCTGGTATGGGCGGCCCTCATCGGGGCGGGGCTGCTCGCCGCGACGGTGCGCGGGGGCAGTGAGCCGGTGGACTACCGGACGTACCACCGCGCGGCGGCGGCCCTCGCGCGCGGGGCGAGCATCTACCAGACGCCGGCGCAGAGCCTGGCCCTCTGGCGTTCCTACCACCGCCTCGACGCGGCGATCCGGGCGGCCCAGACGCTGCGCGCGGCGGGGGGCGACCCGCTCACGCAGACGCCGCCCGGCCCCTATCTGTACCTGCCCACACTGGCGCTGCTCGTGTGGCAACTCCACCTCACGGCCGTGCCCTGGGAGTTGCTGGACCTGGCCTGCGTCGTCGCCTTCCCCCTGCTGCTGCTGCGCTGGGCGCGGGCCGCGCGGGGGTGGCTGCTGCTCGCCGCGGGCTCGTGGGACGTGTGGGCCACCTACAGCGGGGGGAATGTGGAGGGGATGCTGCTCACCGCGACGCTGCTCGCCGCCCGGCTGCTGTGGCCACCGCGCCCGCTGGGCCGAGCCGCGATCCCACTCGCCGCCGTGCTCGTCGCGTCCGTCGTGCTGGCCAAGCCCTTCTACATCCTGTTCTTCGTCGCCTTCGGCGTCGTGCTCCTGCTCGGCGCCAATGAGCCGCGCCGCGCGACGCTGCGTTCCCTCGGCGCCGTCGCCGGCCTGGTCCTGGTGCTGCTCGTGGGGGAGATCGTCCGCTGGGGGCCGGCGCTGCGGGAGGACGCCGTGCGGTATCTGGCGCACACGCTCGACGCGCAATGGTTCGTGCTGCCCGTCGCGCAGCAGACGCCGATGAGCGCGTGGAACCGCACGCCGCTGCAGGCGCTGATCGCGCTCGGGCTGCCGGCCGCGCCGGCGCAACTCGTCGCCGGCCTGGTCTGGTTGGCCGCGCTCGCTGCATCAGCCTGGCTCGTGCGCGGCCGCCGGCTGTCGTTCGCGCTGTCGTTCGCCGTGGCGTTCGTGCTGCTCTACCTGGGCCGGCCGGTGGGCTGGACGCTGGTGGACCTCGACGTGGTGGTCTGCGTCGCCGTGTGGCCGGCCCTGACCCGCGCGGGCCGCGCCCTCCTGCTCGTTGGTGTCCTGGTGCTGCTCTTCTCGCACTGGGCGGCGCTCGTCGCGACCGGGCTGGGCAACGGGCTACCGCTGCTGACGCTGCAACCGGCCGATCAGCCCTGGGAGACGTGGCTCGTCCTGCCCGCCGCCTGGGCGCTCGTCCTGTGGGCGACGCGGCGGCTCACCCGCTGGGTCCCGGCGACGGTCCCCTCTCAGGATTCAGCAAGCGGGGCGACGACGATGGGTGGCCTCGTCACCACCAGCGATCGCTCCTGAGCGCGGCCTGCCTGGCCCCTACCCTCCGCCCCGTCGCTGCGCGCGGGGCCGGCCCCCTGCCCGGCCTGCGCGGGCGTGGGGCGCTCCGTTGGCGCTACGGCGCCGATGGCGCTAGAGCTACGGGTAGCTCCTACCCCAGGATAAAGAGTAGCGCTACGGTAGCGCCAAAGCCCCGTTTTCCTGTGTGAATCGTAGCTCTATCGTAGCGCCATGCCGTTAGCACTAGAGCTACGCGTAGCGCCACGTTGTGAGGGCCAATGGCGCTATTTTAGCGCCAAAATAGCGCCACGATCTGAGACCCTGGAGAGGGTTACTTGCGCCCTTGTAGGGGGTGCTTAGGAGGGTGCGGCGGGGCTCCCAAGAGGGACTAGGGGCGACCGTCGAGACGGGGCCGCACGACGCGCAGGACGGCGACGAGGAGCAGGACGGCGAGGGCCACGTACACCCCGACGAGGGCCGCGGCGAGGACGGCGGCCACGACGTGAAGGGCGGTCGAGGAGGCAGGGGCCAGCGGGGTGAGGAGGGTAACGAGCGGGCCGGTGAGGGCCGCGAGCACGAGGGCGGCGAGGCAGCGCGTCCAGACGCCGGCGCGGGCCTGGGGGTCAGTCATGGCTCATCTCCTATCCTATCGTCACGAACGCTAGCCGCAGTATCTCAGGTCTGCCGGCGGGCGCGGCGTCAGGAAGCGGGATCGTCGGCGAGCCAGCGGCGCAAGGCGGCGGTGCGCAGGCGCGCGAGGGCGCGGGCCTCGGCGTAGTGCACGGCCTGGCGGGTGAGCCCGAGGGCGCGGGCGATCTCCTGCAGGGTGCGCGGGGGCTGCCCGTCGAGGCCGTGGCGGGCGGCGAGGATGGCGTGTTGGTGCGGGGTGAGAGTGGCGAGGGCAGCGCGCACGGCGGCGGCGACCTCCTGGGCCTCGGCCTCATCGTCGGGGCGGGGGGCGGTGGGATCGGGGAGGAGATCGCCCACGGTCATGGTCTCGGCGTCGCCCACGGTCGTGTCGAGGGGGACGGCAATGGCCAGGGGGGCGGTAAGGGTGTCCACGCGGGCGCGGGGGAGGCCGACGGCGGCGGCGAGTTCGTCGGGGGAGGGGGGATGATCCAGGGCGGCGTGGAGGGCGTGGGCCTGGCGGGCGAGGCGGGCGCGGTCCTCCTGGACGTTGAGGGGGACGTGGGCGAGAGGGACCTGGTTGTTGAGGGCGCGGCGGAGGGCCTGGGTGATCCACCAGGCGGCGTAGGTGGAGAAGCGGGTGCCGCGGGCGGGGTCGAAGAGGTCGATGGCGCGCAGGAGGCCGAGGGAGGCTTCCTGCACGAGGTCGTCGAAGGGGAGGCCGCGGTGGTCGTAGCGCCGGGCGAAGGCGACCACAAGGCGGTGGTTGGCGGCGGCGAAGGTGGCGCGGGCGGCGGCGCCGGCGGTGAGGGCGTGCTGGTCGAGGGGCCAGGCGGCGAGGGCGGCGAGGACGCGCTGGCGGGCGTCCGGGGCGAGGGCGGGAGGCAGGAGGGGGCTGACAGCGGCGACAAGGGTGTGCGGGTCGAGGGGCAGGAGAGGGATGAGGGCGGCGAGGACAGTGGCAGCGGCGGCGCGGGCAGAGACGGCGGGGGGCAGTTCACGGCGCAGACGGGCGGCGAGGTGGCGCTGGGCGAGCAGGTGGGCGCGGCGGCCGGCGCGGATGGTGGCGGCCAGAGCGCGCTCCTGGTCAGCGGTGAGCAAGGCGTGCGGGGCGGGCAGCGGGGTCATGCGGGCTCCTGGGTGGTCCGCCGTCTCTCCCTGGAGCGTACCAGGCCGGCCCTACGGGCGTCCCGTCGCGTGCCGTGAGGACGATCAACCCGCGACGGCGTGAGGGGCGCCGCGTCCCTCTCCCACATCTCTGCTCCTCCTGATTGACCAACGCTCTGACCGAGCGCGATCCTCGCCCGAAGGGTCATCCGTGCCCTGGATTGTTACCCCTCGTCCCGTTGTTTAGCAGTTGCGCGGCATCCAAGCCTCAGACCGACCTCGTTAGGCCGCCGTCCACCCGGATGTTCTGCCCCGTGACGTAGGACGCGCCCGGCGAGAGGAGGAA
>JAABUZ0100006332.1_pt1 | contig 14860 bp, 10 predicted proteins | sample 5562091 | NCBI WGS metagenome assembly JAABUZ01 (sample SAMN12813069, study PRJNA571459) | rock metagenome | isolation source: Antarctica rocks | place: Antarctica: Victoria Land, Linnaeus Terrace sud | collected 2015-12-21 | reverse complement strand
CGCCGGGAAATCCGTCTTCTAAACGAGGCCGCGTTCTGATTGGCGGAAATGGGCGGTGTCCACATTTATATCGGACCGACGTAGCTACATCGCCATTCCCCTCGCCACCACAGATCATGTCTAACCACCGCGAAAAGCAAGACAAGCCAAATGAAGCGCAGATTGAATCAACGATTAATGCGTCCACTGAGGTTGCTGGATGGGTTGGCATGGTAAATGATGCAAAAGAGTCCACGCAGACGGAGAAGGCGATGTCGCTGCGAACCGCGCTGAAGGTCTACCCAAAGGCTATTGGATGGTCGGTTGCCATTTCGATGGCCATAGTCATGGAAGGCTATGATACACTGCTGATAGGCTCATTCTATGCTTATCCATCTTTCCAAAAAAAGTGAGACGCATTTGTCGTAATCAAACTAACAGTAGATACGGTGTACCCTTCAAGGGCGGCTATCAGGTTCAAGCCCCGTGGCAGGTAGCTCTCTCACTCGCTGCCACGGTGGGTGTATTCTTTGGAGTCATTGCGAACGGTTATCTAGCAGAGCGCTTCGGTCATAAACGCGTTCTTCTCGTTTCTTACGTTCTTATCGCTGCTTTCATCACGATCACGTTCCTGGCCCCCTCCGTCGAAGTTCTTTTCGTCGGGGAAGTGCTTTGTGGACTTCCGTGGGGGGTATTTTCAACAATGGCGCCCGCCTATGTATGTTGTACTCTGTTGCTTGTTGCTAATACAGGCGTCCGAGGTGTGCCCTGTTGTGCTTCGAGGGTGTGTTGGCTTGGCGTCGAGACTAACTTAGATACTTGACGACGTTTGTGAATCTTTGTTGGGTAATCGGGCATTTAGTCGCTGCAGGAGTCTTGGACGGCCTCGTCGGCGTTAAATCTCAGTGGTCCTACAGAATCCCGTTTGCTGTGCAGTGGGTATGGCCCTTACCATTATTCTGCATTGTCTGGTTCGCTCCGGTAAGGTTTACTACTGAGCCAACTGACAACAGGAATCTCCGTGGTGGCTGGTACGTAAAGGGAGGTTAATGGAGGCAGAACACAGTTTGAAACGTTTATCAATCAAGTCCGTAGAAATTGACAGTCGACAGACAGTGGCAATGATGGTACATACAAACAATCTTGAGCAAGAATCCAACACCGGCACATCTTGGCTCGACTGCTTCAAGGGTGTCGACCTCAGGCGCACTGAGATTGCTTGTGTTGCTTGGACCGCCCAAGCGTTGTCTGGCTTTGCGATACAGGGTTACTCGAGCTACTTTTTTGAGCAAGCAGGACTGGCTGTGGCAGATGCATACAAGCTTCAACTTGGATACTACGCCCTTGGATTCCTTGGAACAATCTTGTCCTGGTTCTTTATGGCATATTGTGGGCGTCGCACTATCTACTTTTACGGATTGAGTGTCATGACAGCAATCATGTTCATTATTGGATTTCTCTCCCTCGCGCCAGCTTCCAATCAAGGCGCTAAGTGGGCGACCGCTATCATGCGTAAACACTTACACGACTTAAACTAACAAAGTGCTGCTTTGGCTATTCGTATACGACGCTTCAATTGGTCCTGTCGCTTATTCTGTAGTCAGTGAGATCTCAGCCACCCGTCTCCGGGGAAAGACAGTTGGGCTTGCTCGGAACTCTTACAACATCGTCTCCATATTAAACAATGTGGCAGCTCCGTATGTTGTCTGGTTTTGGTCTAACATAGTTACATTCTCAACCCGACAAAAGGGAATTGGAAGGGAAAAGCAGGATTCTTGGCGGGAGGATTCTCCTTTTGTGTACTCATTTGGGCATATTACAGATTGCCAGAGCCTAAGGGAAGGACCTATGAAGAGCTAGACCTCTTGTTTCAAAAGCGAGTGCCCGCGAGAAAGTTTAGGACATTTGTAGTTGATCCGTACGATCATACGGATGATATGGAAGTATTGAAGCCTGCAGTGGAATGATAGCGAGATGTGGTCTTTGATGGTTGATTTCTATTAGTTGTATTTGCTACGTACCATGGTCTTCATTTCATAGCCCCGCAATATTCACAAGTTTCTATCATGCATCCAAACGACCGTTCATCGTGTGCAACGTCGATCGATACAGGACAGCAATACCACAACATGTAATAGCCAGTGGCAACCATTTTATAATTTCGGAGCAGGTAGCCAAGCCGATCGACAAGCATAGTGCTTCGTATTTTCATGCTCAAACATAGAAGTCGTAACTGATCACCACTCGTGATTTTGCAAAGTGACCACAATTAGCTTCATGTGGGTTTTACAGACACATGATCGGCATTCTATTGACGGCAAAATTGCGTGGAAATCATAATTTCTTGTAAAACTTTCTCTGAATGTCGTCTTCAGAGAATCTTTGGGTTTTTGTTCTCAGCAACTTTGCTTTTTGTTTATACGAAAGTCCGATCTGATCACCAATGGGAACTAGACATCTTGCCAGGTAGTCGTAGTCTTTTTGCAAACACTTGACCGTAATCATAATATAGTCAATATTCTGAAAGAAGAGCGCCTTTTCTCTCTGATACTGAGCCTTCGCTTTGAGGAAGCCGAGAGGATGATCGCGCCAATGACGGCGTGGGTTCAGATGGTGTGACGTGTGCCATCCATCATTAAAACAATATCTATTACTCTACTGTTAGGTAAGGAAAACCGAACAACATACCGCAACGTCAATTAACGTTATGCTTGACCGGAAGTCAGATGCAGGATCAATTTCATCAATGAACGCATGCTGACCCCAATTTCCAACCATCATTCCGATTCGCATCATGATATGGGGCAGTATGAAGACGAAGGTAGTTGGACGCGGATAGCGTATCGCCAGCAAATAGATAGCGAGAAGAGTTGATATTTCAGAGACAAGGCACCGTATTGCCAATGATCTCTTGTGCTTGCGCAAGAAGTACAAAGGGAGTTCAATCCAGACGAGTGTCATAAATCGCAAGACATATAGTATGAAATCAAACAAATCATCCCGTTGGTACCGTAGCGTAGAAGACAAATCTTCTGGGCCATTTCCCTCAACATGGTGGTGCTTGACATGATGGTAATAGTATGAGTCCCACGTATGTCCCATGAGCGGTTCCAGGATATATGGAAATATGGAATCAAACCAGGCATATTTCTTGGCCAGCACTCCGCCGTTGTGGATGTGATTATGAAGCAAAAGAGTAAATGGTCCACAGTAGTAGGCTTGCATCAACCAATGACCCACCGCATGGGTATAAGAGAATCGATAGTAAAGCATAAGCGCACTTGGGACAGAAGTCAGAAGATATAGCATGATATGTGTGAGAAAGACAACATCCGTGCGACGTCGCACCACTCCTTGAGCCCACAGGATGTACGGCAGTAAGAGTTTGTCAGAGAGCCAGTCAGGAAGAACCTTCCGATCCCATCCCGTAAAGACGGTCGTCTCAAACGCGTCGCTACAATCGTCCGTAAGAGCAGCTAATGCATCTTTTGAGATCTGATCGCTCCGGGCTTTACTGCTGTCGTCCGATGAACTTGCATCGTGCAAAAGATTCCGAAGAACAATCGAGTCAGCCGTGGTCAATAGTGGATTCATATGTGAAAAGCATGCCAAAGCATTATTGACTGTGCCTTGGGCTGCCGGGAAATGGCGCTCGCGGTGAGGGAAATGGACGACGACGAAAACAAAGACGACGAGTTTGGGGAGTGGAGTGGAGTAGTCGATGTAACGCAATCAAATTAGCTCATTGCGTCGAGCCAGGTGCTGATTTATTCACATCAAACGAACACGTCATATTTACTGCAATCCAACAAAAGAGACTTTCGCAAAGCCGTAGACGTGTACGTACAACAAGAGTAGAATCTCCGAGACGCATTTGGACATCCTGCGTTTATTGTGGCATCGGTCAATTAGGGCCCAACAACCGTAAGGAGGGCCGACTACCCACGTGTATTTCTAATTGCCCCAACATATATTGTTGCATGACGAGTCAGACATAACGCTAACGTCGGCAAATAACAGCTGGATGGGAGCGATTTCCATGTCTGTATATCACACGCAGTCGGATGGAAAACTGCGGCACCATACTTCTAGGGCTGCATGTACATGCCACGTGAACCGGCTTTGGCATGAGTATTGAAGAAATCTCCATCATGCTTTCTCATTTGATAACGCTGTGAACTTGTTACCCCACCTCTTCTCCTGGCATTGCAAGGTTGCAATGAAGAAGAGAGGCCAGAAATACAACCCCCGTCAAAACGAAATCTTAAAACTGCATGCACGTGTGCCGCAAGACTAGCCCCAATTTTATTTCATCTGGACATCGCGTGAACCTGTGTCCTTGTAGCTAAGAAAACTCGCTGTTGAAGCCGTCGATAAGTAAAAACAATCAGGGATTTTGTTATTATCGAGAATATAGCATAGGTCAGGCCTTCTGGATTGGGCGTATACTTGATACCTGAAACGGGGTTCGAGAGATAAAAATTCTAATTATATCATAGCAAAGCCAAGGACAGTTTTCCGATTTCGCTGCACTATGGTACCAAGCATTTACTTGATTCTTACGTAAGTGAATGCTATAATTAACAAAATTTGAAACGATCAATGTCGAATAGTTCATATTTGATAGTCGATTGCAAGAAATCGATCATTGTGCGAAGTGAATAACTTTGCCATTCAAGTGACTCCGGAGTGAGTACTAATAATGCGTTCGACTGATGCGGCAGCTCAATCCGAGAACAGCAAACGCTGCACCTGCGAACCAACTCAAAAGCAATAAATTGGCGTCGTTAAGAGATCCTTATATACGACGCACTGCCAAGGAGCAGTTTGATTCCTTTTGCATCTTATGTAATACCACTCACTTCATAGCCTGGCCGTTGCCATGTAACATCGTGGTGTTTTGGAAAATAAGTTTCAAAGCTAAATTTGGGTTTCTAAATCTGAGCAGCGCCGATCTTTTCCAAATTGGCAGGCTCGTTGTCCCAAAAGCGGAACGCCATTCCCCAATGCGCATTTTTTTCCATTTTTTCTCCCAGGCATCTCGCTGACGTCACAAGATGAGCAAATCCTGCCGTACTTAAATCGTCAACACACCGTTCGGAACATTTCCCGACTGCAACATTCTTCGACCCAACCACCACAATGCTCTCCCTACTCCTCACTGCTTCCACAGCCTATGCTGCTTGCATGACGCAGATGGTCCAAGTGCCGGTCAACACAATGATTAAGAGCCTTTCTATGCCTCCCCCTGCCAATGAGTCGATGGTGGTGGGGGCGGTGCAGAGTCTGGTCGCCTTGAACTCCAATGCAACCACCATGAGCATCAACGGGTCAATGCCCTTGAACACCACCTTCAACATCAACACTGTCTACTGCCCTGCTGCCAATGCAAGCGCGCCCTTGGAATTCCTTATCCACGGAATCGGCTTCGACTCCACCTACTGGAACTTTCCCATCATGCCACAGAACTACTCTTACTCGATGCTCGCAAATGACATGGGCTATTCCACTTTTGCCATTGATAGGCTGGGAACTGGAAACTCGTCGCACCCCATGTCCAGCGTGGTCCAGACCGCCACACACGTTGAGATTGTACGACAACTCACCATGATGCTGCGAAACGGTTCCCTTACAAACACCACCCACGATACCATAGTTCACGTAGGACACAGCTACGGCAGTGCGATTTCCAATGCCCTGGTTGCACAGTACCCCACGATATCCGATGGTTTGGTCTTGACTGGATACTCTGCAAAGGCGCCTGGTCTTTCATTATTCTTTGCCGGAAGCGACCTCCAGATTGCGAGCCAAGCCTACCCCGATCGATTTGGCAGCGGCATGCTAAAAATGGTAAACAGCACAAGCGGTACCACCACCAATGTGAGCAAGAATCTTGACAACGGATATCTTATCACTAGCAACGCAGCGGCAGACCAGCTACTCTTCTTCGACACCCCATACTTCGACGAAGCTGTCTTGGAAGCCGCCGAACGCACAAAACAGACAGTAACCGTTGCTGAAGGTCTGACCATCGGAAACTCCATGGCTCCCAAGTTTGCAGGCCCAGTCTACGTTGTCACCGGTTCTGATGACCTCCCATACTGTGCTGGAAACTGCTACGCCGTCAATGGCACCAACTTGACGAGTATTCCACAGGATGTGAGCAAGCTCTTCCCCATGTCCAGCAAATTTGCGACTTACATTCCATTGAAAACCGGGCACGCTGTGCAGCTTCACCCCACTGCCATGCAAACCGACATGCAGATTCACAAATGGTTAGCCATGAACGGTATTGGCATGTCAATGAACTCAACGATGGTTATCTCTGGAATGAGCTCGATGATGTCTTCCATGTCCATGATGTCGACCATGATGACTTCGGTCATACCAGCAGCTGCTGGTGCGCCGGTTTCGTCACCCGCGATGACCCCCTCCATGGGGGCTTCGTCTGCTCCTGCAATGGCTTCCTCCGCCGTCACGAAGGGCTCCATGGTGGCCTCGTCTGCTTCTGCTTCGAGTACTATGACGAAGTGATTGGGTTCTTACGAACCTTGTACGAAATTTGTACTAAATCTTCTTGTTTTAATATTATTAATCTTCTTTCCCCGAGTCCTCCGCACTTAGCCGATCATGTGGTTGATGGTTAGTCTAACATTTTGGTGGGGCGATTTCCTATAGCCGACATGACCGAAGCACCCTTCACCGACAAAGAAGCATTTCCCCAGCGCGGCGATGGCGATGCTATCTTGCCAATGCCCGACAAGGGCTTTGTACGCGGTCCGCAGCACTTTATTGACGGTGAGAATATACTGTTCATGCGGCCAACAGAGGTGGAAAATTGGTCCTTAGAGAAGAATGAGTTTCGAATGACGTGTGCCTCCACTGGCTACCTCAATCGCACATGCCAGACTCATGATTCGCGCATGCATCAATTCCTACCCAAGCCGAAGGAGGTGGGAAAGCTGCATTTCGTTTTAAGGTTCTGGACGCCGGAGATCTTTCGTATTATGTTTTCCGACAATGATGGTGCATTGGCAAGACACACGGATGAGCCAGCTTTCCCGCCTCCGGAAGCCCGTATGCTGATTGGCAAGGCAGAGGATGTAAAAATCCACCAGAAGGAAGAAAAGGATGCTATTATGCTTACCTCCGCTGCGGTCCGTCTTGTTATTCAAAAGAAGCCATGTGTCATGAAGGCTTACTTCACGTCTGGAAAGGTTTTCTGGCAACAAAGAGTAAGTGACCTTTTTACATCCGATGTGATTCCAACCTCTGTCTCACACAACAATGGCAGGACTGCATGTTTTGAGTCTTTTTCTATGGCTCCGCAAGAGCACATCTATGGGCTGGGAGAACGCTTTGACGCGGTGTCTCGACGTGGACGCACCACCGATTTTTGGAACTATGACGCGATTGGTACCTCCAATCCGCGAACGTACATCAATGTCCCATTTGTCTTCTCCACCAGCGGCTATGGACTCTATCTCAACTCACATGCACGTACGCATTGGGATGTGGGCGTTACAGAAGCGAATTCAATGGGTTTTGCCATTGAAGATGCGTATATGGATTACTTCATCATTGCGGGGCCTACGCCGCAGGAAATCTTGCAGCGGTACACCATGAATCTCACGGGCGAGGCAAAACGACCGCCACTTTGGACTTTTGGTTTATGGCTCAGCCGAAACTCATATCGATCGTGGGACGTTGTTAAAGAGATTGTTGGCAAAGCAAAGAGCAACGAGATTCCATTTGACGTCATTCATCTTGATACATCCTGGTTCAAATCAGACAGTGACTTAGATCTCCTTTGGGACGAGTCCCGCTTTCCGAACTACCAGGCCGAGCAAGCCAAGCTGTTGGAAGACGGAGTCCGCGTTTCCTTGTGGCAGTACCCATTTGTGCCGCCGAATGAAGGCAATCCGCTTTATCAAGAAGGCAAGAAAGGCGGTTTCTTTGGCATGTCCAAAGATGATCCAAAGGCTATTTTCAAGTACCCGTCTGGAACGACAGGCTCATATGTCGATGATTGCGTTGTTGATTTCTCCAACCCAGAAGCTGCAGAGTGGTGGTCAGCCAAGATACGTGGACTTATCAGCGACGGATCTACAGCGATCAAAACTGATTTTGGGGATTGCGTGGCAGAAGAGGCTGTGTACCAACGGATCTCTGGAACTAAGTTTCATAATCTATATCCCCTGGTATACAACGCGTATGTTCAACAAGCCATCACTTCAGTGAACAGAGAAGGGACAGTATGGGCACGCTCAGGGACTGCTGGGTCTCAACGCTACCCAATCCATTGGGGCGGCGACTCTCAATGTTCGTGGTCCGGTCTTGCTGGAGAGGTGAGGGCAACAATCAGCATCGGTCTTTCTGGCTTTGCTTATTTTACAAATGATCTTGGTGGCTTCATTGGCCGTCCGGATGATGAGTTGTATATCCGATGGGCGCAGATGGTTTTATGGTGTTCGCACAGCCGCCTCCACGGCGCTGGCAATAAAAATGGTCGAGAGCCATGGACATTTGGAGAGCAACCTACTGAGGTATTCCGCTTCTTTGATCAATTGCGCTATCGATTGCTGCCATATATTTACTCCCAAGGGGCTCTCGGCTCAAAGAGAGGTCTTCCAATGGTTCGAGCCATGGTTCTTGAATTCCCAGAGGACCGAAATGTATGGGATCTGGAGGATCAGTATATGTTTGGCGACTCTTTCCTCCTGGCACCAATTCTGGAGCCTATGGGGGACCAGCCTACCCGCACCCTCTATCTCCCTAAAGGAAGATGGTTTGATTTCTGGACAAACGAGATGTGCGAGTCGCACGGTGAGTGGATCGAAAGAAAAGTAACGCTCGAGCGTTTTCCCGTCTTTGTGAAGGACGAGACTATTTTGCCTCTATGTCCGTGGAAGATGTCCACCTTCAATACGATGTCACGCGTTGATTGCGTCCAAATCTACTCCTCCAGCGGGTCTGGTGTCTGGGAGTTCATGGAAGAGGAGGGGCGTCGCTTGAAAGTTGTCATACGATCTGGGCAAGTTTCGGTGGACGTGGATGGGCCAGACGCCAGCCATAAACCCAAGGTGAAGCTGATGAAGTCCAGTGCATAAATGCGTGCAAAAGATATAGAATGCCCTTCGTCTCGTGCTTTCTGTTGTCTCATTTGACATGAACGGACACACCCCCAAATCCCACATTTTCCATAGAAATCTGAAGAGATCATACCCAGTAGCTACTGGCGGAGATGGGGTCTACCTATGTCTCTCCAATGGGCGCAGAATTCTGGACGGGTGTAGCGGCGCAGCAGTCTCTTGTCTCGGTCATAATCACCAACAAACCATGGACGCAGTCATGAAACAAATGCGCACGATATCCTTTGCACACATGCTCACCTACACGTCTGACGTTGCTGAAAGTCTAGCAGAGGTGTTGGTGGGAGATTCAGGCGGCGCGTTCTCGCATGTCATGTATGCGACGTCTGGATCAGAGGCAGTCGAGTCGGCCATCAAGCTAGCACGGCAGTACCATATCTCTAAAGGAGATGAAGGTCGCACTGAATACATTTCTCGTTTTGAGGCCTACCACGGCAACACCCTGGGTGCACTTTCTGCTGGTTACATGAAAAGCCGCCGCAAGCCATTTGAAGGCATGCTGTGTCCTGGATATCACCATGTCTCGGCGTATTCTCCCTCTGAGCAAGAGGTGCTGGACGTGACGGAGTATGTTCATCGTCTCCTGCAGGAGATGGAAAATATGTTTCACTCGATTGGGCCGGAGAGAGTTGCTGCTGTGCTTATTGAGCCGGTGTCTGGCGCAACTTTGGGTTGCGTACCAGCTACTTCTGCCTATTTAGCTGGAGTTCGCAGGCTGTGCAATAAGTACGGTGCGTTGCTCATCTACGACGAAGTCATGTGTGGGATGGGTCGGGTAGGGACCACGCACGCTTGGCAAAGTCTGGGGGGTTGTGCTCCTGACATACAAACTATTGGGAAGGGCCTAGCAGGTGGATATCAGCCTCTTTCAGCAGTCCTTACCGTTCCAAAGATTCACCAAATCATGCGCGATTTCGACGCTGGTGCGTCGTTTGTGCATGGACATACATACCAAGGCCATGGCTTGGGTTGTGCTGCGGCCCTAGCAGTCCAAGCATTCATCCGAGATCACCATCTTTTGGAGAATGTCAGAACCCAAGGGGTGTTGCTCGGCAGCCTCCTTCACCGACTGGATAGCCATCCACACGTCGCAAACGTACGAGGCATTGGTCTCTTCTTTGGTGTCCAATTTGTGGAGGACAAAATTGCGAACCGACCATTCGACCACCCTATCAACACACGGGTCATCAAGGAATGCTTTGATGTCGGTCTTGCCGTGTATCCATGCTCTTCCGTCGACGCAATTCTCTTCGCGCCACCTTTCATAGTCAACAGCGAAGAGATTACGACTATGGTAAACATTTTCACGGGAGTTCTAGGGAATATAGCTCAGCTGTAGAGCTTCGAAGTGGTAATCACAATCTACTACTTACGCATGCATTGGTCGTCCCATGAGGTGATACTCGGATCTTTCCCACTCAGCAGATGGAAGAGTCTTCCAGTCCGCTTTGAATCCATGTGAATCAAACCTGACTTCTAACACATCACGATAGGGCGTCTGGAGATGTACGACTTCAAAGTGGTATTTGCCGTCCCGCCATGCGCCAGCCGCGGCAACGTTGCGAAAGAGGTCGGTTCTAGAGTCTGTGGGATCTGGGTCATGAACTGATTTCACCCATGATCCATGTCCGATCTGGATGACTAATGGTGTGACCTTTTTCCAAATTGTCAAGCTGTCTGTAGCGGCAAAATCCCACTTCATTTTTTGGATACCTAGCTCATTCTCTGCAACCTCGTATACGTCACCAGAACGTGCCCGGGCAGATGGAGAAGCTTCGCCTTTGGGTGGGGGGAATTTCAGCGAACATGCGGTGCGCTGCAAGTCTTCTTCCTCGCGTGTCTGATTCTTTGGACTATTGAGGACGGCAGCCTTCATCATTTTGGGGACGATTGCAGCGATCTCTAATCCTTGGTCATGGCCGGAAGTGATTGTGACGACAGCGTCAAGCACTGGCATGACAATATCAAATTGACCAAAAAGACCGTCGGCTCGGTATGCGTTGTCATCTTTATATACCCAGAATTGATACCCGTACCCGCTTGTGGAGGGCTGATTCGAAGTCCAGGAGGGGGGAAGTGTTACCTGTCCCTTTGTCGCCTCATCAAACCATTTAGAGGGGAGTAATTGCTTCCCATTCCACATTCCGCGTCGCAGGAGGAACTCCCCGAACTTGGCGAGATCCTCCGTACCAAGGAGGAGGCCCGAGTATCCAAGACACTTGCCGTACGAATTTGTCTCCCACACGACATCTTTGATGCCCAATGGCTCAAAGAGGCGGGTTTGCAGATAATCCACTACTTTTTGTCCAGTGAGCTTTTGTAGGATGGCGTTGGCCATGTACGTGGCCCCATTATTGTACACAAATAAGCTGCCTGGCTTACGGTCGACGTACGACGTTAGGCAGTGGTACAAGCAGTCATCGCGCTCTGGCTTGTCAACCACTTTGTAGGCATAGGGTCTCGTATTGATGGCATCCACATGGCCCGTACTCATTGTCAATAGATCATGGACGGTCATTTGTTGCATATGCTCGCACGTCTTGCACGGAAGATCGTCCGCAAAGAACTTCATCACCCGATCCTTGACAGAGAGCAGACCCTCGCCAACGGCAAAGCCAATGGCTGTAGAGGTAAAGCTCTTACTGACGGAAAACAACATGTGCGAATGCTCCGGCGCGTAAGGCGCCCACCAACCCTCGGTGCAGACCTTGCCATGTCGCTGCACCATCACAGAGTGGCAATCGAGCTTTCCCAGCTCCGCAATGAGGTCCTTGAGGGCCTTGGCATCCAGCCCAACCGCCGACGGGGTTGCTCGAGGAAGTTTCATGGTTGTGTCCGGCTCTGCCCCACACCCCACGGAGAACCCCGCTCAACCTCCACGTGGATATGGCGAGAATGCAAGCAGCCCAAGGGAAGGGAAGGGGATCTAGCAATGGGATGAGGGTCAGAGAGGAGCCAGATAAGATACTATCTAATGCTCGTCCTTCTGATTCATCGTCAAATTACTCGTCGCCATCTTTCCGTCAATCGGCATAGCCACAGAGTTCTTAAACATACGCCGCTTCAGCTCGACCGGCATCCCAAAACGTGGTTTTCCAAACGGCAGGTGGGTGTCTCCACGTGCCAGGATATTCTTTTCGTTGGTAGCCTCGCCTTCTCCTGCTTCGTCAGGATCCCAGGTCGTGAATGATCGTGCATCACAGTAATGCGTCGTGAACGCCCGTCGACTCGAGTCTTTGGAGACGTTGGTATGGCTGCGATGGAGGAGATTGCCGCCAAAGAAGAAGGCATCGCCGGCGTCGGCGGTTCCCGCGACTTCAGTGTACGTCTTTCCCACCTTGAATAGCTCGTTGACATTCTCGTCGAAGCGGCTTGGATGCTGGACATTAAAGATCCCATCCAGTTTCTTGTTGTTGTGCGTGTGCTCGCGCGTATCGTGGGGATAGAGAGGCTCTACATTGGACCCATCACTGAGCCACAGACATCCGTTCTCTTCCGTTGCTGGAGTCAACGCCACCCAGGCCCCGATGAGCGTGTCGGGGAGAGTGCAGATGTAGTACGAGTCCTGATGATATCCCTGGCCCACCTGTCCCGGCTCCTTGAAAAAGGAGATGGTCTGTAACGCCAACACATCCGGCGAGTTCAACTGCTCAATCACATCCAAGACGCGTGGGTGCAGGAGATATTTCTCATGCAAGGGATGGCGTCGGTGGAGCTGATGAATGCGAGAGAAAAGGCTCTGCTTGTCTTTATGCGACAAGTTGGGGTCGATCTCGATGCCAGGGATCTTCTCCTCGCCAGACAAAACGCGATCCAAGTGATCGTTGATCTCCTTCAGATCCTCCGGCGGGAGTATCTTGGGTATCTTAATCCAACCGTGCTTCTTATAGAACCTAAACTGATCCACCGTCAGCTGGATGCGCTGGTACTTGGAGCCGTCAAAATTGGCATTTGCGTCGGGGGGAAAGGCAAGCGTGTCTGCACTGACCTTCTTGAGCACTGCGAGTGCTTCATGCTCAGCCCTCTCTGATCGAGTTTCGGTGGTGGTGGACGACATGGGTTGTGTTGCACTGTGCAGGCTTGAACGAGGTGGATCTACATGCGGTCGGCGGCCGATCGGCCGAAATCCCCATAAGGAAAGAATAGGCGCGACCGATTTGGAGAAGACTCGCAATGTAATTAACCGGCTGGACCGATTCTGCATGGGGTAAGCTTAAGCGAACTCGGCTTAGCACGAGGGTAATGGAATAGGCACTCGGATGCATCAACGTTGAAGGACGATTTTAAAATCTACTTGTCTATAGTCTTGGGGCCACTAGTTCTTCCCCATAGATGTCAACTTGTCAGAACTCTCGTTTGGCCCGTAAGCATCGACGTAGTATCCCTTGAACTTGCGAGCGGGGACTCGCTTCTGGAATAGAATATCCAGTTCCTCGTAAGTTCGTCCTCTTGTCTCTGGGAGTCGGAAAATGGACCAGATAAACATAATGAGCGACAAGCCTCCAGTGAGAAAGCCTGCCTTTCCCTTCCAGTTGCCCTGCGTTGGGTTCTCAATATACGGTCCAGCGACAAAAGTGACAATGTTTGCCAGATTATACGCGTTTCGAGCTAGACAAATTGTCTTTGTTCGCAGACGCGTCGAGGAGATCTCTCCGACGATGGTGTAACTGACTGCACCGATGGTAAAATCATACATAAATGTCCATAGCAAGACCATTACCGCAGTTCCCCATTTGGCCCCCTGGTTGGAGTCAGGCGCGAGCGAGAGGAATCCAACAATAAACATGATCGTAGTCATGACTCCGAGACCAGTGACATAGATAGTTCGCCGACCAAAATAGGATGTAGTAATCCAAGCTAGGCATGTGCCCACAAAGGCAAGTGATGAAAGTCCGACTCCTAGCTTATACGCGTCCGAAGGCGCCACACCAGCTTGTCTATCGTTAGCCAGGTCATTAAAGGAAATACTCAAAAAAGTAAGTGCTCTGGGAACTGATTGCAAAACCAGTAATTGCTCCATTGGCCCACATCACACACGCAATCTCAGTCCGTCGTCGTTCGACTCCTCGGAAGCAATCAAAGAAAGAGCTTCCAGTCTCGTACTCATTCTCAAGGTTGTTTGTATGTACCATCATAGCAACAGTCTGTCGTGTCTCGGTATGATCATGGCCAAGACGCTTAAGGGAGCCCTCCGCATCCTCGAGTCTGCCCTTCCTCACCAACCACCACGGAGATTCTGGTGCAAAAAAGACAATGCAGAACAATGGCAGTGGCCATACCCACTGCACAGCAAAAGGAATACGATACGACCATTGCGTTGTATTGTTTACAAGGCCATCCAGCACGCCAGCAGCAATCAACTGACCCATAACCCAGCACAAGTTCACATAGATTTGCATGTAACCTCGGATTCGAACCGGAAGTACTTCCGAGGCATAACTCGGGCCAAGTGTAGCAAAAACACCCCATGGCAAACCACAAAGCACTTCCCCAGCAAAAAGGACGCCAATACTGGGTGCTGCGAACGTCATGGCGACGAAACCTGTAATGAGGACATAGCAAACGAGAAGGACTTTGCGATATCCAAAGCGGTCAGTCAAATATCCATTTGCAAAAATGCCAAATATGATGCCTATGGTGGCGCTCAGTCCAAGTGCAACCTGCCATGGAGCTGCAATCTGGTACCCATCGCCAAAGGGTTGGCCGTATCCTATGTCAGTTAGCTCCAG